>ERZ1027125.153-NODE-153-length-38703-cov-5.593330_pt1 | contig 38703 bp, 33 predicted proteins | sample MGYA00519249_ERZ1027125 | MGnify/ENA primary metagenome ERZ1027125 (study PRJEB26926, sample SAMN06164580) | human gut metagenome | biome: ENVO:00009003; feature: ENVO:2100002; material: ENVO:00002003 | host: Homo sapiens | place: USA | collected 2012 ... | reverse complement strand
GCGTAAGATCGTCGGCAGCGTCAGATGTGTATAAGAGACAGCTCTTACCCACCACAGCGCCGCTGGAGTCGGTCACCAGGAAAGTCACACCCTTGATGGGGGTCGTGGTACCCTCGATGTATTTCTCAATGACCAGAGTGGTGCTGGGGGTATTAGTGAAATGTAGGGTCTGAGTATCATTGGGGTGGACCACCACAGTCTGGGTCTGGGTGGCAGGATCGATGGTGTAGCCGGGAATGGTCTTGATTTCCGTCACTACCAGCGTTCCTACCACACCGTCGATTTGAATCTTGCCCTCCTTATCAGTTACATACAGGCCGTTGCTGGAGATGTGGCCATTTTTGTCCGGCACATACTCACCGCTGGCGGTGGTGACCTTGAAGGTGACGCCGGCCAGGGGCTTCCCGGTGAGAGAGTCCCGCTTGTCAATAATCAGGGTTCCGGCCTGGGAGTTTTTGATGACTACGGTCTGCGTATCGCCCTTGGGTCCGATGACCACATTGGTAGAGGACTGATCCATCACATATCCTTCCGGGGCCTTGATTTCCGTAATTACATAAGCGCCGGGGATCAGGTTTGTAATCCGGATCTCACCGCTGCTGTCTGTGGTAAAGATGCCATTCTGGGTGAGGGTGCTGTCACCGATGACGCCATTCAGCCCGACTTCGCACCCGGCAGCAGTGGTCACCCGGAACTCAGCACCGGGCAGGGGCTTGTTGGTTTCGCTGTCCCGCTTCTGGATGATTAGGGCGCCCATGGGGGTATTCTTAAACGTCAGGCTGACCGTGCGCCCCTCCTTGATTTGAACTGTCTGGCTCTGCGTATCCAGAATAAATCCGTCCGGAGCGCGAGTTTCCGTTACTACCACGCTCTTGCCGGGTTTCAGACCGGAAATTCGGATCTCGCCGTTTTCATCGGTTCGGAAGATGCCGTTGGAATCTCCAATCAGGGTGCCATCCGCGTAGGCAATCTTGAACTCCGCATCCTGGAGTGTGATGCTGGGATTGACATCGCAGACCTTGCGGATAAGCAGCATCCCATCCGGCATATTCTCAAATCGGACGGTAAGGACGCTCTGCTCACCGCTCTCTGCCAGGAAGACAGTTTCGGAGGACTGGATGATGGAGTACCCGTCTGCTGGGTCCACCTCCTCCAGAATGTAAGTTCCACTCTTGAGCCCAGTCCAGATGGCGGTACCGGTTTTCCCAGTGACCTTCTGACCGATGACGGTTCCGCCAGTTCCGGAGGTCCCGCCAAGGTAGCGCAGCTGGAAGGTACAGCCGGGCAGAGCTTCATGGGTCACACTGTCGTACTTCTCGACAATGATGGCGTTGAGGGGTTCATTCTGGAAGGTTACCGTCTTGCTCTCGCTGCCATGGAGGATGATCTTCTGGGTGGTGGGTTCTTTCATCTGGAATCCAGGGGCGGGCCGTACCTCGGTGATAGTATATTCTCCGGGATAGAGCCGCTTGCCCTGCTCGTGGAGCTTGATCTCGCCCTTGGCATCCGTCAGGATCTCACCGAAGTCAATGGTTTCAGGAGCCTCCGCCGCCTCACCATTGCTGGTATATGTCACATGGAAAAGCGCACCCTCCACGGGAGCGCCGGCGACACTGTCTTCCTTGTAGATGGTCAGCTGAGGGGCTTTCCGATTTTTGAAGGTCAGCGTCTTTTCTTCCCCTGCATTGAGGGAAACGGTCTGCTCTCGGTCGGCATCCTTGTCCGGCAGATAATATGGGGCAGGGACCGCCATTTCCACGATTTTATAGCTGCCGGGGGTAATCTGAAGCTTGACCGTGCCATCCTTGCCAGTGGTTACATCGCTTCGGTAGTCGTTGTCGATGCCGATGATACGGAACACGGTATCCGGAATTTTGACCGCAGGATCATCCGCATCCACCTTGGCGATGGTCAGCTCCGGCTGCTGCAGATTGTCGAATACCAATTCTCTGCTGTCGCCGGGGCCGAGGTAGATGGTTTGAGTGGGGGTGCTGCTGACCACATAGGGGTCAGGGACAGATATCTCGGTCACGGTGTAGCTGTCTACAGGAATGCCGTTCAGGGTGGCCTTACCGTCGGGACCGGTGACTACATCCTGATGGTAGCCGTGCTGGATCCCCTTGATTTCAAAATGAGTGCCAGGGATACCATCGCCGGTCTGCTCATCCCGCTTGAAGATGGTGAGGTCAGGCAGTCGCTTATCAACAGCGGTCACTCGGACAGTACCGCCTCCGTTCACCGTAGCCTGATCCACATGGGCAATGACCGGCTCCGTCAGGACAGCGTAGGGTTCCGGGACGGAAACCTCGATGAAGGCGTACATACCCTCGGTCACGTTGGGAACGGTGATGATACCATCACTGCCCGTTTCTTCCGTTGCGATGATCTGTCCGTCCTTGACAATGTTGAATACCGCACCGGGGAGAGGTTGATTGGACTCATCAAGCTTCAGCAGTTCCAGTTTGACCTTGGCGTCATTCTCGAAGACCAGAGAGACATCCGTCTTGCCATCCCAATGGAATTCCTGCCGAACCTTGCTGGGGTCAGAACTGGTGGTGTACCCGGTGGGAGGAGTGACCTCAGTTGCCACATAAGAGCCGATGGGCATCGTGTCCCAGGGTACGTCGGTCAGGTAGCCGCCCATTCCGGTGGTGTAGGTACCCACGAAGCTGTTGTCGACGCCTTCAATCTTGATAACCGCGCCGGCAAGGCCCTTTGAGGGATCGTCCGCGTCCACCTTGCGGATGCTGCCCTCTGTGGTTACGATGGGAGTGTCTGTGAAGGTTACGACCACCTCGGTGCCGTTATCTCGGGGCAGCACCACATATTGAGGTCCGGCGTTGTCGATCTCGTAGCCCTCCGGGGCCTCCAGTTCTGTGATGGAATAGGTGCCTGCCTCAAGAGGGCCTACCTTCACAGACCCATCTCTGCCGGTGAGCACCTCTTTGGAGAAAGAGCCGTTGCTGGACTGGACCAGGAATTTTGCGCCGGACAACCCCTTATTAGGGTTGGTGGCGTCTACCTTCTTGATGGTCAATTCATACTGTTCTCTGGTGACGGTGAGCCGACCAACAAAGACCGCCTGGACATCATTGGAAGGATGATAGGAGGAGCCTGGACCTGCATAGTGGTACTCATAGACATCACAGTCGCCCCAGACGCCCTGCGCTCCAAGGGTCAGGATGTAGTCCGCCCGGTCACGGAAGGACCAGCCGTCCAATTCGTCATCGATGTCGCTATAATGAGTACCGTTCATATTGTTGAAGACATACATCAATTCTTCTGCACAGGCTTCCACAGGGTCCGTGAGGAGACCTGCCTTGTAACGCCAGACGATTGCCTGTACCCAGGCGTTCATAACCCAGATGTAGTCTGGTCCCCAGGTCTCAGCAACGCCGAGGGAGATCGCCTCATCAGTGAATACGCCGGAGGTGTGGCAATAGAAGTAGGCCATCATATTCTGTACAGTCGGGTCAGAGATTGGCTGAGGCTTGTCCCACTGATGCCCTTCCAGAGACCAACCCATGCCCTTGCCCTTTTCGGAGCAGAAGCCCATGACGTTGGTCCCGCCGAAGTCATAGCGCATCTGGTGCATATAACAAACGCCCAGTGCCGGAGACTCATAGCGGGTTCCGTTGTAGGTGCAGTTGGTCAGCTTGATCGTATTTGGTGTGGGCTCTGCAGCAAACGCGGCTGCGGGAAACAGCCCAAGCAGACAGACCAGCACCAAAAGCGCAGCAATGATACGGGTATGCGGGAAATGAACCGTTTTCATATAAGATTCCTTTCTTTCCGTGGAAAGAAAGGCCGACAGGATCACATTTCCCAACAGGAAGCAAACAGGCTGTGGGGACCTGATCCCAACGGCCTGTTACTTTCCGTATTCGTGATGGATTTTTACGCGTTATGCAGTTTGATGGCTATTCCTAACACCCCCTTGTATCAAAAAACCTACCTGCGGGTGCAGGTAGGCTTTACGTGTAAGTTCTCATGATACGTACGGATTGACTGTTCCCGGCTTGCCAACGAACATATAGCAGTAGGTGACGCCGTTGTCACGTGCGACCCCGACTCCTATGCTGTCGGCATCCGAGGCGACCATAGTCTTCAGGTGGCCCGGTGAGTTCTCCCAGTTTCGCACGGCTTGCGCGGCTACATGTTCCACCTCGCATCCGGTGAATACGGTGAGATTGGAGCCGAACCCATTGGGATAGCCATGCTCTGCCACCGTCTCGCACTCCTCCCGGTTGTGATGCCAGGTGTAGTGGCTGTCCGCGCACTCCTGAGCTGCTGCCATGAGCCGATCATCAATGCGGAGGAACTGAACGCCATTCCGCATCCGAACGTTATTGATCCGCTCAACCATTTCGGAGCGCACGGCATCCAAATCATCAGTGGACAGCGATGGCTGGCCGGTATAGGGCTTGTCGCTCTCCATCTGGACGCAGTGATTTTCATTGTCCCAGTAGACATTGAAGCCGACCGCCTCACCAATGTCGCGTAGCTTCACATAGTTGTTCCCATTGATGGTGTAGGCCTCCATCTGGATGGACCCTCCGTCCAGATAGAACTGGTTAGCACTGGGGTAAGCTTTGAGATATTCAACTGCCGCATATGCCGCAGGACATGCCATAGTCATGCCGATGAGAATACCAGCTGTGACCATTGCCGCGTTTTTCTTTCTGCTCATGACATTTCCTCCCTGCTTTTTTAGAATGAATGGGGCTTTTACAAATTATACGATAGCGGAAAGCAGGTCGGAAGTCGAGAGAAAAGGCAGATTGATTATGGAGAAAACTGCTTTCAAAATGAAGCGAAATGGACAAGTTGCTCAGGCTTCAACTGCCTGAACACACCAGCGGTTCTCACGCTGGTCCCGGACACAGGTATAGAGGGTAATCTTGTTTCCCACCGAGGCCTCCAAGCCGCTGCGGTCATTCTCACTGACCTTAGAGACCGAAGTCACCTTGTAGGTCCGGGTCCCCAGCCGTGTGGTCAGATGGATCGTATCGCCTACCTCTAGTGTATGGATCTGTCCAAAATGGTTGTTGACGCCCCGGTTGTGGGCGGCCAGCGCCACATTGCCATCCCAGATGGATGTCTCCTCAAAATGGCCTGCACCCTTTTTCAGCGTGGAGCTGCCGGTCCCCTCGTAGATCTTCACACTCAGGTCAATGGCAGGAATCTTCAGTGTACCCAGGTATCCACCGCTGTAATAAAGGTCATCTGTCACCTGGGTAAAGCCGATGGATGCGGAAGGTCTGCTGTCATCGGGAATCTGTGTCCCCGGTGTGATCACGGCAGAGCCGCTGCCGTTGATGACCGCACCGGGAATCGGCGCACCGGCGGGGGCCAGATTTGGCGTCAGATAGGTTCCAGTCCCTCTGGTATCCGCACTGGGTGTACCGAAGCCGGGGGGAATCATTGCAGCGTTCTTGCTGACATCCTCGTTTTTGATTTCTCCGCCGTCTGCCGTATGCACCACCTCGATGGAGGTGGGGGTTCCGTACTCTGGGTCACCCGGTGCGTCAATCGTATAGTCCAATGCGCTGGCAGGAAGCGCAAGGGTGGTAGACAGGCACAAGGTCAAAATGGCCATCATTGTCTTTTTCACTGATCGTCACCTCCTGTTTCCTCCGCCTCACTTCTGCGGCGGTAAAAGACTGCCGCACCGATCCCGGCACCGGCCAAAGCCACGATGCCGAAGGGGACCAGGACAGCGGCCCAGTTGAACTGCTTGGCTCCCTCCAGGACATCCGGCGCCGGGGCAGGCTCTGCTGGAGCAATGGGGGTTCCCTCAAAGATGGCCACATAGCGGGTCTTATTTAGGGCGATGCGGCTGACGGTGCCGGAGTAGTCCGCAGTCACGGTGTAGCCCTTGACATAACTGCTGGTGGTACTTCCGGTGTAGGTGGCCACAGCGGTATAGCGGTCCCCGATGGCATATCCGTCCATGCTGGCAGTGTTGTCCGTTTGCCAGTCGATATTCTGGAGGGTCAGTGTGTGGCCATTGTCTTCGATGCTCTTGGGGATGTACTGGGTGTCCTGACCCGCCAGATTGGGATAACTGCGGGTGGCCCGGATTTCCTTGGTAGAGCTGCCGTAACCGGCTACTTCCACCTTCACGGTGTCCAACCGGAGGGTCAGTGTGCCTATCATCCCGTCCTCGGTGATGAACTCCCGTTCCTGAGGCAGCAGAGCCAGTACGGAACCCATATCCTTATTTTTGCTGGGCAGGGAGACGGTCTCCGTGTGCTGACGCTCCTCGTGCTCGGGCAATTCCTGCTTGAGCAGGTCCGTGAGCGTGTAGTGGAAGCCGTCCTGCTCAAAGTCAGACCGGGGGATGCCGGCGGGATCATCCTCCGGTGAAAGATCATAGATCTTCTTCAGTTCCGTACCATCCTCACTCTGATAGACTGCTGTGGGGTAACAGGCCTGGGACTCCGCGGTGTCTCCGGCGGCCAGTGCCGCAGGAGACAGTGCCAAGGTCAGGCACAGCACTGCGGCGCAGAGGGTCATTGTACGTTTCATTGTCATGCTCTCCTTTACATCATCATGCCGTCCATGGAAGGACTGGGCTGCTCAGGTCTTTCCTGCATCCGCTGAGGGAGCTGGGAAAGTGTCTGCTGGTATGCGTCCAGCACCGCCTTATGGAACTGCTGGTGGAACTCCTTAGTGCAGGGAAAACAGATGTCCTGGTACTCATTGCCGGACTTATAACGCGGCATGGAGACAAATGGCCCATTCTCGCTGTCCACCACCCTCAGTCCCCGAACAGCGAAGCAGCCATTGAGAGTGACGGAGGCGTGTGCCAGAACGGGGCCATCGGTGCGGAGGGAGTGGATCTTTACCTCCAACCGAGTGGGGAGAGATTCCTTTACGGGGCCAGGCTCAGGTGCGGTCGACTTTTTCATGGGAATTTTCCTCCTTCTTATTTCTTGCAAGCCGTTCTTTTGTCCGGCTTAGCAGCAGATCATATTCCCAGGGATCTATCTCCAACGCATGGTAAGCACCCTGGGCTGTCAGCCCATCCGCCCGGTATTTCAGGATCAGGGGGCGAAGGTCCTCCAGCCCGTCCATGATGGCAATAGGACACCAGCCTCTGCCCGCGGCATAGACCCAGCGGATGGCCGACAGATCGCCACCCCCGTGGGACAGCCACAGATACTTATCCTGGTACTGCTTGGGAAGTTCCGTCTGGGGCGGGATAGGGACAATGATAGGACCCCGAATCACATAGCGGAGCCGTAGTTCCGTGATACAGGTACGCTCTGCCTCCGCTGCCTCCGCCAAGTCCGCCCACAGGGGAAGCATCCGAAAATCAGAGGCAAGGACATCTTCTCCTTCATGATCCGTGGAGAATAAGCGGCAGCACTCCACCAGCGGCAGAACATGGGTTCCGTCTGTCAGGCCTAGCGCCTTCCGCCCAGTTGGGGACAGATCCTGATAGTGGGTCAGGGCGTCGTCCAAACGTAGGAAATTGGACAGACGATAGCCAGTGACCCCCCTGGGGTCATACCCCAAGTCCAAATTATCGATGGTATAAAAGGAAATATTCATTGGGTTCGCCTCCTACATCGTCATGCCGCCCATGGTGGGGGCGGTCTGCTCCTGGCCAGTCAGCTGGGACAGTTTTTCTGCCGCCCAGTCGGGCAGGTACTGCTCGTCCAATACACCGATGAAATCCGTTCGGTTCCACCGAGTCATCTCTCCATCGCCCAAGCAGGTACAGCGGATGGAGCGTCCAATGGCATGAGGATGGCATCCAAATCCGTCATGGGCGTACCAGAGCTGGTTTCCCTGAGACCAGCAGGATTCCCGCAAGGTATCCGGACTCAGGACCAGAACCTTTCCCTCATAGTCCAGAGAGGAGAAGGAGTCCGGATGGCAATGCTCTGGTCCGAACAAGTTCAATTCCTGATAGGCCCTGCGGAACAGATCCACAAATCCGTCCAGAATGGCGGGGTGGCTATTGACAGCGAAATCATTGTTGTGATGCAGGTCAGTGGGAACTGATGTTCTTTCCGACCACGCTTTGTTGACCTGGCTGAAACGGCCATCCCAGTTTTTCTCACGCAGTGTGTTAGATAAGACCCACGCGGTGCGTTTATAGCCAAACTCCTCCAAAACGCACTTAAGACAGTCATTGTTCAGATGCATCCCATCGAAGTTCTGGCGGATGCTTTCCTCGATAGCCTGCTTGCAGGCGATATTGGCCTGATGGCTGGCCCGCCAGAGAGACAACTCGTTCCTCCGGCGAGCCTCCTCTGCGGAATAGGGGTACAGGTAGGCGTCAGTCATCCTCTTCCTCCAGCGTCAGAAGCATCCGCAGGCCATCGGGGTCGGCACCACTGCTCAGCAGATCGTCCAGAACATCATCATCTATCTCGTCCAGAGGGTCATGGATGTCATCCAGGTCACTGCTGATCTCCTTGGTGGCATCCACCAGCTGGTCCATCAGAGAGTCGATCACCTCATAGAGATGCCCGATCGTCGTAAGAGCCTGGCGAACGGTGAGGTTATCCCGGCTGACCAGAATACTGCCAGCATCTGCTTGAATGGTCAGCTCATCGGCATCAGCAAGCTGAGAGATCTGGAGGGCAGGGTAGGGAATCTTCTGGCTCCGATTTTCGGGGTCACGGTGCAAAATAAATTTCATAATGGAATACCTCCTAAAATGTAGTCAAGTCTTCAAGATGTGGGTTGGAACATTGAGCAGGACAAGTTCCCACTTGCTATCATCGGAAGGGGCAAACAGATCCATCTGGGTATCCATGAACGGTCTGGGGTCGAAGTTTGTGATGAGCAGTTCTCCGTATGTCGAACCCTCCGTCTGGGCCAGAGGATTGTTTCGAATCAGAGAGAAGATAAAGAAATCATCCTTGTAGAGATCCATGATCGGTTCACACTTGTTGTATGAAAGGATCACATACCCTTTACAGCCGCGAAACAGGTTTCTGAGCAGAAGATGGTTTTCGAGCGGAAAGTCCACCTCATAACTCCTCTCGGCACGGAAGTAGGGAGGATCTGCGTATATGACACCATCACTGCGATCCCGCTTTTTGATTAGTTCAAATGCATCCTGATTTTCAAGGAAAACTGTGGAGATGCGCTTGATTACTTTGGGAAGTTCTTCTAGGATCGGTTTCGTGTCAATGGTTTTTACACCTACAGAGGTCATGGTCCCGCTGAAGCTCCCGTGGGAAATCAGAAGAAATGCCTTGGCCCGCTCCACATCAAACAGCTCGGCCCTGCCCTCAAGAAGCTGGGCGATTTCCTCCGCAACAAACTCTGAGGAGCAGGAAAATTCCTGTAACAGAGCCTTTTCCTGTTCGATGTGCTTGTAAAAATCCGCTTTGTGCGCGACGAGGTCACGGTAGAACGCGAATGGGATTCTGCCATGGACGGGTAAAAAGCCAAGTTCCTTACAAAATGCCAATGGCCTTTCTTTAATGCAGCAGAATACATTGAAGAGGTCATTGTTTAGATCGTTATAAATGTCCAGCCGGTTCTTACTTGGCTTTAAGCCTAAGACAACAGCACCGCTGCCTCCAAATGGCTCCAAATACTGCTTTACGTTAGGTGGGATCATCTTTTGGATAAACGGCAGTAGCTTCACTTTATTGCCCATCCATGGGAAGATAGGCTTAGCCATTCGCATGACCGCCCTTCGTGCCAATCTCGTGGAGGGATTCCTCCAATCCTCGGATTGTGGCCTGAAGCCCGGCATCGATACGCTGCAGGAAACGAATTGTTTCATAAACCTCTCCTGCAGTAGAGGCATAGAAATATCCGTAGCGGTCGCTGGCAATGGGGATGCGATCCTTCCGCAGTTGGTTGACAAGTTCGCGAAGCTGGGTTCCACTCAGCCCTAGTTCATGCTCCAATTCCTGACTGGTCATTCTGTGAGTGCGCCCTACGCAAACTGCCTTTAGGTAGTTTTTCAGATGATCTTTTTTCATGGTTGCCTCCTTTTTCGTTGGTGCTTTTCCGAAAAAGGGCATAAAAAGAAAAGGCCGTTTGTCCCTTTCGGAAAAACGGCCCATTCTTCTCATCAAAATGATTACATTGTCATTTCCGGTTCCTGCTCAGGCTGGCTGTACTCGTAAATGAACTCCTGTCCATTCCTGGCTGCATAGCCATGGTCTGTTGTGGACAGGCCATATTCCGCCATGTGATGCTGGGCGTAGGCCACCGAGTCAAAGCACTCATTGAGCAGCGGATCCTGGCCAAGTACACCCTCCTTTCGGGCCAGGTCCATACCATACTGTGCAAGATCAACTCCGCGTGGAATAAATTCGTAACAATGGAGATTTTGAGCGAGATCCAATGCCAAATCCAGACGGTGACAGTCTTCCAATTCCATGACACACTGCCATTTTTCCAACCAGTGGGGTTCCCCCTGGCCCTGCTCCGCCCAAACATAACCGAAGTCAATGGCGTGGCGAACTAATTCTCCTGCGGAGTCATATTGATTGAGAATGTCGGTGATCTGAGGCAGCGCGCAATCCACATCCACCGCCATACACTGATCCAGCGTTTCTGCTTGCAAGGCATCCAGCCCAAGAAGCAGTTCATCAGGGTGGGCGGTATCCATGTATTCGCCTGTGTCGGGAAATCCGACCCAGACACCCTCCATATTGTTTCGGCTGACCAGTTTAATGCGAATGGCATATTCCCCGGTGGTAGGCAGCGGTACATTGGGCTTTACCGCCGGCAGGGGACGATCAGGGTTCAGCCGCTCTACATAGTGATTCTCAACAAAACTTCCTGAACCATGTTCCCGATAGGCTGCCCCAACGATTTCTGGGTCAAAGTAGCCCCGTGCCGCATGTGTGGGGGTGTGAATATGCTCCATGACGAATCGGCCCAGCAGCACATCGTCCTCTGCTCCATAGAGGAGCTGGTAGTAATCTAATCCCTGGAGAATTTGGATGGTTGTCTGAATGTCCCTTGGTGATTCAATCTGCATAGCGCCTCGGAACAACAGCGCTTCCTTCACGGTCATATGTTCAAACCGCTGTTCCAGCCAATCATGTTCCGATTTACTCATCTCCATACCCTCCAGAATGGGAGAGAATTGGTGTTTCATGTAGTCATCCCCTCCATCTGCGGGCCGCAACGGGACTGCGAGTAACTCACATCCAGGTCGGTGTGCTGCACCACATAGCCCTCGGAGGTGAAGACTCCGCCTTCCTCCATTCTGGCCTTTCGGCCAATGGCCGCATAGTCCAGAACTTCATACACCTCTTCCGGCAGGCCGGACGGAATCACCGGGAAGTCATTATCCACATAGAAGTGTCCCAGCTGCTCGTCATTCCCAATTCCGGGAGCAACATGACAGCAATCCGCACTGTTGGCCAGGTCGATCAGGCGACACAGTGGCAGCTGTGTCATTCCTTTATCCAGATCCATGCGGACAAGACCCTCGAAAGCCGCTTCCTGGACACGCTCAAAGGAGGCCAGTTTCTCAGCCAGCAGATTCAGCTCTGTCAGATCCATATCCTCTGGCACATGATCCTCAAGGTATTCCCGCCCACAGAAGTCCGATACTTCGGTATAGAGGGGGGAGCCGGTGTTCAGTTCCAGTTGGAGTGCATACAGTTTTTCCTGTTCCATAGGCAGTTCTACCGACCGGTGATCTGCACTGTCCATTTCCAAAGAACTTACATATACGGTGAATCCTTTATCCAAGCGTCATTCCTCCCATCTCCTGGTCCTGATGTCCTTCATACCACTTGGGATCCGCACCAGGTACATCCCAACCGTACATGCTGCCAGTGAGCATCGCCTGTTCCTGAGCCGGGGTAATGCCTCGGCGCTGGTTGTTATAGTCCGCCAGGTAGCGGTTCTGGGCCCTGTCTCCTGTACTCCAGTCGCTGGGGTAGTAGCCGCTTTCCCCTTTTTTGATGCAGATAAGGGTTCCTTCACCGGGAAGCACAGACCAGCAAAGATCCGGCAGGCGGGTGAGAGAATCAGGGGAGAACTTTTCTTCTTCTGTTTGGATACTCCAGTTGCTTGAGCTCCAGAGGCTTACATAGAGTTCACCTTCATCCAATTCGATTGCTCGCTGCTCAAATCCCTCGCCCCAACCGTCCGACGCTTGACCTGAAATGTAATCCGCCAGGGCCTCTTTTTCCTCCGGCAGAAGATCGCCCACTACCTTGCATTCCGCCACGCACCACAGCTGACCATTGCGGCTTTCTGCGTCAAACACGATGGATTGAACTTTCTCATTCACCCCGTCCTGTTTATCATACCAGCGCATAAGGCCGCGGCCTTTTTCTTCCGGCGCCTGGTTTTCCAGAAGCGCCTCGTGAATACACGACTGATAGTCTCGCAGATCACGGCCATTCAAATCGTTGCCGTACTCCTCCAGATCGCCCCAGCTGTCACGACCGTAAAGTTGAGCGGTGATAGGCATGTAGAACTTCAGCGTCTGGGGCTCTGGAAGCTGGACCTGAAACCGGTCTTCACCGATGATGAGGGCGAGTCCACTACCGTTGTCCCAGTCCACATGAAATTGCCCCATATCATCGATAAATTTTAGCGTTCCCATGCTGCCAGGGGACAGTGCGTAGGGATCATCTTTCATTTCCGTCAATCGAATACGAGACCCCTTGGGATATTGCTCCCGGAGAAAATCCAGCCATTCCTTTTGTACTTTCATCTTGCACCTCCTACATGGTCATGCCCTGGTCTTGGGACATAACCTCTAATTCCTGATGGAGTTGTTCTACTGCCTCGAAAATCGTTGGATCGTTCTTGAAACTCTCCAGTTTCTGATAGTCCCCGAAAAATGTCTGCTCCCTGTCCACCATTCGGACAAAGTCGACTGTTGCGAAGTCATCCTTGGTGACACCAAGCCGTTTCTCAGGGTGGTCACTGCTCTGATAGAGCTCGACCGCTTCGTCCAGGGTCAGATTACGGTGGAGCTGCTCCTGCGGGGTGTTACAATCAGTCATCACAAACCACGCATAGGAATGGGGGAGGGACGGGTCTGCCACATCTCGAAGGGCTTGCAACCCTTTCTCGGTCAAGCCGTAGTTACAGGTTCGGCGAGGATTTTCTTCGCCCGCAAAATCCAACAGAATATCATCCACTGCCTTCTTGATCTCTGGATCTTCAGAAAGCGTTTCGTGCTTGAATCCGGTCGTATTCCGGAGTGGAAGTTCTTCTTTGATGGTTTGGAGATACTGATGTGGGTCTGTGAACTCCTGAGCCGTCCCATCTGCAAAGGTCACTCGCCCCACTATCTTGTCCTTTTGGGCGATTTCCTGCTGCCGCTTATCATAGCAGTATAGGTAGCCCTGATAATCTCCCGGAGTGGGGGTACAGCGGAGACAGTAGCGGTAGTGGGCTGTTTCTGCAATATACCCGTAATTTCGGCCATCCGTGGTAATGGCCCCTCCATTTTTATAGCAGTAGGAGCTCATGGAGGAGAGGTTTTTCAGCGGGCCTTCCGCACGAAGTACATCCACGATCTCCTGCAGTTCTGCCTTGAATTCCGGCGTATTGAACCGATCCTCGTTATGAGGCCACCAGGTATGCCAGAATTCCCTGCCACCATGTCCGAAGTCCATCCGTACATGGCCCACCGTACCAGCCTGAAGGTCCCGTTCCTCTTCCACCTGGGAATAGAAAAGGCCCGCCTCCTCAATGGAAGCGGGCCTAAACTGGACACCTGTTTCACATTTTCTTATGGGGTTCTGTTTCATGGTTTTTCACCTCCTATCGTTTGGTAAGTACACAACATACTACACTGTGACGAAATTATCTACTGCAGTTCCATCACCCCCTGTACCTGCTCCTGACCTCCTCCCATTAATTCCTCTAGGCTTTCCGCCCCGATGTAGGCGATATAGCCGCGATCAGTGAACATTCCCGTTCCAGAATCCATATGCTGTTGGCCATACCTCTCATAGTCGTAGAACTCGTCCAGAGTGGGATCATAATGAAACTGACCGGATTGCTGGATCATAAATTTCCCATATTCTGCTGGGGTATGAGCACCAGGAGCAAATTCGAACAGATCCAGATTTTCTGCTAAGCGGCAAATCTGATTGGCATTCTCCGGCTGCGCCATACCAACCACAACCCCCAGTTTTATTCGGTCGAAATTCGACAGTTTTTCTACCGCTTTGGCCAGTTCATTGAGCTCGTAGATATCCTCATGCGGAAAGTCCAATGCCACATCGATTTCCATAGGGAAGAGGCTATCGCCCATTCGAAGAGATAAATCTCTTGGATCAGTAATGCCTGCCCGCTTCATAGCCCGCTCAATCTGGCAGTTGGATGTAGGAAGGTAGACCCAAGTAATATTCTTGGTATCTCTCGGCTCCAGTCGGGAAGTCAAGCCTACAGAGATGCAATCATTCTCGTGGTGGTAGCAGGGCAGGTTCTTTCCGTCATAGAGCTGTGAAAGCTGCATACCGTTGTCGTAGACTACACCGTAGCGGGTAATGGTCCCTTCATTGTCTTCAATCAGCAGTATGGCGGTTTCCTCGCCATCCAAATTGTCCAGTTCCTCCACAGAGGCACATCCGTCGTGGGTATTCATGTAGTGTGCCCGACCGACGCTTTCCAAATCGGAAAAATCTGCGATGACTGTTGCCTGTTGGCAGGAGAAGGTCAGGTTGATCAGGTCTTTCATATCCGTGAGCTTCAGCTTATCTGCCATAGCCTGAAACTGGGAAACCTCGACAGCATCAAATCCGTCCAGCCGCTTGGCAAGGTAGTCCAACTCGTCAATGTTGACCTTGCTGCCTTCCAGACATCGGAGGGTTGGGTATGCTCTTATAAGTTCTGCAACCTGGCAGTCTTTGCTAAGAGCATCGCCAATGCCCAGGGAAGAAAGCAGGTCCATGCAATGACCATATTCGGTGGCCTTGATCGGGAGAGGCATGGAAACCTCTCCGTATTCCGGGTGTTGCGCATTACTCAGGACTGCGTGCAGAATGCATTGATCCATCTGGATTTCCTCCTATTTCAGTTTATACATAAGAAAGTAACTTACTGCAACTCGCCCGTTTATTCTGAATTCTCTCTTTCTCTGATCTTCTTGATTCTCGTTCGCATGCAGTCACTTTCACTTCCCCAACAAAGGAAGCCATGTCTAGGGTAAGGACAGCCTTCACATCGGGCGAATTGTCGGCATACGGGCTGCTGTTCTGGCCCAGGAGCATAGCCTGGTGCATGCGATACTCGGAACAAATTCCTGCTCAGATAACCACCCCACCAGGGAGGTAACCGTTCGAATGTTCCGGTATAGGCGCTCTGTCCATTTGTTTTCATGGTTGAACCCTCCGTTCTGAAATAGGCATAAAAAAAGGCCGTATCTTGCTAGGTGCAAAATACGGCCTTCTTTATCGTTCTTAGGAATCAATTCATCTGTTGTCCCAGATTTTGCTCCTGCTCCAGCTTTTCCTGAACATCTGGGACAGCGTACTCGATCTTTGCCCTGACTGCTTGCAGTGCCTCGAATTGCTCCCGATGGATTTCCGGGTCGTTTTCCAACTGATATCCGGTGGCTCGGTAGAGTTCGGTCAATTCCTCCTCCGAGAAAAGCTGTGCCTTGGAAATCAGCCCGGAGCGGACAGCAAAGTCCTGTTTTGCTGCGTTATAGTCACCCTCATAATAGTGTCCGTGGCTCAAGCCGGTGCGGCCATAGTCCCAAATCCAGGTGACAAACTGGTAGCCAAATCCATTTCCGCGTTGCCGACCAGCCATCACTGCGCCACCAAAGTCGGCTAATTGGTGGAACTCCTCGCTCAATCCGCTGACGTGCAGGAGGGGAGCAGTCTGGACGGCCTCCACATAGGAGAATACCTCATCTGCGGCCTGGGCCACTTCATGGTACAGATCATTGGCTTCCTCACTGCCACTCATTTCCGGCAAGAGGAAGACTTCGTTTCTCGGGGTAACAAAAAGGGCAGGCTGTCCGTGGAGAATAACCTCTAGCCGCCTGTCCTTCTGAATTACCGAGTCAATTTCCTTCTTGTGAAGGCATCTTGCAAGTTCGGCAAAAAAATCATTTGTCATATACTATTACCTTCCTTTTGTTTCAGAAAATAATAAAGCCGGGACCCTTGAGTGGAATCCCGGCGAAAAAAAGTGGTTGGTATCATATTGTGATACCAACCAAATATCTCTATGAAAAATTGTGAAAAAATTTTTTGTAGTCTACAGAAAAAAACTACCCATAATCGTCAATTTGAGCCTCAAGAGGGCAGAAATAAGGCTAGGTTTTAGTTCATGTCCTACCTACCAATCTGAAACTGCCCTGTGTATCTATAAAACGCGCATTAAAAAAATGGCGGTAAAAACGGGTGAAACCCCTGATTTCTCAGGGGTTTCAGGTGAGTGTATCTATTTTGGTCACTCAACATGGTTGCGGAGACAGGACTCGAACCTGCGACCTCCGGGTTATGAGTTTCATTATAAGAAACCCATAATCCGGAGGTCTTTTTTTCATTTTTCCCAGTAATATCAATGCTTGCAGGCTCTTATTGCAAAACGGACCAAGTAAGACGATTTTGTTATGTTTTCCCTCCCTTTTTTAATCGTTTTTTCCCGCTTTGCAAATCTATTGCAAACGCGATTTGGCCTTAGTGTTGTTTGAAGTCTATCGAACAAAAATAAATTATCTTGTTAGGAGAATTATACATGATGTGTAAGGTTATTTCAATCATCAATCAAAAAGGTGGAGTGGGTAAAACTACCACCACCCTGAATCTCGGTGCTGCACTGTCTGACTCCGGCAAGCGCGTGCTGCTCATTGACAGCGATCCACAAGGAAATCTGACTGCTGCGATGGGGTATACCCCCGCTGAACTGAAATACACACTGACTAACCTCTATCTGGCTGCCGTTGACTACCCCGAAGATCTTGTCATGCACATCGACCGTGCGCTGCTCCAGACCTCCTGTGGCCCCGACCTGATTCCAGCAAACCGCCGTCTAAGCGACGCATGTGCCAGGCTCCAGGTCTTGCAGGCGGCGCAGTACCACATACTTGACGGAGACGAGCGCATCTGCAAAAAGATGATGGAACGAATTGTCGCTTCCCTGTGCAGCAAGTACGACTACATCATCATCGACTGCGGTTTGAAACATGGAATATTGACTTTCAATGCTTTGGCCGCCTCCGACTACTGCATCATCCCTGTTCAGTCTCACTTTCTGGCCAGCGAAGGCGTCCCAGACGTCATGGATATTATACGGCATACAAAGGCAAGGTACAATCCACGCCTACAGATTGCCGGGATTCTGTTGACGATGTACCAATCCCGTCCTCAGCTCTGCCGAAGTGTGAGATCAAGTGTGGAGGAAGTCTATGGGGGCGATATCCATGTTTTCGAGCGCCCCATCGAGTATTCGATCAAAGTTGCGGAGTGCCCGGCGGCCGGGCAGAGCATCCTGACCTATGCGCCTAAAAACGCTGCTGCGGACTCTTACCGCAGTTTGGCCCGGGAGGTGTTGAGCCTTGGCTAAAACGAGTATGGATGCTGTGCTGAAGCGCCGGATGGCAGCCTCACATCAGGCATCTGAACTCCATGCCAGTGATGACGCCTATCAGCAGATATTCCAGCGGGCGCCCCCGCCGGTTCCAGCCCAAATCTGCGAATTACCGCTGGACAAGCTCAACTCCTTTTTTACGGCGGACATTGGCTTCAAACTGTATCCTCCCCTCAAGCTCAAAGCCTTTGCTCAGCAACTGCAAGAGGAAGGTCTGCTGATCCGTATTATAGTCCGCCGTATCCCCGGTACTGACCGCTATGAGATACTGGCCGGCCACAACCGGGTCGAGGCCGCTAAGATCAGCGGATGGACAACGATTGGGGCGGAGATCGTGGAGGCGGATGACGCGCGCGCAATTACGATTGCCACAGTTACCAATCTGATTCAGCGGCAAGACTTGAGCATTATGGAACGCGGCAAGGCATACAAGGCGCTGCTGGACGTGAAAAACCGGCAGGGGCACCGCTCCGATCTGGTGATCGGAACTTCTGGCGAAAATCGCCAGAAGTATTCCGCACGCGCACTGGTGGCTGAGTTCTTTGGTGTGACAGAGTATAAAATCCGCAAGGTCATCCGGCTGACGCAGCTGATTCCCGAGTTGCAGAACATTCTGGAGAACACTCCTAAGCAGCTCAATCTCTCCTGTGCGGACCTGATGGCGGACTATGACTCAGAAAGTCAGGTGGCCTTTATAGAGATATGCAGTGTTAAGGGCTACCGGATCAATAAGTCCACCATGCAGTACATCGTCCGCGCCTGCCCTCCCCCCACCGCACAGAAGCAGGCTGTTTTTGCTGCATGGCGGGAGGCGCGGGCCAAGGAAGAGAAGAAGCTGACAGCTCCGCCGAAGAAGATCGCCTTTGACCGCAGGAAGTTTGCCCCCTATCTGGACAAGCTGGGCAGCGATCAGGAAATTGAGGCGCTGTTTCTGCAATTCTTGCGGGAGCGGGCGAAATCGACTATAATATCATAAAAAGTAGTAATCACTACTTGATGGAGGAACTCAGAATGAGTGATTTAATCGCAAGCGAGTATAAATGCTTCGAGGACATCAAACGGACACGCCCGGACGGAAGTGAATACTGGTGTGCCAGAGAATTGGCTCCGGTGCTTGATTATAATAAGTGGGAGAACTTCCATAAGGTCATCAAGCGCGCCATGATCGCCTGTGAGAACAGCGGGTATGATGTTGTCCGCGATTTTCCCGAGGTCAGGAAAATCGTGAACGCTGGCGCGACTACGAAACCCATTCTGGATTACGAGCTTTCCCGTTATGCCTGCTATCTGATTGTGCAGAATGGTGATCCCCGTAAAGAAGTGATCGCTTTAGGCCAGACCTATTTCGCCATCCAGACCTATCGCCAGGAGGTGGCCGACCGCTTCAATCAGCTGGATGAAGACAGCCGCCGTCTGGTTGTGCGCGGCGACATCAAACAGTGGAATCAACTGCTTGCCGAAACCGCCAGGAATGCCGGTGTTATCACAGCTGAGGAGTTCGCGCTGTTTCAAAATGCGGGATACATAGGGCTTTATGGCGGAATGACCGTAGACGATATCCATAAGAAAAAAGGACTGGCCATTGGCCAAAAGATTCTTGACTATATGGGAAGTACAGAACTGGTCGCAAACCTGTTTCGTATTTCCCAAACGGAAGAAAAACTCCGGAAAGATGAGGTCAGTGATGCCGCCACTGCGACGGTGACTCACCATTCTGTCGGGAAAGAGGTAAGGGCCGCCATTGAAAAAATCGGAGGTACCATGCCCGAGAACCTGCCCAGCCCTGAAAAGAGTATTGCACAATTAGAAAAGGAGCAGATGGAACGTCTTAAACAGAAGGCATTGGACGGACAACTCATGCTGGATGAATAAAAAGGTAAACAAGGTCAGCTTTCCCGGAGCTTGGCGCCGCAGTATGCGGCGCCAGGCTTTTTTTATGCTTGTCCGAAAAGAGGTGTCTATCAATGGACAGGAATTTATGCAATCCCTTCGATGACTCAGCCCCAGAGCGTCTGCGGCACATGGGCCTCCTTACGGCGGAGGGAGCCCCGGAAGAAGACGCCCTTGCAGTCATAGAACGGCTCTATGCCGGTTTGTTCTATGATGCGCTCTTTGATTTTTACGATGATATGGGCAATGTAAACGCCATATGCCTTGAACTGGCGGAGCGGCTTGGCACAGAAAATCCCAGACGGTCTTTTTTGAATATCTGCTCGGCCTATGACGCGATATACCTCGCTATTCCGGAGCCTGTTTGGTGGATGGCCGGAAATCTGGACCTGATTGCACATTTTTCAGCGGGGTTTATCAAACGGCTTACAGATTTAATACGAGAGGAAGCAGGGTGATGTCATGATACGAGCGATCAAAACCTATGTACCGCCGGGACAACCGGCTCCGTTGTCCGCCTTTCTCGTCTCCCTTGATGAGAAGCTGCGGCGGAAACTGCTCCGGCAGATATTCCAGCTCTCTCAGATCCCGCTGTGTGACCTGAAAGAACCCCACTATAAGCATTTTGTGTTGGAAAAATACAGCCAGTTCTACGAACTGCGGGAAAAAAGCAAGATCCTCGTCCGGATTATTTTCACGATCCAGGATGGGGATATTATTTTGCTCACGCCTTTCATCAAGCGGCAGCCCAGGGACACCATGAAAGCGTTGGAGCAATCCCTCAAGATGCTTGCAAATATTCGGGAACATCCGGAATTTGCGGTAAATTTTAATGTACTGGAGGAATTCACATGAGAAAAGAACTGTATGTCGGGCTCGCAATCGCGGCTGCAGCGGCGGGTATCGCCGCCATAGCCGCCCTGTTCATCAAAGGGAGGGGAAACGCTGTATGAAAAAACGCATTGCCCTGTTGGCGCTGGCAGTGGTCATGATCCTGCCCACGAATGCTTTCGCTATGGAAGTGCCAACGGAAACCGTTGTGCAGAATCTCAATGGCAGCCAGCAAGTGGTCAAGACTTACACCATCTCACCTGAAGCCGACCCGCAGGATCTGGTCGAGGAGCCTTTTGAACTGGAAGGCTATCTTTATACGTTTGCGGACATCGTCAAAGTGGAAAACCATGTGGAGGACTCCAGGCAGCAGACCGAAACCGTGACGGTAGAAACCCCTAAAAACGACCTCTCCGTGATCCTGGAGCAGTTGACCCCCACGCTGGAATACGATGACGGCTTATATTCCGGCACGCTGTCGCTGGATCATACCAGCCTTCATACGGAGGCGGCCGGCTACACAAGCAGAAGCTCCACCCTGTCGGAGGCCAAGACAATCGGGCCGCTGGACCGCAACGATATGTCCTATGTCCCCGCCACCACCGTTAAAAATGGGGTTACGCTGAATCTGTCCAATGTGGATTGGCAGGTCATCGGGACAGAACTTGTGGGAGACGCGCTGACGCCTTCTTCCTATCAGGCGGTGGCCACCTACACCGGAAAATCCTACTACAGCGCGGCGACAGGGTACATCACTACAGTGGATTATGTGGGCGAGGTCACTCGCGACGGGGTGGAGAGCGTTACCTATGAACTGACGTATCTGGGAATGGAAGCCCCTGCTGGGGGCGGAGTAATCAGCGCTATTGGAGAGGGCTTGTCTACAACGTGGCCCTTCCTTCTGGCCGGCGGCGGCCTGATTGCCGCTGCTATTCTTGGCTTTTTGCTCTTCCGCTCCAGGAGGCGGCTCAATTCACTCCAGGCCGCACAGGAGGAACCGGAAGGCGATTATGAAGAGCAGGAAGAAGAGGAGGGAAAGACATGAAACATGCAAAGCGGCTTTTATCTGCGGCACTAATGGTAACTACGGTACTCTCTTTGACCGTCAGCGCCCATGCGGCGGATTACTCCTTTACAACGGAAGCTCCGGCCGACTATTATCCGTCCAGCGCCTATGAGGATGTCTACGGGTCGCAGTATAACTACGGCGGGCCTAATGTGGTGGATTATCAGATTCCAGAGCTGGAATTTGGTGTCCTCTCCACCACGCAGACCGGAATTATGGAACGGACACGGCTTCCCGGCCTTCAGAGTGAGGTGGCCACTGTGACCGGCGGCTATGGGATAGGATCGGGCGTTACGGAAATTGCGGATATTCCCGGTCTGGATGATTTTCCGGCTATTACGCAGCCGGCCTACACCAGCACGGAAGGCATGGAGCGCTCGGACGGCAGCATCGGGACTCTCAAGATCCCAACCCTGGGGATCAACATGAAGGTGTGGGAGGGCGAAACCAGCGCCAGTATGCGAAAAGGGCTTGGTCATTATTCTTCCACGTCTGCCTGGGATGGAAATATTGCCCTTTGTGGACATAACAGAGGGGCGCGCTATGTGATCGGTAATATCAAGGATCTGGAGATTGGGGATACGATCACCTATACCACTGTTTATGGTACCCGTACTTATGCCGTCTCCATGGTCAAAACAATCTCCAGCACAGACTGGAGCTACCTCCAGTCAACGGCGGACAATCGCATCACCCTCACGACCTGTTTGGCGAATCACCCGGAGAAACGGGTCTGCGTCCAGGCTGTCGAAGTAGACTAAAACTCTTGCGCCGCAAAGAGTCCGAGGGAGGTGGTCTGGTTTTCACGTTTTGGCGGCGCAGGGATTTAAAATAATCCTTTGACAGCGGTAAGGTTCTGTATTATGCTCAAAATATCCGAAAGGAAATTCTAAAACAAAGGAGCGTCGAAGCATGGTACAGAAACCAAACCGAAATCCGAAGTACGACGCCATCAAAATGCGTATGGACCTTACGTTCGATGTTCCCGCGGAACTGGCGGAGCAGATCGAACTGTGGGGCATCTATCAATTTGAGCGCTGCGTCTACGAGCAGGAACGCAGGCAGCTGTGCTTGAGCGCCTGCACCACTCTCTACCGAAAGGGGGCGTGACAAGCATGAAAAAGATTCTGAGCGCGGCGCTGTGCGTTGTACTGGCCTTCTCACTGAGCATCCCCGCGCTGGCAGCGGAGCCGGACAGCGAGGTTGAAGCCGCTGCCGATTACCTTTTCCAGCACGGCATTATGCTCGGCGACGAGAATGGCGAAATGCAGCTGGAGCCCGGACTGACCCGGGCCCAACTGGCCACCGTCCTGGCCCGCCTGACTGGAGACTTGGAGTATATCCAGACGGACCTGATGTATTATACCGGGCAATGCAAGTTTCCGGACGTACCGGAATGGGCCAAACCCTATGTGGGCTACTGCTATACCAATGACCTGATGCTTGGCTATGATACCGGAGCGTTTGGCGCTGATGACGGTGTGACCCCCGCAGCGGCTTGCACGGTCGTCCTGCGGTATATGGAGTTGCCTGATCTTGATTGGGACTATTCCACCGCCTGTCAGACCGCCCTTGACCTGGGCCTGACCACAGCGGAGACCGTAAAGAAAGCCGAAGTGACCCGCGGCGATCTGGCCGTTCTGCTCTACAGGGCGCTGGTTGGGACGGAGCGGGAGTACCCTCCTACCGGGAATGAGGACGCCGTGAGAATTGGGAGCTATAAGGGGTCCTCACTTCCCGCGGGAGAACGCAGTTCGCTGATCATCAACAATGCCGGAACGGGATATACCGTGGCCTCCAGCAATCCTACAGTTCTTGACGTGGAACAGGTGGCCGGCAACTGGGTAGCAGTTGCAAAAGCCGCCGGTACAGCCATCGTTACCGTTACAACCGCAGGCGGGGAAAAAGGGACGCTGACCATCATGGTGACGGGCAGCATCACTCCTGATCCCCCCATCAGTTATCCGGTGGATTTGGGCGCCAATATGGAAATCCGGGAAGAGATCATCGCGCTGGTCAATGACGTCCGGCGCGAGAACGGTGTAGCGGAGCTGGCGGTCAACCAGTCCCTTATGAATGCTGCACAGGCAAGCGCTTCTCAGCGATACACTTGGCACCACGCGAAAGAAGAATGCGAGTATGCACTTGCGTATGGATATCCCAACGGATTTGGCTCAAATCTAACTGTATTTACTGGGGCCTCTGAGGCAACCGCTGCACAGAAAGCCGTAAATAACTGGGTCAACTCTGAGGGGCATTTCCAGACAATGCTCGATGTGCGTGGTGACTGTATGGGTGTTGGTGTGGAGCGTTACAATGGGGTAACGTATTGTTACTTATTTATTGGAACCCCAGGCACTCTTAACGCATATGGATAATACATTTCAATTCAGAAAACCTTCCAGCATTTTGCTGGAAGGTTTTTTTGATCAATTTTTGAAAGGAGCGCGTTGTATGAAATTTTTAGAGCAAGATCGAGCCGTACCACATCGCCTTGTAGCACTGCTTTTGGCGATTATATGTCTGATGGGGCTCCTACCTACCGCGGCTTTTGCCGCAGGCTCAGATGTGCCCGATTCCATCATAATGGAAGACTGCACTCATAATGGCGTCCATTATGAGTCTCCGGCGTTGGATGAATGTTGGCTCCATCAAATGCGGTTTGACTACAGCGGGAGCAGCATCATCGGTTTTTGCGCTGACCATAATAAAGGGATGGGGTGGTCGCTGGAAGGGCATAAGTGGGACAGCCCGCAGCCTATCAATGACCCCACAGTAACGACCATGATGGCCTATTATTACGCCCATTCCAGAGGGATCTTCACCGATCAGGCCAAAGCCCTTGGCCTGGATCAAACCTGGAGCTCTGACTATACCTGGACCATGAACGCCTGGGTGCAGGCGGTAATCTGGCGCTATAAGCAGGGCTCCCTGAACGACCCTGCGGCGGTATGCGCCGAGGAACTCATGTACGTCTACAATAATCTGCAGCATACCAATTACACCAGCATTGATGAGGTCGTAGATGGGATGTCCCTGCGTCAGCGTGCTCAATATATTCTGGATCTCGGCGAGCAAGGCGTCTGGGGCGAGTGTGAAGCCTATCAATACGCCTATGCCGGCCCGGGTACAACGCAGCATCCTGCTGATAACGTCCAGGCCATTATTATTGGTGACTTAAACGTAACTCGCGAGCTCTATGAACTGACAGTAAAAAAAGTTGATTCTTCTAACCCCAATAAAGGGTTGCCTGGGGCAAGGTTTCTCGTACAAAACGCAAATGGAAGCTACTCCAGAGAAGCCGTAACTGGAAGCGATGGGACATTCACACTAAGGGACTTAGAAGCCTCGACATACTCCATCACGGAACTGGCGCCCCCGGAGGACTATGAAATCGACAATGCGGGTCCGCAATATGTTGTCCTTCCAGGAGACAGCGGCACCACTGTTACAGTGACCTTTACCAACACCCCCATCATCACTGGCGAGGGCAGCATCCGTAAAGTTGATGCTGACGATCCCTCCAAGGGTCTTGCCGGCGCGGTCATCAAAATTGAAGGCGTAGACAACAGCTTTACAGGTACTTATGTGACCGGCGCTGGCGGCTACCTGGAGGACGTCCCCTGGGATACTATGCCCATCGGGTCATTTGTTGCGACGGAACTCACTCCGCCGAACGGATACACCCTCAGCGACGACCCGGACAAAAATAAGCAGGAATTTTTCTGGGACGGCAAAAATGATGTTGATTTGGTTTTTGAGGACGATGCAAAGGTCAAACTCGAACTCCTGAAGCTGGACGATTCGGAAAATCCGCTGGAAGGCGCGGTTTTTAATATTTTTAAGGACTGGCAGCTCATCGGCACAGAAGCCACCGGGCCGAACGGAACCATCACCGTTCCCAACATCACCGCAGGAACCTTCGCCTTCGTCGAGGTATCCGTGCCGGAGCCGTTTGCCAAGCTCCAGGACCCTGTTGTTGTCCATGTGGATCAGGCCGATGTGGACGGCGGCGGCACCATCTCTGTGACTGCCGTGGACCAGAAGCTGCCCACCCTGACCATTCTCAAGCAGGACAGCCAGACCAAGGAAGTCATCCCCGGCACCACCTTTGAAGTCAAAGGCGTACACCATGGCTATCATCAGGATGTGGTGACTGGGGAGGACGGCACCGCGACACTGGAAGGGCTCCCTGTTGACACCTATGAAGTGACTGAAAAATCGGTCCCCGATCCCTGGGTCGTGTCCGATGAACCGACCCAGATTATTTGGCTGGGGCCGGGTGATGACCAGCAGCTCGTCTTTGACAACCTGAAGCAACCGCAGCTCACCATCGCCAAGGTAGATGCGGATGACCCGAATACCAAGATCCCCGGCACCGTATTCACCATCAAAGGGGTGGACAGTGATTACCAGAACGATGTGACCACCGGACAGGACGGCACCGTTACCCTCCGGCTGGCCCCCGGCACCTATGAAATCACTGAGAAGTCCGTCCCCTCGCCTTACTACCTGCCTGACAAGGACGCCGACCGCACCCAGACGATCTCCCTGAATGCCGGCGATGAAAAGGAACTGGTCTTTAAGAACCTCAAGGCCCCGGAACTCACGATCTATAAGGAAGATTCTATCGCCGGCGCTCCTGTTGAGGGGGCGCGTTTTCATGTTACCTACACCTCCACAGGTGAGGCCGCCGACGCTCCGGAAAGCATCGACTTTGGTGAAATCCTGACGGACGCCAATGGCGAGATCAAACTCCATGAGCAGGGCAAGCGCCTCTACCCGGGTGAGTACACCATCACAGAGGTCGAGCCGGCCCCGGGTTTCCAAATGAAGGAACCCACCACACAGAAAGTCATCCTCCATGGTGGCGAGAGCAAGACCGTCACCTTCCAAAACGTCCCCTTAAATGCAATCATCGTCGAGAAATATGACTCCGTCACCGGCGAAGCTCTGCCCGGCTGCACGTTCCAACTGCGCTATCTCGGCGGCACCAGCGGAACGGGCGGAACGACCATCAGCCAGAAAGTAACCGGGAAAAATGGCACTGCCATCTGGACCGGGCTCAAGAGCGGCACCTATATTTTGGAAGAAATCGACCCTGCGGATGGGTACAGCATCATCCAGTCCTCGGAAACCATTTTCCTGGCAGACAGCGGAGAGCAGAGCGTCGTTACCGTGCGGTTTGAGAATATGCCTGACGGCATCCTCCTGATCCGCAAGGTCTGCTCCGTCAACCCCAGTGTGACCCTGCCTGATGCGGAATTTAAGGTCATGTATGCGGACGGAACCCTGATTGGCGACAGCAACGGCATCTACCGGACGGACGAAAACGGTGAGATCCGCATCGAGGGGCTGAAGCCCGGAAAAAGCGTGGTCGTCACCGAAACCGCAGCCCCTCCGGGCTACCTCATTGATACCCAGTCGCAGACCATCCAGATTAAGGAGGGGCGCACCGTCAGCCTGACCTTCAAAAACCAGCCCAAGGGCTCGTTGATCATCCAGAAGCGGGACAGCGCCACCGGCCATCCCCTCCCCGGCGCTGAGTTCCGTGTGACCACTGCCGCCGGCTGCGAAGTCGGCCTGGACGGCGTGATTGGCGATTCTACGCTTACCCAGAACGGCATCTTTACCACTGACTCGGCGGGCGAGATCCACATCTCCAACCTGGCTCCGGGGGCATATGTCATTTCGGAGATCAAGGCCCCGCCGGGGTACGTCATGGATTCCCCCTCCACCAATGTGGTCATTGGCGAGAACGGCGACACCCAAACTGTGGTCATCAAAAACTCCAAGGCGGGCTCCCTCATCATCGACAAACGGGATTCCCTGACCGGAGAGCCCCTGGAGGGCGTCACGTTCAAAGTCACCACTTCCACCGGCGAGTTCGTCCCCGATGAAAACGGCTATATCTCCAGCAACGGCCTGTATGTGACGGACAAGGACGGCAAGATCCAGATCGACGGCGTGGTGGGCACACTGGTGGTCACGGAAACCAAGACTATCCCCGGCTACACCATCGACCCTGCCACTCAGACGCAGACCATGGTGGTCAATCCCAACAACACACAGACGCTCACGTTCTACAATACCCCCAGCACCACCCTCGTGATCGAGAAGTACATCGAAGGCACCACCACACCCCTGGAGGGCGTGACCTTCCTGGTGACGGACAGCTCGGGTGCCGTGGTGGGCCAGAGCAACGGAGAGTATATCACCGATGAAAATGGCCGCATCGTGATTGAGGGCCTAGAGCCCGGTACCACGATCACTGCCCGGGAAACCAAGACACTGGAGGGCTATGTCCTGGACGGCGCCCCCAAGTCCATTCTCATCAAGGAGGGCGAGGTCCAGACGCTCCGCTTCTACAACAGCAAGCAGGGAACGCTGGTCATCCGCAAGCTGGACTCCGTGACAAAGGAACCCCTGGCCGGGGTGGAGTTCGAGCTGACCTACGCGGACGGCGGCTATGTGGACGACGCCAACGGGCACCTCTCCAGCAAGGGCCTCTACACCACGGACTCCAACGGTGAGATCCGAATTTCCGGTGTCACGGGGACTATCGTGGTCAAGGAAACCAAGACCATTGAGGGGTACACCATCGACCCGGCAACGCAGACTCAAACCGTAACGGTCAACCCGGAAGATACACAGACGATCACGGTGTATAACGATCCCGTGGGCGGCGTGGAGATCATCAAGGTCGATCAAAACCGGACCTCCACGCGAATCCCCAACACGACCGTTGAGATCCGGCGGGTAGACGATGAACTGGTGGACACCATCACCACAGACCGCAACGGCAGGGCCTATCTCGCCCTGGAGGATGGAGCCTACTACGCCGTTGAGATCGAGGCAAACCCGGAGTACCGGCTGGATGATACCCCGCATTACTTTGAGGTCGAGGATGGGAAGGTAACCACCCTCCGGATCACCAACCAGAAAAACTCCGGTATCCTCATTCACAAAATTGACAGCGTGACTGGCGACGGCATCTACGGCGTGACGTTCCTGCTCTACGATGAGGACAAAAACCCTGTTGGCGAGTTCACCAGCGACGATGACGGCTATGTTTATATCACCGCCGATGATCTTCCGGACGGGGCCAATACCAGCGGGCGTTTTTATTTGAGAGAGCTGGAGGCTGCGGAGGGCTATGAGCTGGACAAGGAGTACAAGACCATCTATGTCCGCCCCGGAAAAACGGCTGAGATTGAGTGGGAGAACACCCCCATCACCGGCCAGATCCAAGTCTACAAGTATGCAGCCGAGTATAATGAGGTGACCGGCACTCCGGCCGGCTCTCCGCTCCAGGGGGCGGTCTATGAGATCAGCAATGCCCGCACCGGAAAGGTCGTGGACTACATCACTACCGACGCTCGGGGCGTCGCGGCCTCCAAGCCGCTCCCCTTAACGCGCTACAAGGTCGTGGAGGTCACGGCGCCGGCCTACTGGCAGGTGGACCCCACTGTTCACGATGTCACGCTGGAATACTCCGGGCAGATCATCAAGCTCTCGGCCTATGACAAGCCCTCCAATCTAGGCGTGACCATCACCAAGCGCAGCAACGCCTCTGTGCTGGCCGGAAACTCCATGCGCTATGATTTTACCGTTGCCAATACCAGCAATGTCGCTTTGGAAAGTTTCTTCTGGCATGACCGCATCCCCACCGACGCTGCAACGGCCACCGTACTGACCACAGGCACCTACAGCGCCCGGCTCAACTACCGCATCCTCTACAAGACGAACTACCAGACCAGTTATCAGGTGCTGGCCTCCAACCTGCTCACCAGCAACAACTACTCCTTTGCGCTTAACGCAATCCCCAAGCAGGCCGGAGAGGTTGTCACAGACATCTATTTTGACTTTGGCAAGGTGCCGGTCGGCTTCCAGTCGGTTGCGGGCCCCACGCTCACGGTCAACGTCAGCGGAACAGCGGTGAACGGGTATCAGCTGGTCAACCGGGCGGATGCCGGTGGCAAATACCAGGGCACTTGGCAGACCGCACAAGCCAGCTGGGTGACAATCATCCAAAGACTCTGGAATACCCCTGAACTCCCCAAGACCGGCTATTAAAGCAAACAAGGGGGCGGCCCCAGCGGGGCGGCCCCTCTCAGCTTAGACGCTCAATCACAGCGGTGCTTCGCCGCCTCATCAATGTAGTCGAGCATGATAGGTCCAAAGGCCGGATCGTCATTCAGCGTGTTAAAAATACTCTCCTCAGCGTCAGCATCCGCAGAAGCCGGAACCGCGAGAGCGTACAAAAAATGCTTTGAATGTGCGGATCGCTGACGGCACCAGATATTCGCCAAATACTGGCTTCGATCTTCTGATTCCATATATTCGACGCTGATTTCCATAACCATACTGTCACGGATACCGAAAGCAGTAACAGGGAGTTCAAAGATAAAATAACCCGGTTTGAGTATGCGTGTTTGGCAAAAATCCGGTAAATGTTCCATAATTTCTCCCCGTTATCCTAAAACGTCTCTCTTTTAGATTCCTTCAGGTTCCTTTCATATTCCACAATTTCAGCTTTGTCCGCTGGGCGGACGGCGTATTTTCCGCAGTCCGGACATTGTTCTGGCTGCACGTTCCTGCTGAACGAGTAATGGCAGCAATCACAGACGAACACCAATTTCCTCACCTGCAAATGAAATTTTTCTCAATTATAACACGCGGCCCAATGTTAAGCAAGCCGCGTTCTATACCAAGGAGTAATTTTCATGATGATTTATCAGAGTCAATACGCGCCCTTCCTCCGGCTTTTGTCCGGCGTTCCTATTCTCGACACCGACCACACACCGTACTTTCAACCGCTTGCCCACTATCTTTTGAAATGGATTTGGGAGAAAGGGCTGCTCAGCGATATGGGCAAAGATGAAATCAACCTGGCGGCCACACTGGCCGTCTATCACGACATCGGCAAGTCCATGCTTCGCCCCACGCTGCTCTATAAAGCGGGGCCGCTGTCAAAGGAGGAGCAGGAGCAGGTCAAAAGCCATACCGAGTGGGGCGAATTTCTCATGGACCTGGCCATTCCTGAGCTGCGCGGGACAAAAACACACCGGTTTGCCTGCGAGATCTGCCGCTACCACCATGAGCGATGGGATGGCAGAGGATACCCGGATGGGTTGCGGGGAAGCGAGATCCCCCGGTATGTCCAAGTCATCGCTCTGGCTGACTGCTACGATGCGCTGGTCGCGCCCCGCAGTTACAAGCGACCCGTTTCTCATAGAGAAACGGTCAGTATGATCCTTTCCGGAGAATGCGGTGCCTTTTGCCCCGCATTATTGAAGGCTTTTGCCGAGCGTGCGGATTGGATCCAAATTGAAGTGTACAGTAAAAAGCCTGGCCCACCTAGTTGGTGAACAGTGTGGTAGGATTCAACTCAATTTTTAAGAAGCGAGGCGGTATGTCTGCTAAAAGGCACACCACTCTACTTCCGTGCTCCAAGGAGGAGGATTCCATGAAAAAAATATATCGGGTCTATGTATTGAGTCTGGTGATTTTATTGATAGTCTCCCTGGTGACAGTGCCTGCATTTGCCGTGGATGATATGTGGGAAGTGGCGGAGGAACTTATCAAAGATGTCTACAAACAAATTGTGGGGATCAGTACCATGTTGGCTGGGCTTATGTCGGCGGTAGCTGTTATTGGCGCCAAGTTGTCCAACAACCAACACAAAGTTGACCAGGCATGGGATTGGCTCAAGCGTATTTGGATCGCATGGGTTATTATCAACGGCATCGGCGCCTTTATCGCTTATGTGACACCTTTCTTTTCTGACCTAGCCACCTTGGCTCCTGATGCCAGTAACAAAACATAGACCAAATCAGTTTGGTAGCTTCTCACTTTTGGGAAACGCCTGCACACACTCAACGATTTTGCCGCCGGCGAGGAGGTTTTTAGATTGCAAGCTAATTTAAGTGCGAAGCGTGAAAACGCATTTGCCTATCAGAAAAGCAAAATACAGGTCGGGCAGCGACTGTTCATAGCACCGGAGGATGCGCCGGACACCGACGCTGAGGGCATTGTGCTGGACCGCTGCTCGGTGGTACAGATTCCAAAAGTCGGGAGAGAAATCATCGTTGAGCTGGAGAATGGCGAACGGTGTGCGGCGGATATATCTGCTACGAACCGGGACTTTGCGTACTTTGGCACAATCGAAACAGTATTCGGGCTGGCTCGGTTTATCTTCCTGTCTGAACATGATTTTTGGGAGTGGTGGGAGTGGGAGCTTCTTACCACAGGAATGTGTTCCATACTCCATGGTGACGATATGGGGAGCTACCCAACCAAAGAGAACATAGCTGCTACCAGATTGGTCTACGACATCGTGGCCAATGAGAATTTAGACTATCAGAATATGAGCTGCGCTGGCTGTCAGTACGCCTCAAAGAAAGGGGCTCCCAATACCCCATGCCGGAAATGCCGGCGCATGGGAGAACTGGAGGACCAGTGGCGAGGAAAGCTATCAAGGCGGGAATGGCTCATGCGCCGGCGGGACGCGGAAACCGGCGCGTCCAAATGAGTGCCTTTCGGCCATTGCCTGGTAATGCGTAAAGCCGACAGTTCAGACGCACAGTTCATTCATCCGCAGGAATAGGGGGTGATGGAACAGCCATGTGGGAGTGCGAGACGGCGCTGCTCCTCCCGCTGAATACAAGCCGGCTCCGGCAGAGGGGAGGAAAACAGATTGCTTGAGCTGATTTTTCAGGGCTTCATGGAGTGGGCCTATGGGCTTGTGCTGGAGTGCTGGGAGTATTTCTCTTCGGCGCTTCTGGATATTATGAGCCTGGACTTTGCCTATCTGGAAACCCATGTGCCCATCATAAATGACCTGATGCAAGTATTGCTTGCGGCGGGTTGGGCCCTGCTCATCGGAAACCTGGTGTTCCAGGCCGTGAAAAGTATGCTTTCCGGCCTGGGCTTTGAGGGGGAAGATCCCAAACTGCTTTTTACCCGCACATTCATATTTGCGTTTCTCCTTTTGGCCAGTCCGCAGATTTGTCGGACTGGCCTTGATATTACCTCCCGGATCATGTCCGCGCTGGAAATCCCGGATGCGGTCAATGTGACCCTGGTGGATGAGAGCATCTTCGGCAGTCTCACGGCGGCCTGGCTATTGGTCATCATCTGCGGGCTGATTATCATGTTTAAGGTGTTCCGCCTGATTTTAGAAATCGCGGAGCGCTATGTGATCCTCGCCATGCTGACCATTACGGCTCCGCTGGCTTTTGCCATGGGCGGAAGCCGAAACACCTCGGAAATTTTCACCGGCTGGTGCCGGATGTTCGGCTCCATGTGCGTCCTGATGGCGCTCAACGTGGTATTTTTCAAAATGCTCCTGTCTGTTCTCTCCACCATCCCCAGCGGCCTCGACGTGCTTCCCTGGATGGTTTTGATTATGACCATTGTAAAGGTGGCGAAAAAGTCGGACGCCATCGTGACCCGCATTGGCCTCAACCCAGCCATCACCGGAGACAATCTGGGCGTCCGTTTCCCCGGTGCGCTCACTTATATGGTGATACGCGGCATGACCTCCCAGGTCACAAAGGCGGTCGGGAAGTCCGCTGGCAGCAGCGGCAGGGGCGCCTCCCCCAACACGCCGCCCGGCGGCAGCGGAGGTGGGCCGCGAAGCGGCGGGCCTGCGGGCGGCAGGAACGGCCCTGGCGTCAGCGCCGCAGGCTATTCCTATCAGAGCAGCCAGCAGACCGCCTCTCAGGAGAACAGCTTCCAGCAGGGCGCTGCCCAGCAGAATACCACGCAGCAAGGCGGTGCGGCGCAGGCGGCCCCACAGCAGACCGCGGCAAGAGAGCAGAGCGCCGGTGTCGGCAGCGTATCCAGCCAGGTCAATCAGGGTAGAGATGCAGCCCGGCAGAGCAGGAAGAGCGCCGTTCCCCCCGGTACACGCCGCGCTCCCAGTCATGTCAATGCTGGTTCGTCTCCCATGGCAGGTGCTCCGGTGACTGGACGGCCCGACGGAACTCCGGGGACAGTGCCCGGACGGCCGGATATGGCTTCGGGTCGGACGCCTGGGACAGTACAGCCTGGTGCCCCGGCTCAGGCCACGGCACGGCAGGAATACCGCTCTCACCCACGGGACGCCTCTGGGAAACCAACAGGCGGACAGCCCGGCACGGCAGGAACCGCGCCCGGCTCCACATCCCGCTTTACGCATACCGTGGCGCAGATGGCACATGGAGGGGATACTTCCAGCAGTGTGCAGACCTCTGAACAAAACCATGTCTCTGTGGGACAACAGACACGTACCGGCACACCACCTCCCTCCGCGTCGGCGCCGCCCGGCGCTCACGCCCCCGGCGGGCCTGCTCAGCAGCATGGAGCGTCTGTTTCAGGGGAAACCCGCTTTACCCACAGAGAAAAGACTGAGGAACATACTGGACAAGCGCAGCCATCTTCTGCACCCCAGCAGGTCTCCACACCTCCCGCAACCTCTCAGCCCGGCACGGCAGGAATGGGGACCAGCCGTTTTTCTGAGCGGCCCGTCCATCAGACACGGCCTGGCAGGAACAGTCCCTTGGACGTTCCATCTCAGAAAGGACCGCAGGCTTCCAGCCCGGCACGGCAGGAACCGCGCGAGGCTTCTGCGCCAACCGCGCCCCCGATCAGCAGCGGGGCTTCCCGGCCGCACCCCGGCACGGCAGGAATACCTGTCGCCGGCCGTGAGGCAGGGCAGTCAGCCAGCGCACAGACCAGGCGGCCGGCGTCTACCCCCACCTCAGCAGACTCCTTGGGCGGCAAACGGCCGGTGTCTACCGCCGCCGCCTCTGAAAAGGGACGCATGGCGCCAAAGGGGAGTCCAGGCGGTACCCTGAACGGGGCGGCAAGGTCGTCAAAACAGAAACGGGGGCCTGGGCATGGGAAATAAAGACCATCATCGCTCCGGCGCGCAGACGGCGGCGGATTTGGCCCGGGCCGCCCGGGCCATCTACAACATCATCCGGGCGGCGCTGGCGGCGGGGCTCAAGGGTGCCGCCGTCGCCGCCGTCAAAGAGACATTGCCCTTTCTGGTCAAGCTGGTTATCGGTATCCTGATCGCCGTCCTGCTCATTCCCATGCTCATTTTTACCGCGCTGCCGAACATTTTCTTCGGATATGGCGCCTCGGATACCCCGGCCGTGATCGACATGACCTCGCAGGCCCTCACCATCGGCGGGGCCTATATGAGCCTAGAGGATTTTGAGAACACGCAGGTGGACTCCGTGATCACCAGCCTGATCACCGAATATGAGCAGCAAGGCGTCAAAATTGACCGGGTGGAAGTGGATAACTCCATGCGGGAAGAGGACCTGCTATGGCTCATCGCCATCAATTCAGCGGCCCATCAGCAAGACCTGAACACCATGAGCGCCGATCAGGTGCTTGACTTTTGCTCTTCCAAGCTGTCCACATCCGTCTCCCTTCTCAGTGGTACAGAGACTACCCTGAAGATCACAGTGGAACGCCTTGACCCTGAGCAGATCATGGAGGAGCTGGGCTTTGACGAGGATGCCGAGACCTGGGCGGGGGCTCTCTATGAAACACTGTTTGAAAGCGACGCGCTCAATGAATACGCAGACTATTTCGAGTCCTATAAGCCGGACTACAGCGGGGACGGCTCCTGGTCCGGGAACGTCGAGCACGGCACAAGCTATGGAAACGAGATCGACATATCCGGCTTTGTCAGCCCTGACACCAAAAACAATCTGGATCTGGCCGCCTATGCCATCCAGGCATGGGAAAATAACTGGGGCTACGTCTGGGGCACCTATGGGAACGTGCTGACGCAATCCCTGTTTGACTACAAGCTGAAGCAATACCCGGAAGGCGTGGGCGACTATGAGGACTTCATCCGAGAAAACTGGCTGGGCCGCCGGACGGCGGACTGCATCGGCCTGCTGAAAGGCTATGCCTGGCTGGACACCACGGACATGACCATCGGCTACGCGGAGAACGGCGCCCCGGACTATGGGGCCAATCAAATGTACCAATATGTCAAGGAAAGCGGCACAGCCGGAGAGGACTACGGCGGTATGGCGTCTCTGCCGGAGATTCCGGGCCTCATGCTCTGGAAAGAGGGGCACGCCGGCGTCTATATCGGCGGCGGCTACGCGATTGAGGCCATGGGCACTCAATACGGCGTGGTCAAAACGGAAGTGGACGGCCGCGGCTGGGAGGGCTGGGGAAAACTGCCCTTCCTGGAATACCTGGAGGTGGAGTAAATGTGCATCACAACAAAACTGCGCACGCTGCGGCTGGAATACGGCGTCTCCTTGACGGAACTGGCTGAGCGGGGCGGCGTGTCCAATCAGTTGATCAGCCGGATGGAATTAGGCGACGTGCCGAGGACCGAGCATAAGGAAGAGCTTGCGGCGGCGGCCCTGAGCGGCGTGATCGCCGCACGGAGAGCATCCCTTGACGGCCTGGAGCGGGACTATCAGGCCAGTAAGGGGCAGCTTTTGATTCCGATGGAGGACAACGACCATGAATTATGAAGTCTATCACATTCCCAATAATTTTACAGACGCCGGCCGGGTGATGGGACTGTTTGAGCTACGCAATCTGGTCGAGGCAGTGCTTCTGGCGCTTCCGGCCCTGTATCTGTGTATCGCCCTGCTCCCGTTTTCCCTGACGCCTAAAATCATCATCACACTATCCGTTGTCGTGCCTCTGGCCGGCTTCGGGCTGATCGGGATCAGCGATGACAGCCTGACAAGGTGGCTGGCTTCTTGGTGGCGCTGGCGGCGGAGTCGGAGAGTGTTATTTTATCGTGGGGAGGCAAAATCGTGAATCTGAAAGAACTCATTTTTGGCGGCGGCGTCAAGCACGCGGCCGGCGGCGGGGCCTACCGGGACAGCATCCAGGCGTGGCTTCCCATCAAAAATATCATCGGCGGCGTGGTCGTTACCAAGGACAACCGCTTCATCAAGATCCTGGAGGTCCTGCCGGTCAACATTTATCTGAAATCACCCAATGACCGCCAGAACATCATTTCCGCATTTGCCGCCTGGCTGAAGATCGCGCCGGATGACCTGATGCTGATAGCCCGCACCCTTCCGGCGGATACGGATGAGTATGTGGAGCGGATGCGCCAGTATGCGGAGAAGGAAGAAAACGAGTCCTGCCGGGAGATGATCGAGGACAACATTCAGGAGATCGGCCTGGGCGTGGCCAGCGACGCCATCCGGCACCGCTTTTTCCTGGTATTCCAGTACGAAGCGCGCATGAAGGCCAAGCGCAACACCGTCAGCGCCATTGTGCAGCGGCTCAACGAGGAGGCGGACACCGCCCGCCGCTACCTGGATGTGTGCGAGCTGGAGGTCCTGGAGCCCCGTTACGCGGATGATTTTATTCTGAAGCTGCTCTATGAGATCATCAACAAAAAGACCAGCCGCCGTGTACGGCTGCCCGAGGGAGTCTTTGACATGACGACCGCCGTTCATGGGATCTATGAGGAATAGCGAGGGCTGACGCGCCTCTTATGGGAAACGTATTGCGATAGGATGTGGTAAAATGACAAAGAAGCAGCAACCCAAGAAAAAACCAGCGCCGAAGCCCAAGCCGGAGAAGAGAAAAGGAGCGTCGCCCGCAGAGGCTGAACACAAGCAGCCCGCATTGAAGCGGCTCCTGTTTGGCGAGGAAAAGCCGGACCTCACGGAACTGGAGGCTGGCTCCACTACTATTCTGGATATTCTCTCCCCCACAGCGGTGGACACCAAGAGCCGTGACTACATCGTAGTGGACGGCATTTTTCATGCCTACCTCTATGTGGCGGGCTACGGTTATTCCACCACGGTGGGCTCCAGCTGGCTGGCCCCGCTGGTGGAGGCCGGCGAAGGCGTCAATTTGGGCTTTACGGTGCGCCGCCAGTCTAAGGATAAGATCCTGTCCAAGATCTCACAGACCACCATGCTCAACCGCTCCCGGATGAGGGATGTGGGCGATACCCGTCAGGACTACGAAGAGCTGGACAGCGCCATCAGCTCCGGGCTTTACCTGAAGGATGTGATGAACCGCCAGGGCGAGGACTTCTACTATATGCACACGCTCATCGAGGTCACGGCAAACGATCCGGAGACGCTGGAGCAGCGGGTCACGGAGGTGGAAAAGCTATGTGTTTCCGTGGATATGATCGCCCGGCGCTGCGACTACAAAAATGAGCAGGCGTTTTTAAGCTCCCTGCCGCTGCTGTCTCTGGACGCGGACATTGAGCGAAAATCCCGGCGTAACACTTTGACCTCCGGGGTGGCCGCCGCCTTTCCCTTTGCCTCCTATGAGCTCAGCGACCGCAACGGCATCTTCCTGGGCCTCAACATGTATAACCGCTCCCCGGTGTTCCTGGACCCCTACGATGATTACAAGTACACCAACGGCAACTTCTGGCTGGGCGGGACCTCTGGCGCCGGAAAGACCTTTACCCTGCAATGTATGGGCGGACGGCTGCGGGAGCAGGGCAAGCGAGTCATTTTCATCATCCCCAAGAAGGGGCACGAGTTCCGGCCCCTGTGCGAGCTGCTGGGCGGGCTTTACCTGCGCCTGTCCCCGTCCTCCCGGGACTGCCCTAACCTCATGGCGATCCGCCGCACTTCACTGGACTCCTATTCCGGGCTCCGGGGTCTGACTGCCCGGGACGACAGCGTGCTGGCGGAGAAAATCTCCCGTCTCATCATTTGGTACTCCCTGCAAAAGCGTGACCTCAGCGACGAAGACAAGAGCCTGCTGGATTCCTCCCTGGTGGAGTGCTACCGGCGGTACGGCATCGACTTTGACAATGCCACCATCACCGATGAAACCGGAGCGTTCAAGACCATGCCCGTCTTTGCGGACTGGTATGAAGTTCTATCGGAAAATCCGGACACCAGGCATCTGGCAGTGGTGCTCTCCCGCTATGTCACCGGCTCTGCTGCCGCCATGGGGGCGCGCAACGACATTGACCTCAATAACAAGTACATCGTTTTGGACACCTCCGGTATGCCGGACGACCTCATCCTGCCCGGCATCTTCTGGGCGACGGATATCGCAAATGACTTGATCCTGGGCGCGGGCGCCGACCTCTCCGCACTGATTGCCGACGAGCTGTGGTCCCTGGTGGGGGCCAGCTCCAATCCGCTGGCGGCCGGCTTTGTGCTGGAGATGGTCAAGACGATCCGTGGCCTGGGCGGCATCGCCATTACCTCCACCCAGGGGATGCAGGACCTGTTTGGGCTGGAGGGCGGCAAATATGGCAAGGGCATCCTGGACTCCAGCCGCATCAAGCTCATCATGCAAATGGAAGAACAGGAAGCCCGGCTGATCCAGGGGGTACTCAACCTCTCGGAAGATGAGGTGAGGCAGATCACCCGCTTCCGCCGCGGTGAGGGCCTGTCTCTTATACACATCTCCGAGCCCACGAG
>ERZ1027125.142-NODE-142-length-39967-cov-6.675035_pt1 | contig 39967 bp, 48 predicted proteins | sample MGYA00519249_ERZ1027125 | MGnify/ENA primary metagenome ERZ1027125 (study PRJEB26926, sample SAMN06164580) | human gut metagenome | biome: ENVO:00009003; feature: ENVO:2100002; material: ENVO:00002003 | host: Homo sapiens | place: USA | collected 2012 ... | reverse complement strand
CTCGCACAATAGGTTGAACAGCTGGGTGTAGCACATGGAGATCAGGAAGTTAAAGCTATCGTCGGTATCACTCATAATGAGGAACAGGGCCGTCCGCCGGTCTCCCAGGGTATCCAGCTCCAGCTCATCGTAAGAGGTGATCTCCCGCAGCTCGGCAATATCGAACACGGCAAGCCGTGCCCCGCAGGAAATCAAAATCGACTTGGCGGTTTTGCCCGCCGCCAGCTTGTATTTCTTGTATTGCCGCACCGCAAAGTGGTTGGGGCTTCTGGCTTCCAACTCGTCGAACATCAGGTCCACCTGATTTTTGAACTCCTCGTCATCCTCCCGCACCTCCATCGCGTTGATGAACTCGATGAGGGTGGAGAAATTCTGTTCCTCCACCGGGGCCTCATAGTGGATGTAGCCGATGAGCGCGCAGTACAAAAGCGTCTCCGCCTTGACCCAGAAATCATCCCCGGCCTTGCCCTCGCCCTTGGTGTTGGCGATGAGGGTCGTTACCAGCTTCAAGATGTCCTTCTCCGAGTGAATGTAGCTGAACGGGTTATAGTGCATCGACTTGTTGAAGTTGATGGTATTCAGCACCCGGATCTGGTACGGCTCGTAGATGACCTTTCCGTGTTTGTCCTTCACCGGCTTGCCGTCCTTGCCCAGCTTGGGCGCGCCGCGCTGGAGCATTTTGCCGCACTCCACCAGGATAGTGCCCTTGGGGTCGGTAACGACGTAAGAGCTGTGCATCTGCATCAGGTTGGGCTTGAGCCAGAACCGGGTCTTGCCGGAGCCGCTGCCGCCGATGACCAGCACGTTCTTGTTGCGGGCATACTTGGGGTTCTTGGGGCGGCTGGACATGGTGAGGCGTTCGGTCTGGGTCAGAATGACGTTATTCTGGAAGACCGGGTCCATGTAGGGGGCAATATCGTCGTGGGTGCCCCATCTGGCCGAACCATACTCCATGTTGTGGCGGTATTTCTTGGCGTTTTTGCTTTTCAGGTACACCGCCAGCCGCAACGCCGCGCCGCAGCAAATCCCCACGGCCAGGTCCAGCGGGTGCAGGCTGGGCCACCAGCTCCCCAGCGCCACCGGCAGTGTGGAGAAAAACGAAAGCATCTTGGCCGAAACGTCTGCGCCGGCGGCAAGCCGCCAGGCTTCCCCCAGGTTGGTGGCGAACAGCCCCAGCAGGATATAGGGCAGGTTCAAAAGGACCAGCTTTTTCACATTCAGCTGCTTCATCGCTCCGGCTCCTTCCTGTGGGCGCGGTCCACCACGGCGCTTTTTACCAGCTCTTTGAACTGCGCCAGCTTCTCCAGCACGGACGGGCGCTCGCTGCGGTCCGCCTTCTTGACCTTTTTCTGGGTGTATTCAGAAAAAGCAGCGGTCAGCGCGTCGGCATCGCGGGCCTTGAAGAAGATCAGGTACTTGGGCGGCGAAGTGCTGCGGTCCTTTTTCACCGCATAGTCCACGCCGTACTTGCGGGCGACCCGTTCAAAGTCCCGGATGGACGGGTCGTTGATCTCGATGTTGGAAACGCCCTGGTTCTGCCCGATGAGCTGCTTCACCGTCTGTTTGCCCTTTGGAGTGACGGGGGAATCCCGGCCGCGCTGCTTGTTCAGCTTTTTCTCCCTGCGGTGGGCCATGTACTTGGATATGGCGGCCTTAAACAGCCGCCCGGTGAACTTGGTGCCGCTGACTACCAGCGTCAAAGTCCTGTTTTCCACTTCCTCCTGCATAGGTCATCCCTCCCTTCGTCGGTTATGCAGAAAGCAGTCTTGGGTACTAAGGCGGGACCACCAGCCGCCGTAACAGGTGGCGGCCCGTCATACTGTCACCAGGATTAGGGACCGAAGTTCCGCAAAGTGCAGCTTGCCCTTGGGCGTCACCAGCGTGTAGGAGCCGGTGTGGCCGTTGCGGCAAAAATCCTTCACACAGAACAGCCCCTCGTTGCTGCCCTTGGCGTAGGGCAGCACGCAGCCCGACGGGGCGCGGTAGACGTACCGGCGTTCCAGCAGAAAGCGGACGAAGCGCCGTTCCGGCACATCCAGCTCCTTGGCGGTGGTACGCAGGTTGGTGCTGTGCCGCAGGTCGATGAACAGGTCGTAATAGACGGCCTTGCCTTGCAGCCGGGCATTGTCCTCCCGCAGCGTCGCATTTTTCTCGCGCTCGGCCAGCAGGTCGGAGCAGAGCTTCAGCAGCGCCTCCGGCGAAGTAGCGACCTCCCACAGCTTTTCTCTGGTGAGGTAGGCCCCGTGCTGGCGGATGGTGGGCAAAACTTCATCGAACACCCAGCGTTCAAATCGTTCCGCCGAGGGCATCTTGCTGTGGACAATGAGACGGTAGACATCGCCTTCCGGGATAAACAAGAGCTTTTGTGCCCCACCATTCGTAGGGGCTTCCATTTTGGAAACCCCTTTGCAGTGGGTGTTTACCGCTTTGCTGGGAATCGAATACCCCAAAGCCCTTGCTACATCCGTTCCACAGAACAGGTACTTGCCGTCCTCATCAATGACCCGGATACTGCCAAACTCCGGGTTCTTAAAAATTTCCATCTGATTCATATCACCCCTCCTTGGGCGGTGCAGACAAAAGGCGTCCGTTACCAGCCGCCTGCGTACATATCGTGGTTGACCTGGGCCGTGTAGTGGTTGCTGATGGTGGTGGGCGCGTTGAACAGCACGGTCAGCAGGTACTGCTTCATGTTGCGGACCTCGGTGGTGTTGTTGTGCAGGCACTCCATGACAAACTCGATGTGGGAGCTGTCCAACTTCAAAAACCGGGACCGCACCACCTCATGGGGGAAGTCCGCCCCGGCGATCCGGGTGGTCTTGCGTCTGGCGCAGACCGTTTCCACGATCAGCTCCACGATCTCGTCCAAATCCTCCCGGTAGGTGGTAAACTCCCGGCACAGGTGGTCGTACTCGATGTTCTCCAACACCAAATCCCGATAACTCTGCATTTCTTCCACCGACATCGCTTCCCGTCCTTTCCGTTCCGGCGGCTTGTCCGCCGCAGTTCCCCGGAAGGGAATGGAATCGGTACTTGATCCCTGGGTATTTGATTTTTGGGTCCTTGATTTCTCTATATTTAATTCAGCGGGCTTTTCCGTATCCGGGTCAGCCAGATACGGGTTTTCCGTATCTGGTGAAGCCGTATCCGGCTGGGGCGTATCCGGCGCTTTGGGCTGGGGCTGCTCGTAGATGACATACTCGGTGTCGCTGATGCGGCCCTGGCGGTCCCGCAGCTGGTGCCGGACGATGTACCCGGCGCTTTCCAACTCCCGCAGCGCCCCGCCGATGGCGTCCACGCCCTCCTTGCAAATTTTGGCGAGGCCGCGTGTGGTGTAGTTCCAGTCCTCCGGCAAGGACAGCATCATGGAAAGCAGTCCCTTGGATTTCAGCGACAGCGCCTTGTCGCGGAGGTGGTGGTTGGACATCACGGTATAATCACGGGTCCGTTCAATGCGAAAAACGGCCATTTCATCACTCCTCTCGGCATTCATGGCATGAAAAAAGCCGCTGTCAGTTATGACGCGGCTCAAACTTCATAGAAAACTCCGGGCATCCCGTCAAAGGGATGGTCGTTGATGTCCTCAAAGGCATCGGTAATCTCCTCTGGCGGATAGTCCTTCCAGTCCCGGCCCTTGACGATATGGTGGACCGTGCGGTAGCAGGTAGAAAACCGCTCGTATGCCGAACGGTATTTTGTAGTCACGCCGGACACCTCCACAAACCGTCCATCATCCAGGAGCCATAGTTCCCGGATGCAGGCGGCATCCACCTGCGTGGAATGACTTTGGACCGTTTTTTGATAAATACAGCATCCCCGCTGGGGAAACAATTCCGGCCCGTAATAGTCCAGGGCACGCTCATGGCTGCCGGAAGTCTGGTAGGCAAGGACGATTTCCCCACGATAGCGGACGCCCTGCGCCACAAGCTCCAGGTCCAGCCTGGAGAGCGCCCGTTTCCGTTCCTTTTTATCAGGGAACAGGTGCAGATATGCTGTGCGAATGGCATCACAGATTTCTTTTTCTCTGAACATCTCATTTCCTCCGCTTTTTCTTTACATACAGGACGTGCCCCTCAACCACATGGGCGCACTTTTTGATTTTGATCTCCCGACGCTGCTGGCTGAGTAAGGCGGCCTGATAGCCGTCCTCGGTGAGAAACAGCCGCACCTCGTCGCCGGGGTTGCCGTAGGAGCCGGGGCGCAGGACGGAAAACTCGATCATCCAGCGGGTATTGTCCCGAAACCGCTCCACGGCAAGAATGTTGTGCCCTTTCAGCTCACGGGCTGAAATATCCCTCATAGGCGCTCCTTTCATCGCTCCTGGTCTCTCTGGCGCTTGCGCTGCCACGCTTCCAGCAGCTTGATAATGGTCTCCTGCATCCGGGCGGGGGTGTAGCTCCGGGGAAAATACTTGCGCAGGGTGTCGCTGGTGAAGGTGATCTTGTCCAAATCGCTTTTCTTTTCCTCGCCCATAATGACCCGCATCATGTCGAGGGTCAGGTGGCCCTCCTGGCTGTACTTTTTCAGCCGCTGGGCTTGGGAGAGCGACGGCGTGGCCTGTTCGCTGTCCATCGCGTCCAGAAGCTGCGTCTGTTCCTCTTTTTTGAGGAAAGACAGCTCATAGGCAGGGTTGAAGGCGATTTTCTTCTCATCTACCATATCCAGCAGTTCGGGAATCAGCTCGGTCAGGCGGATGTAACGCTGAACCTGCCGTTGACTTTCTCCTGCCTGATCTGCAACAAGGGAAATCGACGTCTGCGACTTCTCGCCAACTTGGCGAGAAGTTAAATCCGAACGCTCACCCTGATGCTTGATGGCCTCCAGCTTCATCTTATAAGCAAAAGCCCGCTCACTGGGGAGCAGGCTTTCCCGCTGCAAATTGCTATCTACCATGATGATGGTGGCCTGGTCATCGTCCAGGTCGCGGACAATCACCGGCATGGTTTCTTTACCCGCCAGCTCGCTGGCTCGGTGCCGCCGGTGCCCGGCAACCAGCTCATAGCCGCCGTTCGGGTCCGGGCGGGCGATGGCCGGGACCAGTACGCCGTACTGCCGGATGCTGTCGGCGGTCTCCATCATGGCCTCGTCATCCTTGACCTTGAAGGGATGGTCCTTGAACGGGTGCAGCTCCGACAGGGGAATTTCCAGAACCTTCTCCCGCTGGGCGTCGGCGCGGCTTTCCTCGGTGGAAAACAGGTCATCGACCGAGGCCAGCTCTACTTTTTTCGCGCTGCTTTTCAAGTTTTATCACCTCCCGCGTCAGATTTTTATAGGCTTCCGCCACCTTGCCGCCGGGGTCGTGGGCAAAGATGCTCTTGCCCTCGGCGCTGATTTCCTTTGCTCGGACCGAATGGGGAATCTCGGTGCCGAACACCTTGATTTTACTGCCATAGGTCTCCCGCAGCAGGGCGGCAATCTCTTTGGCAAAGTTGGTGCGGTTGTCCACCATCGTCAGCAGAATGCCGTCGATCTGAAGCTTGGGGTTCAACTGCCGCTTGACCTTGTTGATGGTGGACAGCAGCTGCTCCAGGCCCTTGGCGGGCAGGTACTCCGCCTGAACGGGGACTATGATCCTGTTGGCTGCGGCCAGCGCGTTGACTGTGAGCATCCCCAGGGAGGGCTGGCAGTCGATGAGGATATGGGAATACTGTCCCTTCACGGTGTCCAGATACTGCCGCAGGACGGTCTCGCGGCTCATGGCGTTTACCAGCGACACCTCCATGCCGGACAGCTGGATGTCGGCGGGCATCAGGTCCACGCCCTCCGGGTGGTGCAGGATGCCCTCGCCGGGGCGCAGCGGCTCGTCCATCAGGATGCGGCCCATCGCGTCCGAGAGTGTAAAGGGCAGTTTGTCCGGCTGGGGGTTGCCCAGGCTGATGGTCAGGCTGGCCTGGGGGTCTGCGTCCACCAGCAGCACCTTTTTTCCGGCCTGCGCCAGCCCGATCCCTAAGTTGGCACAAGTGGTCGTCTTGCCGACGCCGCCCTTCTGGTTGGCGACGGCGATGATTTGTGGGTTCATCGTATTTCACCTCGTTTCTGTTTGTCGTGTTTGGTTCTGGAAATAGAAAAAGCCGCCACTACTTTCTTGAAAAAAGAGTGACGGCTTTTTCTGATCCCGGAACATTAGTCCCCGGAAATGCAAAAAGCGCCCAGCAGGAACACTGAGCGCTTTCGCAATAAAAACATATTCATTTGTTCAGATTTGGTCAAACTCTGCCAAACCGATTTTGCATAAAAATTCGGAGGGGCAAAAATGCAAAAATGACCTCATGGGAGGGTGCAGGGGCAAAAAAGTTGTCCTATAATTTAACCCATTGGCCCTCATTTTAGGGGTGGTTGTCCTTTATTTAACCCATAAAAATCGGTTCAAAACAGGTCAGACCATGCCAAAACAGGCCAAACAATCTGAAAAGGAAAAACCCCGAAAACCGCATGGTTTCGGGGTTTTTGAGCTGTTTTGAACTGAAATCAGCGCTTGCTGAACTGCGGAGCGCGACGGGCAGCCTTGAGGCCATACTTCTTTCTTTCCTTCATACGAGGGTCTCTGGTAAGGAATCCAGCCTTCTTCAGAACGGGTCTGAAATCACCGTCTACCTGAAGCAGAGCTCTGGAAATACCGTGTCTGATCGCACCAGCCTGGCCGGTGTATCCGCCACCGCGAACGTTAACCAGAACGTCGAACTTCTCAGCAGTCTCAGTAGCTGCCAGAGGCTGACGAACGATAACCTTCAGAGTCTCCAGACCGAAGTACTCATCAATGCTTCTCTTATTGATTGTAATATTACCATTACCGGGTACTAAATATACTCTGGCGATGGATTTCTTTCTTCTACCGGTTCCGTAGTATCTTTCTGTTTTAGCCATGATTTATTTTCCTCCTCTCAGTCCTTTAGAATGTCAGTACTTCAGGTTTCTGAGCCTCATGCTTGTGCTCAGGTCCTGCATATACGTGAAGCTTGGTGAACATCTGTCTTCCTAAAGGTCCCTTGGGAAGCATGCCCTTAACTGCAAGTTCGATAACCTGCTCAGGCTTCTTTGCTAACTTTTCTCTCAGGGTAGCTTCTTTTAAGCCACCAACGTAATCGGAATGATGATAATATACCTTCTGATCCATCTTCTTACCGGTTACTTTAATCTTCTCAGCATTGATAACGATAACGTTGTCACCGCAGTCGATGTGAGGAGTGAAGATAGGCTTATTCTTGCCTCTCAGCACTTTAGCAACCTCAGATGCCAGACGGCCTAAGGTCATGTCAGTAGCGTCTACTACATACCATTTTCTATCGATTGTAGCTGGACTAGCCATAAATGTTTTCATTATGTTCCCTCCATATTACTTTCGCCGATTCGTGATCGACTTTTTCAGTGTTCTGGTCCGATGGTAATCTGCAGATGTCCGGCTACATTTTACTTCTTTCCAAAACGGTTGAATACTTTATTTCAATGCTTCGTCGGGGCTTTGACTCAGCATATTGAAACACTGTCACAGTCATATATTATATGGCACCAATCAATTAGTGTCAAGATAATTTTAAAACTTTTTACAGTTCAGCCATAGAACGACCGCATCAACGATTAGATACTGCATCCAAAGCACTTTTTTTGACATTCTATGAACCAGATGCCTATATATGAGCTAAGATAGTGACGCAGTCACGGAAAACACAATAACCCGGCATTGCGGATGACGGTCACAGGAACTCGTATTTCATCAGCGTCAGTCCATGGGCCGGTGCGGTAGGTCCCGCTGCACTGCGGTCTTTTGCCTCGAGGATCGTGAAAATGTCCATGGGATCCCGCTTGCCCTGTCCGATATCTAACAGGGTTCCGGCAATGATCCTCACCATATTATATAAGAAGCCATTACCACAGACCCGGATCACCAGATCATTTTCTCCCTGCTCTTCCACTTCCACGGAATAGATGGTGCGTACGCTGGATTCCACCTGGGCACCGGTCTGGCAGAAGCTTTTGAAATCATGTTCTCCCTCCAGATAAGCCGCAGCTTCCTGCATCCGGTTCACATCCAGTTCATAATAAGTAAACAGCGAATACAGACGTTTCACCGGCATGGGGAACTGTGCCCGGTAGATCCGGTATTCATAGGTCTTGCGGCTGTCGCATCTGCGGGGATGCCAGTCATCCGGCACCTGTTCGGACTTTTGTATCCGGATATCCTCCGGAAGTCTCTGGTTCAGCGCATAAGAAATTTTCTCCGCAGGCATCCGGCTGGTCGTGTCAAACACAGCGATATTCCCCAGTGCATGCACACCGGAATCTGTCCGGCTGGCACCGATGACCTCAACAGGCTCCCGCAGCAGATCGGTCAGACACCGGTTCAGTTCGCTTTCGATGGTGATCCCGTTATTCTGGATCTGCCAGCCGTGATAATTCGTACCGTCGTAGGCCACGGTCAGGCGGACACGCTTTTTTTCTTTTTCCGGCTGCTTTGACAGCTGTTCTATTATCATTTCCGATTCCACTGTATTTCACCCGCTTTCTCTCCTGCCACCTGTCTTAGGTTCCCCGGCATTCTTTCCTGTATTTGACGAGATACTATCTGCTATGGGCATTATTGTTTTGCAGTAAAAATTTACGGTAAAAACGGTAGCCTTCCTACCACAATGCTGATCACCATATATGCGGCAATACAGCCGTAAGCAATGTAATCTCTCTTATGATAGATCAGCGGCTTCATCTTCGTCCTGCCCTCTCCGCCGCGATAGCATCTGGCCTCCATTGCCATGGCAAGGTCGTTGGCTCTGCGGAACGCGGAGATAAACAGCGGTACTAAAAGGGGCACCATTGCCTTGGCACGTTTGAATATATTGCCGCTCTCGAAATCCGCACCTCTGGCGATCTGCGCTTTCATGATCTTATCCGTTTCTTCTAATAATATAGGAATAAAACGAAGTGCAATGGACATCATCATGGCCACTTCATGTACGGGCACCTTGAATACTTTTAAGGGTCCCATCATTTTCTCCATACCGTCCGTCAGATTGTTCGGCGTGGTGGTCAGTGTCATCACAGAGGATCCAATGATCAGCAGCGTCAGGCGGATTGCCATGGAAATGGCCATCTTCAGACCTTCCTGCGTGATGGTCAGCTTCCAGATCGTAAGTAACGGTGTGCCCGGTGTCAGAAAGAGATTGAACACCACTGTGATCAGCATGAGCATAACAATGGTCTTCATTCCCTTTACCATGAATTTAAAAGGTACCTTCGACAGACGGATCACTAATCCCAGGAAAAGTGCCGCAATCACATACCCTGCATAATTTTTGAAAAAGAACAGGGAAATGATAAATAAAACGGTACCTCCCAGCTTTACCCGGGGATCCATCTTATGAATCAATGATTCCGTCTGATAATATTGTCCTAATGTAATATCTCTAAGCATATTGCTCCTCACCAGAGTTTCTGCCCGGCTCCTGTCGGGTCAGAACTCGTATCTTCTCTCTGCTCATGCTGCAATTTGAGCATTGCAGTTCAAATCATTACTTCTGATTGTTCTGTTTCCAGACTCTTGCAATTTCTTCCGCAGCCTCTTCGATCGTTGTGGCATCTACATCCACATCCGCTCCCCGTGCTTTCAGCTCATGCATGATATAGGTGACCTGCGGTGCTGCCAGTCCTACTTCTTCCAATTCTTTGTAATGTTTGAACACTTCTCTCGGGGTATCGTCATACATGACGCTTCCCTTGTTCATCACAATAATACGGTCTACGTATTCCGCCACATCCTCCATACTGTGGGATACCAGCAGAATCGTAAGTCCTGTCTCGGTCTGCAGCTTTTTGATCTGCTGTAAGATCTCATCTCTTCCCTTGGGATCCAGCCCGGCAGTGGGTTCATCCAGGATCAGCACTTCCGGCTTCATTGCCAGTACTCCGGCGATCGCCACACGACGCTTCTGTCCACCGGACAGTTCAAAGGGTGACTGATAGAAAAGCTCGTCCGGCAGTCCTACTTTTTTCAGAGCATCGTATGCACGAAGCTCCACTTCTTTTTTATCCAGTCCCAGATTCTTCGGTCCGAAACAAACATCGCTGAATACATCGATCTCAAACAGCTGATGCTCCGGATACTGGAACACCAGCCCTACCTTGCTGCGGAGCTTTTTCATATCATAATCCTTGTCGTAGATATCTTCTCCGTTAAAATAGATATGTCCGTCGGTAGCACGGATCAATCCGTTCATATGCTGCATCAGCGTGGACTTACCGGAGCCGGTATGCCCAATGATACCGATGAACTGTCCATCCGGTATCTTCAGGCAGACATCGTTCAGGGCATGAACTGCCAGCGGTGTATCTGCACCGTATACATAATTCACATGATCTAATATGATAGACATTTTTTCGATCCTTTCCCGGGTACTTTCATTCGCTGCCATCCCCGCCACTATTTCCTGTCGGTTTTTCCATAGCCCAGTGCATTGACCAGCTCTTCTCTTGTCAATATGCCATCCGGCAGCGGAATTCCGCGTTTCTGCAATTCATACGATAACAGCGTTACCTGCGGCACATCCAGCCGTAGCTTTTTCAGCTGCTCCACCTGTGAAAAGATTTCCCGGGGGGTACCCTGCATGGCAATTTTTCCCTCATCCATGACAAATACCTTGTCCGCATGAATGATCTCTTCCATATAATGAGTGATCAGGATCAGCGTAACGCCTTCCACCTGATTCAATCCACGGACTGCACGGATGACTTCCTTACGTCCACTGGGATCCAGCATGGCAGTTGGCTCATCTAATACAATGCATTTGGGATGCATGGCCAGTACTCCGGCAATAGACACTCTCTGCTTCTGCCCACCGGACAGCTTATTCGGGGAATACTTTCGATATTCGTACATACCTACCGCGCGTAAGCTCTCTTCCACACGCTGCCAGATCTCCTCCGTGGGGATCCCCATGTTCTCCGGGCCAAATCCCACATCTTCTTCCACTACCTGTCCTATGATCTGGTTATCCGGATTCTGAAACACCATGCCGGCTGTCTGACGGACCTTCCAGATGTTGTCCTCATCCTTCGTGTCCATACCATCGACCCAGAGTGTTCCCTCTGTCGGATTTAAGATGGCATTCATATGCTTTGCCAGAGTAGACTTGCCGGAACCGTTATGTCCGAGGATAGCTATGAACTGTCCCTGCTCTATATCAAGAGAAACATCATTCACTGCTCTTGTGATCCCTTCCACATTTCCCTCTTCATCCCGACGAATATATTCATATACTACATTATTTGCTTTAATGATCTCCATAAATAATCTCCATTCCATATTCGCTTAGTGCCGGAGAATCAGCTGTCTTCTGCTTTTGCAAGATATCGTTCCTATTTTACTAGATTATGCACAGATTTACAACACTTAACAGGGAACTGACCCGACTTTTTCAAAATCTCTTGTACTGCTTTCCAAAAACCTTTATAGTTATGGTTGTATCTTTCTATTGTAGAACATTTCAGAAAATAAAACGAGGAGGCATTCTATGAATCCGATCGATCGCAATAAAATATGGAAGATGGTGGGTATCCTTGCGCTCATCACTGTCGTGGCCGGAGGACTGCTAAGGGTATCCCAACACAGTTCCTACACTCTGGGGGATTATGCGGCGGACAATCCTTCCCTGGCTTATCAGACATCAGAGCCATCACCTACCCCGGAACCTACACCGGCCGTCGACAATTCCAATACAAATGCGACAGAAAACTTGCAGGAAGGATCTTCCATGGCAGAAACTACTGTTTTGACCGGTTATTCCCTGAACGGAGAGCTATTGACCGACCAGCGGACCACGCTGTCCGACGGCTTCTATTATGAGCCGTTATCGGAAAAATTACAGAGATACATAACAGGTGTTTCTTATCCAGCCACTGTGCATAACTCTGATAGTTCTTCGGAAACACTGTTGAAATCTGTCGAAATCAGCTATGACGATCTGCGCTATGTACATATAAGGCATTATAATTTTGAAGGAAATCCTGCAGAAGGGGAATTAATCTGTAACAAGGCGATCGCGCAGGACCTGACAGAGATCTTCTACGAGCTGTATTGTAATGAATATCAGCTGGAAAAGGTACTTTTGATCGATGAATATGATGGGGATGACCTCGCATCCATGGAGGATAACAATACCTCCTGCTTCAACTACCGCCCGGTGGAAGGAACTTCCTCCCTGTCTAAGCATGCATTAGGGCTGGCGATCGATATCAATCCCTTTTATAATCCTTATATTACTTACAATAAGGATGGCAGCGAAAAGGTATCTCCTGCAAACGCTTCCGCCTATGCAGACAGAACCTCTTCCTTCCCCTACAAAATTGACGAAAACGATCTGTGCTATCAGTTATTTAAGGAACATGGTTTCACCTGGGGAGGTCACTGGAACTCCTGCAAGGATTATCAGCATTTTCAGAAGGTAGTGGAGTAAGCCGCTTGTCAGCAATCATTTTCCTGTAATAATCGAGTAGACTGTCTCCTACTCGATTTGTATACTTCGAATACACAAAAAGCGCCTCCGGAAATAAACCAACTCATTTCCGAAAGCGCTATTTTTATGTCTGCTTATAAGTTATGGATTAAACTAACTCCAGAACAACAGTCATAGCTGCGTCACCCTTACGCTGACCGATCTTAACGATTCTGGTGTAACCACCCTTACGGGTAGCATACTTGGGAGCATACTCATCGAAGAGCTTTGCAACCAGGTCAACTTCCTTGGTGTTCTTTTTCTTGCCTGCTGCATCAGCGGGAACCTCAACTACAGGGTTCAGAACCTTCAGCATCTGACGACGTGCATGAGATCTGGTAGGCAGATCCTTCTTGATCTCCTTCTCAACTTCGTCGTATACAGTAACGGTAACACCGTTCTCAATCTTAACCAGCTTGCCATCCTTATCGCGATGGGACTCAGCCAGGACCTTACCGGTCTCCTTGTCAACGATCTGCTTTACGCGCTTGCCGTCCTTGTCCTTGCGGGCAACCTTGGTGGTAACTTTAACAGTTTCGAAGTTATCCTTCTCTTTTACTGCCAGAGCGATCAGTCCATCAACGATCTTCTGTACTTCCTTAGCCTTAGCTTCGGTGGTAACGATCTTGCCGTTGTTGATCACTGCAGTTACCTGATTTCTTAATAATGCCTTTCTCTGTGCAGATGTTCTGCCGAGTTTTCTGTACTTTGCCATGATAATTTTCCTTTCTCCATTCATGGTACATCCGGCCATGCACTTTGGACTTACTTACCGAATGCGTTGTTTTTTGCCATTTAGAGATAAACCGCATCCGAACACTTTGGGCTTACCGGATACGGAAATCTAACTTTTTATGTTCAGCTGAAATTAGTTCTCATCGCTGGGGTTCAGCTGTAATCCCAGCTCTTTCAGTTTAGCCAGAACTTCTTCCAAAGATTTACGTCCGAGGTTACGAACCTTCATCATATCTTCTGAAGTCTTATTGGTTAACTCTTCTACAGTATTGATACCTGCTCTCTTCAAGCAGTTGTAAGAACGAACGGAAAGCTCCAGCTCGTCAATACTCATCTCCAGAACCTTTTCCTTCTCGTCGTCTTCCTTCTCTACCATAACCTCAGCGGTCTTAGCATTTTCGGAAAGGTCGATGAACAGGTTCAGATGCTCGCTGAGCACCTTAGCTGCCAGGCTGACTGCCTCATCGGGAGCCAGGGTTCCGTTGGTGTATACATCCAATGTAAGCTTGTCGAAATCAGTACTCTGACCTACACGGGTATTTTCTACCGTAACGTTAACTCTCTCTACAGGTGTATAGATAGAATCAATGGCAATTACGCCGATTGGTAAATCTTCGTGTTTGTTCTTGTCGGCACTTACGTAGCCACGGCCTCTTGTAATAGTTAACTCCATGTAAAGTTTGGTATCTTTACCGCTCAGAGTAGCGATTACAAGGTCGGGATTCAGAATTTCAATATCCTGGTCACACTGGATATCAGAAGCTCTTACAACACCTTCGCCTTCAAACTCGATATATGCAGTCTTAGCCTCGTTGGTCTCGCTGTTGTTCTTGATCGCAAGGCTCTTGATGTTCATGATGATCTCAGATACATCTTCCTTTACGCCGGGAATAGAACTGAACTCATGAAGAACACCTTCAATTTTGATCTGGCTCACTGCAGCACCGGGCAGGGAAGACAGCATGATTCTTCTCAGGGAGTTACCCAGAGTAATACCATAGCCTCTTTCCAGGGGTTTTACTACGAATTTACCATACTTTTTGTCTTCTGAAATCTCGCTAACCTCAATATTAGGTCTTTCAAAATCAAACACTGCCAATACCCTCCTTTGCGAACTTTATATGTTGACATGTTCTTACGAACAATATCCCATGGAATAATATTCCACAGGAAATGTTCATTGGGGTTACATAAAACTTACTTGGAGTACAACTCGACGATAAGCATCTCGTCAACAGGAACATCGATCATCTCTCTGGTAGGCAGATTCTTGATGGTTCCCTTAAAGTTCTCAACATCAGCATCGATCCATTCGGGTACTAATCTTCCAGCAGTAACATCAAGGATATCCTTGTATCTCTGCATGGACTTAGCGCTCTCCTTGATCTCGATAACATCGCCAGCCTTGATCAGGTAAGAAGGAATGTTTACACACTTACCGTTTACAAGTACATGCTTGTGGTCAACGATCTGTCTTGCTTCTCTTCTGGTTCTTGCAAAACCCATTCTGAACACTACATTGTCCAGTCTGCTCTCTAACAGGGTCATCAGGTTCTCACCGGTCATGCCCTTCATTCTATCAGCCTTCTCATAGTAGTTACGGAAAGGCTTCTCCAGAACGCCATAGATGAACTTAGCCTTCTGCTTTTCTCTTAACTGAAGTCCGTACTCAGATACCTTTTTGCCTGCTCTTGCAGAGGTTCTGTTAGACTTCTTGTCATAGCCCAGGTAAGAAGGCTCAAGGCCAAGGGCTCTACATCTTTTCAGTACAGGTACGCGATTTACTGCCATTTTTTTATTTTCCCTTCTTTATACTTCGGAAGTGACTTCCGAGGGTTGTTTACAGTGCCGCAATGCGGCACTTTCATCCAACTTGTTCTAATGTTACTTCATTAAAATTAATTGTTTCGTCTTCTGACGATTTCTCACTAAACGCGACGACGCTTAGGAGGACGGCATCCATTGTGAGGTACAGGAGTTACATCACAAATGCTTAAGACATCCAGTCCACTTGCAGACAGAGCTCTGATTGCTGCTTCACGTCCTGAACCAGGACCCTTTACGAATACGTCAACGGACTTTAATCCGTGAACAAGAGCAGCCTTTGTTGCTGTTTCAGCAGCCATCTGTGCAGCATATGGAGTAGATTTCTTTGAACCTCTAAAACCAAGACCACCGGCACTTGCCCAGCTAAGAGCATTACCTTCAGCATCTGTTAACGTTACGATTGTATTGTTAAAAGAAGACTGAATATGTGCCTGTCCGCGTTCAACGTTTTTTCTTACACGCTTTTTTGTTACTTTCTTTGCAACTTTTTTAGCCATTTTAAACTAACCTACTTTCTCATTTCCTGGGGATGCTTACATTTGCTTCCCTCTCACAGTTACATTTTGATCTCAATTACTTCTTCTTATTTGCCACCGTGCGCTTAGGTCCCTTACGAGTTCTTGCGTTGGTCTTAGTCTTCTGACCACGAACAGGAAGTCCTTTACGATGACGAATACCACGATAGCAGCCGATTTCCTGAAGTCTCTTGATATTCAGAGCGATTTCTCTTCTCAGATCACCTTCTACCATAACGCCAAGCTTTTCGATAGCTTCACTGATCTTCTTTACCTCATCATCGGTAATATCTCTCACTCTGGTATCAGGATTTACACCTGCTTCTGCTAACAGCTTGTCAGCAGTAGGTCTGCCTATTCCATAGATATAGGTCAAACCGATCTCAATTCGTTTTTCTCTAGGTAAGTCTACACCTGCGATACGAGCCATTTACGTTTCCTCCATTTTCCTGCGTAATCTCTTACGCTTTGCGCAACATTTCTGCGCTCACAACTTTCGTTGTGCGTGCGTACGTTTGGTCTGTTAGTTGTACGCTCAATAGTTACTAATTGATTGGGGCTCTCACCCAATCGGACACGATCCGATCTTTCCACGACGATAATTTTAGAAAATCTTTTCGTCATGGTATCAACAAGTAATCTCCCGTAAGCTCTATCCAAATCTATTATGAAAATTGATATTATCAATTCAGCCGCACATAATAACCGGACAAGAACTCACATACCTGATCAAATGACGATCAAGCGGTGATTATCCCTGTCTCTGTTTGTGCTTCGGATTCTCACAGATTACTCTGATGCGTCCTTTTCTCTTGATGATTTTGCACTTTTCGCAAATCGGTTTTACTGATGATCTAACTTTCATGTTAAACCCTCCTTTCAAAAAAGACCGTCTTACATTATAGCATGACGGTCTTTCCTTTGCAAGCGTATTATTGCGCTTTTTTAAATATTTTTTGACTTTTTTGTTGTTTTTTTGCCTGCTTTACATTCAAAACGATAAAAGTGATAGCCGCAGCCGCTGCAACACTTAAAATTCGGAAGGTAAATCTCGCATGCAATGCTGAATGATGTTGTACTGCAATGATCCAGACGAAGGGAATTGCAGCTGTGAGTACTACGGGAACCAGCTGTGCAAATATTTCCTTCCATTTGCCCGTGACGATTATCATCACAAGCATTCCTATCGCTATCGCTGCCAGCACTCCTGCAGCAATTCCAATATAGGCCGGATATTCCTGAAGATTCAGTCCGATGACATAGACCCCCCCGTTCATCCGGGGTCTGCCGCCAATAGCTTCGGTACGGCCGATAATGGACCAGATAGCATCCTTGATCGTACCGGTATGTAATGTCAGATCTGCAATGACCCATTTTGCTGCCCACATTCCGGCATAACCGATTGCCCAGCTTACACTGAAGCCGGTCAGTCTTTTGATATTATTCCACAGGCGATCACTTTCTAATAAGAAGTAACAGCACAGAGGAATTCCCAAAGTAACGATGGGATACGTCAGAAAATCAAAATAAGACGTCAGAATTCCCACGATCAGGAAGAATTCCGGATATTGTCCTTTTTCGTGCAGTCTGTCATGATGTAACAGCATGTATTCCACCGCCAGAAGCGTCAAAATCCAGCACACTGACATGGTCAGTGATACAAGAACCAGCACCGGCTTCATAAACAGGAAACTTCCCAGAGTCACGACTGCAACACCTGCATTTTGCTTTTGGATTGCCGTAACCAGCACCCAGATCATAAGCGCGATCTGCACCGCCAGCTCCAGCCATACCACGTGCTGCCAGGAAAATAACAGTAACAGCGGCTTTAAATATAAAAGATAGCCGTGCCAGTATCTCGCATAAATGTGGAGATACATGTTATTGACGTTCTCATGGGATTCACAGAAGGATTTGAGAGAATCCTCCGGTGTCCATACATCCTCTTCCAGATCATAGTGGTACATCCACATAGCGTGTTCGTAGGCATTTTTGTCCGGCAATCTCTCTATGGCATTCTGCACCATAATAGCATCGGTGTAGGTCTCTCTGTTTTTCCACAGGTACTGCGAAAATGCATCTTCCGGTATCTCGTCTCCGGTCTTCAGCATATCCCCGACACTTTTCTCCACATTCTTTCTCATAGGTCCTACCGGAAGCAAGAATACCAGTACTAACAGTATCGTTCCCACTACCGCACTGACCGCCAGAATGGCAGCAAAGTTACGTATTTTTTTAGCCATAGCTATTTTCTCTCCAGATGGTATTTACTTATCTCTCCAGATAATACGTCCCTTGCTCAGATCGTAGGGAGACAGTTCCAGTGTTACCTTATCTCCGGGAAGGATACGGATGAAGTTCTGACGAAGCTTACCACTGATGGTAGCCAGTACTCTGTGTCCGTTTTCCAGTTCTACACGGAACATGGTATTGGGAAGCTTCTCCACAACGGTTCCTTCGATTTCGATTACATCACTTTTAGACATAAATTTCCTCCATAGCTTTCTACTCTTTACTACTTTTACTGCTTTATATTACTTATTACACAGATACGCTTCCAGGGTCTTACAGATTCGTCTGTTGATCTCGTCTTTCTCCCCCGGAAGGATCTGTTGCATGCTTTGTATCAACGCATCCTCTGCCGAAGAATGTATGATCTGGATATGTTTTTTCTTTTTCTTCTTCGGATGTTCCACACCGCGCAGCCTTCCGTCGCACAGATAGACCCATTCTTCCTCTTCACCGACGATCATGTACAGTCTGTCCTTATCGTGTCCAGCCTTTGAAGTTGCAAATTCTCCTAACATATCAAAATCTTACCTTTCTTCTCCGGGTCTGCCGTTACCCGTTCCTTAATACATGGTCAGGATCTCCGGCTCACCGTCTGTGATCAGGATGGTATTCTCATAATGTGCAGACAGGGATCCATCCTCGGTAACTACAGTCCAATCATCGTCCAGCCATGCCACATCCGGTCTTCCGATATTGATCATGGGCTCGATTGCCAGCGTCATACCGGCCTGAAGCTTCAGTCCACGTCTATGCTGTGCGAAGTTGGGGATCTGGGGATCCTCATGTAAGCTGGTACCAATGCCGTGGCCTACCAGATCTCTTACGATTCCGTAGCCAAAAGGCCTGATATAGGCATCAATGGCATTGGAGATATCATACAGATGATTGCCTGCCTTTGCCATCTCTATTCCTGCAAAAAAGCTTCCTTTGGTCCTCTCCATCAGAAGTCTTGCTTCCTCACTTACCTGCCCTACCGGGAAAGTACGTGCCATATCGGAATGGTATCCTTTATAAATCAGTCCTGCATCCAGACTTACAATATCACCTTCGTGAAGAATATGATCCTTGTGAGGTATACCATGTACGACTTCATCATTCACGGATACACAGATAGATGCCGGATATCCGTTGTAATTTAAGAAGTTGGGAATGCAGCCATGGGCACGGATCAGTTTCTCTCCCAGGTTATTGATATCCAGAGTGGATACCCCGGGGTGTACTGCCTTCTCCATCTCGCTGAATACATCCGCCAGAATCTTACAAGATTCTCTCATCAACTCAATTTCACGCTGTGATTTGATAGTTACTGCCATTTTATTCACCTTTCTGTTCCGGACCTTACTGCTGCTGATCAGTGATCCGGACTTTTCCTAGCCAAGAATTGCTACGATATCTGCGAATACTTCCTTCATATCCTTGGTGCCGTCTACGGTCTTTAATACATTTTTCTTGGTATAGAATTCGATCAGAGGCTGGGTCTGGTCATGATAAACTTTCAGACGGTTCAGTACGGTCTCAGGCTTATCATCGTCACGCAGTACCAGTTCCTGTCCGCACTTGTCACAGATGCCTTCCTTCTTGGGAGGAATATGCTCAATGTGATAGGTTGCGCCGCAGGACAGGCATGCACGTCTGCCGGACATTCTCTTCACGATATTCTCATCGGGAACATTTACATCGATTGCAAAATCAATGGCATCTCCCAGCTCAGTCAGTGCCTTGTCCAGTACTTCTGCCTGAGGAATGGTTCTGGGGAATCCATCCAGTACATAACCGTTCTTGCAATCATCCTGTGCTACTCTGTCTAAGAGGATCTTAACAGTCAGTTCATCGGGAACCAGCTGTCCCTGATCCATGTATTTCTTTGCTTCCATACCAAGTTCGGTTCCGTTCTTGATATTTGCACGGAAAATATCGCCTGTGGATACATGAGGGATTCCGTACTTTTCAGCGATCATCTTTGCCTGGGTACCTTTACCTGCGCCGGGTGCGCCTAACATGATAATTTTCATCTTTGCTCCTATCTGCCTGTTGCTACAGGCTCTGCTCTTTCTATAGATAAGCTACAAATACAGTCCAACATTTACATTTTAACTTTTATGCGGCTTTTTTGCAATACATTTTCCTATAATACAATAATGCAAAAATAACCGGATGATTACAAACCATCCGGTTACTGTTATGCTACTAATCTTCCAGGAATCCCTTGTAGTTGCGAACGAGCATCTGAGATTCTACCTGCTTCATGGTCTCCAGTACTACGCTTACGATAATGATCAGGCTGGTACCGCCGAAGGATACACTTGCGCCGAACACACCGTTAAAGAAATACGGGATCACAGATACAATGATCAGGCCAATCGCACCGATGAATACGATATAATTCAGAATCTTGTTCAGATAATCACTGGTAGGCTTACCAGGTCTGATACCGGGGATGAAACCACCCTGCTTCTTCATGTTATCGGCAATCATCAAAGGATTAAATGTAATGGATGTATAGAAGTATGCAAAAAATACAATCAATACAATGTACAGCAAAAGTCCCAGGGAATAAATCGGCTGACTGGGTTTGCACCAGTAACCGGAATTCAGACCTTTCAGGATCTCTGCCCATACGCCGGTTCCGTTATATCCGATAAAGGAACAGATAATAATGGGGAACTGCATAATGGACTGTGCAAAAATGATGGGAATAACGCCGGAAGTATTTACTTTCAACGGAATATTGGAAGTCTGTCCGCCGACCATCTTTCTGCCCTGCATTTTCTTGGCATACTGTACCGGAATCTTGCGCACACCATCATTTAAGATGATAACCAGTACCACCATGGCAATAATAATTGCGAAGATGATAACTACTGCAAGGATTGCGGTTGCCGGAGCTTTTCCGAATACGAACTGCTCAAACAGGTTGCTCAGGTCTTGAGGCAGTCGGGAAATGATGTTGATCACCAGTACGATGGAAATACCATTTCCGATACCTTTTTCTGTGATTCGTTCACCAACCCACATCAGGAAAGCACTACCAGCGGTAAGTGCTGTGATCGTGGTAATTACATTCAGAGCGTTGAACTCGATCAAGTAGCCCTGTCTGCCAAAACCGATTGCCATTGCTGTGGACTGGATCAGTGCAAGCGCTACGGTAACGTATCTGGTGATGGCAACCATTTTTTTACGGCCGTCTTCACCGTCACGCTGCATTTCTTCCAGCTTTGGAATAGCAATTGTAAGCAGCTGCATGATAATGGAAGATGTAATATAAGGGTTGATGTTCAATGCCAGAATAGACATGTTCAGGAAAGAACCGCCCGTAATGGCATCAAAGAAACTGAACGCACCGCCTGTCTGCTGGGCAAACCATTGAGAAAAGAACTTCGTGTCCACCCCGGGTACGGGAAGCTGTGATCCGATACGGATCACAACTAACATTCCCAGTGTAAAAAGAATCTTCTGTCTGATTTCTTTGATTTTAAATGCGTTTTTCAGTGTTGTAAGCATTACATCACCTCAGCAGTTCCACCAAGAGCCTCGATCTTTTCTTTTGCGGATGCGCTGAAAGCATCTACCTTTACATCAAGCTTTTTGGTAAGTTCTCCGTTTCCAAGGATCTTAACTCCATCTCTGGGGTTCTTAATGATTCCTGCTTCAACCAATGCGTTTACATCAACGGTAGCACCGTTGTCAAAGCACTCCAGAGCACTTACATTGATAGCAACGATTTCCTTAGTGTTTCTGTTAGTGAAACCTCTCTTAGGAATACGTCTGTATAAAGGCATCTGACCACCTTCGAAACCAGGTCTGGGAGCTCCGGAACGAGCCTTCTGTCCCTTATGACCCTTACCTGCGGTCTTGCCATTTCCTGAACCGTGTCCACGGCCTCTTCTAAAATTATCACTGTGTTTGGAACCTTCTGCAGGTCTTAAATTGGATAATTCCATTCCTAACACCTCCTTATCTGATTATGCTTCTTCTACCTTGATCAAATGATTCACCTGACGGATCTGTCCTCTTGTTGCATCATTATCAGGCAGTACTACGGACTTACCGATCTTGCGCAGTCCCATAGACTCCACGATTGCTTTATTCTTCGGCACAGCGCCGATGGTGGACTTTACCAGAGTGATCTTTAACTTCTTGTCTGCCATACTCTACTCCTTTCTGTTGGCCCTGTCAACTTAACGGGAAGATCCGGCTTACGCCAGAACTTCCTCAACAGACTTTCCACGATTCTTTGCTACTTCTTCGGGAGCCTTGATCTGGCTTAAACCGGAGATGGTTGCAAGAACAACGTTCTGCTTATTGTTGGAGCCAAGAGACTTGGTACGGATATTCTTGATACCTGCAAGCTCACAAACGACACGAGCGGGACCACCAGCGATGATACCGGTACCTTCGGGAGCCTTCTTCAGTAAAACGTTAGCAGAACCATACTTACCGATGAAATCATGGGTGATGGAATTGTTCTCATCCAGGTTGATCTCAACAATATGCTTTACAGCGTCTTCTTTACCCTTACGGATAGCTTCGGGAATTTCTACAGCCTTTCCCAGACCAGCGCCTACATGGCCGTTGCCGTCACCAACAACTACCAGTGCGGTGAATCTCATGTTACGACCACCCTTAACGGTCTTGGTTACACGCTTGATGGTAACAACTTTATCATTTAACTCTAACTGGCTTGCATCTATGATTGTGTGTTTCATGGTGTATTCCTCTTTCCTTTCCTAGAATTCCAGGCCAGCTTCTCTGGCTGCATCGGCTAAAGCTGCTACTTTACCCTGATAAATGAAACCGCCACGGTCGAAAACAACTTCTTTGATACCTTTTTCGATTGCTCTCTTTGCGATAACAGTTCCAAGATATGCTGCTGCATCAACGTTATTGGTCTTCTCCAGCTCTGCCTTGATCTCTTTCTCAAGAGTGGATGCAGATACTAAAGTGTTACCAACTGTATCGTCGATAATTTGAGCATACATATGATTATTGCTTCTGAACACTGCAAGACGAGGTCTTTCAGCAGTGCCGCTGAAGCGGTTACGAATTTTCATGTGCTTTTTTGCACGTACTAACTGTCTGGACTCTTTACTAACCATCTTCATACTCTCCTTATCTATTATTTCTTACCAGTCTTACCAACTTTACGTCTGATGGTCTCATCGGCATACTTGATACCCTTGCCCTTATAAGGCTCAGGTCTTCTCTTGTCGCGGATCTCAGCAGCGTACTGGCCAACTTTTTCTTTGTCGATACCCTTAACGATGATCACGTTCTGGCCTTCAACTACAGCTTCAATGCCTTCGGGATCGATCATCTCTACGGGATGAGAGTAACCAAGGTTCAGGGTCAGCTTCTTGCCGGACTTAGCAGCTCTGTAACCAACACCATTTACTTCCAGCTTCTTCTCGAAACCTTCGGTAACACCTACTACCATGTTGTGGATCAGAGTTCTTGTCAGGCCGTGAAGAGACTTCATCTTCTTCAGATCGTTGGGTCTGCTTACGAGAACTTCTGCACCCTCCACTTTAATTTCCATCTCAGAGGGTAATACTCTTACCAGAGTACCCTTGGGACCTTTCACAGTCACTTTGTTATTTTCTGCAACTTCTACAGTAACACCTGCAGGAATTGCGATTGGCATTCTACCTATTCTGGACATGCCCGTACCTCCTAATTTACTAACTTACAATAGTTGCTGTTCCTAAGCGGCATCTTTTGACGCTTTAGAATTATTTTTCGCCACGGAGAATTTTACGCTTGCGGAAAATTCTCTTAGGAGCAAAACTTAGATTTTATTAGTCAGCGTATTTTGCTGACTTAGAAAATCTTTTCATTCTTACCAAACGAATGCTAATACTTCGCCGCCAACCTGAAGCTCACGAGCCTTCTTGTCGGTGATAACACCCTGGTTGGTAGAGATAATAGCAATACCCAGACCGCCAAGAACCTTAGGCAGATCTTCCTTGCCAGCGTATACACGTAAGCCGGGCTTAGAGATTCTCTTGATGCCGGAGATGATCTTCTCGTTCTTGTCTGCGCCGTACTTCAGAGTGATGTGGATGGTCTTGAAACCACCGTCTTCAACGATGTCGTACTTCTTAATATATCCCTCGTCCAGCAGAATCTGTGCGATAGCCAGCTTCATCTTGGAAGAAGGTACGTCTACGGTGTCGTGTTTTGCAGTATTTGCATTACGGATTCTTGTAAGCATATCTGCGATAGGATCGCTCATTGTCATGATTTAGTTTCCTCCTTATTATTTGACTTGAATCATGCTAAGTACATACACTTTGTATATACCATCTATATTATAAGATAATTCTTATAACCAAAACTTTTAGAAATTCTTACTCGACGCCTTTCGACGCCTTAGAATTTCTTTTCGTCTCGGAGAATTCCATAAGGAATTTCTTTTCGTCTCGGAGAATTTTGCCATGCAAAATTCTCTTAGAGACGAAACATAGAAATTCTTAGGCGGTGTCTTTCGACGCCTTAGAATTTCTTTTCGTCTTTACCAAGAAGCCTTCTTAACTCCGGGGATCTCGCCCTTGTATGCCAGTTCACGGAAGCAAACACGGCAAATTCCGTATTTTCTCAGTACAGAGTGGGGACGACCACAAATCTTGCAGCGGGTATAAGCCTGAGTAGAGAACTTAGGTTTGCGCTGCTGTTTAATCTTCATTGATGTCTTTGCCATCAGAATTTACCTCCTTGATTACTTTGCGAAAGGCATGTTGAACAGTCTCAGCAGCTCACGTGCCTCTTCGTCGGTCTTAGCAGTTGTTACGAAAATGATATCCATACCTCTGGTCTTGTCAATCTTATCGTACTCGATCTCAGGGAAGATGAACTGCTCTTTGATACCGAGTGCATAGTTACCTCTGCCGTCGAATGCGTTAGGGTTAACGCCTCTGAAGTCACGGACACGAGGAAGAGCGAGGTTAACCAGACGATCCAGGAACTCATACATCTTCTCACCACGCAGAGTGGTCTTACATCCGATGGGCATGCCCTCACGGATCTTGAAGTTTGCTACGGAATTCTTAGCCTTGGTCAGAACTGCCTTCTGTCCGGTGATAGCTTCCATATCAGCAACTGCATTCTCAAGGATCTTAGCGTTTTCTTTTGCTTCACCAACACCCATGTTGATAACGATCTTGTCGAGCTTGGGAACTTCCATTACATTAGCGTAACCGAACTTCTTGGTCATAGCATCGACGATCTCATTGTTATATAAATCTTTCAGTCTGCTCACTTATATTTCCTCCTTCCTATTGATTAGTCAATCACTTCGCCTGTTGACTTTGCGAAACGTACTTTCTTGCCGTCTTCAACCTTGAAGCCAACTCTTGTGGTCTTGCCTTTTACAACAAGCATAACGTTTGAAATATCAATAGGAGCTTCTTTCTCAACAATACCGCCATTGGGGTTTGCCTGAGAAGGCTTTGCATGCTTTGTGATCTTGTTAACGCCCTCAACCAGGACTTTATGATTCTTTACGTCTACAGAGAGAACCTTGCCCTCTGTACCTAAGTCTTTACCAGCGATAACCTTAACGGTGTCGCCCTTCTTAATTTTCATTGTAGACATGTGGCAACCTCCTTATAATACTTCGGGAGCCAGGGAAACAATTTTCATGAACTGTTTCTCACGAAGCTCTCTTGCAACCGGCCCAAAGATACGGGTTCCTCTGGGAGTCTTGTCATCTTTGATGATAACTGCAGCGTTCTCATCAAACTTGATGTAAGAACCGTCTTTACGACGAGCGCCCTTTACGGAACGAACTACAACTGCCTTTACTACATCACCTTTTTTTACAACGCCACCTGGTGTTGCATCTTTAACGGAAGCAACAATCACGTCGCCGATCTGTGCATATCTTCTGGTAGAACCGCCCATAACACGAATGCAAAGTAACTCTTTTGCGCCGGTGTTATCAGCAACTTTCAGTCTACTTTCCTGCTGAACCATGTTATTCCTCCTTCACCGCTTCCGCGGTTTCTTACAAACTTAATATTCGCGTGCTAATTTATTTAGCTCTTTCTACGATCTCAACAAGTCTCCATCTCTTGTCCTTGGACAGGGGTCTTGTCTCCATAACTTTTACGATATCGCCAATGTTGCACTCGTTATTCTCGTCATGCGCCTTCAGCTTGTAGGTGTCCTTTACGATCTTTTTGTAAAGGGGATGCTTAACATGCTCTTCGATTGCAACTACAATAGTTTTATCCATCTTATTACTGATAACCTTACCAGTACGTGTTTTTCTCAAATTTCTTTCCACGGTTTGATCTCCTTTCTACGCACCCACGCGTTACGCTCTAGCCTTCTCGGTGATAACAGTCTGAATACGTGCAATGTTTCTTCTAACTTCTTTGATTCTTGCAGTATTATCTAACTGATTGGTTGCGTTCTGGAATCTCAAATTGAAAAGTTCTTTTTTAGCAGCTACCAGCTCCTGTGCCAGTTCTGCATCGGACTTTGTCTTCAATTCTTCTACAAATTTATTTGATTTCATTCTGTCACACCGCCTTCCACATCTGCCTTAGCAATGATCTTACACTTACAAGGGAGCTTGTGCATAGCAAGACGTAATGCTTCACGAGCGTCCTCTTCGGGAACACCAGCGATCTCGAACATTACACGTCCGGGCTTAACAACTGCTACCCAGCAATCTACAGCGCCTTTACCGGAACCCATACGAGTACCGAGAGGCTTTACAGTTACGGGCTTATCGGGGAAAATCTTAATCCATACTTTACCGGTACGCTTGGTATAACGGGTAAGCGCAATACGGGCTGCCTCAATCTGATTAGACTTGATCCAGCAGGGTTCTGTAGCAACCAGACCAAATTCGCCATATGCCAGGGTGTTACCTCTGGAAGCTTTTCCGGCCATGGATCCACGGAACTGTTTACGACGTTTTACTCTCTTCGGCATTAACATTATTTATCGCTCCCTTCCATCTGATTTCCTTTTGTAGGAAGTATCTCGCCTTTATAAATCCAAACTTTAACTCCAACTTTACCATAGGTGGTGTTTGCTTCAGCAAAACCATAATCGATATCTGCTCTCAGTGTCTGCAGAGGAATGGTTCCCTCGCTGTAGAACTCAGCACGAGCGATATCAGCACCGCCCAGACGACCAGAACAGCAGGTCTTGATACCCATAGCACCAGACTTCATGGTTCTGCCCATGCAGGACTTCATTGCACGTCTGAAGGATACACGGTTCTCCAGCTGCTGAGCGATGTTCTCAGCTACCAGCTGTGCATCTCTGTCAGGTCTCTTGATCTCTTTAATGTCAACCATAACCTTCTTATCGGTTAACTTGGCGAGCTCTTTCTTGGTTACTTCGATCTCAGCGCCGCCCTTACCGATTACAACACCGGGCTTAGCAGTATAGATGATAACCTTTACTCTGTCAGATGCTCTTTCGATCTCGATCTTGGAAACACCTGCACTGTATAATTTCTTCTTCAGGAACTTTCTGATGTTGTAGTCTTCTACCAGATAATCGGAAAACTCTGCATCAGCGTACCACTTGGAATCCCAATCTTTAATAACACCGACTCTCAGGCCGTGAGGATTAACTTTCTGTCCCATAAACTTTTAATAGCTCCTTTCCCTACTTCTTCTCATCAAGAACGATGGTAATGTGGCTCATTCTCTTTTCGATTCTATAAGCTCTACCCTGTGCTCTGGGCTTTACTCTCTTCATGGTAGGTCCTTTGTTTGCAAAGCACTCTGCAACATAAAGGTTCTCGGTATTCATACCGTTATTGTTCTCAGCGTTAGCGATTGCTGACTCAAGCAGCTTCTTGATCAGGCTGGAAGCATATCTGGGATTGTACTCCAGAATACCAAGTGCAGTCTGTACATCTTTGCCTCTGATGGCATCTAATACGAAACAAGCCTTCTGAACAGATACTCTTGCGTAAGACAGCTTAGCTGAAGGTCTTGTATCTTTCTGAGCGTTTCTTTCTCTCTTAATTTGGGATCTATGTCCTTTAGCCATAGATTTGGTCCTCCTTTCAAACTGAAACCGCGCAACGCACCCGTGTGTTTCCTAAGTGCTGCGCACAAAAATATCCCGTCTTCTTTCCTCTTTCGAGGGAAGACCCTCGGGAGAGCGCATAGCTCTCCCAGCCATCTATAAAAGATAGCATATTTTTAGCTCCAGGTCAATAATAAAATTATCTAACCTTGGATTTCTTCTCGTCCTTGCCGTGACCTCTGAAGGTTCTGGTTGCTACGAACTCACCGAGCTTGTGGCCAACCATATCCTCAGTAACGTATACGGGAACATGCTTTCTACCATCATGAACAGCAATCGTATGTCCTACGAAGGAAGGGAAAATTGTAGAACGACGGGACCAGGTCTTAATAACCTGCTTCTGTCCTGATGCATTTAAAGCGTCGACTTTCTTTAACAGGCTTGCGTCTGCGAAAGGTCCTTTTTTCAGTGATCTAGCCATGATCTTTCCTCCTTAACTATTTGATTGCTCTGCCGTCACGTCTTCTTACGATCAGCTTGTTGGAAGCCTTCTTAGATTTACGTGTCTTCAGACCAAGAGCAGGTTTACCCCAAGGTGTGCTGGGGCCGGGACGACCGATACCGGTCTTACCTTCACCACCACCATGAGGATGGTCGTTGGGGTTCATGACGGAACCACGTACGGTGGGACGGATGCCCATGTGACGCTTACGTCCGGCTTTACCGATCTTAACCAGGCTATGATCAACGTTACCTACAACACCAACAGTTGCACGGCAAACCAGGGGAACCATTCTCATCTCACCGGAGGGAAGACGAAGAGTAGCGTACTTACCTTCTTTTGCCATCAGCTGTGCGCTGTTACCGGCGGAACGAACCAGCTGGCCGCCCTTACCGGGATATAACTCAATGTTGTGTACCTGAGTACCTACAGGGATCTCGGACAGAGGTAAGCAGTTACCTACTCTGACCTCGGCCTCTGCACCGTTCATAACCTTCATTCCGTCGGTCAGACCTTCGGGAGCGAGGATATAGGACTTGGTACCGTCTTCGTAGCAGATCAGCGCGATGTTTGCTGTTCTGTTAGGATCGTACTCGATACCGATTACGGTTGCAGGGATGCCATCCTTGTATCTCTTGAAATCAATTACTCTGTATTTTCTTCTGGAACCGCCGCCGCGATGTCTCACAGTGATCTTACCCTGATTGTTGCGGCCGGAGTTCTTCTTCAGTGAAACACACAGGCTCTTCTCGGGAGAGGTCTTGGTGATCTCAGAGAAGTCAGAACCAGTCATGTTTCTTCTGGAAGGTGTATAGGGGTTGTATGTCTTAATTCCCATTACTGTATCTCCTTTACGATGATTTTTTGCGCGAGCACTTAAGTGCCGCATACTTGAATCTTAAGCAGTAGCTTTATTCTTACAGACCTGCGAAGATCTCGATCTCTTTGCTATCTGCAGTTAACTGAACAATTGCCTTCTTGGTCTTGGCAGTCTTGCCGGTAACCATTCCGCGTCTCTTGTTCTTGCCATCCATATTGATGGTGTTAACACTCTTAACCTTGGTACCTTCGAACATCTTCTCAACAGCCTCTTTGATCTGAGACTTGTTAGCTTCGGTGTGAACGAGGAAGGTGTACTTCTTCTCGCCCATGCCGGCCATGCTCTTCTCGGTAATAACGGGTTTGAGGATTACATCATAGTATTTAATATCAGCCATTATGCGTATACCTCCTCAATCTTTGCAACAGCAGCCTTGGTCAGGACAACTGTCTTAGCCTTCATTACGTCGTAAACGTTGATGGTATTTACCAGAGTGGTATCTACATCAGCTACGTTTCTAGCGGACATAACTACGTTAGTATCGTTATCAGCGATCACTACCAGTCCCTTTTCTACCTTTAAGTTATTCATAACGTTGGTGAAGTTCTTGGTCTTGATCTCGTCGAATTTCAGCTCATCAACTACGATCAGGCTGCTTCCCTGAACCTTGCTGGTCAGTGCAGACTTCAGAGCTGCTCTCTTCTCTTTCTTGTTAAGCTTGAAAGAGTAATCTCTGGGAACGGGAGCGAATACTACGCCGCCGCCTGCCCACTGGGGAGATCTGGTTGAACCCTGTCTTGCATGACCGGTTCCCTTCTGTCTCCAGGGTTTTCTTCCGCCACCGGATACCTCAGAACGGGTCTTTGCTTTCTGAGTTCCCTGACGATTATTTGCAAGCTGCTGTACAACTGCCATGTGTACCAGGTGCTCGTTCACTTCAACACCAAACACTGCATCGTTTAATTCGATTGTACCAACTTCTTTGCCTTCCATATTGTAAACAGATACGTTTGCCATCTGATTGGTCCTCCTTTCGTCCTAAACTATGCCTCAACCTTAACGGTCTCTTTGATGGTTACTAAAGCTTTCTTAGGTCCGGGAACTGCGCCCTTTACCAGAAGCAGATTCTTCTCAGCATCTACTCTTACGACCTCAAGATTCTGAACAGTTACCTTTACACAACCCATATGTCCAGGCATTCCCTTGCCCTTGAATACACGGCTAGGGGAGGAACATGCACCATTGGAACCCTGATGACGATGGAACTTGGAACCATGAGCCATAGGTCCTCTGTGCTGTCCAAATCTCTTGATTGCGCCCTGGAAGCCCTTACCTTTGGAGATTGCGGAAGCGTCTACCTTATCGCCTGCAGCGAAGATGTCAGCTTTGATCTCTGCACCAAGGGTGTACTCCTCAGCGTTCTCAAACTTGAACTCTCTTACATATCTCTTGGAGCTTACGCCAGCCTTCTTGAAGTGGCCCTGCTCTGCTTTGTTAACACCATGTCTGTGTACGATCTGCTTCTTGCCGCTGGCATCCTTGTTAACAACCTTATCCTTCTTGTCAACGAAGCCTACCTGTACAGCACTGTAGCCATCATTCTCCACGGTCTTTACCTGAGTAACCACGCAGGGACCAGCCTGAAGCACGGTTACGGGAACGAGCACACCATCTTCATTGAAGATCTGAGTCATTCCAACTTTTGTTGTCAAAATTGCTTTCTTCATTTTTACCTCCTGTGTTCTACATAGCGGACCAAAGTGTTTCTTGCAAAACCCAAAGTGTTTCTGCGAAACACTTAGAAATACGCTTCGCGCATTTCCCCGGCGATTGTTCATCGCACTGTGTTCTTACGTCTAAGTAGAGGTTTTTGTTGTTTTGGCTTTACTTTGAAAAACTTACTTATTAGTTGTTCTTCATCTTGATGTCGATGTAAACACCGGCAGGCATTTCCAGTCTCTGAAGAGCATCAACAGTCTTCTGAGTGGGAGCCATGATGTCGATCAGTCTCTTGTGAGTTCTCTGCTCGAACTGTTCTCTGGAGTCCTTGTACTTGTGTACTGCTCTCAGAATGGTAACAACTTCCTTCTTGGTAGGAAGAGGTACGGGACCACTCACCTGAGCTCCGGTCTTCTTAACAGTTTCGATGATTTTTTTGGCAGATGCATCAACAAGCTGATGTTCATAAGCTTTCAATGTAATTCTCATTACCTGATTTGCCATAAAAAAAGTCGCCTCCTTTTCGCACTTTTGTAAGTTAATACTTACTTTTTGTACGGACAAGCGGTGACTGTACACTTTCCCGTGTGTGTCTGCGACCTTTGTGCAACGCTTTCTTCTCTCCGGTCATAAACTTACACGTTGTTACTGCTCAAGGCAGATGTTAATTGGTACAGTGACTTGCCGTCAGTTTTCTAACTTGACATTCGCTCCACGGAAAACCCGATCTCCATTACTGGAAACCGGCAACCTCACGTTTCACAGCTATCATGCCACAGCAAGGATTAGTATACATTGAATTTACGGGCATTGCAAGACTTTTTTTCAAAAAATTGTATTTTTTTTAAAACAATTCCTTTTTGCCGTTTTGCACAGGTTTGCCACTGTATTTTTGTGAGTTTCTTCTTTTATCTAATGAGTTAAGCAACAAATGAATCATATTTTTGTCGCTTAACTCATATAATACAGCCCAATAATTTTTTATGACAAGAAAAGCCATCCCCCAGGATGCTCTCAGGTGCTGCCGGGGCGTATTCTGGCAAAATCCCTTTCTGCGCCCCGATATCCCGGTATCGACGGGGCTTATTACGGCAAAATCCTTATCTACGCCCCGATGTCCCGGTATCGACGGGGCTTATTACGGCAAAATTCCTTTCTGCGCCCCGCTGGTCCGAGATCCCCGGGGCTTATCCTGGCAAAATCTCTTGCTGCGCCCCGCTGGTCCGAGATCCCCGGGGCCTATTCTGACAAAATCTCTTTCTGCGCCCCGATGGTCCGATATCGACGGGACTTATTCTGGCAAAATCTCTTTCTACACCCCGATGGTTCGGCTTCGACGGGGCGTATTTTGACAAAATCTCTTTCTGTGCCCCGCTGGTCCAAAAGCCAGCGGGTATAATCGGCTTGGTTTTGTCTACCATACCCTCGCCAACACAAATACATAAAAATACTGACAGGCAGATATCTTCGCTGTCCATCAGTATTTTTGTCTGTCAATATTTATTTCATCAACGGTCTGTTACAGCCGGTTCGCCTTCACGTCCTCGAACTCTTGCAGCATTTCTTCGGAAGGAGCCTTGGTAGTGAGGCTGACTGCGATGATAGCGATAAGTCCCAGCCCGAAGCCTACTACCAGAGAATACAATCCGGTAGCTTTGCCCAGGGTCTGCCCGCCCACGAGAGGGATGTAATCCCAGATGATAACGGCAAGTGCACCGGTGACAATTCCGGCTACCGCTCCGGGGAAGTTGGTTCTCTTCCAATATAAGGACATCACTACCAGCGGACCAAAGGCGGCACCTAAACCTGCCCACGCGTTGGATACCAGTCCCATGACGGTGTTGTTCGGATTCCATGCGATGATGTAAGCCAGCACAGCTACTACCAGTACTGTGACACGGCTCACATTCATAACCGTCTTGTCATCCGCATCCTTTTTGAGCAGTCCCTTGAAGATATCCTCCGCTACGCTAGAGGCGCTGACCAACAACTGGGAATCCGCGGTGGACATGATCGCTGCCAGGATACCACAAAGGAACAATCCTGCAATGAACGGAGCACGCATCTCCACGGTAAATACTTTCTTGATCATCTCAATAAATACCTTCTCATTATTGCCATTCACCAGCTCCGGCAGATAAGCTCTGCCCAGAATACCGATAAATACTGCAAATCCCAGGGATAATGCCACCCAGCTGATGGCTGTAGCCTTGGACTTGGTCATTTCCTTCTCATCCCGGACTGCCATAAATCTCACCAGGATGTGGGGCATTCCGAAATATCCCAGTCCCCAACCGAGACCGGAGATCACGCTGATGATATTGTTGCTGCCGTCACCGTTCTTCATCAGGTTCAGGAAGTTGGCACTGTCAGCACCGCTGGCTTCCAGACCGACTGACAATGTAGTGCCGCCGGTTGTCAGAAAATGATAAGCGAACAGCGGTACTGCCAGGATACCGACCAGCATCAGCATACCCTGGATAAAGTCTGTCACACATACCGCGGTGAATCCACCGAGAAACGTATACACCAGTACTACCAGTGCACCGATGGTCAGTGCCACATGATAATCAATACCGAACACAGACTCAAACAGCTGACCGCCGGCAGAAAGTGCGGAAGCACAATATACCAGGAAAAATACTACAATAGTAATAGAAGAAACAGTCATCAATACCTTCTTCTCATCATGGAATCTGTTTTCAAAATAAGTAGGCAGTGTCACGGAGTTGTTGGCGCGGATCGTATATCTGCGCAGCTTCGTGGCGATGAACAGCCAGTTTAACGTCGTGCCGATAAACAGTCCGATGGCGATCCAGCCGTCACCTCCGACACCGGTTAAGTAAATAGCTCCCGGCAGTCCCATTAACAGCCATCCGCTCATATCCGATGCCTGCGCGGACAGTGCAGCGACGAAGCCGTTCAGCTTTCTGCCTCCTAAAAAGTAATCTTCGGAATTGTTGTTTCCCTTTGCATAGAACGCTCCGATAGCGATCATCATGAGTAAATACAGCACGAATGCCACAATTACCCAGCCCAGCGTATTTCCTGTCATAATAGCCTCCTCACAGTTTTCTTCTTGTACATTTTCTAAATTGTATACAGTGATACGATTTATTATATACAAGAACCTCTGATTCGTCAACAGATTAGTTTGCTATCGCTGTGATGTGTGAAAGCCGCAAAAAGCCCCTCCGCAGAGTTATGTCCCTGCGGAGGGGCCGCTAATGCGAAACTATTGTTTCTTCCTTCTTACCAGCATGGCTGCCAGTCCTGCGACGGATACCACAAATAGTGCGATCCAAATGCCGGAAGCATCTCCGGTATTGGGAGAACCGTCCAGGATCTGCACTACCGTGTTGTCACTGCCTGCAGTATTGCTGCTGCTGTCATTACTATCATTGCCATTGCCGTTATTATCGTTGTTGTCATCCTTGTTGTTATCATCGTTCCCGGGATCATCGGATGTATTCTTTGCCACCGTAAAGCTGGTGCTTGCGGAGCCATCCGTCCAGACAAGTTCAAAGGTATGACTGCCCTCGGACAGGGTCTTCAGGTAATCTGCCTTAAAGGTGATGATCGTGGAACCTTCTGTTACTGTGTAATTCGATGCATCGATAACGGTTCCGTCTACCTTTACCCTCTGGAACTTAGTAAATTCACCGTTACCCCGGATTGCAAGCGTTCCGTCGGTATTCTGCGTCCAGGAACTGTTTGCGCCATCGATGATACTGTATACCGGATATGGCGTAATCTCCCCGGTTAGGATATTGTAGTTGGTATCCGTGGGCGTAAAACGCCACTTGTAAGCCTTGTTGACTTCCACTTTCGTGTTATCGGACAGCTCCTTACCTGCATCATCTATCCACTCCAACGTACCGTCTGCGGGATTCAGATTGCTGCCAGTCAGAGTAAGGCCGGCATCTGCCAGCGTCCTGCCGGCGGTGGTGATCACGGTATATTTGGGTTCACCGGTGGGAAGCGCTTTGGTAATCGTGATCACAAAGGGCTTACTGGTGACTTCATTATAATCGGCATCGCCAGCCTTGGCTGCGATGATCGTGACAGTTCCCACCCTGACCGGAATCAGGATACCGTCTGCATCAATAGTTGCTTCGCCGGTGCCTCCGGCCTCAGCAATCCGGTAGGTCACGGCTCCCGTACCGCTACCACCGGTGGTTCCCAGCGTCAGCTTCTGACCATAGACCAAGGTAGTGTTACCGGTGATAGTCAGGGGTGCCTGATCATCCTTTTCTGTCAGAGTAATGACTATATTGACTGTAGTATCTTCATAGTTCGTGGAGGAAATAGTCACCGGCAGGGTCACAGTATTGCCTGCTACGCCTGTACCGGTCAACGTATACTTCACAACACCGTTGGCATCCACAAAAAAGTTTTCGATGATTCCTGTGTCTCCACTGGCTGTGCCTGGCGTATAGCTTAGTGCACCTGCCACAAGATTCTTTATATCGACCGTCTTCTCGCCGGTCAGCAGGAACCTGTGGTTTTCCTTAATATCCGCCAGTTTCGGAGCATCAGCCTTATCAATGGTCAGTGTACCAATTACCATTCCGGTTCTGGCATTATAGTTGCCGCCGTCACTTACATCAACAGTCACAACATAACTGCCTGCATTGCTGGGAGCCTCCGTGCTGCCATTGTACTTCACGGTAATAGCTCCCATGCCTTTAATGCCGGATCCGGCCGTAATTGTCACGGTCACGGCGTTGCCATCATAGGTCTGCACCGTGGGAAGGCCGGGGATCACATCGAAATCCGCCGGCTTGGGATCGATCCTGGTGATCTTCCAGACCTTTGTTGCCATTCCTGTATAATTACCCTTGCCCTCAATGGTCAGGATAATACTGTCATTGGCATCGGTAGCCTTATTGCTATTGTTTTTAGTATCATAGTCACCGGCAACCAAAACAGTTCCGTCAGGCAGTTTTACAGCAGTAATGTTCACCATATGCTCCGAACCGGTATATTCAAAGCTTCCGACATCCAGTTCAATGCCCGCACCGCTGATGGATCTGGGCAAAATGGTGAAAGTCTTGTCCACCGTTCCGGTATAGTTACCCTTACCGGTAATGGTCAGTGTGGCAGTTCCGGCATTGGTGTTGTCGGAATAGCTGTAATTGAAATCGATTTCCCGGGTCAGTGTAGCCATGCCATCCCTGACTGTGAAAACGGGGTCGATATCCTTACCGTTGTATTCCTGTGCAGGGACGTCAGAAATCATATCCGCAGTAATCTTCTTCGGATTCACAATGATAGTCACGTTAGCAATACCGTAGTAGGTATCGTTGGAATAACTCGCCGTCAGAATCGCACCGGCAGCCCCTGCATTTTTCACCCTGACAGTAGGTGTTGCGGTATTTCCACCGGAAACGATCTCCAAAATATCGGAATCAGAACTGCTCCAGCTCCATGTGCCGCCATCGGGTGCGGTCTTAGTGGCAGTTACGACAAAATCACTGTCACCATAGATCTTGCCGGTGGGTGCCCCAGTGATGCTGACGCCTGCATCCTGCTTTTCCACCACCGCCACATGGATCGTCGCAGCTGCCGGTGCCTCAAAGTTGTCGGTAGCAGTGGCAGTTATCTGAATATCGAAGCCGGTCGTAGTGGTGCCGGAGGCAGCCGTCAGCTTATTGTCTGCTGAAAGCGTAATACCTTCGGGTTCATCCACCAACGTATAAGTTAGTTCTGCACCACTGTCAGTGTTGTTAAAAGAAGCCCAACCGGAGATATCCACTGCTTTACCGTTCTTCACCAGCGTCTGGGTGGATGCCGTCAACTGAATGACGGGCTTAGCTTTTTGGATAGTGAATGTCCAGGCGGGATCACTCAGTTGGCTGGTCTCATTATAGTTCGGATCCCCTTTTGCAGTGACCAGAACCTTGTAGGTACCCGCTTTTGTGGCCTGACCCAAAGTACCATTTGCATCCTCGTACTCCACATGGATGTATCCTTTGTTGAACTTATCGGATGAGACAGTTGCGTATTTCGCTTCACCATCATACACCAAATTGGCCGGTGAAGTGACAGTAAAGTCGCCCGCCGTAAGTGTGGCCTTTTCAATGGTATAATCCACACTGGCAGTGACGGATTTGTCGTCTGCGCCTATGCAGGTAATGCTGGCGGTATAGGTGCCGGCATTGACAGGTGCACCTTCAAGCACATCACCGTCCTTCACCCTATAGGTAACCTTCACCTCTGTGGGAATTGTCTTATCCTTCACAAACCTGCCATCGAGTGTTACGCTTTTTGCGGTGCCGTCGTAAGTCAGCATATCCGCAGCAGGTGCTTTAAGGGTCACGCTGCCACCGTTGCCACCGTCAGTGGGACAGGTCGCTGCATCGTTGCAGACAGCGGTAACAGTCGCACCGTCTCCACTCAGCTGATATTTCCAGCCGTGCTCGTGGAGGTGAATGGACAGATTGCCATCACCGTCGCGGATCACACTATAGTACGGATTATTCTCATCCAGCGGGAAGATCTTCTTGTAATCCAGTTCCTCCGTCGCCCCGGTAGCCATACTGATATTGTCGGCTTTCGTTAAGGGGAGCCTTTTGCTTACGCCAATGCAGGCCTCCTCTGTCAGTCCCTCTCCGATAGTGATCGTTGTGTCGGGCGTCAGACCGACATTGCTTGCCGTGCCGGAGCCCTGCTCATACACACCATCCTGCAGCGTACCGTTCCTCCAGTTGCCCTGAATCTCCGCCACGCCGGACACAGTAAAAGTGCCGTTGGATGCTACATACACGCCTCCACAGCTTACATCACCGGTGGTATTGTTCCCGGTGATGGCGCCGCCATACATAGTGAAGCGGCTGCCGCCATTCACTATTACGCCACTGCCGCTGTCAGCAGCCGTGTTGCCACAGATGGTACCACCGTACATGGTGAATCTGCCGCCGCTATTCACCATTACGCCGGAACCCTTATTACCGCTGCCATGAGTGATAGTGCCGCTTTTCTGGCCGCAGTCGGTCAGCGTGAAGTCAGCACCGTCTTTAACCATAATCGTACAAGAATCATGTGCCGCCGTGATGCTGTGGTCGTTCAGACAGAGCTTCACATCATTATTGCAAAACAATGGACCAGTTTTTTCGGGGCGGGTCACAGACTCCATCAGATAGTAATTGCCTGCCTTCGTCGCATCGGCCAGGTCGGTAATCCCCTCCCAGACCAGGTCGGGGTGCTTTTCGTCATGAGTGCAGGTTTTTCCGCAGATGGGATGTTTCTGTGGCGGGTTCCTGTACAGTTTCACTTCAGTGCCATCAAGCTCTGGATAATATCCCGCATCACTCGTAAAACGGGCTGCATCATCATCGGTCAAAGTATAACCGTCTCCTTTGGCAATTGTCACGGGACTACCCACAACTGCCACTGAGGGTGTGGTCACGCCAATGCTGGCATCCCTGTCAAGTGCGCCGGTGATCGTAATGGTCTCGGGTCTCAGATAGACATTGTTATTTTCTTCATTTCTTTTGTTGTCGGTGATCTTCGCTGCGCCGGACACAGTGAAAATGCCGTCCTGTGCCACATATACGCCGCCTCCGGTTTCGGATCCTGTGTTGGTCGCGGTGTTATCGGTGATGGCGCCGCCGTTCATATTAAATTAAATGTATTATTACCGTACTTCTCCACCGCGACACCGCCACCGATATAGGACGTATTGCCGGTGATGGTGCCGCCGTACATGGTGAAGGTACTACCGGCCGAAACATCTATGCCGCCTCCGTTCTCCTTCGCCTTGTTTTGACTGATGCTTCCATCCGTCATGGTGAAAGTACTGCTGGAAAGTTCTATGCCGCCTCCGTATTCCCCGCTGGTATTACCGCTAATCTCACCGCCGGACATGTTAAATGTTCCGCGCTCCACATACACACCACCGCCGCTTAATCCGCAGGAGTTATTGGTGATTGCGCCACCGTACATGTTAAATGTTCCGCGCTCCACATACACACCACCGCCGCTTGATCCGCAGGAGTTATTGGTGATTGCGCCACCGTACATATTAAATGTTCCGGAATACATAGACACACCGCATCCATTGTATGTAGTGCCAGTGCTGTCCGTACCGTGGGTGATGGTGCCACTCCCCTTGCAGTCATACAGAGTCAGGGTTAAGTCATAACTCTGTTTGTATATAACAGCACCGGCCGCATCCAACGTGATGCTCTTCCCGTTGAGGCAAAGGGTGATGTCTGCGGGAACTTCCCATTCCTTCTTCAGCGTCACATTTTTGGTCAGATAATAACTGCCGGCCGTATTGGGCAGAGAATCCGTCTCCTCCCACGGTATCATATTGGCGTGGTCTGCTTCTGTATGCCCGCTGTCCTGCTCCGCCACAAGCGCAGGTGCGTTCAGCGCCGCGCATATCTTCTCATAGCGCGTCATATCCAGCCCTGCTGCCTGCTCCTCGCTCAGTTCTGCCAAAGCCTCATCAATAGCCATCAGCTGTGCCTGAAGCTCGTCCGCATTCTCCGCTGTGACCTCCTCCGGCAGGGCGTCGATCAGCGCCTGCGCCGCCTCCACCGCCGTATCCTTGTTGGAAGCATCCTCGTTGGCAGCATCTCCCCCACTGACGTCTTCACCGGTGGTGGAGACGTAGGCGGTGTCCTCTCATTATCTAACCCTCACTCTCATGATTGCGGTCTTCACCGGTGGTGGAGACGTAGGCGGTGTCCCCGCTGCTCTGTGCCTCCTGTTCCGCCACTGCACCTGTCCCTTCCGCAAATGCCGACATGGGCATCATGGAAAAGCTGAGCACAAATGTCAGGAACAGACTCAATACCCGTTTCTTCATAAAACCTCCATACCTTTCTGTAACCTGCACACTTTCCCACACCTTAGTATCGTGAACTTTTCGTACCGTCTACTAAAGTGCATTATACTAAAGTGCATTGTACAGGCACCAACATGATCATCTCCCGGAATCTTCCGTCCGCCAGATTCCCGGGTACCGTAAATCCATTATTTGGGAACAGTATAACACATTTTTACTCTAAATTTCTTTATTTTTTCATAATTTTATATATTTTTTATATCCACCGTCTCAAATATCTAATAT
>ERZ1027125.140-NODE-140-length-40246-cov-5.510413_pt1 | contig 40246 bp, 34 predicted proteins | sample MGYA00519249_ERZ1027125 | MGnify/ENA primary metagenome ERZ1027125 (study PRJEB26926, sample SAMN06164580) | human gut metagenome | biome: ENVO:00009003; feature: ENVO:2100002; material: ENVO:00002003 | host: Homo sapiens | place: USA | collected 2012 ... | reverse complement strand
GCGTCAGATGTGTATAAGAGACAGCAGTAATACTCGTGTATTGCAAGACTTTTTAACGACGAGTTTCGTTCGCCGGACTAGCATAAAGGTTCAAGAGTTAGTTGGGGGAGCAATAATATACCCACGCTGTGTGAAACAACGTGGGTATTTATCATTTTGCTCTGAGCCTTGCCGCTTCGTCTGCGTCGGGCTTTACATAAAGCGTTTTCTGATTTGTGAATATCACCATTCCCGGCTTCGCTCCGTTCGGTTTTTTCACATATTTTATAAGCGTGTAGTCCACGGGTACCTGAGAACTGTTCTGAGCCTTGGAATGATAAGCGGCGAGCCTTGCCGCCTGCTGTATGGTACTGTATGGAGGCTCTGCGCCCTCGCAGCAGATGACGGTGTGCGAACCTGTTATCTCCTGCGTATGCAGCCATATATCAGACTTCTGCGAATCCTTGAGCGTCAGCTTATCGTTCTGCTTGTTGTGCCTGCCGACGAGTATCACAAAGCCGTCGTCGGAGATGAATTTAAGCGGCGGCAGAGATCTTACCGATTTATTTTTCAGACTCCTCTTCTTGATATAGCCCTGCTCCGCAAGCTCCTCTCTGAGCTGCGCAATGTCCGACTCGGAATCGGCTCTGGTAAGAGAATCAAAGACCGAGTCTATATATTTCAGCTCCTCCTCGCCGTCGGCTATCAGTGCGGCAAGCTTCTTTTCCGCAGTATCAGCCTTTTTGTAATCACGATAATATCTCTGCGCATTCTGGGAGGGCGTAAGTCTGGGGTCGAGCTTTATCGTGACCTCTCCGCCCTGCTCGCTGTAGTAATTTTCGCAGGTAAACGAGGTCTGCCCTTTTTCGATCGCATAAAGATTAGTCATGATAAGATCTCCGCTTACCTTCAGCCTTTCCCTGTCCCTGCATTCCTCCAGCTCCTGCCGCTGATTAGCGGTACGCCTTGCCGTCCTCTCCGACAGTGAAACAAGCAGCTTGAAAAGATCCTGAGCCTTCTGCTTTATACGCTCCAATCTATCACGCTGCGAATAAAATTCGTCAAGCAGCTCGCAGGCGCTTGCACATTCCTTAGTCACCATAAGCGCCCCGAAGTGATGTATCTCGGTAAAACAGAAGTCCTTGAACTGCCCCTCGGGAGTACGCAGCACGGTAAAGCAGTGCCTGCCCTCTTTAAGCTTTGCTCCCTCGCGCGAGAGATAGAAATAAAGCCTGTCGTACTCGTCGGCGGTCATATCGCACACCGCCTTGTCCTCGCCGCGAAGTGCAAAATATACCGCTTCGTCCGCAAACACGGGAGATATACCCTCCAGCGTCTGCACCAGAGCGTTCGACAAACGCTTTTTCTCAAACGCAGCGAGCGACTCTCTCAGACCGTCCTCCGTAAGCTCGGTAAGGCTCAGCCTTTCGCTTCTGGGAGGCAGCGTATACTTCATTCCGGGGAGCACGGGACGAACCGCCGACATCTCGGGATTTACCCTCTTTATGCTGTCGATTATCCTGCCCTCCGAGTTTATAAGGATTATGTTTGAACGTCTGCCCATTATCTCTACAGCGAGGGTCAGCCGCACTATGTCGCCCATTTCGTTGGAAGAATCAAAATCAAAGTACAAAATACGCTCGCAGCCGTCCTGCCTGATATCCACAAGCTTTCCCGACGACAGATGCTTTCGCATAAGCATACAGAACATCGGCGGAGTCTTGGGGTTCTCTATATTTTCGCGGGTAACGTGTACCCTTGCCGAGCCTGCCGCCGAATTGATAAGCAGGCGGTACGCTCCGTCGGGAGTGCGGAATCCGAAAATCAGCTCCTCCTTAGACGGCTGATGTATCTTATCCACCCTGCCTCCTATTAAAAATCTCAGCTCCTCTTTAACAATGCCGAGAAAAATTCCGTCCAGCGCCATCCGTTACCTCCAATCTTACACAATGCTCACGGGGTCTTTCCCCGACTCCGACTGCATTATCACCAGTTCAGGGAACTGCTCCGCAAGCTTGTCCGCCAATGCTCGGTGAAAGACGTTTTCCGTATAATAATGACCTGCGTCGATAAGACAGAAGCCTGCGTTTTCGGCGGCTACAAAGTCGCTGTGCTTAACGTCGCCCGTTATAAGAGCCTGACAGCCCTTTGCCATCGCCGCGTCCATAAGATTTCCTCCGCTGCCCGAGCAAACCCCGACCGCAGTTATCCCGCCGCCTGCGTCGGTGTAGCGAACCGCCTTGCAGCCAAGCTTTTTCTTGCATACGGAAGCCAGCCTTGCGGACGAGCTTTCCAGCGGCAGGCGGCATACATAGCCGATGGGCTTGCCTTCCTCGTAGGCGAGCGTTTCCAGTATTTCTAAGCCCAGAACCGAACAGAGTATATCGTTCATACCTCCCTGTGCCGAGTCAAAACTGGTGTGTGCGCAGACAGCCGCCATACCGTAAGAGGTCAAAGCAACGGCAGGGTTCTTCATGCTCAAATATTTCAGACCCTTGAAAATTACGGGGTGATGCGAGATTATCAGCTGACAGTCCTTTTCTTTCGCCTCCTCGACTACCTTAGAGGTTATATCCAGAGCGGTCAATACCCTTTTTACGGGCATATCGGGTTCGCCTGCGCACAATCCGCTGTTGTCGTAGCTCTGCTGCTGCGAAAAGGGCGCAAAGCTGTCTATATAATCGTAAATATCCTTGACTGTAATCATTATTTATCAACTCCAATCTCCTCAAAAAGCTGCCGTGAGAGCATAAGCCTGCGTTTACCCTCTGCATTGTTCCCGTCGCCCCTGAGCATTCCGCAGGCGGCTTTTCCTATACGCTCGGCGGTTATTCTTATGTAGTCCTCCGAATCGGGCGTATCGGGCGTTATCCTGCCGACTGCCAGATATCTGTCGTCACACTCATAGTCTATTCCCTGCGGATCATAGACAGCACGCATGACGGTGTAAACGAAACGTCCGTCACGGCAGGCACGTTCAGCCTGAACCGAAAATCCGTTTTCGTACAGCCGGCGGCGCAGCTTATCCGCCTTAGTCATCGGCTGGAGAATGAGCGTAGTGCTTTTCACCCATTCGTGGCGTGAAAGTATATCGGCTATCAGCTCTCCGCCCATACCTGCGCATATTATCTCCGTAACGCCGTCGCTGTCTACATTATCCAGTCCATCGGACAGTACCGTGCTTACCCTATCCTGTAAACCGCACTGAGCCACTGTTCGTTCGGCAGACCTGAGCGGCAGCACATTGATATCTGCGGCGATAGCACGTCTGCTTATTCCCTGCCGCACCAGCCAGCAGGCTAGATACCCGTGGTCCGTGCCGACATCGACAGCCGCTCCGTGAAAGTCTGTCCTCACCTCGGCAAGAAGCTCTGCGCAGGTGAGCAGTCGTTTATTATCAAGCTTATCAAGCATCAAAAAATCATTCCTGTCTAAAAAATCAAACATCATAATTCGGGGGACACGGTTCTCCGTATCCCCTGATAATCGCCGATCAATCGGCAAAATGTGCATTAAGCTTATCTATAAGCTCCTTAGGCTCTACGCCGTGGACCTCGCACGCCTGTTTCACCGTTTCACCTCTGGAAGCGGGGCAGAAAAGACAATGCATACCCATATCCATAAAGAATTCGGCGGTAGACTCGTCCACATCCATGATATCTCCGATAATGGTGTCCTCTGTAACCTTAAACGACATTATATTCACTTCCTTTGCATTCTTATCTATTGGATTACGTCCAATATTATTATAACCGATTTCCCGAAATATTGCAAGAGTTTTTTTCAACTTGTTATTATGATTGCATTATTCTTTAGGCAAATACATAAAAGAAACACCGCCCAATCGACCAAAATTGACGGTGTTTCTTTTAACATCCAAAATTCGGGGAGATAACCGCTAAAGCCGTAAGGCTATGTGCAGTACCCTTTTCTATTTTTATTATATCACACCAGAATGATGTTGTCAAGCGGATTTTATTAATTCAAAAATCCGAATTAATACACAGAAATTATTTTTTACAGACCGAGCTTTTATTTTCTTTTGTCTGCGCTCTTGTTTATCCTCTATAAGGGTGGAATCTTATCGGTAGGGGCGAACTGTGTTCGCCCGTTAATGGATTTGTACTAATATTCGGGCGAACATAGTTCGCCCCTACTGAAATTGATTTCCGTGAAATTAATAAATACTCTCTTGACTTATGGTCAAATGTCTTATATAATTATAGTAACTTGTTTTTAAGGAGATAGAGAAATAAATGACTGATAATTTGCTTCAGATAGGAAAAATAACCTCTGTTTTTGGTATAAAGGGAGAGGTAAAGGTGCAGCCGTGGTGCGACTCGCCGGAACTGCTGTGCGAGTTTGACACACTTTATTGGAAAAGCGGTACTCCTGTGAAGATAGAATCTTCACGAGTACAGAAGAACATGGTAGTCATGAAGATAGAAGGCGTGGACGACCCAGACGCCGCTCAGAAGCTGAGAAACCACGTTCTCTATATGGACCGAAACGACGTGGAGCTTGATGAAGGCAGCTACTTCATTGCCGACCTTATCGGACTTACCGTTGTCGACAGCAGAGATGGCAAGGTTTACGGAATACTTTCGGACGTGACCGAAACGGGCGCAAACGACGTTTATCACATTACCGACGAGGACGGCAGACTGCTGCTTATACCCGCCATACCCGAGGTCGTCGACGAGGTGGACATTGAAAACGGGGTAATGAAAATAACTCCGCTCAACGGTCTTTTTGAGATATATAAATAACGGACGGAGGAACAGTCGATGAGATTTGATATTGCCACCCTCTTTCCCGAGTTTATGGAAACTGCTCTGAATGAAAGCGTGATCGGAAGAGCAAGAAAAAAAGGGATCTTTGAAGCATACTGCCATAACATCCGCGACTACACCAAGGACAAGCACCGCCGTGTGGACGATACCCCCTACAGCGAAAGGCAGGGTATGCTCATGCAGGCTCAGCCGATCTACGACTGTTGGCAGTCGGTATGCGGTGACAGAAAGCCTCATGTCATCTATATGTCGCCGCAGGGCAAAACGCTCACGCAGAAACGTGCGCTCGAGCTGTCGCAGATGTCAGATATTTTTATCCTCTGCGGTCACTACGAGGGAGTAGACCAGCGTGTGCTTGACAAAATAGTAAACGAGGAGATATCCATAGGCGATTATGTAGTTTCGGGCGGAGAACTGCCCGCTCTGGTACTGATAGATTCCATTGTCCGCACACTGGAGGGTGTGCTGTCGCAGCCCGATTGCTACGAGGACGAGAGCCATTTTAACGGTCTGCTGGAGTATCCTCAGTACACACGCCCTGAGATCTGGCAGGGTGAAGCAGTGCCGCCGATACTTCTTTCGGGTCACCATGCGAATATTTTAAAATGGCGGCGCGAACAATCGCTCATAAACACTGCAAAAAAACGTCCGGAGCTGCTTGAAAAATGCGAACTGAGCGATCAGGAGTTGTCTATAATAACAAACTTTGCGGCGGAAAATTGAAAGAAAATGTGTAAAAGGCAGTTTTCAACTATGCTTTATGAATTGAATTTGTACATATTCAAAATTAAGTCAAAAACATTTAGCAGTCTGCACAACTTCAATCCCTGCATATTTGTTCAGATTTGTTAAAACAACAGAATTTTTTTGAAATGGACAGCTTTGTTGAATTTTCGTGTTGACGAAACCAAAACATTGGGGTATAATATGTAATATAAGACAAAGAACTCAGGCTGTCGGGCTGACGGTCTGGTTCGGCGCCGAAATTATGGCGGCGTTTGGTCCAAGGTATAAGAATTATGAATGGAGAGGTTTTTATGTACGTTAAAGATGTTGTTGTACAGAATCAGGTAGGTCTTCACGCACGTCCCGCAACTTTTTTCATCCAGAAGGCTAACGAGTTCAAGTCTTCCATATGGATCGAAAAGGAGGACAGAAGAGTAAACGCTAAGAGCTTACTCGGCATTCTTTCGCTCGGTATTGTAGGCGGTACTTCAATCAGAATTATTGCTGATGGAGCTGACGAGCAGGCAGCTGTAGAAGGTCTTGTTGATCTCGTTGACAGCGGTTTTTCTGAGGACGCCAGATAATTTCTGCGTTTTAAAAGGTTCATAAATTTTTAAGAGGACGCTTTGTGCGTCCTCTTTTTTGTTTATTTTTTATGTCTAACAAATCCGCGCAACTATTGTCTGCGTATTTCCTTAATATATAAAAAACGAAAAGCTGCCGCATTGCTGCGACAGCTTTTTCAATACCGAGATCTGACTCGGATAAGTAATTACATACCAGTAAGACCCGAACGCTCAACACCTTCAATAAAGTATCTCTGTAGGAACGTATACATTACCAGCAGAGGCGTGATGGAAAGCAGACAGCCTGACTCAAGCCATACGATGATCTGTCTTACGCTTACGGTCTGACCGTCGAACAGCTGCTGCTGGAGCGCTGCGTCGAGGTTTTTAAGCATAAGCGCAACAGTGTTATTCTCTGTAAAGAACGATGACGATACATAGTAGTCGTTCCAGTACCAAACGATCGAGAACAGGAATACTGTAAGGAATGATGTCTTGGCGTTAGGAACCATGATCTTGACGTAAGTCTCGAAAGGTCCGCAGCCGTCAAGGTATGCCGCATCTTCAAGTTCCTTGGGCAGTCCACGGAAGAACTGGCGGAAGATGTAGATGAACAGACCGGCCTTAATTCCGTTTGCGAACAAAGCAGGCAGGTACATTGTAAGTCCGCTGTTTATGATAGAAAGCGGATCTCCGTTTGCATCATAAAGCGGAATTATACCGAACAGCTTGAAGTAAGCAAACTGCAGGTACAGAGGTATAGTAGTGATCTGCGGCGGTACGATGATCATGAGAAGAACGATAGCAAAAAGCACTCCTCTTCCCTTAAACTTAAATCTTGCAAAACCGTAACCTGTGATCGAGCAGGTAACTACCTGAAGGAGTGATGAAACAACGTTCAGAATTACAGTGTTGATAACCGTATTCGAGAAGTCCATAACCTCCCACGTCTGCTTCAGATTATCAAGCGTAAAGCTCTTGGGAATCCAAACGATAGACGGGTCGTTCATCTGCTCATTAGGTCTGAATGCTGTCGAAAGCATGAACAGCAGAGGATACATGATAACAAATCCAAGACCAAACAGGATAAAGAATCTGAATACAGGCCATACAGCGCCGACAATTCTCTTATTGCGTGTATAGCGGATCTGCTCGGGAGTAAAGTACTTTTCAAGACCCTCCTCCTTCATGCGCTTCATGCGTTCCTTTTGGTACGCCTTGCGCTCTTTTTCAAATTCTCTTTCTTCTTTTTTAGTTGCCAATGTAATCCCCCCTTTTTAATCTACTTCGTAGTAAACGAACTTGTTGATGATTCCCAATACAATCGCAAGGATAACTCCTATGATCGCGAAGTATGCCCACGCCATAGCAGCTGAGTAACCGTGTTCCCACTGCTTGGACTGATTAAGAACCAGAGTCATAACTTCATTGGAAGGATCTACGAATGAATCTACGATAGTGTATACCAAGCTTGCGATGAGCATCGGGCTGATATACGGAAGGGTGATCTTCCAGAAATATTCCCAAGCTGTAGCGCCCTCCATGGAAGCCGCCTCCTTAGCCGAATAAGGAATACCCTGCAGCGCCGAAAGGATAAGCAGGATCTGAATACCGCATCTCCAAACCAGATTGAAGATATCGGAGGTCAGAGTAGTGATAACCTCTGTGAGTCGGTCGCTGATGTTGTAAACGCCTAAGAATGTGAGCAGGTCGTCAACGAGGTCTGTTTCAAACATGGTGCTGAACTGCTCGGAGCCTCCTGCATAACCGCCGGTGGACATATTACCGTTGATGATGTCGATAACAGGACCTGTAGCGATAATAACAGGAAGGAAGAAGATAGCACGGGAAAGTGTTCTTCCCTTGAACTTCTGATTCAGAATTACTGCGATGAATACCGAAAATACCAGAATAAGCGGCGTATTGAGCAGCGTATCCTTAAGCATATTGGTAAGCGCCGGGAGGTAATACTGGTCTTTTCTGAATGCGTTATAGTAGTTTTTAAAGCCGGGGTTTGACATCTGCATACCGCCGGTAACGATCTTTGTCTGATGGAAAGAGTATATCAAAGACTGGATCAGCGGCATGATGAAGAAGTACAAGCTTCCGACAAACCAGAGGGCGATAAAGCCGTAGCCGTACAGGGCCTTTCTTCTCTCATAAGGTATCTTCATACCCTTTTGCTTGGCAGGAACTGCGGCGACGCTTGAATAATCAACTTCAGGCTCCTCGTCCGCCTGCTCGGCAGCTTCTGTGATCTCTTCAGTTTCGGCTGTTTCTACAGCTTCTTCTGTCACTTCAGTTGTTTCCTCATTTTCGAGGTTCTTTTCAAGTTCACTCATCAGTCTTCTGCACCTCCTTCATCTACTGCACCCTCAGCCACCAGGTCAATTGTCTGACCGTTAGCCTTAACTGTGCAGTTCTTTGTATCTACCTCGATAACTACGTCTGACTCTCCGTCCTTACTATATGTCGTGGTATAAACGTCGCCTACTACCTCGTACTTGGAGATCGTATAGTCGCTTACCGCCGCAAGAACGTTATTAGTAACCTTATACTGGTCCGCAGCGAGCTGCACCCAGCCTGCGTAGTTAGAGTAATAGAGATCGTCGTCCCTCGTATCGATCAGTTCGGAGGCTTCCTCGTAGATCATATCATAGTTTACGTTAGAGCCTGCCGCAATAGCCCTCATGAAGGTCTTGCTTGTATCGGAGCTTGCATTGATAGGCATTGTCGAATACGGTACATATCCGTGAATAACCATCTGATAGAAAGGCAGGTCGCCGTCCGTGATATTAAATCCGCTTGAATACACAGGAACATCTGTTACTGCGTTTACATAAGGCAGAACATAGGAATTCGCGCCTGCCGCAATGATCGACTGACCGGCTGCCGAAGAATCGGTGTAGCCCTTAACCACGGTATTCATAGTATCGTTTCTGGAAGAACCGTTCTTTCTGGAGAAATCGCTGACCAGCTTTGTAGACCAGTCGCCGTATCCCATAGACTTGACGTTCTTTCCGGTAAAGCTGTCGAGAGTTTCCTCAAATATCTTTGTATAAGTATTCGGCGCGATAAGAGCAGGTGAAACTCCGACAACCGCAACTCCGAAAGCGGGGCTGTAGCTTGACTGTCTTGAGTAAGCGCTGGATACTCTGATAGCTGTATTTGAAAGCTGGAAGTAACCCCATCTGCCCTTTTCCATTGTGAAGTTGTTCATCGAGCCGTATACTGTAAGACCGTCCTTGTTCAAAGCATTGAAATCGTCGGTGCTTCCGAGCTTTGACGAAGCCTTTGCATCGGTAGCCACAGTATTCTTTATCGACTGATTTGTCCAGTCGTTGTAGTTCATTACGATGGAATCTGCGCCCGCATCGTTAAGCTTTGAAGCTATCTCCGACGCCTGCGAGAAAGTCGTAAGCTTTTTCTTGAGAGTAACGGGAATACCGATTATCGACTCTTCTTTAAGAACCGCTCCGTATGTATCCACATACAGATCTGCGCTGTTTGCCTCGGTCTTTTTGGTAAGTCCCTTATTTTTAATAAGGTAGTTTCTATAGACCTCTGCGCAGTCCGCATAGTTCACAGGTTCATCTGAATCGATCGGGAAATACTCGATACCGAAGCAGTCAGTCTTGATACCGTACTTCTCAAATACCGTGATCTTATTGGTATCCGTACCGCTCATGAAGAACTCGTCGGTACTTCTCGTTTCAAATTCAAAGTAGCAGCTATTGTAAGCCTGTTTATTCTGACCGCTTACCTGAGCGTTTGCATAAACGTTTGCCTCGCCCTCGGTAACGACAGAAACCAGACCCGAGTTGCCGTTTACGGTAGCCATTACAGGCAGGTAAGCCTGTTCTGTCACTCTGGGAGCCGTCAGCGGAACCGCCGTATAGTCCGTACCGTAAATTCGCTGTGAATAGCTTGCGTAATTTATCTTTCCGTTGTTATAGTTGATGACCGCGCCGCTTCCGTCGGGAACTATCATATAGCCCTCGGTAGGCGAACCGTCGGCATTAACTCCCGAAACTGCACCCATGTAAGGCGCCAGTATGAGCTTGGTAAGAACCTTGCCCTCTTCGCTGTCGGGATCCTTTTCAACTATCTCGTCGGTCTTTACATAAACGTGCAGACTGTCTTCTTTCAGCTCATAATGTACGGTAAGCTCAACTCCGTGGGAGGAGTAGCTGTACTTGATTGCCACGCCGTTTGCCTCTGTCTTAAATGAAACTCTTGCTTTCGAAGAATATGCGGGAGCGGGAAGCTCTGTTCTCTTCTCCTGCCTCAGATCGCCTATATTGATCGCAAGGCTCGATTTAGCCTGATCGATCTGACCCGACTTCATGGTATCTCCGTCCTCGCTGATAACTGTAGGATCAGCCTCGGCGTTTATCGGAGATGTCCACCAGCACTTGCCTGATGCCTTGACTTTAAGACAAATTCTCTCATTTTCCTCGTCGGAATAAAGAATAAACTTGTCATTCTCCGCTACCTGAGTACACATCGCAAGAGCCTCGTCGTCGGTTATCATTACGAGCGGCTCTTCCTCTGCTTCTGCTTCAGTCTCTTCGCCGTTTGCTTCTTCAGAGGTAGGCTCTGTGCCTTCATCCTCACCGGAGGCTTCAGATCCTTCGGGAGTCTCTGCTTCCGGATCCTCACCGTCAGCTTCGCTGTCAGCAGTATCGTCCTCTGAGCTATCAGCAGCCTCAGTATCGGTCGACGCTGATGAGGAAGTATCGGCTGCAGCGCTGTCGTCTGCCGAGTCGGCAGCTACAGAACCTATAGGCATCATCATAGAAAGTACAAGAGCAAACGTCAATACTTTTTTGTAGTTCTTATTTTGCATTTTACACCACCCTTTCTTAATTAGCCGCGGATTCTGTATGCAATCTCAGTATAGATCGTATATACGAATACATATACCTGCTGGAAGAGTGAGAGAAGAAGAATTGCAAGGAACAGGATAAGAAGCATTGCCACGAGCGTGAGCAGTATCGAGATCAGCGTCTTGGGGATAGAATACTGATGAACAGCCTTCATAGCGGAGATCATCAGAACAACCGACCAGCCGAGTCCCAGAACCGTAAATGCCGTTACCCAGATCGATTCCTCTTTAATAAGGAAGTTTGAAAGAATTACTGCGATGTACGAACATATAATATACGGTACAAGCGCATATGCCGAATAAATGCAGATCTTTCTGAGAGTACCCTCACCGTCAAGCAGTGTGCATATACACCAGTTGCCGATTACCCATGTCGCAAAGTAAACTACCGACTGTACGACAAGAGGCACTACGTTAAATACCTTTACTGTATTGGTATTGAATGCGAAGCCTACCATTCTGTTATTTGCCACCATAGCAACGAACAGAAGAAGCACGATGAAGAAAGAAAGCTTTAATGAGCCCTGCTTTTTCCATCTCAGGTCCTCGAATCCTTCGGAGGGGTGGAAGATAACGTGTCTTAACCAACCCAGTGTAGAAAATTCATACATCGTTATTCCGCCTCCTTTTTCTTTTTCTTGATAAGCCTGATACCCTTTTTCTTAAGGATCTTCTTTACTATAACAAGCACAATAAGTACGACGATTACTACGATAATCGCATTGAAATTCTCTCTGAGCCACTCTTCTCTGTAGTACTCAAAAGCCTTGTCGTAGCTGTCCTTATCGTTTGCGATCTCGAATCTTTCAAGAGCAGACTTGTAGTTGTTGTTCTTCAGGTCAGCCTTTCCAAGACCGATATGAGCGTATGTGTATCCGCCGTCGCGCTTGATTACTTCTTCCCAGTAGGGAGCCGCCTCTACATAAAGACCTGCGTCATAGTATTCAAACGCCTTGTGGAGATTTTCACCGAACTTTGTCTTTTCAAAGATCGTAATGTCGTTTCTTGTCTTGGAGCCTTCAAGGACTATAACGTTGTCTTTAAAGGTTTCTACCGCGTTAGGATTCGAGAAAGTACCCCTCTGATCCGCGGCGGAGTTCTTTGTGCCGAAGATGCATATCAGGTTGCAAAGACGGTCGTACTGGAATACTCGTCCTGTTTCAAAGTCGAGAACGTTTATTATGCCGTCGTCGCCTACCGCAATATCGGTAAGCTTTGTGGAGTATGTCTTGTTTGAAGCCATATCCCATACGGCGTCGGTGTGATCGCCGAAGGTATACTCGTCGCCGACTACGTTATCCCATACATTGTATCCGGCGGGGTTTATTTTCTTTACGGCGTCGGTATCGGTGGATACCTCGGTAACCGTGTAGATAAAACCCTCGTGGTCGATATCGAAGTTTGCGTACTCTACCGGCACGTTACGGCTCATACCCTCGATCTGTTCGTTTGAGGCTATCTTTCTCCAGAGCTTCTGAGCGATTACCTTAGCGGTAACCTCTACTCTGTTCGCTCCGTAGAAGCCTGTGAATGTACCGTCCGCCTTAAACTGTACCGAACCTGTATTTACGGAAGAAACTACCGCATATACGTTTTCGGCATAGTCAACTACTACCTTCTTAGGATTAAATGTTTTGGAGGTATAAAGCGCCTCTTCAGGCTTTAAATATTCCTGTACGAGTGAAAGCTCTGTTTCGCTCTCCACCTCTGCCCTTACGACTCTTGCATTGTCGTAATCGGCGATATAAACTGTAAGTCTGCCTGTAGTGGGACTGGTAGTTACATACAGACCCTGCGGCGACTTGAAAAGCGACATATCTCCGTCTGTTTCGATAGCTTCTACCTCCGACTGTCCCGTAACGCCATAGTAACGTCCGATAAGCCGGAAATTTTCATCAAGTCTTAGGATACGGTTGTTTCCCGTATCGGCTACCCATATCTCTTTATCCTCGTAGTTGTAGAAATCTCTCGCCTCGCTGAGCGAGGAGGAAGCTTCTTCACTGTAAAACAGAGGACTTTCGGGATCCTTTATCTGCGCAAGACCAAGGTCTGATCCTGTCAGAGTTTTCTTCACCGTATAGCCTACCTGAGAAGGAATTGCCGTATCCCAGTTATCATAGCTATAGGATTCATATGGCTCGTCTGCAAATGCAGTGACGGACATCGTCAGCGCCGTGCAAGCTGCAAGTGACAGAGAGAGCAGTTTCCTTACGGAAGTTTTTAATCCATTCACTGTATTATCACCTGTTTCCTTTTTAAAATTAATTTGTTGATTTGTCTTTCAGCCGATCAATCCTTAATACCGGAGTTAGCCATGGTTTCCATAACATTACCCTGTGCTATAAGGAATACGACCAGCGGAGGAATCAGGAGCAATACTGCGGAAGCGAAGGTTACGCCCTGTCTTGCAAGACCTGCGAGCGAGATCTGCTGAACTATAGTCGGCAGAGTCTTATACTCCTCGGAGTAAATAACCGAACCGCCGTTGATGTTCCATGCTTGCTGGAATGCGAAAATGATGATTGTCATAATTGCGGGCTTCGAGTTTGGAACAACTATCTGCCAGCATATCCTGAACAGTCCCGCACCGTCCACCTTAGCCGCTTCTACCATCGAATCGTGGATCGTCGACATACTCTGCCGCATCAGGAAGAGGTTCATAGCCGTAGCGATGTAAGGCAGGATAAGTACCCAGTATGTATCGATCATATGCAGCTTCGAATATACAAGGAACTGCATGATCCATGTAGCCTGCGAGGTAAAAAGCAGGGCAACAACGATCAGCTGGTTGAGGAACTTAGCTCCGGGAAACTTGCACTTGGCAAGTACGAAAGCCGCAGAACAGGTCACGAATACGTTGCACACGCAAATTACTATGGTAGTAAATACCGAGTTGAATACATATCTCGAAAGAGGTACGGTATATTCTGCCGCTACCTTGAACATATCCGAGAAGTTCTTTCCCGTAGGATTAAGCACATAAAGCTTAGGAGGGAATACGAACAGCTCCTCCACAGGCTTGAGCGACTGTACTACAGAGTAGTAGATCGGGAAAACCATGAATATTCCGAGCAGTGTAAGGAAGATGAAGATAACAACGTCGCCGCCGACAGATCCGTTTATCTTCTTGCGCTTATCTTTTACTTTAAGCTGCTCAATAGACTTTTTACGTTTCTTTCTAGCCATGTTTTATCTGCACCTCCTTAATCAAGATATTTGCCCAGCAGCCAGTTTACTCCCTTATTTGCAAGTAGCATGACTACGAAAAGCACAAAGCATATTGCCGAAGCGTAGCCCATCTCGTAACGTACGTTACCATAGTCGGTAGCGTGGTTCATTATAGTGTGTGCTGCATAGTCTGTCGAGGGAAGTCCCACGAGCATCTGACCTACAGTACCTACCGTGAATGAAGCTGCGATCTGGTTTACGGCTGCGAACAGGAGCTGAGGTCCCATAGAGGGGATAGTGATCTTGAAAAGCTCCTGAAATCTGTTTTTGATACCCTCTATAGCGCCTGCCTCGTACATCGACTTATCGATATTCTGGAAGCCTGCACGGATAGCGAGGAAGCCTGCGCCCATCGACATCCAGAGCTGTACTATGATTACTACGCCGAGGATATATGTCGTATCGGTCAGCCACTGTACCGGCTTGCTCACGAAGCCCATGTCAAGCAGAACCGCGTTGAGGTAGCCGTACTGGTCGCCCGAAAGGATGAGCTGCCAGGTTACATATACCGAGGTAGTCATCGAAGGAGCGTAGAAAACGAATGTGAAGAATGTCTTGAGAAAAGGATTCATCTCATTGATAAGCCACGCTACGAGGAAGCTCAGTATGTAAGCGAAGGGTCCTGTGAATACAGCGAAGATAAGAGTGTTTCTCGCTGCGATAAGGAATACGCTGTCGTTTAAAAACAGTGTATAGAAGTTCGATAATCCGACCCACTTTGGGGACTGGATCATATTGAAGTTTGTAAAGCCCATCGGGAGCGACATAATTACAGGTATGATAGTGAAGAGCGTAAAGAGGATCATGAACGGAGCCAGAAGCCCGTAACAGCCCTTATTGACCTTCATCATATGCCATGTATAAGCCCAGTATCCCTGTTTCTTGATTGGCACGTCAGGATTTACTTGTTTTGACATAAGATGCTCCCCTTTCTTAATTATTTAATTCTTCTGTATACATTCCGAGGTCTTTGTTCTTACGTTCAATTTCCTCGTTTATATCCCTATTGTACCAGAAGAGCGTATCTCTGGCGTTCTCGTACTGGTTTGCAACCTCTCTGAAAGCATTGTTCAGGTTACGCGTTACGCCGTAGGACGCAGGAATTACAGGGATCTCAACCTGGCTTGTCAGCTGCTCCATAAGCTTATTGCACTGTGTGGTAGTCCACGACAGGTTCTGAAGAGCCTCAAGGTTAGCGGTATCGTATCTACCCATAGTACCAAGTACGGACTCGATATCCTGACCGTAAGCGATCTGGGTTTCATTTGATGTGAACCACTTGATAAATTCCCAAGCGCCGTCCTTATCGGGACAGGAGTCGAATATCAGAGCGCCCGAGCCTGTCGAGTTGGAAGCAATGCTTATTTTTCTTCCGTCGTCAAGAGTAACGGTGCCGTTTTCATTCTCAGTTCCGGGAACGTGCATGAAGTTCCAGCAGCCCTTGATTTCGGGAGCGGCTACGGAGAGCTGATTGAAGAACGTATAGTTCTGAATGAGTATAGGCATATCGCCCTGTCTGAATCTTGTAAATGCGTCGTAGGTCTGGCTGAAGCTGTACTTAGTATAGAACTCTGTCCACTGCTCAAATGCGTTTACAGCCTCCTGAGTATCGAAGTTTGTCTTAGTCTTTTCATCGTTATAGTAGGTAACGCCCTGCTGCATGAGAAGCATTGCAAAAGTATTTCCTGCCTCTGTAACAGGTGAAACTGCTGTAACGCCCGATGTACCGCCCATAACGGGAAGGATAAGACCTACCTCCATATAGTTTCTCTGGAGTATGGGAAGTACGTTCATAAGACCGTCCCAGGTCGCCAAATCCTTTTCAGGGTCTACGCCCATCTCAGCAAGAATATCTGTACGGTAGAAGAGCATCGGGAACGTCTGTGAAACAGGAAGTCCGTATACTCCTCCGTTATACTCGTAAAGCGTCATAGCGTCGGATGAGAACCTGCCCGTAACTTCTTCGTAATCGCTGTACTGAGTCAGGTCTACAAGAACGCCTCTGGAAGCAAGCTGTATCGGGAAGTCGCCGCCCATGAACAGCGCTATATCCGGTCCCTTACCTGCGAAGGTAGCTTCTACGATACCGCCCTGTACAAGCTTCATGTTTACCTTGGTATCGGCAGTTACGTTGTATTCATTATTTACAAGGTTTGTTACTACCGTGGCGTTATCTCTGCCGAGCGAGATCCAGCAGGTCATTGTATCGTCGCCGTCCTCGATATCCGTCAGAGAATTATAATCCTCAAAGAACGAGCCGATAAATGCATCAAAACCAAATTTGAACGATTTGAAGAAATTTGAACCGCACTCTGTAAACTCCTGATCCGCCGTGCATATCTCTATAAGGTCAAGCTCCAGCGGCTGCTCGCGGTATGTGCTTACCCATGATGAAAGCGACGTAACGTTATCCTTGATCTGCGACATCATCTCAGGGATCCTGTCGGGCTTCTCAGTACACTCGTCGAGTGTGAGGGCCATCTTCTCAAGCGTTACGGCTTCGGAACCGCCCTGATTTGAAAGCGATTCGATCTCTGCCTTAAGACTTCTGAGCTCCTCGGAAAATCCCTTGAAGTCGGGGATTATCTCAGGTATAGTCTTATCTATCATGTAGTTGTTATATTCATCGGGATCCGGTCCGGTGATCTGGCGTATTCTTCTGTAGTAATTGTTGATGCTGTAGGTTACGTCATCAAGCTCTCCCATTATCTCGCCGATCTCTCCGGGAACTGCTTCAAGCGTGAGAGTATGCGTTCCAGCTTTAAGATAAAAATACATCGGATCTGCATTTTCATCGTTTGAAACGGAGGGTACAGTTACGCTCCAGTCGGAATCATAGTAGAATTTGATCTGATCTGCCTGCTTGCAGGGTACCGTGCCGTCTATATAAAGACGTCTGTTCGAGTACATACCTCTCATGGTATCCTGTTTAGCCCTTATACCTATCTTATACCAGCCGTCCTGTACTACGGTAAAGTTCCATGTAGCCGACTGTGTAGCCTGACCCCAGCTTCCCTTACCGATAGTATTGTATCTCGTCTTCGTGGGGCTTGCGCCGTTTACACAGGAGGTGATATAGGAGTGCATATCGCTTGTCGGGAAGAGAGTTCTGTCGCTCTTTTCGTCTGCAAGCTCGCCCTCCAGAGTGATCCTCTGTCCGGAAGCGGAATTAAGGTCGCTTCCCGAAGGAGCGGTATACTCGCCCGGCTCCTGATACTGATAAAGGGTAAATTCCTTGACTGCAAACTGCGCTTTTTCAGAAGTAAAGGTCACGATATTCTCGCCCTGCTCGAAATAGAAAAGGAGCGGCGTACCGTACAGACCGTCAATGTCCTTGAAAGGCTGAGTCTGCCACTTGGCTATAGCCTCCTGTCCGGGACGTATATCGTTTCCTCTGGTATCCATGTCTATACCCGTATCGCTTGCGGTAGCCTCGTTCACCCATATCTTAGGCAGAGTGATACGGCCTGCGGTAGGATACTGACATTCTCCGTTGATGTCCATTTCAAACTCGACGTCGTTGGTGTTACTGCTGTCAGGCACATAATAATTCATCATTACGCTGTAAGTACCTGCCTGAGGAACGTCTATCTTAAAGGAAACGCTTCCCTCCTGGTTTTCCCAATTGAAAACCTTGCTTTCTCCGCCTACATCAGAGAGATTGATAGCTATATTGTCGCTTTTCTCGACAATATTGTTATACATCTGCTCGCCTGTCAGAGTAACGTTGTCCGCCGAGCCTTTTTCACCTGAATACTTGTCGTAAAAATCTCTGTAAGAGCTTTCCACGCGCTTGCCTTCAGGTTCTGCCCCGGCTGTGCTTCCATCCGATTCGACGTCGGTATCCGCGGTTTCCGAATCCGCGGGGTCAGCGTCAGACGCCGTATCGTCGGTCGTTGTGTCATCAGCTTCAGAAGCCGTTTCATCTGCCGCCGAATCGTCATCCGACAACGATTCGTCCAAAGCCGCATTTTCAGCCGCCGAGGATGTGTCGTCTTCCGCAATGGAATCCGCAAATCCGGGCATCGCCGCCGAAGTAAGCATCAGCGCAGCGACCGCAGATGAGATAACACGTCTGATCATTGTGTTATTCACTATGAATCCACCTTTCCAGTAAATTTGCTGTACTATATCGGAGGTTTTACGCAAGACGGATATCATTCCGTAATATCTCCGAATATATTTTATATTATCTCTTCTCTATAAATTATAATAATGTATACAGAAGAGTAATAAAGGCTAATGTTGTGTTGTTTTTATACTAAAGCGAAAAGCTGTCAGCCCGACTTGACCAGATAAAGTCTTTTATCGTTTTCATCCAGCTCGACCTTTACTCTGTCGCCGCCCTTCAGCCCCATAGAATCCATATAGTCCTTCGGAAGCTGAAGCCTGCCTGCTCTGTCAAGCACCACAAGCTCCTCGTGAGTAAAATCCTCCTCGTTCTCCTGCTCTTCAGGCTCATTCTCCCGCCTGCTTTTATCAAGCTCCTCAAGATCCTCTTTGTACGAACGCCGTCTTACTATCTCAGAGCTGGTTCTTCCGTCGCGTATAGCCACCACCCTGTCGATATGTCTTGCCAGCTTTACATCGTGGGTAACGATAACTATCGTCAGTCCCTCAGTCCGATTAAGCTCCTTGAATATGTCAAGAATAACGTTAGAGGTTTTTGTATCCACCGAGCCTGTCGGTTCGTCCGCCAGCAGCAGCCTCGGATTATTTGCAAGCGCAATGGCGATAGCCACACGCTGCTGCTCTCCGCCCGACATCTGGTCGAGCCTTGAATTTTTCCTTTTCAGCAGACCCACCTTATCGAGCAGCTCCAAGGCTCTTTCACGCCTTTTCTTCCTGCCCTGCAAAAGCATGGGAAGCTCTACATTCTGTACTGCCGTAAGGTAAGGTACAAGATTTCTCGCATTGTTCTGCCACACAAATCCCACCGTGCTTCTCTTGTACTCTACGTAGTCCTTGTCGGTAAATTTCAGAAGATTTTTACCGTCTACATAAAGTCCGCCTGCGCTGGGTCTGTCAAGACCGCCAAGCATATTAAGAAGCGTAGATTTTCCGCTTCCGGAGTTGCCGACTATAGCCATCAGCTCTCCCCGCCTGACCTGTAGGTCCAGTCCCTGTAATGCGACTACCTCGACCTCGGATGTCTTATAGATTTTAACAAGATTTTCACATCTTATCATATACTCGTCATCCTGCGGCGTTAAAATGTTCTTATCGGATGTATTATCAGCGTTCGTCAATAATCTCACCATCCTCCAGCGTATAGACCTTATCGGCTATATCCATCATGCTCGGGTCGTGAGTGGTCATAACTATCGTCATACCGCGCTCCGCCACAAGCTCCTTGAAAAGGCTCACAATATGCAGCGCCGTATTGGTATCCAGCTCTGCGGTAGGCTCGTCGGCAAACACAAGAAGAGGCTCGTGAGCGATAGCCCTCGCCACCGCCGTACGCTGCTGCTCTCCGCCCGACATCTCTGAGGGTCTGTGGTGCATACGCTTGTCCAGTCCTACCGCCGCCATGACCTCAGTAACTCTCGAATGTCTTTTATCGTAAGGATATTTTGCAAGCCTCAGTCCGAATTCAACATTCTCGAAAGCGGTCAGACCGCTCATAAGAGCCACCGACTGAAATACAAACGCCATTTCGCAGCGTCTTATATCATCCCTTCGCTTATCGGAAAGCTTGGTGATATCCCTGCCGGCAAAGGCGACCGTACCCTTAGTAGGTCTGTCCAGCGCTCCAAGAATATTTATAAGCGTAGTTTTTCCGCTGCCCGAGCGTCCTCTCAAAATAGTAAGCTTACCTTTCTCGATATCTATGTCGATATGCTTCAGCGCAGAAACTATGCTGCCGTCACCTATTTTAAAATCACGGCAAACGTCGCGCGCCGAAAGTATGATCTCACTCATTATTGTACCTCGCAGTCAGACTGCAAAAGCCGTTGTACAAATTTCTTTTGTACAAATTGCATATATATTTTGCAGCAAACTATATATATTGTGCTTTTGAGCAAACTAACCCCCACATCTGGACGAGGTGCAGTTTTTTTAACCATTTTGCACATCATTCAGAAGTGTTTTTCGTTAGTTATATCCAAAAAAGACTCTAATGACTATTTATAATTATATCAATTTTCACTGAGTTTGTCAAGCTTTAGAAAACGATTACGATAACCGAAATGCGTTAAGAAAAGCATTTTGTGCAATACACACAATATTCCTGAAACTAATTTATGCACATTAACATTTCAAAAGTATGTCTACAATCTTTTTTTGATTTATTTCTATGTAAATAAGCACAGCATTAATTTCTTTTGTGCATATTATATGAATATATTATTATAGCTCAAATCCTGCGATTAAAATTCTTATATTTTTTCGCCGCAGAGTAAAGGTACTCATTTTTTATCCTTTATTCTGCGCTTTTTTTATTCTAAAACGAGCCATTCTGTTTTGACATAGCCTATTCCAAACAAGAATACTTGTACTAAACAATTTTTTCGTCTACATACTGCGACTTATTTCGCACAGGCTTTGCGTTACAATATTCTCAAACAAAATAAACAGGAGGAATTTAAAATGAGTGTCACGCTAAGTCAAAGCACAAATATATTAACGGCTCATCTGTCGGGCGACCTCGATCACCACAACGCCGCCTCGATACGGGCAGACATAGACCATGCAGTGCGCACAAGGGACATAAGTAAACTTGTACTGAACTTTTCTCAGGTAAGCTTCATGGACAGCTCCGGCATAGGACTGGTGATGGGCAGATACAAGCTTATGACAGAGCTTGGCGGCGTATGCATTATCGCTGATCCGCCCCAGTTCGTAAGCAAGGTTTTCAGAATATCGGGTATAAACCGACTGTGCGAGATAATAGAAACGCATGAAAGCGGCAGTCAGCCCGAAAAAACATCGGAGGTACTCGGCTTATGAAAAATTGTATTAACGAACTCAAGCTCACTTTTTCCGCACGAAGCGAGAACGAAGCGTTGGCGCGAGCCTGCGTATCGTCCTTTATCTCTCAGCTGGACCCGTATGTGAGCGAGCTTGCTGAACTGAAAACGGCGGTTTCCGAGGCTGTGACAAACAGCATAGTACACGCCTACCGCGGCCGAGGAGGCGACCCGAACTCCTGCGAGATATACATACACCTGAAGCTTTTCTCCGACCGCAGAGTATACATAAAAATACGTGACAAGGGCTGTGGCATCCCCGATGTGGAGCAGGCTATGCAGCCGCTCTATACCACCGCTCCCGACGAAGAAAGGGCGGGACTGGGCTTCGCCGTAATGGAGAGCTTCACCGACCGGCTGAGAGTAAAGAGCGCGCGGGGAAAGGGCACGGTCGTGGTCATGGAAAAAACCTTGCAGGAGAAACTGAACGATGGAAGCTTTGAAAACAAAAGAGATAATTCAGTCGAGAGCAGAGGAAAATCTGGGGCTGGTGCATTTATGCGCTAACAGATTCCGAGGAAGAGGAATAGAGTACGACGACCTGTACGGAGCGGGCTGTATGGGGCTTATGAAAGCGGCAAGAGCATTTGACGAGAGCAGGGGCGTGAGATTCTCCACCTACGCCGTCCCTGTGATACTGGGCGAAATAAAGCGGCTATTCCGTGACGGCGGCGCAGTCAAGGTCAGCCGTTCGGTGAGGGAGCTTTCCTTAAAGCTTAGCCGCTACAAGGACGCATTCGCCGCAGAGCACGGCAGAGAGCCTACGGTAAACGAGCTCAGCGAATACTGCGGTCAGAGTCCCGAAGCCGTTACAGAGGCGATAGCGGCAGGACAGCCGCCTATGAGCCTGACAGTAGCGACCGAGGACGGAGAAGCTGAGCTGGAGCTTCCCTCCCACTACCCCGGTCCGGAAAACCGCACGCTCACGATGATGTCGCTGAAAAAAGCCCTTTCCTCGCTGGAGGAAAAGGACAGAATGCTGATATTCCTGCGCTACTTCCGCAACAAAACTCAAACGGAAACCGCTGCGGCGCTGGGCATGACCCAGGTTCAGGTATCTCGCAGAGAGAAAAAACTGCTTACGCTCATGAGGGAAGAATTTGTCACCTGATCAAAGCTGTGCATTTCCGCGAAAAGATTCTAAAAGCTCTTGACAAATATAAATATCAATGCTATAATATAAATAGAAAAGGGCAGACCTGTAGACGGTTGTCCTCAGATTTAAGTTATAAAAATAACCGCATCTTTTGGTCGAGGGCGGTTATTTTTTTATGTTCTTGATGATCTCGTTAAGAGCTACAAGGAACAAAACAGCAAGTGCCAGATACAAAATTGACGCCATGCTTATCCCTCCTCTCCGCTGACAATTTCACATAGCTTACGCCGTGATACTCGTGCCGTTGTGCGAATTAGAGGACTGTCCGAACTGCGTTCAGACCACCGCCTACCGTTTAGGCTTACCCTTAAGATTCATTATATCATATTTGTCGAAGTTTGTCAAATCATGTATATATCATAATAAGTAGGGGCGAACTGTGTTCGCCCGTGTTGCTACAAGCATTATTATGAATATTATTAACTTACACAAACGGACAAACACAGTTTGCCTCTACTGCCACCCGACAAATAAAAAGCTCCTGCCAAGGCTGATGGCAGTGCAGCTGTGAGCAAAATAAAAGCCGCAGCCGGTCAGCAGAAACGTCGAAACAAACGAACCGAGTGCAACGAGGTGACAGTGTGACTATAAAAAAAGAAAAAATTTTGTGCAAAATTACATTGTATCAAGTTTGCATTTTCTCCGCTAATGTAGTATAATATATTATATGTGTGTCAGGGTACAGGCATTTCCGCCTGCCGTCCGGCCGCAAAATCTAAAGAATGGAAAAGATTAAATATGCTGTATTCACTGTTAAAAGATAGCCACTTCTACATCCCTCTGCTGTTCGCTGGATGCTTCCTTGCGTCGTTTTTTGCTGTCAAAAAGCTGATGAAGCTGCTGCCGAAGGATCAGGGAAGAAAATTTGCGGTAAACGGAGCTCTCAGCGAGGGCAAGCCAAGGGGCGCAGGTATTATAATGATAACCGCTTTCGTGCTGCTCTGCGCAGTTTTTGCCCCGTTCACACTTGAAACGGCGATATACATGGTACTTATTTATGCTGCTATGATAACCGGCTTTCTCGACGACGCTGCCGAGGTGCCGTGGGGAGAGCTAAAAAAGGGTCTGCTGGATCTGGTCATCACTGTGGGAATCACCGCAAACTATATGCTTAATAACGGCTCAGACATTACCTTTATGGATAAGACCTTTCATATGCCGACGGCGGTATTCGCCGTGCTGTGCGCGGCTCTCGTATGGACAAGCATTAACGTCACCAACTGCTGCGACGGTGTGGACGGTATGTGCGCTTCGCTCTCCGGCGTGACTATACTGCTGTTCATACTGCACGGTCTGCCTTCGGATTACAGGATAATCTCCGAGGTAATGCTCATGGTCATACTTGCCTACCTATGGTTCAACTGCTCTCCCAGTAAGCTGCTGATGGGCGACGCAGGCTCCAGAGCTATCGGAGTATTCCTTGCAGTGATATCCCTGAAAAGCGGCGATCCCTTCCTCTTTATCTTCTTTGCAAGCGTTATAATCGTAGACGGCGGTCTTGGCCTGCTGAAGCTATCGGTACGCAGATTTTTAAAAATAAAAAACTTTATGGAAAACACACGCACTCCCATACACGATCACTGGAGAAAGAACTTAGGCGTAGGAGATACGCAGGTAGTGGTAAGATTTGCACTGATACAGCTTGTTATCGGTCTTATCGCTCTGTACCTGATATAAGATTTATGATATGAAGTTTAATATGAGGAATAAAAAATGTTAGGATTTTATAATGCGTCAGTAATACTTACCTATATCGGACTGGCTTCGGCTGTTTTCGGCATAACTCAGGTTTTTGAGGGACGCTATGCGCTTGTGTTCATATGCCTGCTTATCTCAGGAACCTGCGATATGTTCGACGGAAAAATAGCCAGAGCGATGAAAAACAGAACCGACGACGAGAAGCTGTTCGGTATACAGATCGACTCGCTGTGCGACCTGGTCTGCTTCGGAGTTTTTCCGGCAGTTATCGGCTACAGCTATGGGTTCAACTACGGTCTGGGGCCCATTTCCGCCTACCTTATAGTGCAAGCGGCAGTTATCAGACTCGGCTACTTCAACGTGACCGAGGAAAAGCGTCAGCGTGAGAGCGACGAGCCGAGAAAGAAATATCAGGGGCTTCCCGTTACTACGGACGCTATGATATTTCCCCTACTTTACCTCGGCAGGCACAATATACCTAAGGCTGCCTTTCCTTTCGTCTTTCAGGGCTTTATGATAGTCGTTTCGGCGCTGTTTATACTTAATATCAACGTAAAAAAGCTTTCGGTGAAGAAGATAATAATGCTCTTCACTATGGCGGTGCTTATTGTGTTCGGATATTTCAAAATAAAGCATTGATAAGCTCAGATCATTAATATTAAGGAGTGAAAAGTATGAAGATAAAAGACAGAAACGGCAATATATATAATGAAGAAAAGGAAATGGAGATATTTCTCGACTCGGTTTATTCCTCGGCCCTCGGCAGAGGCTGTATGAAAGTACTGAGTATGCCGTTTATCAGTAAAGCGGGCGGTATACTGCTGGATTCAAAGCTTTCGGCAGGCTATGCGTATGCCTATGCCGAAAAGCACGGTATAGACCTTTTCGACTACAAGGACAGAGAGTATACCTCCTTCAATGACTTTTTCACACGCAGGATAAAGCCCGGCAGACGCTGCATAGACAGGGACGAAAACGTCCTTATATGTCCCTCGGACGGCAAGGTCAGCGCATACGAGATAGCGCAGTCGGATATGTTCGTCATCAAAAACAGCGTATACACAGTGAGTTCCCTGCTCAGGGACTCTAAGCTTGCAAAGAGATACGAGGGCGGTACGGCTATAATAATACGACTGACACCCGACGACTACCACCGTTACGTCTACTGCGCAGACGGTATAAAAAGCCACGACAGACATATCAAAGGCTCGCTGCACACCGTGCGCCCTACGGTAAATAAATATCTTCCCGTATTTAAGGAAAACAGCCGCAGCTACTGTATGCTGCGCACCGAGAAGTTCGGAGATATCATACAGATGGAGATAGGCGCAATGATGGTGGGCAAGATAACCAATGTGAATACAGCCTGCGCCGCTGTGAAGAAAGGCGAGGAAAAGGGTTACTTCGAGTTCGGCGGCTCTACCATAGCGCTCCTGCTGGAAAAGGACAAGGTCAGAGTGTGCGAAGATCTCTTAGACGCAACAAAGCACGGCTACGAAACAAAGCTCCTTATGGGCAGCAGACTCGGAAACGCTTAATTGATTGACATAAACTTATCATTTGTTTGACATACCCGACTTTTTTGGGAAAAGTACGGACATTCTGTAAGGGCGGCTGTGCAGCCCCTTACTTTGTTCGGTCTTTTCATTGTCTGAACTTCGTTCAGACTGTTTGGGCTGCACCCGAGTTGTTCCCTTGCGTGAACAACTCCCAAACTGTAGTGTGAATGCTCTTTCATTTTGTTCTGACTTATATTTATCTGACCTTACAAACTGTAGGGACGAACTGTGTTCGCCCGTTATATGCGTTCAACTGTAGTGAATATAACCGATATTCGGGCGAACACAGTTCGCCCCTACTAAATAATAAAAAGCGAGTTGAATTGATTAATGAATTATGTAGAGGAATATGTTAAGGATTTTGAGAAATTCGACAGAGAGAACGCTTACTACGGCGACGATCTTGGGGCGGTCACAGACGGCGACATCACACGCTTCAAGGTCTGGTCACCTTTCGCTACTGCGGCTTATCTGAATCTGTATACTGCCGGAGAGGGCGACAATAAGGTCGAAACTCTTTGTATGCGTAAAATAGAAAACGGCGTATGGTATGTGGAGCTTATGCACGACGTGTACGGTATGTACTACACCTACTCGCTTGAATTCGGTCACAATAAGATCGTAGAGGTAAACGACGTGAACGCTCACGCCTGCGGAATAAACGGAGAGAGGGCATATGTAGCCGATTTCAAGTCACTCGATCCCGACGGCTGGGACGAGGTCGGCAGAATAAAATGTGAAAACCCGGTAGACGCCGTGATCTACGAGTGTCACGTCAGAGATTTCTCTCAGAGCGGCTCGAGCGGACTGGAGTGGTACAAGCGCGGACGCTTCGCAGGCTTTACCGACGAGGGCAGCAGGTACGGCGACGTGACCACCTGCCTTGACCATTTAAAAGAGCTGGGCGTTACCCATGTACAGCTTATGCCCGTGGCGGACTACGCTACGGTAAATGAAAAAAAGCCCTTTGCAGGACAGTACAACTGGGGCTACGACCCTAAGAACTATATGTGTCTGGAGGGCTACTACTGCTCAGATCCCGAGGACGCCGACGTGAGGATAAGAGAATTTAAGGAGCTGGTAATGGCTCTGCACAAGGCAGGTATAGGCGTTATTCTCGACGTGGTGTACAATCACACTTACTATACCGAGGAATCCTTCTTCCACAAGACCGTTCCTGCCTACTACCACAGACTTGACGAAAACGGCAGCTTTTCAAACGGCTCCGGCTGCGGCAACGAAACCGCCTCGGAGCATATCATGATGCGGCAGTATATGCTTAACGCTCTGCGCTTCTGGGCGACTGAATATAAGGTGGACGGCTTCCGATTTGACCTCATGGGTCTGCACGATATAGAAACCATGAATATGCTGAGAGATGAAATGGACAGGATAGACCCGAGCATACTCATGTACGGCGAGGGCTGGACAGGCGGCGCATCCCCCTGCCCCTCCGAAAAGCTGTGCTATAAGTGGAACAGCCACAGCTTCGGCAGGATAGGTCTTTTCAACGACAATATCAGGGACGCTATAAAGGGCGGCACGTTTAATCTGCATGAAACAGGCTTCGTCAGCGGCAATACGCACACCTACAATGCTATAAAGCGAGGAATCACCGCAAATGCAAAATTCAGCAGACTGAACGGCACAGCCGACGACCTATGCTGGGCGTACACCCCCGCACAGGCGATAAACTACTGTGAGGCGCACGACAACCACACTCTGTGGGATAAGCTGGCGATATCCGCTTCGGACAGAAGCGAGGAGGACAGAAAGCGCATGGATAAGCTTGCGGCCGCCATAGTGATACTCTCTCAGGGCGTGCCCTTTATCCAGCTCGGACAGGACTTCCTGCGTACCAAGCCTAAGATATTCGGCAGTAACGAAGTAAGGAACGAATTTAACATATACGACGGCAACAGCTATAATGCTCCCGATGAAACTAATATGATAAAATGGGAGGACAAGGCAAAGAATATAGACGTATTCAAGTACTACAAGGCGCTTATCGCACTGAGAAAGTCCTCTCACCTGTTCAGGATGAGGACGTCGGACGAGATGGAGAGGTCGCTGTACTTCCACGAAGGCGGCGATACGATAGCTTTTGAGCTTGTGGACGACAAGGAATGCTATTTTATCATGCTCAATCCGCAGGACAGCGAACGCTGGGTAAATCTCCCCTGCGGCGAATTTTATTTAAGGCTGGATGAAAACGGCAATCCCGACTACAGCGTAAGGCGCAGCGTAAACGCCTGCGTTCCACATCTGAGCTGTGCGGTATACAAGAGGTTTTAAGCAGACATGGACGGATTTTTCATCTCAGAAACAAGCGGCGGCGTCACGCTCCCCGAAAATGCGAAAATATCACTCGGCGATCTGCGCCATCTGTCAGTAAAGCATATAGGCTTTGACGGCAGGGTACATGACGGCGAACTGATATGCGACAAAAGGCTTGCCGGGGAGCTGCTTGAAATTTTCACAGAGCTTTTTGAAGCAAACTATCCGATAGAGAAGATCAGGCTTGCGGACAAGTACGGCGGCGACGATGACAAAATAATGTCCGACAACGCAAGCTCATGCTTCAACTACCGCTGTGTGGCAAACACGACGGAGCTTTCTATGCATGCACTCGGCAGAGCCGTAGACATAAATCCGCTTTATAATCCGTATATACAAAACGGCGTGGTAATGCCTGAAAATGCAAAACCATACGCCGACAGAACGGCTGATTTCCCCCACAAAATAACCCACGACGACGAATGCTTTAAGATATTTGCCTCGCACGGCTGGAGATGGGGCGGAGATTGGAAAAGTTCCAAGGATTACCAGCATTTCTATAAGCCGCAAAACAGGCTGAAAAGATTGATTCGGAATGCGAAATTGCGAATCAAAAACACTTGACAAACGTTTACTAAAAAGGACAAACCCTATGTTAAACGGCTATGGATTGGGTTCCATAGCCGTTTATTCTATCATTTTGCCGATAAGTTAATGCCTGTTCTGTCGGAGCTTAACAGCTTTGCAACTGTGAGTTGAGTTTTTTGTTGTAAAAACAACCTGCTGTATATGGACATTACCGCATATAACTGCTATAATAAATAAAAACAAAGGAGAATAACTACTATGTTTGATGTAAAGAAAATGGGAGAGCAAATTATGCGTCTGCGCAAAGGGAACAAATACACTCAGGAACAGTTGGCGGAAAAATTAAAGGTCTCACCTCAGGCGGTCAGCAAATGGGAGAACGGAAAGGCAGTTCCCGAGGTATCTATGCTTTACGAAATATCCAGACTTTTCCACTGTTCAGTAGACAAGCTGCTGGACCCGTCGTCATGTGTTTTGCGTGATATAGACTTCGATTATGAATTCATTGTCAGACCGCGTATTCCCGCAGCCGAATATACGGGTCCCGAATGGCCTAAAAGCATATCGCTTGCTTCTCTTTTTACTGCATTGAAATTGTTTTTCGGACAGGAGCAGCGCATGGACAGTCAAAACCGTCAAATAAATGACGATGAAGAATACATTTTGCAGTCGGCTATCACAAATATATGCTTCGGATATTCTTACGGACCTGACAAATTGATCCGTGACAGCTTTTTGATATACGGTCTGGATTATGAGATCCATTCAAAGCTGAATTATTCTGAAGATGAATTTATTTCCCTTGCGCGCAAACAAATTGAACACAGCTATCCAGTTATTATTATGCCTAAAGAGTATACGGATACTATTTTTGCCATAGGTTTTTCCGAACATGGACGTACCTTAAAAGGCTTAGGATTTCTGGAGGGTGACGATCAAAAAAATGCAAGGATAAGATTTGACCGTATCGACCAATATGCAGGCTGGTACAAGACCGACTGCGATATGATAATTGTCAAGCCCGCAAATGAAAAAATGCCGTTGGCAAAAGCGTGTACAAATGCGCTGCTAAGAGGGATAACATTATTAAGCAGCGACTATTGCGGAGAAGATAAAATGCAAGGTCACGGCATGGTTATTTATCGGAACTGGTGCGAGCTTTTAAGGGAAGAAAACCAAAGAAATGCGGAACATATTGAATGTGTTTTTCCCCACGCATTTATTCATTATGAAAACAAGCTCAGGACCAAACAGTTTTTTGAATTGTGCATAAACATAATTCCCAATATAGATAAGGAATTAATGAATTTGGCAGTGAGTCAATATAATGACATTGTTTCCTACGCAACAGAAATAGCAACTGTTTCCCACCTGCGGGACTCGTTTTCCAAGGACGAATTAACGGAAAAAAGAAATCATATAATTGAACTGCTGCGCAGAAGCAGCGAGCAGGAGGAGCTTGCCTTATCTTATTTACAAAAGGCAACCGAAAATATTCGGAAATAATTCAGACGGCAGAGTTTGGGCTTTGGACTCTGCCGCTTTGTGCAGTAATAAAAAATGTTATATTTTTTTAATTTTACTCTTGACTCTTCCGTTGGGGAATAGTGTATAATATACTTAATGCCGACGAAAGGAAGAAATAACATGGGTGACTTGGTAAAAATCAGAGAAATATCTGTCAGATACAATGTATCCGCCCGCACACTTCGTTATTATGAGGATATGGGCTTGATAGAAAGCATACGGAATGACGATTATGCTTACAGGCTGTATAACGAATCCACAATAAAACGCTTGGAGCAAATTCTTATTTTGCGCAGACTTAATATCAGTATCAAGGACATCAAACGCATTTTCAGTACCGCAGGATCGGAAGTCGTTCTAGACGTCCTTGAAAAAAAGGTCGGCAGTATAGACGAGGAAGTTTCCCTTTTGCATGAACTGAAAAAAATCGTCCTTGAATTTATTGAGCAGATAAAAAATCTGGACTTTGAAAATGACACGGACGTAAAGCTTCTATACGAAAAAGCTGCCCATATTGAAACGCATATCACAAATACGGACTATAACGGCAATTCCGCGGCGGAACGTTTTTTCGAGGTCACCGAAAAGCTGAACGACAAAGTACCCGATATAATAATTGTCCGTATCCCGAAATTCAGGGCGGTCACGTCGGGGGCAATGTCTTATGAGGACGTCTTTGGGAAATTTCAGACATGGCAGGAAGCACACAATGATTTTTTTCAGCCTGTCATTTTTGACGCTCCCGATTTTTTGTGTGAAAGCAACGGAAGTCTTGAATGGATATGGCGCGTTAAGGACGATATTACAGAGAATGATACAGCTCCCTACGAAATTATCGAACACGCAGGCGGACTTTATGCCGCTGCGGTGAGTATAGACGGCGACGACGAAAGCGGCAGCAAGGTACTTCAAAAAATCGAAAAATGGATAGAAAAAACAAATTTTGTTATTGACGGCAGCCGCACGACCTTGGCGCATATGATATACACAGACGATGAAATAAAAAAAGGGCTCGGCTATCATCAGATGAATTTTTATGCTCCCATAAAGCTGAAAAATAATATTTAAAAAGGAATGAAAAAATGAAATACTGGATAGAACGCTGGTCGCAGCTAAGGCAAAAAGAATTGATAGCTTATCCAAACGAGTTTCGTATACATGATGTGTATACGACGGTGTGTACACAGGAGGAGTTGAAAAGCGGATTTGTGGAATTACATGAGATTTTCACTCGCTGCTATGAGGACATATTGATCGATCCTGCCGATATGCTGCTGCCGACTTACGATATGAATGAGTACGGATATTTTTCCAAGGAGGCAAGGTCGTCCCGAGAGAAGTCCTATAAATATGCAAAGGTTTTTTATGTGTTGGGGTACTCTGGGGAACTGAAACCAAACGGTGAATTATGTATTCCGTCAGACAAGCTTAAGGAGCAGTGCAAGGCGCTGAAAATCACCAATATCGGTGCATTTCTGAACAAGCTGGGCGATTATGGATTTACGGCTGAGGGACTTGCAAACGGCAAAATAAAAAACAATACCAACATAATTATTTCGTGCCCCGATAATAAAAATGTGATAATAGCATTGCACGTTTTGGCGGTCAAGGCAAACAATACGGACAGGTTCAATGATTTTTGCAGACTGAATTATAAGTTACTTAAAAACGATTGGAGTACGATTGAATACGGCAGCGGCGCTGATTATGTTTCCGATATTTTGACTTCGGAGCAGGACAGGAAAACTGCTCAGCTAATACATGACGAGCTGATAAAACGGGACTACTTCTATAATTTTCAAAGCTGGAACGAGGGTCCCCAAATTCGGTACTACAAAAAAGAATGCGACATGAAAAGGAATACGAACGCAAGCTTCTGGCTCGCTAGCATTGACACCGAACTGAGATTATATTTCCGCATTGCGAATATGGACAAGGCTGTTGAGTACATCAAAAATTGTCCTGAAAGCGTTGTAAATAATTTTTCGGTAAGCGACAATGGGTGTGCAAACAGGCTTTCGGGTAAATGCGCTTCGGGAATTTCCTATCAGCTTGGCGGCAAAACTATTTGGAGGTGCGGCTGCTGCAATCCGAATTTTCAGGTAACTCCGAATGCACAGGATTATTTATATTATATCGACGCTGCGGAGATGTCGGGTAATAAAAAGAAGTGATTGAAAGGTGAATTTGTGTGGTTTTGGTTAGTAAAGCTTTTAGAAGTGCCGATTTTTAAAAGAAAAAATTCATAATTATGCATTGCATCGTCCCTTGGAGAGCGCCGTACTTATGATATTGACTTGAAGCCTGCGGAAAGGCAATGTCATAAGTACTATGGCGTATTCGCAAGATAATGGATTTCTGAACCTCTAATTTTACATTGACGACAGCGTTAGCGATACGACCTTTGAGCGTGACGATTTTAAAGATATTATTAACCGAAAAACAATATGGTCAATACGCAGCAGTAAATATTAAGACCGGCTTATGTCATATTTAAGATTTTTTAAGAAAAACGAGGGTATGTCAAGCACGAATCACGGAAATCAACCTTCAATAGGAGCGAACTGTGTTCGCCCCTACCGTGCAGCCCAACAAAAGAAAAATTCACAACAAAGTGAAGAAGAATCCGCACTAACGCTTGGAAGTTTGTACCCAAAGGGTACAAACTCAGGTGCAGCCCAAACAAAAGTAAAAGTCCGAACTCAGCTCAACATAAGCTTGGGAGTTTGTACCCAAAGGGTACAAACTCGGGTGCCGACAAAACAAAAGAAAAAGCCCAAACTCAGTGCGAGTCGGCACAGTATTCCTCAAGGCATTCGCCGCTTTCGTATATCTCTGCCGCAGCCTCCCTGCCTACATATCGGTAGTGCCATGGCTCGTATGTGATACCCGTAATATCGGTTTTTTCTTCGGGGTAGCGAAGTATAAAGCCGTACTTGTATGCATTTTCCGCAAGCCAAGCGTAAACGTCCCAGTCGGTGCAGCGCTGCGGCTGAGCGCCGAAGTCAAGGCATAATCCCAGCTCGTGCTCGCTGGTACCCGGCATCGCCGCCACACGTCTGGCAAGTATGTACGCCAAAGGATACGGATAGCCTTTTTCACGGTACTCGCCGACCTTCCCGTCCAGTATCTCCTGCTGATACTCTCTTGTACGGTAACCCTCTACCGCATAAGGATAAACGCCGTCCTCGTGAGCGGCATTTATCATCTCCTCATAGTCGGAGAGTATCAGCTCACTGATCTCTACGCCCTCCGGAAGCATACAAAGCTCGACCTTATAATTCTCCGGAACGGGATTGTTGGCATTTACAAGCGTAAGCTGCCACGGCAGATCCTCCCTTATCTTCATGTCGGGCGGTTTTAAAAAGAATTTTATGTAGACCGCTGCCAGAACAAGCAGAATAATAACCAGTATAACCATGGTCAGCAGCAGCTTCAGTATCAGCGGCAATCTGCGCTTTTTCATTGGTGCGTTTTCAGTTTTCATTGTTTTTTAGGTTCCTTTCTTTCTATCATATAATAATTATATCACTGGAAAAACAATATGGTCAATACGCAGCAGCAAATATTAAGACTAGCTTATGTCATATTTAAGATTTTTTTAAGAAGAGCGATGGTATGGCAGGCACGAATCACTGAAAAGATTCCACCCTCCGCACAGGAGAACTTATACAAAAAAGCAAATCCAAGTGACTGCAAAACAAAATAAAAGCTCTGTCTGTAAAAATTGATTTCCGTGGGCACGTCTGAAAAAACATTGACTTTTTTCAGACGTCGTGCTATAATCTAAATAGAAATTTTTTTGGAGGTCAAATATATGAAATCAAGTTTTGCCAATACTCCCGACGTCAAGCTTGCCATAGCGGCAGTTTCACGCGACTGCTTCCCTAAGTCGCTCTCCGAAAACCGCAGAAAAGCAGTCGTGAAAGCGTACTCCGAGAAATACGGAGAGCTATACGAATGTCCCACGGTTATAGAAAACGAACTCGATATGCGCGCGGCGCTTGACCAAATAAACGCGGCTGGCTGCAACGCTCTCGTAGTTTACCTCGGCAATTTCGGTCCCGAAACGTCCGAAACTCTGCTCGCAAAATACTTCGGAGGCCCCGTTATGTTCGTCGCCGCCGCAGAGGACGATCTTCTGCCGGGCGAAACGCTTGCCGATAACAGAGGCGACGCATACTGCGGTATGCTCAATGCAAGCTACAACCTTACACTTAGAGGCGTAAAGGCTTACATACCCGAATATCCCGTAGGTACGGCTCCCGAGGTCGCAGATATGATGGCGGAATTTATCCCCATTGCAAGAACCGTCATCGGTCTCAGAAATCTTAAGCTTATCACATTCGGACCGCGTCCGCAGGATTTTCTAGCCTGCAACGCTCCTATAGCTAAGCTTTACGATCTGGGCGTTGAAATAGAGGAAAACTCCGAACTCGACCTTTTCGCCGCTTTTAACGAGCATTCAGGCGACGAGCGGATCCCTGCGCTGGTCGAAGAAATGACCGCAGAGCTTGGAGAGGGCAACAAAATGTCGGGAATACTGCCGAAGCTTGCTCAGTACGAGCTGACTCTTCTCGACTGGGCGGACGCTCACAAAGGAGAGCGCAGCTACGTCGCATTTGCAAACAAGTGCTGGCCCTCGTTCCAGACCCAGTTCGGATTCGTACCATGCTACGTAAACGGCAGACTTACGTCGAGAGGTATACCCGTTTCCTGCGAGGTAGATATTTACGGCGCTCTCAGCGAATATATAGGTATCTGCGTTTCCGATAAGACCGTTACTCTGCTTGACATCAACAATACAGTTCCGGGCAGCATCTACAGAGAGGATATAGCAGGAAAATTTGATTACTCACAGCGCGACACCTTTATGGGCTTTCACTGCGGAAACGGAGCGTCCTGCATACTTCAGACTCCCGTCATGAAGTATCAGAAAATCATGCACCGCTCTCTGGAGCCTGATAAAGAGCCTGACATTACAAGAGGAACGCTGGAGGGCAACATTATTCCGGGAGATATCACCTTCTTCAGACTACAGTCCACTGCGGACTCCAGACTTCGGGCATATGCGGCGCAGGGAGAGATACTTCCCGTACCTACCCGCTCATTCGGCACTATAGGCATCTTCGCCATAAAGGAGATGGCGCGCTTCTATCGCTATGTGCTTATCAAAAAGGCATATCCGCACCACGGAGCCGTACTCTTCGGACACTGCGGCAAGGCGCTCTTTGACGTACTGAAATACTTAGGAGTTTCGGATATCGCTTATAACCGTCCTGCAGGAAGTTTATACGATACAGAAAATCCGTTTGCATAATTCATTTATAGAACTATAATCATAAAACCGTTCGGTATCATTGTACCGAACGGTTTTAATATATAAACATATACTGTACTTTATCATTCTGCGATTTAACGGCGTGCGTAAACTCCAGACAACATAGCTGAGAAATTACCGATTTTATCGGCACTTGATCAGACTGCTCACAGAACCTATTTCAACGTTTCTCAACAGTAAAATTCCATTGGATAGGCTAAATACGAGATCGCGTCTAATTCGTCAACAGTAACCAAACCTGCCGGCGCATTTATAACGCTCGGAATACGGTTGACAATAGTCGCGCATGTATGCTCAACGGTAGCGGGTTTGACTACATGAAATTCAGTGTTCGGCTCTCCTGTGATCTTCCAGTCGCACATATCTCCGTCATCTGGACCATATACCTTTCCTATACATTGGGTTTCAATTATCGGACCCTGAAATGTTTCTGTTTCTACAACGGCCGCCATTCCAATACATTCTCCCTTAGGTATAGTACGCTGCATTGTAGAGGAATAAACGTCGCTGTCCTTAAAGTACGGAACGCACTTTTGCGTCTGGCTTTTAATTGTAAGTCCAAGCTTAGCGGCAAGGCTCTCATTTGAATTCCATACATAGCAAGGCTCTATGCTCTCAGGATGCGCGATCTGTTTTTCAAATTCCTCCTCGCTTAACCCGACCCCATGAGCCTTTGCCAAAGCAAGTCCGTAATCCTCGACATTGTAGCTTACTGCGCCTTCGATTTTCTTGATACTGTTACAGCTTCCTGCAATCATACTCACCATATTTATCCAGAAAGTATCCTCCATTCCGCTTCCGACAAACGTGCAGCCATGCTCTTTTGCAATGACGTCAAGAGCATTTGCGCGCACAGGGTCGGTTGTCCAGCAATAGGTAGCCTCCTCGCAGGTCGTGATGACGTTGATTCCGCGGCTCAGGCATTTAACATAATGTTCATAGCAGTCGCTGACCAGACTGAAAAGCGTAACGACTGCAATATCTGCGTCGGTGTTGTCCAGAACCTCGTCCGCATTACTGCTGATAATTACACCCGTTTTTATGCCAAGCTCTGCAAAATCACCGATATCCATACCGACCACTTGAGGATCTATATCGATCGCACCGACGATTTGAACTCCATGCTCATACATATACCGCAATGTGAATTTGCTCATTTTTCCGCATCCATACTGAATAGCTTTAATTTTTCCCATAATTAATAATCCTCTTTTCTAAAAATTTATATACTTAGATCCTTGTAAAATCGCCGCAGCGTTTCACATGAGGTTTTGAATTTTTTCATTTCATCATCATTCAGATTCAATTCCAAAATATCTTTTATACCGTTTCTGTTTACCACTGCGGGAACGCCTATGGTTACACCCTGCTCGCCAAATTCTCCGTCAAGCGTCGATGAAACGGTCAGAATACTATTTTCATCTCGGAAAATCGCTTTTGTGATTCCGGTAAGCGCCATACCGATTCCGTAATAGGTCGCTTGTTTTGCTTTGATTATGATCTGCGCGGAAGTACGTACCTCTTCCTGAATATTTATTAGCTCGTCCATCGAGAATTTATTGTTTTGTTTTACGATATCTATAATGGATTTTGTTGAGATCAAAGCCTGCGACCATGGAACAAATTCACTGTCTCCGTGTTCGCCGATCACATAAGCGTGAATGTTTCTTGGACTTATATCAAAATATTTTCCGACAAGAAAACGGAGTCGCGCCGTATCAAGAGTTGTACCGCTGCCTATAACCTGTTTTGCGGGGAATCCCGAAATTTTTCTTGTGATATATGTCATAATATCCACAGGGTTTGTCGCAACAAGGAAGATCCCATGAAACCCTTCCTTGACTATCGGATCGATAATGGTTTTAAAAATAGCTGCATTTCTGTTAAGAAGGTTTAATCTGGATTCCCCGGGCTTCTGAGCCACACCCGCACAAATAACTACAATATCCGCGTCGCCGCAATCGCTGTAATCCCCTGCGTAAATCTTCATAGCAGACGAAGCAAACGGCAAACCGTGATTCAGATCCATAGCTTCTCCGATAGTCTTTTCCTTGTTAAGGTCAATTAGTACCATTTCATCGCAGCCGTTTTGATTAAGCATCGCATAAGCATAAGTCATGCCAACCATTCCTGTTCCGACAATTGCAATTTTTTTAGTGTCATTTTCCATCAAAACATCTCCTTATTTTAGGGCAATACCTCACAGCCGACGGTTAAGGATTTTACCGCAAAGCCTGTGCCGTAACGATTATATGCTATTATTATGCACCAAATTTGATAAAATAGACATGGTGGAATTTTTACAGAAAATAATCACTTCTCGTTATATTTAAACGGGCAATCCTTATAAATTTGTATAATACCTCAAAATACGACATATAAATTTAGTTATAATAAATATTGTACTGCAAAGGAAAATGTTGTATAATATGAAATATAACATTATAGCTTTTAACGACATACATAGGAAAGCTTTATGTATATTCAACAAAAAGGAACGACGATATGATTTATGCAGCTCATATAAAAGAATGCGACGGCACTGTTCAAACAGTTGCGGAGCATTGCAAAAACGTAGAAAATTTATCCGAGAAATTCTGTGAAAAACTGTCTGTCAAAAACATTTTGAAGCTCGCAGCGATTTTGCATGACCTAGGAAAAATGACTGAGGATTTTAATTTATACATAAGAAACGAAAATGACCTTCGCAGGGGCGATATAGACCACAGCTTTGCAGGCGCTAAGTATATTATCAATTTTTCAATGAATTTCGACGATGAGTATATTCGTGAAACCGCAGATTTTATCGGGCGGATAATCATTTCTCATCACGGACTGCACGACTGGATAGACGGTAATTTCCAAAATCATCTGAAAACCCGTATTGAGAAAAATGAAAGATATGATGAAATATGCCGTGCGATACCTGAACTTATCACTGCGCAACAAACTGAAACCTTACTAAAAGCCGCAGCAGACGAATTTATGAATATTAAAAATAAAATCCGCAGTATCTGCCAAGGAAACCGTGTTGTTTTAACTTTCTACATGGGAATGCTCGAACGCCTGGCACAATCGGTCTTGGTTGACGCAGACCGAACCGACACTGCCGAATTCATGTGCGGCACACAGAGCAGCAGCTTTGATCCGGACGAGGTATTCGATACCATGTGTACAAATATCGAAAACATGAATATCGAATTTAAAAAGAAAACGGATAATATATCAAAGTATCGCATGGATATTTCCGACCGTTGCAGGGCTTTTGCAGAAAGTGAAAGAGGGATATGCCGCCTTATCGTTCCCACAGGAGGCGGCAAGACCGTTTCCTCTTTCAGGTTTGCCGCTAATTACTGCAAAAAATTCCATAAGGAAAAGATCTTTTATATAGCTCCGTTTATGTCCATACTGGAGCAGAACACCGATGTGCTGAAATCCATAGTCGGTAATGACGAATATCTGCTGGAGCATCATTCAAATATTCTTGCTGAGATCGATGACGAGGAGGAGCTTAACGAATATGAACTGAAAATCCAGTCATGGGACGCCCCTGTGATATCGACTACCATGGTACAGTTTCTGAACACGCTTTTTCTCGGAAAAATGTCTTCGGTAAGAAGATTTCACCGGCTTGCAAACTCGGTAATTATAGTAGACGAGGTGCAGTCTATACCCATAAAATGCGTATATCTTTTCAATCTCGCAATGAACTTCTTATCTAAAATATGCGACTGCACGATCGTACTTTGTTCAGCCACTCAGCCGTCCCTTGAAAGTGTAGAATACCCTCTGACGGAGGACGAGCAAAGCAGCATGACGCAGGATTTCCGAGCGGATTTTGAAAAATTCAAGCGCACACAGCTTATCTCGGCGCTTAAAAAAGAAAAATATACTTTTTCCGAAGCGGCGGATTTTGCATATGAAAAATATCTTGAAAATAACAATCTCTTAATGATAATGAATACGAAAAAATCCGCCCTTGAGCTTTTCAAACTTTTAAAAGACAAAAACGAATATTCCGATGAAGAGCAAAAAGCGGAAATAGTTTATTTAAGCACGCTTATGTGTCCTGACCACCGAAGAAATAAACTTGACCTTGTCAGAAAACTGCTTGATAAAAATAAACCGATAATATGCGTTACTACGCAGCTTATCGAAGCCGGAGTAGATATATCTTTCAACTGCGTTATACGTTCGCTTGCAGGGATCGAAAGCATCGCTCAGGCGGCAGGACGCTGCAACCGGCACGGCAAGGACGATATCCGCCCTGTATACGTTATAAATTTAAAAGATGAAAAGCTTGGCTCGCTCAAGGAAATAGAATCGGGACAAAAGCTGTCATATCAGTTTATCAGCAGATTCGGCTCCGAAATATTTGAAAATGACAAAATGAACGTCTATTTCAAAAAGCTGTATAACGAGTATAAAAATCAACTGGCTTTTCCGATAAAAAAATCAAATGAAACCTTACTTCAGCTTTTATCCACAAACACCGACAGATACAATGTCTGCAATAACAAGCCGAAGTATGCATTTCAAGCATTTAAAACCTCAGGAGAATATTTCAAGGCAATAGACAATGATACCAAAGACGTCATAATACCCTATAATGAAGAAGCAAAGGATATCATTCTGTCCCTTAATTCAGATATTGACATTAAAGAGCAGATAAAGCTTTTGAAAAAAGCGCAGAAATATACGGTGGGCGTTTATCCGCACGCTTTTGATTCTATGTATGAATCCTCTCAGATTTATGAGCTGAACTGCAAAAGCGCATTTGCCCTGAAAGACGAATACTTCAGCGACGATTACGGAATAGAAAATGAAAACGCATATATGAACGCATTTATATATTAAAAAACCGCACGGATAGTCCCCGTGCGGCTTTTTAAAAAATCATATAAACATAATATTTTCAATCCACGCCGTATATTTAGCGACAATATATA
>ERZ1027125.126-NODE-126-length-43307-cov-11.144803_pt1 | contig 43307 bp, 49 predicted proteins | sample MGYA00519249_ERZ1027125 | MGnify/ENA primary metagenome ERZ1027125 (study PRJEB26926, sample SAMN06164580) | human gut metagenome | biome: ENVO:00009003; feature: ENVO:2100002; material: ENVO:00002003 | host: Homo sapiens | place: USA | collected 2012 ... | reverse complement strand
ATAACGACGTGAGACGCAGCGCGGCCGGTAACCCGAATACATCCGGTGCCGTGTTGGCCGAATTGGCAAAGGATTCAAATAACGACGTGAGACGCAGCGCGGCCGGTAACCCGAATACATCCGGTGCCGTGTTGGCCGAATTGGCAAAGGATTCAGATTGGAGCGTGAGAAGTAGCGCGGCCGGTAACCCGAATACATCCGGTGCCGTGTTGGCCGAATTGGCAAAGGATTCATATTGGAGCGTGAGACGTAGCGCGGCCGGTAACCCGAATGCGGATGAGCCTATAAAGTATAAATTTATAGTTACCAAAACATACGTAGCAACAAACGGGACAAAACATATATGGTATAAACATAATTATCCCAATATAGAGCCGTTTTATACTTGTGGATGTTTTTGCGGTTCCCGTAAGGCTTTAATATCTCGTTTTTATTCTACGGACTGTCGTATAGACCCATCTATACGGATGCGAATACTTTCGGCTTTAGATGAAAAGTTTAAGAAAATTTTTGGACGATAAAATAAAAAATAGTATATTTGCAAAAGAAAATGCGTTATAAGCCGTCCACATTATAGCGTTAAATGAAAAATATTAAATGCGGGTGAGTAGGAGTGGACGCCGAAAGCCCTGCATTTTTTTTTTATTATATGGAATATAGCTTATTAATAGACCAAAATTTTGCATGTAGGAAAGATTTGACATTAACGGAAGCCGCATGTATGGCGGTTGTATTTACTTTCCCTCGTTGGTGCAATAGTTATTGTATTGATGGTGTTACATATTACTGGTATTCGGAGAAAAAAGTATCAGAAGATTTCCCTTTAGTATTTGGATGTGCTAAACGCGTTCAGAAAAACCTAAAAGCCCTTGCGGATAAGGGGTATTTCATTCTTAGCAAGTTAGGAAATAAAAAGGTTATTGCATTTACGGATAAATGCAGGCTCTATGGGAAATTAGAACCCGAAAACGGTCAGGATTTAGACCGAAAACGGTCCGAAGAACCCGAAAACGGTCAGGATTTAGACCGAAAACGGTCCGAAAGTGGACCGAAAACGGTCCGCGCCTTATATAAGAATACTATTAGTAACAATGACTATAATAACAATAAATCAAATAACGCAAAAAATGGCTTTTTTGCTTTCGTTGGCGATATACCACAAAAAGAGGAAGGAGAAAAAATACGCGGAACGTCGGAAAAGAATAAATGTCTTTTTGAAAAAAGCCGTTTCTTTGATTTTGAATTATTCCGCGAGTGTTTCAATACGCCGGAATTTGAGAAAGTCGATTTAGTGTATTATTACAACGTCGTAAAAGATTGGAGCGCGAGCAAAGGACGTATGCAAAAAGACTGGATAGCGCAAACACGAAACATTATCAGGGCTGATTATAGGCGAGGCCAGATAAAATATACTTCCGATTCAGGCGAGGAAAAAAGCGTGATACTTGGAAATAGCGGACTATCTTACGGCGATTTGTTAGGTGTGTTAAATGAAGATTTTGAATAAGTATGAAAGAGATAGAATTATATAAAGAGCGTCAACCCTTAGCGATTATAAAGCGTCGCGAACTATTCAAAGAAATAAAAAGGGAAGATTTGTCAGATATAGACTATCAGATATTTAAAGCGTCAACCAAAAGACAGATAAAAGGCACGCCGCAGGAAGTTTTAGTCGCTAATTTTTCGCGTATATTTAAGTTGATTGCTATTGATGTAGGGTATGTAATACCAAAAAGTGAAACAGATTGGCAATATATACAGTCGCGCATTTTATCAATGCTCGTGAAGTATTACTCATATCTTACACTATCTGACGTTATGACTGCGTTTGAACTTTTATCCGTTGGGGAGTTGAATGATTATCTGCCGCGAAACAGTTCCGGTAATGCGGATAGTGGACACTATCAACAATTTAACGCGAATTATTTCGGCAAAGTATTGAACGCATTTATAAAAAGACAAAATGTAACTTTTGAGAGGATTTATAAGATTGCAAAACGAAAAGAAATTCCAATCATAGACCCAATTAAAGAAATTCAGATTACACGAAACAAGAATAGGGCTTATTTCTTGGAATATAAATACACTGGTCGTCTAAGAATGTCATTAGTTGGCGAAAGACTTTGTTTTGATTGGTTGCATCGTTGCGGTTTTGCTGATGGCGTTAAGGTTACGGAAAAGGAAGAAATTTCTGCCTATCATGAATATATGCGGCGTGTTTCTATTGGTCTGATTAATAAATATACCGCGTTGAACGTACAGAAGAAAGGCTTAAAGGCTGATGATTTGACGGTGATAGCGCATAATATAGCCCGTTTGAAAGCTATAAAGAAGGCCTTCGATTATATGGTAAAGAATGAAATACAGATAGATAAATATATAAACGTATGGAAGTGAATTGTATTATAGGGATAGATCCCGGAGCTAATGGTGGAATCGCGGTGTATCGTGTTTATGGGCAAAAGGTTGATGTTTTAAAGATGCCTAAAGAGTTGTCAGATTTGACGGATTATTTGCGCTATATAAAGAGTATTTGCCGCCCTATTATATTTCTTGAAAAATTAAACGTTAGGCCGGACGATGTCGTACAACAAACGGAAGATAGTTTGAATTTGGGAAAACTATATAGGATACAAAAGATGTTAGCACAATACGAGAAACTAAAAATATTAATAGAATTGTGCGGAATCCCTTTTGTTATGGTGCATCCGATAAAATGGCAAAGTGAATTAAAAATTAGAATCATTAAAAAAGGGTTTCATGAAGAAAAAGCAGACCGGAAACGGAGATATAAAGAAATAGCCTGTAGATTATATCCGAATATAACGCCTACTTTGTGGAATGCTGATGCCGTTTTGATTATGCACTTTGGCCGGTATATGTTACAGAATAAATTAAATTGGGTTTTAGAAAATATTCCGGAAAAAGTGCAAAAGGAGTTATTTTAATTACATCTTAATTCCTAAAAAAAAAGTTTGCGCATTTAAAATATAAATTATATCTTTGCATTATTGAAAGTTCAACAACCGTCTAAGCGGATTCTTAGTATTAAAACAAAAAAGAGAGTATGATAATTAAAAGATTAGAACTTGTAAATTTTCAAGTTATTAGCAAGTTTAACGCCGATTTTGAAGGTAATGTCTATTTTATTACCGGAGATAATGAGTTAGGCAAAAGTACTGTTTTAAAAGCGATTGGAGCTTTGCTTACTGGAGCGCGAGATGCCGTATTAAAGAATGGCGAAAATAAAGGTTTTGCGCGAATGGTTATCGGAGATGATGGCGAGGAGTATAAGGTTGAATTACGTTATACTAAATCTAATCCACGCGGAACGCTTTCAATAACTCAAAAGAGTAGTGGCATGCGTTCTGATAATGTAAGCATGTTACAGAAAATATTAGGTTATACCGATTTTGATGCAGTAGAGTTTTCGAGATGGTCAGAAACGGCAGAAGGAAGACGGAAACAAATAGAAGTTGTTAAGTCCTTATTACCGGAAAAAGTGCGTAAAAGAATAGCCGAAATTGATTCCGAGGTAATAGATTTGAAAGACAAACGTTTGTTTTCAAATCGTGAATTAAAGCAATATAATTCGTTATGTGCAGAGGCCGAAAATAATTTATCGTCCGGCGATGTGGAAAAATTCACAGTTCCGAAAGATATAACCACATTGATGCAGGAGCAACAAGTCGCTGCGCAATTAATAGAAAAGGCTAAGACAGTACGCGCCAGTCGTGAACAGCGTATAATACAATTATCGGCTATCCCCGAACGGATAAAGCAAGTAGATGAGGATTATTTAAACAAGATAGGAAATATAAAATCTCGTTTAATAGAAGCTCGTAAAGCGTATGAGGAAAAATTGGCTTTAGCAGAGAAAGCGTATAAGGAAGCGCAAGACATGTTAACAGAGGATTCTAAACAAGTAGAAACCGACAAAGCGAATCAGTTAAAAAGTATAGAGGAAGAAAGGGCCGATTTAGAAAGACGTAAGGCGAATGCTGATAAATGGTTAGAAGAATACGAAAAAGACAATCCCGAAAAATTGGATACCGCAGAACGTCTAAAGGCGGCAGAAGAATATAATAAAAAGTGTCGTATCGTATCCGAATACAAAGAGAAGGTAAGGCTACGCGATTCCGTTGCGAAGGATGTTGATGCAATGGAAAAGAGATTAGAGAAATTAGCTTCAGAACGAGAGAATTTAATATCAGGTTCTAAACTTCCTATTTCCGGCCTATCATTTACTAACGAAGGTTTAGAGTTAAACGGCGTGCCATTTATTGCCGGTAAGGTGTCAGATAGTCAAATAATGGAAGTAGCGGCCAAATTGATTATAGCAAGTAACCCAACGGTTAAGGTATTCCGGATTGCACGCGGTGAAAGTTTGGGGCAAAACAGATTACAGGCTATTATAAATATCGCAAAGGAGAACGGGTTTCAGGGATTCATCGAAGAGGTTAAACGCGGACAGGATGAGTTAATGATAGAAGAATATACGGAAAATGAATAATGAATTGAAAATAAGATGAAAGTAAAAGAAATGACGATAAGCGATGTACTCCAAACCGTTGTATTTAAGAATGAATTAGGACGTTTATTATCTGAATTGGACTATATCAGGAAAGACGCGATAGGGTTTAAAGGTGGCCGGTTACGTTCGCATCCTATTGATAGGCTCAAAAATGATGGCGTTTGGAATAAGACAAAATTTATAGAGGTCTACGAACAGACTATGAATAAAACTTCAAACTACCCTAAAACAGTCCGAACATTTATTCTTAGTGTAGGCGGAGAGGCATTTAATAAAGCGATGAAAATACTTTTAGAGAATGAAAAAAAAGAGTTTCAGTCTGACGGGGACAATAAATAATAAAGGCCGTCTTTTAATGTATATGGATGAAATAAACAGTTTCTTTGCCTTACATAAGGGGTGCAGAGTTATTGCAAATTTCCACATAGCATCAAAAGGCAGCTCCGCCGCCTTAAAGGGGTATTATTTTAATTGTGTAGTCCCTTCTTTTAAGTCGGCGTTTTGGGAAAATGGCGAGCGTTTAACCGATGAACAAACGGAGAAAAGATTGCGTGAAATGTCCCCTATCATGTACGAACAAAATGCAGACTTAGATACAGGTAAGTACAATACACGGATAAAGTCGGTTGCGGAACTAAGTAATGCAGAACTCGTTGAGCATATAGAAACATTAAAGCAAATTGCTGCGGAAGATTTTAGTATATATATAGAGGACCCTAAAACAATTTAAGTAATTTAATTATATGGACAAACGACAATAATATAAATGAAAATGGATGGAATAAGGCAACAGTTGTTTATCGATTACATGTACTATTTAAATGAGACAGACCGTTTCTACGCTACTAAAGCACGCTACGCAAAGCATGTATTAGGTTTCCTTGAAAGTGCAAGCAGTGTGGACAGGCGCGGCTTTATGGCATTTAAACGGGAACATTCCCTTGAAATGGCCAATGATTACTCATGTGGGACGGCAATATGTGATTTCCTCAATTTTTGCGGAAAGGGTTACAATAGGAAGAAAAAGTCAAAAGTGAAAACATTGGAGAAACTCAGTGTTGTCTCGGATAAAAACAAAGAACAATTAAATGGGTTCATGGCATGGCTTGACGAAAATTTCGATTATTCGCCCCATACGCTCAACATGTATTATTTTTCCCTGAAAAAATTTTTTGAGTACGCCAATGAGGTGAACATATCTAATGCCAAGATGTATGTCAGTACGCTTGAAGAGCAAGCCCTTTCACCGCAGACAATCAGGCTGAGGATTTTGGCCCTTGAAAAATTCGCAAAATGGAAAAAGAAACCTTTTGAACTGAAACGCCCGAAACAGCAACGCAAACTGGAAACCAACAACATACCTACGGAAGAAGAATACAACCGCCTCTTGGAATATCTCAAAACAAAGAAAAACAAGGATTATTATTTCTTCATCAAGGTGCTTGGGACAACCGGGGCGCGCCTGTCCGAATTCATGCAGTTCACATGGGAGGACATCATCTCCGGAGAGGTGACGTTAAAAGGCAAAGGAAACAAGTACCGCCGCTTTTTCTTCCAGGGCCAATTGCGGAAAGAAGCCAAGGCGTACGCCAAGGAGGCAGGGAAGACCGGGATTTTGGCAATGGGAAAATACGGAAAGATTTCCTCACGGGGGCTTTCTTCAGACATGAAGGCATGGGGAAAGAGTTGCGGCATTCCTTTAGAAAAGATGCACCCGCATGCCTTCAGGCATTTCTTTGCAAAAATGTTTTTAAAGAAAAACCATGATATTGTGCTGCTCGCCGACTTATTGGGACATGCAAACATGGATACAACAAGAATTTATTTACAGAAAAGTTATGAAGAACAAAAAGCAAGTTTTACTCGAAGCGTTAGCTGGTAGCGTTGAAACGTTGAATGCGTTGTCGGAACTGTCAGACGGGGTAGATATCTACGACGAAACGGGGCACGTGGATACCGAGTTCCTCCTTCAGGCCATTGGGAGTGTAAACGTATTTATGGATGCCTCTAATAAGATGGTAAGCAAAATAAGCTCACTGCTTGCTCCGAATGTAATCGAATCTAAAAAAAGTGAAAAAGTTGACGATGGAAATAAATGGTGCGTAGAGGACATTTTAAAACATTGCACGCTTGAAAACAACATATTAAAGCTTCCAAGAATCAATTTCAATAAGAAGTCGTACGCAGAGGCAAAGAAATGGATTGAGGAAGCTGGGGGAAGTTGGAGAGGGGGAAAGGTACAAGGATTTGTTTTCCCGTTCAATGCTGAACGCGTATTCTCGATACTACACGATGGGAAACGGTGCAATTTGCAACAGGATTTTCAATTTTTCGAGACTCCGCCCAATGTGGCGGACTGGTTAGTCATGATTTCCGGTGGAATTTCCGATGAGGATAGCGTGTTGGAACCAAGCGCAGGGCGTGGAGGTCTAATAAAATCCATACACCGCTCTAATCCGTCCGTCATTGTTGATTGTTACGAGTTGATGCCTGAAAACAAGGAGTTCCTGCAAAAGATGGAAAACGTAAGGATTTTAGGCGATGATTTCACGAAGGGGGAACATTCAACATATTCTAAAATAATAGCGAACCCGCCATTTTCACACAATCAGGACATAGACCATGTGCGTATGATGTACGAGTTTCTTAAAGAAGGCGGTACGTTGGCTGCCATTACAAGTAAGCATTGGGAAGTTTCAAATGAAAAGAAATGCGAAGATTTCCGCGCATGGATTTCTTCTGTGAATGGTGAAGTATTCAACATACCACAAGGTGAGTTTAATTGCAGCGGCACACCAATAGAAACACGAGCAATAATAATAAGAAAGAATGTTTTGTAAATGCCATAAAAGCCGTAAATGTTACCCGTTAAAAAGTTGGCGTATTATACGATATAAATATACGCCACACGGGTTTAGCCGGTTGAAATGCCTTAAATGTGGCTGTGTGTGGGTGGCGCATGCAGAATATGTAAAAAAGACAATTAATATAGAACAACAAAAGGAGTTATTTTATGAATAAGAACGTATTAGATAATATTTGTTTCTATGATGTAGAAACTACTGGCATTCCCTCTAAGGGAGCTAAATGGGATGAAGATTTTGAAACATTCCCTAATATTGTGCAAATTGCATGGGTAATTAATGGCAAAGAAAGAAGCTTTATTATATATCCTGAATTTTGGAGTATTCCGGAAGAATCAATCGCAATACATGGTATTACTCAGCTAAAAGCTTTAGAGAATGGCGTAAGGTTCGCAGATATTATAGGCGAATTTATAGAGGACTGTTTAAAGGCTCGTTTGCTGATAGGTCATAACATATACTTTGATACGTCTATAATAAAAGCCATGATTCTCCGTTTAATGGGAAAGGAGTATTATGAGAGTAAAAACGTAGAAGATGCACTTTTCAAGGGAAAACGCATTGATACTATGATGAAAACCATTAAGTTTGTAGGAGAATTAAAAGAAAACGGCAAGACGGGGAAATTCCCCAAACTATCTGAACTTTATGAAAAGTTATTCCCCGGCGAGCACTTCTCGGCGCATAATGCTTTAGATGATGTAAGGGCGTTAGTTCGTTGTGTGCCTGTATTGGTAGATAAAGGCGTTATCGAGTTGAAGCCAAAGGAATACGAGCCGGAGCAGTTAAAGGTCAAATTTGAAAAAGAAACGAAACCAACAAAGAAAACAAAGAAAACAAAGAAGGTAAAACGTTCAATAGAATTTAATGACCCCTCGCCAGTATTAACGCCGATAAATAGTGTGCCGGAGGGTGGTTGATGATACAAGTACAAACGTTAAAGCCTTATTAGGCGAAAATGATTTTTAATTTTTAAAAAAAACATTATGGCAGAAAATGTGATGTTAATCCCGAATGAGAAATCCTTTGTTTTGTCAAAGGTAAAATTAGTAAAAGATGGAGGATTAGATGTACATTATGAGGTGACAGAAGTCTCCGGAAATGAAAGCTACACTAATAAGTATCATGTAGAGAGCGCAAAAGATATACATCCCGATTTGCGCAAATGCTTTGAACGCTTGCGGCCTATTATGGGACGTATATTTAATATTACGTCGTTCTTGTCGGTTATTGAATCTACGGATTTCAAGGCTAACAAAAAACAGCAGGATTTTGCGCGTGCTTATGCCGATGAGGTTCTTAAAAATATAGAGGTTCGCGGCGTGTCTTTGAGTGGGCAGGATGATAATGTAGGTGTTATTCTTACGGGGTTATATACCGTCTATAATAACATGAAAACGGCCATTAATAGTCCACGCATTAAATTAAGCTCTGTTAGTTTCGGGTTCGAGGAAGAATTGGAAGATATTCTTTCCGAAATCGAAAGCGAAGTTTATTTGTTCCTGTTTAAAGGGAAACGGGCGCAATTATCATTGTTTGGCGAGGACGGAGAGCCAACTCCGGAGGCCTACGCTGAAACATATCAGGCGGACGACACAGAGCCGGAAGAAGAGGACGACGATACAGAAGAAGATTATTAAAAATGATTCAGATTAGAGACCGCGAAGAATATGACTACGCAACTAAGAGGGGCTTTAAGCCTCTCTTAGATTACAAACATTTCAAAATGGATATAAGGTTACGCATAGAGATACAAAATGAGCTTTTCGGGCGTGGCGTTATTGATACGATGAAAGCAAATGAAAAGTTTTTCCGTTGGGTTTGGGCGAATAAACCGCATTATTGCGAAGAGACATTAAGGCCGTTATATAATTATTCTGCCGTATATTGTTCGCACATATTAACCCGTGGCGCGTATCCTGAAATGGCAACAGACCCACGAAATATAAATATACTGTGTTTTGAGGCTCATAGCCGGTGGGAAAACGGCGACCGTGAAAGAATGCGAATATATCCGGGAAACTGTATGCTAATCGATTTAATGAAAAAAGAATATCTATCTTTGTATAAATGAGACTTAAAAAAAGAGAAACGGATTTTAGGGCTATTTCACGCGATTCTATGCGTCGCGACTTTAATAGGGTACAAACATACCACCAAAAGGGAAAAAGGCCGGAAATCAAAAAACAGCCTGAATTAAATGCGGTTCGCCGGATAGCTTTTATAAGTGAAAATAGTAGCTACTACAAACAGCGTTTTTTAATTGTGGGTAAATTGGTCCGCATAATAAAACCCATCGAAACCGGAGGGTTTATATGTGAGTTCGTGTATGATGCTGACCGTAGGGCGTTAAATGACAACGCAGGATGGTCTGATATGAAAAAAGAGTATTTGTTTGACTGTATAAAATTTAAATGATATGAAGATTAAAACGAGAACAGCGTATAAGGTTACGTTTATTGGATTTTGTGTATTTACTATTGCCGCATATATATGGGCTGTTTATAGCCTCATGTATGCTATAATATCTGCTGTGTTATGAGTTTAAATAAGGTTATGTTAATAGGTAATTCCGGAAGGAAGCCGGATTACAAACAGTTTGAGAACGGCGGTAGGGTTGCGCAGTTCAGTATTGCAACAACAAAGAAAGGATATACCGCGAAAGACGGAACGGTAATACCTGATAAAACCGAATGGCATAATATCGTATTACAAAATGGGTTGGCCGATGTAGCGAATAACTATATAAACAAAGGCACCAAAGTGTATATAGAAGGCGAGTTAAGGACACGCAGCTATCAGGACGCGCAAGGAATAACCCGATATATTACGGAGGTGCATGGTTATAGCATGGAATTATTAACCCCCAAGGGTGACGGAAATAAGGCACCTACACCGGAGCAGGAAATGGAACCAAGTAACGGGCATAATAACCCAAATGACGATTTACCATTCTAAGAAAGGAGGTTTATTATGGCGGAGTATGAATCTTATGATATATATAAGGCGTTAACAGTAAAACAACCGTATGCAAATGACCTCGTAACGGTTGCCTATCAGGAAGACGGAGTAAATTATGGCATTAAAAGTATTGAGGTTAGAAGCCGTAACACACATTATAGAGGAGACCTTCTTATATGTTCTTCGGAAAAACCTGTATATCCTCATTTGATAAGTGGTGCGGCTTTGGGTTTGGTAGAACTGTATGACGTTAAACGGATTGAGGATTTCACGGAGGACGATTGGTTATGTACACGTATTCCAATAAAAAAACGAGCGGAAATAAAGTCCGGTTACGGTTGGATGATGCGTAACCCCCGTAAAGTTATAGAAGTGCCTGTAAAGGGGCAATTAGGCATAGATAATATACCCTTTATGGAGGGGGAAATAATACCGTATCCTCAACGTATTTTCTTAGATAAAAAAGGGTATTATGATATTATGAAAAGTGTATTAGACCATGAGAATAAGCAGGCCGGAAAAGTTTGATGCAAGGAAGGAGTATAGGGTAGGCGAACGTGCCATTTATAAAGGGGACGTAATAAAATGCGTGCAATGCTCACAGGAGTTGAAACGAATGGGCAAAAGATGCTGTGTTTGTGTGATTTCCGCAGAGGACTGCCCAACGATTAGCCTTCACTGTGATACGTTTAGTAGAAAGGACAAGAAAACTACATATTGGATAAAACAAAATACACATCATGACAGAAATAACAGATAAACCACTAAGACGGTTAAGGCATGGGTATAGACGTACCCCCGAACAACGCGAGAATGATTTAGTATTTTGTACTGACTTGTTTTTGAGGGGCTATTCATATAGACAAATATCCGATTTATTAAACCAGCGCAACGCAAAAATGGGATTAGATTACGCTATTGTCCCTCCTATGCGAGTGTACAAGGATTTAAAGCAGCTTTTGATTAATTGGAAACGTGAGCATGAAGAAAACATAGACCTATATATAACAAAAGAGCTTTCTAAGCTTGATAAAATAGAGGCCGAATTATGGGACGCGTGGGAAAGGTCTAAAAAGCGCATAGTTAGTAAGATACGGCAATCAGGACTAAAAAAGGAGAGAAGTGAAACCTTTGCCGGAAATCCGCGTTACTTAGATTTGGTTTTGTCCGTTCAACAAAGACGCGCTAAATTGTTGGGATTGGATGCTCCGGTAAAGGTAGACCTGCCGAATGTCAACGTATCGGTAGATTCAAGTGGTCCGAAATATGATATTTCAGTAATACCGAATGATATGTTATTTGTCATAGCCGACAAATTGCAAAACGCGGAATATGAACGTTTAATGATAGAAAAGAATGGCGATAAGGAAACAGAAGAAGACGGAGAATAAGAAGGCGTATCATTGCGGAGAATGCCGTTTCGGGCCGTGGATTACTGATAACCATAGACATTATGACTTATTAGGCCGGCCGATTTGTGTAAGATGTCATTTCACAAATGAATATATGGTTAGAAGTGAACGTGCTTGTTACCGATTTGAGCCTAAAAAAGATTTAACAAACGGTTTTTATCCGCCCGTGGAGCGATGTGAGACTAAGTAATTATAAATCAACAGAAAGAAAAATATTTAATATTATGAAATTATGGAACAAATAAAGGCAAAAAAGGCCGTGACGCATGAAACATGGCATAGAATAGAGGTGCAAATACTACGGGATGAGTACGGAGTCAGCACAATAGATGAGATTTCAAAGAAAATACCCCGTCATACCAAGCGCGGAATATATCAGAAGGCAAAATCATTGGGGCTTATGAGAAAACAAATAGACCCTAAAGAGTATCATAACCCCAAATATAGCAAAATGTCGATTAAGGAGCAGGCCATAGAAATGGGGGTTAGTTATGCCGCTGTTTGGGAACATACCACAAAGAAAGGGAGGTATTACAAGGAATGAAAAAGGACGAATTATTAAAGATGTATTCTGCAATAAAAGACAATTCAGAGCTTTTTGTATTAGAGGCCGGTCGAAAGCGTCTAATTAACTTTGCAAGATACATACAGCCGGATTTAGTATTAGAGCCTTTCCACGTAGTATATTATACGTTGTTGGATATGTTTGCGCACGGGTTAATACGCAAAATGATAGTGCAGGCGCCCCCTCAGCATGGCAAGCTTTTGTCTGATAATGAGGAAGTTCCTACCCCTAATGGGTTTGTTAAGCATGGGGATTTAAAAGTAGGAGATTATGTATTAGGAAGGGACGGCATGCCTAAAAAGGTTTTATGGGTGTCGCCTAAAGCTAACCCCGAATATGTGGTTTTGTTTTCTGATGGCTCTAAAATAGAATGCCACGGTAATCATGAATGGGTAGTATATAATCGAACAAAACATAAATGGGAAAAAGTAGAAACAAAACAAATATATCAGGACGGAAAGTTATATAAGGGAGACGGGAAGAGAGGTTCACGCTATAAATACCAAGTTGATGCTAATGTGTGTGTAAAATTCAATGATAGGGAAACCGGAATAGACCCGTACTTATTTGGCGCATGGCTTGGGGATGGGTGCATAAAAAAAGGGTGTATTCATATATGGAATAATGACACGGAAATAATTAATAATGGTGCTTATAAATTCCATGAGCTTAAAGGAACAACAACGCGCGTTTTTTATTCGGGCGAACTTTATAAGGCATTAAAAGAAACCGGTTATATAAATAAAAAGCATATAGGGGATGAATTTGTATTTAATTCCATAGAAACAAGAAAGCAAGTTATTGCCGGATTGATTGATACGGACGGGTATGTATATCAGAAAAACGGACGTGTAACAATAAGCAACACGAATAAGGATATAATAGACCGGTCGGCTTTGATATTGCGGAGTTTAGGCGAAAGTGTTGTTATTACAAGTTTCCCCCCTCGTGTATCAAGTAGCGGAGTTGTAGGCAAAAAAGTTGTATATCAGTTGTGCTTCAACCCCTCTACCGAATACCCTACAAGGGTTGCGAGAAAACGGATAGTAATTAAAAGTAGAAAACGAAGACGGTCTATTATAAGCATAGAGCCTATAAAACACAAAGCGTATGGTAATTGTATTCAGGTAGAAGACGGAATTTATTTAGTTGGTCGTAATTTCGTACCTACGCATAACAGCGAAGGCTCAAGCCGAATGACTCCGGCCTTTATATTAGGATTGGACCCCAATAAAAAAATATGTATCGGTTCGTATGCGGCAACAATAGCCAGAGACTTTAATAGAGACGTTCAAAGGATAATCGATACGCCGGAATATAGAAAATTATTCCCTAATACGTTTCTAAATGGGTCTAATGTCGTTACAATGGCTAACACGTACTTACGAAATAGCGATGTTATAGAGATGGTCGGAAAGAAAGGAAGTCTTCGCGTTGTCGGGCGCGGAGGCTCTTTGACTTCTAAAACGGTGGATATTTCTATATTGGACGATGTATATAAAGACTATTCGGAAGGGAATAGTCCAATAGTTCGTAATGCGGCGTGGAAATGGTACACAACAGTAGTAAGGACGCGTTTACATAATGAATCGCAGGAACTAATCGTTTTCACTCGTTGGCATGATGATGATTTAATAGGCCGAATCGAAAAAAGCGGAGAAAAGGTCATAGATATAAAAACGTGGGAAGATGTTGCGAATATACCGCCTGGCGCATGGGTACGTATAAACTTTGAAGCATTGAAAACGAGTGCCCCCACAGAGATAGACCCACGGCAACCCGGGGAGGCTTTATGGGAAAATAGACATAGCCGGTTAAAATTAGAGGGTCAAAAGGCTTTAGACCCCGTACAATTTCAGTGCTTGTACCAAGGAAACCCCGGAAGCGCGGAGGGTCGCTTATATCAACATTCATTCAAAACATGGATAGAAAAAAAAGATTGGGGTACTTATGTACGTTCCGGCAATTATACCGACGTGGCCGACGAAGGGGACGATTACACATTTTCGGCATGTTATGATATATATATGAGCGGAAACGAGGTATTCAATGAAAAGCTCCGGCGATGGGAGCCTATTTTATACGCTCTCATTACGGATATGGAATACACGCAAGAAAATACGGAGGTAACGGCTGTGACTATTCCGGCCATGATTAACCGTAATGGGACGCAAAAGGCATGGATAGAAAGTAATAACGGCGGTGCCGGTTTTGAAAAGTTAGTGACCAAGAAAGTACGCGCAATTACGGAAGCCTTTTATCAAGGTGGAAACAAAGAAAGCCGGATTATTACAAATAGTGCTATGGTTAACGCGCAGATAATTATGCCTTTTGGGTGGGAAACGCGGTATAAAGATATATATAATCATGTGACAACGTTTCTACGGGATTTCTCCGCAAATGCACATGATGATATAGAGGACGGATTAACCGGTATATATGAAAAAGAATTAATGAACGGTAATACTCGCTCTTATGCGCACGGAAATAGGGGCGTAAAGGTACGAAATTGACAAATATATAAAATTAAGTCGTTAATATGTAGGTAAATAAAGCTTTTTTTATACCTTTGCCTATGTAGAAGTATATGGCACATCCTAAAGGAGAATTTATCAAATTAGTATTAACAAAAAAAGATTGATTATGATTTGCGAATGTCCAGCAGCAGCGGTGATTCCTACAATACCCGTTGCAAATTGTGTAGAAAGTTTCGGTCAGATTCAAAAGGTTGCATTTCAACGCCTCGTAAAAGAAAATGGAACTAAAAATGCTTTTGATAGCGCAGCAGAGCCAAAGAAGGATATTAAGGCGCTTGCTTCGTGGACTGGCTTTATTTCGGCTAAAGATAGTACAAAGATTGCTATTTCGCCCTATATTCAGGCACCGACGGCAGAAGGTGGCGCGCCTCGTACTTATGGCGGTGGCAATGACACGTTAGGCGGTGTTGAAGAAATTATCGGCCGTGAGGTTACGCCGTTTACCGGTGTTATCCGTAAATCGCCCCAAAACATCATAAAGGCTTTGAAGGAACTCCAGTGCGAAAGCTGGTCGGATAATTTGGGCGTATTTCTGTTTGATGAAAACGGAGCAATCGGTGCAATTAAAGACACAGCGGTAGCAACGAAATTTTATCCGATTCCTATTCGCGCTTTGTTTATCGGTGACAAAACATTGGGCGGCTTGGAAGCCCCCGACAGCAACGCGATACAGTGGAGCTTCTTGCCTAACTGGTCGGATGATTTGGTAATTATCGCCCCCGGATTTAATCCTTTGACAGACCTAAAACCGGCAGGATAATGGGAAAGTCTACGAAAGTCCGGTTATGTTGTCCAAAATACAACATGTCGGAGGATTTTGAGATAGCACACGCGGAGAGGCTTTTAATGATGCCTAATAATGGCGGATGGGAGCTTCCGAAAGATTCAACCTTTGAATTTACTAAGGAAAATGGGATTAGACATAAGCGAGATAAAAAAGCAGATAACAGAGCCGAAGAAACGCCAAGTAATCAATAGGGCGTTATTCCATCAAAGCCGTATAAGGTTCCACGCACAAACAGCGTTAACGCCTAATCTATGCGGCCCCGTTACTGACTTTTTGGCTTTTGTCCAAAACCTTATACCGAATGATAAATTCAAGATATTTAAAACATTATTCCGTTATCCCGTTAAAACTAACGAGATAACGGGAATTTGTTTTGATAAGCTAAGCAGAATCTTTGACGGGCGAAACCCTGCGTTTAACTATCAGTTTATGAATACTGAACAGCGCGACGACTGGGAGTATTATCGCCAGGAAGTTCTGCATGAGCCGGAAATTTGGTCGGGGGAAGGATGGGAATTTTTCAAGACTGAAATAAATAGCGTCCTTATTGTAGACATGCCTGCCGAAAAGAATGATTCGGGGTATCCTACGCCGTATTTCTATTGGTTGCCTATTGCTGATGTTATTACGTATGAAGTCGATGCTTCGACCGGCCTAATGAAATGGATTATATTCAGGCAGGAGGGGGAACGTATTGCGGTTATTGATGATGAAAGATATAGAGTGTTTGAAGGGAAAAACAATAATATCGGAACTTTGATAATTGAAAATGCGCATGATTTAGGGTATTGCCCGGCTCGTTTCTTTTGGAATGAATCTATAAACTTAGCAGACCCCGATATAAAGATTTCGCCGTTAACAAAGGAATTAGAGGCTTTAGATTGGTACCTTTTCTTCCACATATCTAAGCGACATTTAGACTTATACGGGTCATATCCGATATATTCAGGCTATGAGCAAAACTGTGATTTTGTGGACGACCAAAGCGGAGACTATTGCGACGGCGGTTTCTTGAAGGACAAACAAGGGCACTACAAATTAGATATGTCCGGTTTATTAATGCGTTGCCCGAAATGTGGCGATAAGCATATAGCAGGTGCCGGTTCTTTTGTAGAGATACCAATACCGGACGGCGAAAACCAACCGGATTTAAGAAACCCCGTACAGATTCTGACAGTTGACCGTAATAGTTTAGATTATAACGTAAGTGAGGATGAGAGACTCCGAACGAATATAATTACTGCTATTGTCGGCACAAATGAGGAAATAACGACCCGCGAAGCATTGAACGAACAGCAAATAAGGGCTAATTTTGAAAGCCAAAGCACCATCTTAAACCGGATAAAGAAAGGTTTTGAGGCTGCGCAGCAGTTTGTAGATGAAACGGTATGCCAGTTACGTTATGGAAATATGTTTGTTTCTGCAAAGGTAAATTTAGGTACTGAGTTTTATCTGTATGATGTCACAGAACTAAGGGAACGTTATAAGGTGGCAAAGGAAAGCGGAGCGAGCGAAGGCGAGTTAGACGCGTTACAAAATCAGATAATCGAAACAGAGTATAGGAATGACCCCTTACAGTTACAAAGGATGCTTATTTTGTCGGAATTGGAGCCGTATAGGCATTTAACACGTGAGGAAGCGTTAACACTGTTTGAAAAACAACTTATTAGCGAAGATGATTTAAGGGTTAAATTAAATTTTGCTAACTTTGTACGACGCTTTGAACGTGAGAATACAAACGTATTAGAGTTTGGAAGCTTAATACCGTTTAGTAAGAAAATAGATATAATAACCAAAAAGATGTATGACTATGCAAGTGGAAACAGAAACGGGACGAATTAAGGACGTTGGGATATTGGAGGTAACGCCTGAAAACTTTATTTGTCCGTCAAACGAAAGAAACATGTACCATTGTAGGATTGAAATCAAGAAATTCAATCCGGAGACCGGCGAAAGGCTATCAAAACCGCGTATCCAAGTTTTCGGAAAGAAATTCTTTGAGACGTTCGGACTACACAACCTCCGCAAACAGGGGTACACCGTTGATATTTTACACGACCCTAACCAATTTGTAAAAGCCAATAGGGAACGGATTGCCGCCGAAGAACGAGCCAAAGCAGAAGCCGAAAAAGAGGCCGAAAGGCAAGCGATTAGAGCGCAAATATTGGAAGAACTAAAGGCCGAAGGCAAATTAAAAGAGCCGGAAGAAGAGGAAAAAGACAATAACGCGGCAAAGACAGAGACTGCGCGGAGTGTTGGTCGGCCTAAAAAACAGTGAGAAAACAGAAGTTTAATTTTTAAATTATAGTGATATGGCACAGATTGCACAGCAAGATAACTTGATTATCGAGACTACCAGAGCTTTAGCTGAGATGGACGAAACTACAAAACAAAAGCTTATTGATTGCATCAAGGCGGGAACAATTACCGATGTTATTGTAGTATCGACAGAAGCCGAAAAAAAAGCTAATTATAGTAAAGTATTGGGCTATAGGGTAGACACCACTGCGGAAGAACACACGAAGTATTCTATTGAACTCATAGATGTTTATGGCGGTAAGCTGGTGAAAGTACTACTTAATTAAATCAAAGGGAAAGATTATGTTAACAAGAGAGATTTTAGCGGCAAACGCACAGTTATCGGGATTAACCGAAGAACAAATTAAAGCTATCATAACTTTGTCGGAAAATGACGAAAATAGTGTGATAGCAAAAAAAACCGGTGAAATATACGGGGCTTTAGATAATGACATTCTGACCGTATCCGGAATCGCAAAGAATGGAACGGAAAAGACATACGATTACGCAAAGCGTGTCATGTCAGCAATGAAAGCCGATGCCGAAGCCGCAACGAGTTATAAATCGCAAATTGACGCATTGACAAAAGAAAAGGCGCGACTTGAAAAAGCGATTGCAGACGGGGCAGCAGATGCCGAAACCGCAAAGGCTTTAAAACAAGCAAAAGCCGATTTAGCAAACATTACTACACAGTACAACGAATTGAATACAAAGTACACGGATATTCAAGAGGCGCACAAAAAGGAACTGTTTGCGATTAAAATCGATAGCGAGTTACAAACAGCCGCAGGCGGTATTAAGTTTAAAGCCGGACTTCCGGAAGCCGTTACACGCGTAATTTTGCAGCAAGCCACGGAAAAAATAAAGGGCATGAATCCCGAATATATCGACGATGGCAAGGGCGGCAAAATTTTGGCGTTTAAGGACGAAACCGGAGCCATTATGCGAAACCCTAACAATCAATTAAACCCGTTTGGTGCCTCTGACTTGTTACAAAAAGAGTTGAAAACTATGGGCGTTTTAGACGAAGGTCGGCATGCCGGTGGTGGTGGCACTCATGGCGGTACGAGTGGAACGGGAAATCAGACCGTATTAGATGTGAGCGGAGCCAAAAGCCGTAATGAAGCGTATGAGGCTATCACAAACCATCTTTTAGCACAAGGTTTAACTATTGGGTCGGCTGATTTTGACGCGGCTATGACGCAAGCCTGGAAAGATAATAATATCTCTTCATTACCGGAAACGGCATAAAAAGCAAACAAGGGTAACGGGTCAACCCTATTAGATAACAATTTTAAAAGTAGTATTATGAGTTTAGTAGCAACAAGATTACAAAACTGGCGGGTAGAAAACCCTGAATTCGATAGGAATATGACCCGCCCCTGCGAGTATGGCGCGCTTGATTTCTTTATAGAGCAAACCGATTCGGCGACCTCTATAATTTCGCCTAAATTGCGTGAGCGTGCATTCGCTTCTATTGGCAATACCGTACAAATCCCCGTAATTGATTACGATGGAAATGTACAAGTGTCTAACGTTCGCTCCTGCGTTATTCAAGACGATGAAAACACTTCATCGCTTTATACTATTGTTTGGGCGACATACGCAATCGGATTTACTATGGTTCCGGCGGCTTATAAAAACAACGAAATCAGCTATGAGCACGATTTCTTCCGTAAGATGGAAAAGACAACGCGCGCACTTGCTGACGCTTTGGATAAGGCCGCCGTTGCATCATTGGAAGCCGGAAAGACGCAAGTGTTTAAAGACAAGCTTAATTATACGGTTACAGGAAACACAATCGAAGTGCCTACGCAAATGGGCACGGAGATTTTGGGCGACATTGACCCGATTATGCGTGCAAACTGTTACCCCGAATATATCCACATTATCGGGAATGCCGGTGTAGATTCACTTGTACGTAAACTTGCACAACACGGCGTATATAACGACGTCAATAAGCGTATGGAGTACGACAACAAAGTACTGCACTACACGAACAACGTAACGAACGAAACAGGCAAAAACGGAACGTTCTACGCTGTTGCCGATGGAAATGTAGGCGTACTTACTCGCGTAGACCGTGAAGCGTTACGCCGGACACGCGCTAATTTCCATGAATGGGATGTTGTACGTTTGCCGTATATTAATCTTCCGGTCGGCTCACACTATTATACGGCTGTCGGTGACCAGTCGCAAATTGCTGGCGATGCTACTGCCGATTTGACGTGTGCCGTTAAGGAATATTTCGGCTTTAGTGTAGATGTGGCTTTCTTGGTAGCTTATAACAGCGATGCTGCAAAAGTAGCAACCCCGATTATAAAGGCCGAAATTGCCGCACGTCCGGTAGACCAGCCATTAGGCATGCCGGTATATGTTACGAACTTGGGTGCCGATGGTGGTGCGATTGATGTCCAAGTCACTAACACGAAGGAAGCCCCCGTTTTCACAAAGGTCGAAGAGTAGTTAATTTATAAACAATATCCGGAGGTTTAAAGCCTCCGGATATTATCCTTTTGTTATGAAAGTAAGAATTATAAATACTAAGGAAAATCCGGTTATTATCAAGTCTGATAAGAAACAGCCATTTGTAGATAGACCGTCTTTTGCAAATGGGTCATTATTATTTGCGCCATATAAGCAGTTATAAAAATGTTAGAATTATCATGTACCGTATAAAAGAAATACAAGACGCGTTATTACACGTATGTGGGTGGGAGCAATCATACAACCCAAAGGAGGCGATAGATTCGGATTTAACGCAAAGCGAAAGCGGTTTAATGTTTCAGGGGGCGCACCCCCTTTTAACGTTAGACACAATGCGTGCGATAATGCCGGATGATTGGGGGTATCAATATCCGGAATGGAATAGTAGGGAAACATATTCTGCCGGTACCATTGTGCAGTATGACCTTAACGGGAATGACGATGAATTATACTGGGAGTCAATAAGGGATAATAATACAAATGAGATACCCGGCGAGAGTGTATTATTTTGGAAGCCCTATAATATATTATCGGATTTTTTGGAGAGAGTGACGCGTAATGGTATTGCAACGGCGATACAAACATTTACCCAAATAAAACAGCTTGATAATGAAACGCGCAATCTATTAGAAAGACGCACTTTCTTTGATGGTGCGGGCCGTATTCGCGCAACGTTGCAAAATACGCATAAACTGGTAGGCTTTGAAATCGTTCCGGTTCGGGCTTTAGGTGTGACTGCCAAAATAGAAAAAATCGGGTTGCAAATGACCGGCGGAACGGGCATAGTAAAAATGTATCTTTTCCACTCTTCCCAAATAGACCCGATAAAAACTTTTGATTTAGATTTTCAGGTTAAAAACGGCGGCTTTCAATGGTTTACTTTGGAAGACTGCTTTTTACCGTATATTAGCAAAGATAATAATTCCGGTGGCAGTTGGTTCCTTTGTTATAATCAGGACGAATTACCGCAAGGAATGGAAGCTATAAACGTATCTAAAGACTGGAGCCGTGAGCCTTGCGGAACTTGTAATATTGGGTCGGTGGAAGTATGGCGAGAGTTAACGAAATATTTGCAAGTTACGCCGTTTATGTACAATGCGCCGGAAACATTCGCGGAATATCCGGAATTGTGGGATATAGCATATACAATGTACACCAACACGCAGAATTACGGGTTAAACTGTGAAATAACGGTCGGTTGTGATTTAACGGACTTCATTATATCACAACGGCAGATATTCCAGGACGTAATCCAAAAGCAAGTAGCCGTAATAGCTTTACGCGCTTTAGCTATGAATCCTAATGTACGAGTTAATCGGTACCAATCAAATGCGACGCGTACAGATATTCTGTATGAACTTGATGGGAATACGTCGGGGGTTCGCCCGGGCGGTTTGGGGTATCAGTTGAAAAAAGCCTATGAGGCATTAAAATTAGATACGCAAGGGTTGGACCGCGTTTGTTTGTCCTGCAATAATAGAGGGGTGAGATATAAGGCCGTATGAAACTAATTGATAATTTGCGCCAACGTGTGACAGAGTTTAACGAGTTACTCCAGTCGGGGCGGTTGATTCAGTCTATAATATTGGAAAACGAGTACGTAATAACAGATATGAACTCCGAAGACCAATTATATGAACAGGGTATAAACCGCTTAGGCGTGAATATCATGGATTACGCACCTTATAGCCCCTTAACGATTGAAATTAAAAAGGAGAAAGGCCAACCGTACAACCGCGTAACATTGCGGGATGAGGGCGACTTTGAGCACTCCTTTTATGTGGAAGCCGATACGCAACAATTCACGATAAAGGCGGCAGATTGGAAAACAGAGGATTTAATACAGCGTTACGGGCGGCAAATATTAGGACTTACGGAAGAAAATAAAATCATATTGATTTGGGCGTATATATATCCCGAATTAAAAGCTAAAACAAAGGAGTACATATATGGGAAATAATACAAGAGCGCCAATAATTAAGGCACCCGAATTATTAGACGTTGTTATTAATAACATTCAGACCGGATTAACGGACAATTTGGGGTGGTTAGATAAGGCTTTCGGACGTGCGGAAAGGCTTGTTAAATACGGCGCAAACCAAAAGAAGATATATACACCGAATATTTATATAGGTGGAAATGAATATCAGGAAGTAACGCCTGATGCAGGAATAGGGAACTTTTCCTTTTTTTGGATTGACGACCCGCAGACGGTAGATTGGACACCGAAACAGTCAATAGGGCTAAAAAGCCCTTTTTCCCTTATTGTATGGTTTGATTATCGCACGGTATTCAATGACCCCAATACGCGGAACAAAGAAAGGATTAAGCGCGATATATTAGATGTCTTAAACGGCGGTTTTTGGCTAAAGGATGGCCGGATAGAAATAAATAGAATCTACGAGCTTGCAGAAAACATATATAGGGGGTTTTCGTTGGATGAAGTGGATAATCAGTTTTTAATGGCTCCTTATGGGGGATTCAGATTTGAGGGCATTATGGAGGTTACTGAAACATGTATAATATAGAGTTATGATAAATTTGTTTTTGTTTGTAGGTGTGTTTTCGGTGGCAACGCTATTAGTAGCGTTTGCCGCCGCTTTTGTTCTTTTGCTTTTGCAAAAATGGGGTGTTATTGAATATGTGCAGGTACATGGAAATGATTTCTTTAGTGAAATGTTTCGGTGTAATTTCTGCCTCTCATGGTGGACGGGGTGTTTTTTCGCTGTCTTATTTGCTATAATGTTAGGGGAGGGTTATTTCCTTTTAATCCCCGTATTTTCAACCGCATTAACACGTAAAATGTTATGAAAACATTAAAATTAGCCGGTAAAACTATTGAGGTTTACGATGATATAGAAAATCTTCCGGTTACACGATTCCACAAGTATAATAAAATGCTTTTAGTCGATGCCGGTATAGGTTCGGATATAGCGGATTTTGATAAGCATATTTCGCGTATTGCCGCCTTTTTGGCAAAGAATGACAATAAGCAGGCTATTACAGAGCTTGAAAACATACGCCAAAATGTGTACTTTATTCAATCGGGCGTATCGCCGCGAAATTTGGCCTTTGCCGTATTGGTTAAAAGCATAGACGGCAAACCATGTGACGACCTTTCAGATGAGGGGTTAAAAAAGATAGTGGATATGTTCGCCGATGTCCCGTATAAGGATTTAGCCGCCTCAATCGAAGCGGTCAAAAAAAAAATAGATAGGGAGCTGCAAATATATTTCCCCCGTTTATTCGATGATGCAACGGTAAAAGAATATTATGACCAATTAAAGCGGCGTACAGTTCTAATACTACAAGCCATTATAGACGGTGGAAGCAAGCCAGAGAGAGAAAAGGAAATAGACGATATAACGGCAGAGTTAATAACGTACTTTAATCCTAAATCGTTTTCCGGTTCCGATAGTGTAGAGATAGAGCAAGATAAACAGTTTGAAAAGATGTGCTTAATGTTGTCGCAGCATTTACATACAGACCCGAAAAATATGTCAGTACTGGCATATTATAACGCTTTTGAATACATTAAGGAGATGGTCAAAGACTTAAAACGCCGAAGTAAGGCGAAATAATCGCGATAGGGGCGTTTTTATCTTTGTTGTGGGGTGATACTACCTTATTAATGAAAACACGTCTTATATTTAAAATTTGAGCAAAATTAAAATTATAGAATCATGGCAGATAACGACGCAATTAAATACTCCGATTTGGTAAGCCCTGACAATTCAATAACAGAGCTTATAAAACAACTCGATGAACTTTCGGATACATATACGAACGCATTAAAGAATATCCGGACGGAAGCAATACAGTTAACCAAAGAATTGGAAAAGGTATCCGGCGCGACAGAAGACGGACGAAAGAAAACGAAAAAGAGCGCGGACGATGCAGACCGGTTAGCAAGAGCACAAAAAGAACTTGCTTTCGCTGAAAGTGAAACGGCTAAAAAAATTGCGGAGCTTAATCTCGCAAAGACAGAAGCCAACCAAATAAACAAACTTGTTATAAAGCTGAATCAGTCCGCAGAAGGTAGTTATAATCGTTTGTCGGCGCAGTATTCATTGAATAAAATCTACCTTAACAATATGACCAAGGCCGAACGCGAGGAGGCCGAAGCAAAAGAGGGGCTTATAACAAAAACCCGTGAACTATATAAAGCTATGAATGAGTATCAGAAGTCCACCGGCAAAACCAATCTTAACGTTGGTAATTATACGGAGGCTTCCGATGCAATTATTTCGTATGCGGATAGGCTAAAAGAGGCTTTAGGGCTTAATAATGCTTTTGGGGAGAGTCTTTTAGCTTTAGGCCGTGGCGGCAATGAAAGTAAGGAGGTGTTTGCCGCAATGTCCGACGGCGCAAAGGCTTTAGGAAATACCCTAATGTCTTTAATGACAAATCCCGTATTTTTAGCAATAGCCGGAATCGCCGGAGCAGGTGTGGCGTTTAAGTTTTGGTACGATTATAACGCCGGATTAGTAGAGGCTACAAGATTAACCCAACAATTTACGGGAAAAAGCGGCGATGATTTAAAGGCGTTCCGAAATCAAGTGCAAGCAGTAGCCGACACTTTTAACGCTGATTTCAAAGAAACGCTTATTTCCGCAAATGCTTTAGCGAAACAATTCGGTATATCAGCAGACGAAGCAATACAATTAATACAAGACGGTTTTATAGCGGGTGGGGATGCAAACGGCGAGTTTTTAAATACGTTGAAAGAATATCCTGCGTATTTTAAGGAGGCCGGAATATCCGCAAGTCAGTTTGTAGCTATTGTAGCCGAAACCAATAAGGCCGGTATTTTCTCTGATAAGGGAGTAGACGCTATAAAGGAGGGTAATTTGCGGTTACGCGAAATGACAACGGCAACCGCTGCCGCGCTTGATGGAATCGGCATTTCATCCACACAAGTGCAAAAGGACTTGCAGACCGGCGCAAAGACAACGTTTCAGGTAATGCAGGAAGTTTCCGCAAAGTTGGCCGAATTGCCGGACAGCGCACAAAGTGTGGGAACGGCAATAGCGGATATTTTCGGCGGTCCCGGCGAGGATGCAGGGTTACAATACCTTCGGACATTAAAAGATATATCTACCGATTTAGATACGGTAAAAAGCAAGGCCGGCGAATTAGGGCGGTTGCAAGAAGAACAACTACAAAGCGAGATTGAATTACAAAACGCTTTAGCAGGTTTGTTTGATGCTACGGGTGGCAGCTTTGAGGGCTTTACAACCTCTATAAAGGTGTTCATTAATCAGGGCTTAACGGCCTTGATAAAAGGTGTCGTTTCTTTGATAAATTATTTCATTGAGCTATACAATGAAAGCAATCTATTTAGAGCGTTTGTAGTGGCTCTTCCGGAAGTCTTTAAGACGGTATTTAACACGATAGGGAATCTTTTCGGGGCTTTAATAGATATGATACAAGCCGCCGGAAAAATATTCAAATCTGCATTCTCTTTAGATTGGGACGGGGTAAAGGAAGGCTTTACGGAGTTCGGGACAGCCTTTAGCGACCTAATCAATAAAGAGATAAAAGATGTTGCGGAAAGCCTTAATAATGGCATAAACCGGATGCAAAAGAAGATACCACCGTTAACCATTCCGGTTAATGTGGGTACGCCGGACACATCAACGAAAACGACGGCTACGGTAACGACTAAAACGCCCTCGGTTAAAACTGGCGGTACTGATACGAATAAGCAAGCAAAGCAAGTGGAGGCGGCCTATAAAAGAAATTTAGAGGCTACAAGAAAATTACAAGATGCAAAGCTACAATTAGAGGCCGACGAATGGGAAAAAAGGCGTAAGCAAACAGAATACCAATATAAACGCCAAATAGAAGATTTAACGCACCAATTAGAGACCGAAAAAAGTATCACAGAATCAGAAAAGGAAACTATAAATGCTACTATATTGGTGCTGGAGCAACGTTTAACGAATGATTTGCTAAAGATAGAGCAGCAGCGACAGTTGCAAGAATTGCAACTACAAAAGCAAAGTATTGAATTGCGCCTACAAGCCATTAAAGCGGGCACACAGGAAGAAAAGGCTTTAAGGTTGGAACTTTTGGAAAATGAACGCCAAACAGCGCAACTCCAAAACCTACAGAAGCCTGCCGGACAGAGACAAGATACCGTCGCGATAAATGCCGGATTCGATACACAAAGAACGGCTCTAATTCAGGAATACGCCGACAAGCAGATACAAGCGGAACTGCGTATTTTTGACCAACGACAGGCACTTGCACAAAGCGAGTTTGATTTACTAAAGACAACGGAAGAAAAGAAAACACAATTCCGGCTGCAAGCTGAAAAAGACAGGCTAAATAAGATTTTAGAATTAAATCAGCAGGCAGCGGTTAAAATGTCTGATGTTGAGGTACAAACGATAGAAAACCAAATAGAACGAATAAACCAGCAAATCGAGGAATCAAAAAAGAAAGATAAAACGCAGGATATATATAGTATTTTAGGGCTTAATCTGAATGATGACCAAAAGGAAGCCATAAATACTTCTGTGTCTTATGCCATAGAGGCGTTGAATACGTTGGCGCAGGCTAAAGTTGATGCGGCAAATAGGGCGGTAGAAGCGGCACAAAAGGAAGTAGAATCCGCGCAAACGGCATTAGAGGCTGAATTACAAGCAAGGGCAAACGGATACGCATCAAATGTAGCTTATGCACAAAAAGAATTAGAAGACGCCAAAAAGAACGAACAAAAAGCCTTGAAAGAGCAACAAAAGGCACAACGTCAGCAGCAAGCAATAGACACAGCACAGCAAATTAGCTCGCTTGTGACGGCAACCGCATTAATCTGGCGGCAGTTGGGTATATGGGGCGCGATTCCGGCTATTGCTGTAATGTGGGGAAGCTTTGCTACATCTAAGATAAAGGCTGCACAAATGGCGAAAAATTCAGGTACTGAAACGTATGGCGAAGGAACTGTTGAACTTTTGCAAGGTGGTAGCCATCAATCCGGAAACGATATAGATTTAGGGCAAAAACCGGATGGTACACGACGCAGGGCAGAAGGCGGCGAATTTTTTGCCGTGATAAACAAACGAAATTCGCGCCGTTTCCGTCGATATATTCCGGACGTGATAAACTCTATGAATAACGGGACGTTTGCGCATAAGTATCTAAACGCATACAAAGGGGCAGACCTGATTTCTATTGGTGCCGGTTCCGGTGCGGATTTAAGCAAATTAGAAAGGGACGTAAACGCAATAAAGAAACAAGGCGAAAGGCGTACATACTTAGATAAAGACGGGAGAATTATAATTGAATATAAGAACTTAACAAGGAAATTAAGATGATAAACCCTATATATAAATTCTTGCTTTCGGTAGATTATCAAGAATACGGATATAACCCCGAATTAACCGAAATGGAGCCGTTATATGTTATTAAAGATAGCTCCATAAGCGTGGGCGGTAGCGTGATTACTGATATGTACAGCGATTTATACGTTTTTCCGGTGTCAGCCGGAATGCGTATAAACATTATAGGTTCTTATAACCGTTTTCGGCAAGGATATGCAATGTATTTTGATGTACATCTACAAAAGTTTATGAAAGGGAGCGGAACCTCCATTGCAGATGCAAACTTCAATTTAACGGTAGATGTACCGGACGGTTGTCAAATCATAGTCGTATCGCAAAGAAGGGACGGAAATAAGGCCGTTTTAAAAGCATCATTCAAATACACAAAGCCGGTATATAAAGACGATTTAAACTTAGAGTATGAGTTAGAGACTTCGCAGCAATTTTATAGGAAAAAGTTAAGCGGAAAGTTAACTTACACTTTTGACGATTATAAGTTTATAATGGCGTGTGATTTCTCTACGGTGTATTATGTCACTATCATTAAATCTAACGATTTGGGGTTAAGTTGGGAGAAATATTGGTCTGGAAAATTCATGCAAACCGACTGTACCATAAGTTTAGACGATATGACAGTAGAGGTTAAACCCGACGTATTCGATGAGTATAACGATATATTAGCCGGATTAGAGAAGGAATACGATTTAATTCCCTTAACGCCGGAAATCGAAAGCCTAACTATCACAAAACGCCCGATTATTCAAGTCTACCTTCCCGGCGATGATAAGATTTCATGTTTTATATCGGGGATGTCGTGGGAGCAGGACGTATTAACGGCGGTGGACAATAGAAGCGATTTAAAAAATAAGTATTGGTTTTATTTCACACAGCTATTAAAGGAAATAGATTTGTCCGCCGAAGGGGGTGCTTTAGAAGATTTAGGCCGTAATTATGTCGGGAATATGCAGATATTAGACCCTGACGACGCGACTCCGGTTTTTTATGAAGGTGATTTGTCGCACCCTTATTTGAATACTTATCGGTTGCACATACGATATAGCGGAATAGGACCGTTAATTAATAGGGTTGCAATAGCATTAGTCCGGACCACGGATAATATGAGGCTATATTATTTTGAGAAAGACATACACGGCCGTACGCCAATATTAGATACCTTAGAATTTACGCTTACGCCGGAAGAAGGTAGTGGAATGGTAGGCACATTAAAGGGCTATATGTATTCTTATAGTATATATGCCCGTTTAATATGCGATGTAGAAACAATATCAGGCAATACAACGCAGCCGATTCCTACGGATGATTTTGTAGGGAATAATAAAAATTATACTCATGCAATCGGGTATGATGTAGATATAGCTTATATCTCAAATCGTTATTCAGACACGCCAACGGAATACGGTAAAACGGGATGGGGGCAATATTTCGCGCCTCCAGTGCTTATTACATTAGCCAAAATGTACCCTTTAGGGCAAAGTAAATGGCTAAATACGTCCGTTTGGTTTAGTTCTTCGGTATGGGATAGTATTTTCGAGAAGTCCGGACGTAAAGAATATATAGTGCCCGACAATTTCCCACTATGGAGTGTTATATCCGTTTTGTTGGGTCAGATTGCGCCGGGCGTTACTCATTTGCCTACGAGTGAATACAGTGAATTTTTATACGGTACGACAAACCCGATAACAGGAACCTCGAATCAGACGTTATTAATAACGCCGAAATCTAACATAATAAACGGGATATATAATACACCGGCAAAAAAGGCGCCTACTACGTTTCAGCAAATTATGTCTATGTTAGCAAATACGTATAAATTGTATTGGTTTATAGAGGACGATAAATTAAGAATAGAGCATATTTTATACTTTAAAAACGGTGGTAGTTACGTTTTATCGCCGGAGATGGTTTTAGATTTAACGCAAATCGCCAACAAGCGGAATTATAAACCGATTGCGTTCGGCCAATCTTCGTATAAGTTTGATAAGCCGGAAATGTCTTCACGGTATGAATTTTCTTGGATGGACGACTGCACTAAAGTTTTTAACGGGTATCCGATAGAGATATTAAGTAAGTATGTAGAAGCGGATAAGAAAGAAGATATAACGGTGTCTAATTTTACTTCCGATATAGATTATATGCTTTGCAATCCTGATAATATAAGTCAAGACGGCTTCGCAATATTTGCGGCTAACTTAGTAGACGGGCAATATAAAGTACCATTTGTTAGTTTAATGTTTGATAATGTGATTTCAGAGCTTCAAAACGGCTTTCTTGCTTTTGTGAATTTACAGCCTACATACTGGATATATGATTTACCAGCGCGTCGGGCGAGAATCAACGAAAAAGAAATCACGGTTAAGGGAATAGAACGAAAGAAAAAACAAAAAGTAGTATTTCCTATTGGGCAAGATGATATAAACCCGAACGGAATTATAAAAACATTTGTCGGAAGTGGTCAGATTAGCAAATTATCTGTAAATTTGTCGAGTAGGTCAGCGGAAGCCGAATTAAAATTTAATACGGAGGAGATATGAACGAAAATAATAATTTGAGTGTATTGCCGTGGTACAACAATATAGACGAACAAAACAGCCGGAAAAGTTATGCTTACGGGAATATATACCCGTTATTTACTCCTGCGCATAGTCTTTTGCCCTTTCAGATATTGAGGAAGCCAAACGAGGTATTTAACCCTAACGTTAAGTTATATACTAAAGACGGGGTTTTCGTTTTGGATATAACGGAACAAATGGTTCTAACTGGCTTACAATTAGCAAAGCCGGAAAATACCGATAAAATGGAGGTTATTGTGTATCCGGCTTATTTCTCCTTGCAGGAAAAAATACCGATAGGAATGTATTATGCCGTTTTAAATGATGGCGTTAATACATGGTATTCGGACATATTTACGATAATAAATGATTCTGAAAATTATCTATCAATAGAGTGGTACGATGATGATACGCTATATTGTGACGCTGGCATAATTGTATATAGAAACCCGACGTTCAGAAACCGCGTTTATTTCTGTACTGAAATAGGAAAGCCGGATTATACATTTGAGGAAGAAGGCGAAGAAAGGTACGGTTATTTCTTTCCGATTAAACAACTTTCGGAAAAGGTATATCGGTTTAATATCCTTGCGCCGGAATACCTTTGCGATGTTATGCGTTTAATCCGGTTAAGTGACCATATTAGTATAAGGGATAGTTTCGGACGTTTATATAAATGTGATACGTTCCTATTTACGCCAAAATGGGAAACGCAAGGCGATTTAGCCTCCGTAGAAATTGAGTTCCAAACTAATACAGTTGTTAAGAAATTAGGTAGCGTCTTTCGTGGCGACTTTAATAACGACTTTAATAACGACTTTAATATTAAACCAAACGAAAACGAATTTAATAACCTCTAAAATTAAAAGTTATGGCATACGACCAAATCAAAGAGAGTATAAAAGCTGTTATCAAGGAAAACGGCAATTATGAGATAACCGGAAATGTACTTCAGGCGGTTTTATTATCAATGGTGGACACATTGGGACCAGAGTATCAATTCTTAGGCATTGCTACAAAAAGTACGGTTCCCGTTGTGGTAGAAGGAAATTCATTCTATATTACCGCCGAAGTAGGTACTTATACGAATTTTAAAAATTCGGGAAATACAGCTATTACTGTTAATAAACTTGGTATATTAACAAGTACAAACGGTACAGCATGGAATTTTACACCTATTTTTATAGGCGTTTCTAAAGGAGGCGGTGAAGTGTTTAATGATTATGATAATAATACAGCGGTCGGAAATAATTCCCATGCGGAAGGCGCAAAAACGAATGCAAAAGGCGATAATAGCCATGCAGAAGGGAAAGGGGGGACCGCGACCGGAACTAATTCACATGTCGAGGGGCTTGAAACAAATACAGAGGGCGCGAACTCTCACGCAGAAGGAAAGGGCACAACGGCCGGAGCCGCGAACGCTCATGCCGAAGGAGAACAAAGTAACGCAAGTGGTGTTAATTCTCATGCGGAAGGCCAAGAAACGGCGGCGGTCGGAAATAATTCCCATGCGGAAGGATTCCAAACGGAGGCGGTCGGAAATAATTCCCATGCGGAAGGACAGGGGACAGTGACATCAGAAGTAGGCGGCCATGTTGCCGGTAAGTTTAACGCAGTGGTCGCAAATGGTCTGTTTAATTTTGGTATCGGTTCAAGCAATGATAAGCGTAAATCGGCTATGATTATAGACGGAACTAACGGAAAAGTCTATTTTGTTGATGCCGGCGGGTACGATGGCGGTACAAGTATTACAAATGCTAAAAGCATTCAGGATATTCTAAAGGATAGCGGAGGGGTAGAAATAGAGCAATTAGATGAATCTTTCGATTTCAATGAAAACGCCCAATTTAATGTATTTGATAATATAGAAGACGGTCTACATATCTATGTAGGCACGTACCGTGCGCAAAATACGCAGATAGCTCGCATGTTGCGTATAACACAATACACCGAAGCAGGAGATACTAAAGTACAATATTTTGAATATCAGGAAGAAGTCGGCACTACAACATGCTCATTTATTAACGCATCAGTAATTAGAACTGAATCGGAGGGTTCCTGGTCATGGGCACAAAGAGCCCATGAACTTAGAATGTATATGCAAGCTATCCCGACCAATAATGGCGCACTTTCGGATAGTGATAAAGTTATTTTAGATAGGCTTATAGCTTTGGCACTATATAGCGATGCTATTACAAGTTTCTTCTATTTTAATAATAGTAGTGAACTTGTGCCTATGACGTTGGCAAGAACAGACCTACAACAACAACAAGTACTGGAATTTACCGGAATAGCCACGGGGCGAAAGGTAATATCTTTAAAGGCTACACGAACAAATGTAGGTGGAAGTATAAATTACTCTAATTGGTCGGTTACTACTGTATTCTTAGACCAAATGAATGAGATTGCAACACAGGCTGACAATTTAGCAAAGAATATATATGTACTTAATAACTTACTTACGCAATCTGATGAGTTCGGAACAAAAACGATAAGCATAGCTTCACAAATAGAATCTATGATTGGAGGCTCCTATATAGACGTAATACAAGAACCTATACGAGATAATAGGAAGATATTTGTTAGCGTGCTATCAAACAATGACCGAAAAGACTTAATCGTATGGAATCTGAAAACGGTAGGTAATTTCCAAGGTGGTAATAATGATAACGGGGAGTTGGTTTTCTCTACTATGTACACCAATCCGGAAACTTATTCGGTAGTAAGACGTTATATTAAATTGGTTATTACTAATAGCGAGTTTACGTTAATGACCATAACAACCGACGCGCCTATACAAAATATTTATAAGCCATTGTTAAATGTCAGTTTCCGTGCCTTTATAGCTAAATCCGACAAAACAATGACCTTAGCAGAAATAAATTCTGCCGGAATAACTGCACAAGATGTATTAGATTTTAGAGACGGCGTAAAGACAATGATACGCGATTCTGACGGAACCGATAAAAATACTTTGTTCCTAAGCGGAATGTATTATGAAAATAATTCGAATTGGTCGTTATCTTTTGAAAGCCGTATTATAGATGAGTTCGCGACGGTGGACGGTATTAAAACAGGGTCATTCCTTAGCATTGATAGCACAGGCGAAGGAACGTTTGCAATAGTATATAGAGAAGTATGAAAATAGATTTGGAATATTTTAGATTTATAGCAGTATCGGCATTTAGTCCGATACTTGCTTATTTCACACCGACAAAGGGGTTTTTTATCGCTTTGGTTGTGATGTTTGCTTTTAATGTCATTGCAGGCATGCGTGCGGACGGTGTTAGTATAGTAAGGTGCAATAATTTCTCCATGAGAAAATTTAAAAACTCTTTGGCCGAGTTATTGCTGTATATTGTTTTGTTATATGCTGTTTATATTGCCATTTCTCAATGTGGCGACTTAAAAGGTGCATTAATGGCAATGAAATCACTTACGTATGTTTTATTATATGTATATTTGTGCAATGGCTTGAAGAACTACGTAAAAGCATATCCGCAAAACATAGGATTAAGGATAATATACCATGCAGTCCGGTTAGAATTTACGCGCATTATGCCTTCGTACTGGAAGCCTATTATAGAGAGATGCAAGGAAGAAATGAAAAATAAAAAGTAGGTCAAAGGATGAAACAGGTTTTTATACCAATATTAGACAACGGGCACGGTATTGATACAGCCGGTAAGCGTTCGCCGGTTTGGGACGATGGTACGCAGTTGTTTGAATGGGAGTTCAACCGTGATATAGTCAAGCGTGTTAGTTCGATGTTAGAGGCGGAAGGCATTCAGTATAGAATATTAGTACCGGAGACAAAAGATGTATCTTTGTCGGCACGTTGTAAGCGTGCAAACGCGATATATTCAGAGACCTCCGGTAAATGCTTTCTTATAAGCGTACACGCAAACGCAGGCGGTGGCACCGGTTGGGAGGCTTATACGTCCGTCGGCCAAACAAAAGCCGATTTGATAGCAACGGAACTATATAAAGAGGCTGAAAAAGAATTTGCTCCGGACGGTTGGAAAATACGCAAAGATACAAGCGACGGAGACCCCGACAAGGAAAGCCAATTTTATATATTAAAACACACCAAATGCCCGGCGGTGTTAGTGGAAAATTTCTTCATGGATACCCGCAAAGATTGTGCTTTTATTCAGTCGGAAGACGGACGGAATAGAGTTAGTAAAGTGATTTTTGAAACTATTAAAAGTGTTTGTTATGGAAGAGTTATTTAAAAGAATCGAAGTAGACGTTTATAAAATGGAGTGTGTATATTAACCTTATTGTCGATGCTAATATGTCGGAAGTGCTGGAGGTTCTTGCAACGTCAAACGATTAAAGAATGAAGAAAATAATAATAATATTAGGTGTCTTAGTTGTTGTTTTAGTGGCTTATTTCCTTAATGTAAGGGTAAGCCAACTAAAACACGATAGAGACACCTATAAACGTAATAACGCGGTATTATTGAACGATGTGAAGTATTATCGGGCTTTAGATAGTTTGAATGCCGCACGCGTTGGGGTAGTGGAGTTAGAGTTATCCGAATATAAAAAGTATCGGGAAAGCGATGCAGAATTAATCAAAAGTTTGCAGTTAAAAAATAGGGAATTGCAAAACGTAACATCCGCACAAATGGAAACCATAACAAAATTAAATGGTAATGTACGTGATAGTATTGTATATTTGCCCGAAGATACAACAACAATCGTTTTAAAATGCGTTGATATTTCTGACCCGTGGTTTTCCTTAAACGGATGCGCGACACCGGACGGAAAGTTTACCGGAACATTTATAAACCGGGACAGCATTTTAATTGTGGAAACCATAGAATATAAAAGGTTTCTTAATTTTTTGTGGAAAACCAAGAAAATAAAAAACCGTGACTTTCGTATTATTTCCCGAAATCCACATACAAAAATTTTAGGATTTGAAGTTGTTACAATAAGAAAGTAGTATATTTGCAATGGGGATAGGCGGAGTAATTAACCGACCGAAAGGGCAAGCCAATAGCCCGTCCCCATTTTTTATTTGTTGGCAGTTCTTAAAAGTTGGCATATTATGGAAAATGAGATTTGGAAAGATATTCCCGGATATGTAGGGATATATCAAGTTAGTAATTATGGGCATATTAAATCATTGTCACGTCTTATTTATAGAAAAAATGGGCAAATATCTAAAACACAAGGAAAAATATTATCTCCCGGAATAGATAAATACGGATATTATATTGTTGTATTGTGTAATGGTAAAAAAGAAACAAAAACGGTTCATAGGATAGTTGCATTAGCATTTATAAATAACCCTAATAATTTGCCCGAAATAGACCATAAAGACGGGAATAGAAAGAATAATAAAGTTGAAAATTTAAGATGGGTAACAAGGAAAGAAAATGCAAATAATCCAATATCTAAATTAAGATATTCGCATACCGCAAAACAGATTAAAAACTACAAATATTTAATGCAATCAGTAAGACAAATAAAAGATGGAAAAGTTATTGCAGAATATGAAAGTATGAGAGAGGCAGAAAGACAAACAAACATTGCGCATAGTTCAATAAAAAAAGCAATAACCGGGAAACTGAAAAATGCAGGTGGTTTCCAATGGGAATATAAAAAAATGACTATCTTTGTGTCGCAATAAATATTTTTATCCATAACAAGATTGTTTTATCCGGAAATAAATATATCTTTGTAGTGCTTAGTTAATAGTTAAGGAGTTTTTTCATCATCTATTTTTAGGTATTAGTGGAGGGCGGTTTTTCGCCCTATTTTTATTTGGGCTTTAAAAAATCAATTCTAAGACATTTTTCTTGTTGTAGGTATATAAATACATTGTTTCGATTAGAAAGTCGCTTAAATTTAAAATTATCCTGAAATAAGTATTATTTTAATGACTTATTTTTGTTTTTGAAAAAAATCCCTCTTTTTTTAATCTAAAATTTGCACGTTTAAAATAAACGCACTATCTTTGTAGTGTCAAACAAAGAAAGCCCCCACCGGTTGACTAAGAGTATCCAAAACGACCGGTTATAAGGCGAAAGCCGTAAGAGGAGAAAGATGGACAGTATCTCCGAAGGGTTTAATGAGGGTTCGGTATCCGATTAAATGAAGCAATAAAGCCCAAAGCTTTCTAAGTTAGACAACAACCGACCGGACGGGTTTCCGGAAAACAAAAAATAACTGATATGAAGTGTAACGTTGTAGAAGGGACTAGTTTAATAAGCATATATAACGGCTTAAATTATTCCACAAGAGAGGTTAACCGCGATTTTAAGATAAAAGTTCGTGGCATTGTAGGCGATACGAAATATAATTGTTTGGTAGGCGTGTACGGTTTATTAAATATTGTCGGTTGTGAGATGGCTAATAAGTTATTATCACGTGCCTTCAGGAGTAAAGAGGATAAACAAGTATGTAAATTGAGACGCGGAATTAAAATAACTTTTTATTGTTATTAATAGATATGGGAATAAGGCAAATAAAAGGCTGATAGGTAAACAAAAAAGAAAAACCTATCAGCCAAGAAAAAATAGAGTTTCATTTTATAGACGCCACAAAGATACTATATTAAATTATATATCCTCTATCATGAATATAAAAATTATATATTTATACGAGTGGTTAAAAATAAAATTGCACATGTTATATTTAAATATTAAATTTGCATAGTCAAAGGAAAGGGAGAGAAATGAAAGTAAAAGACGATAAGAATTTAAAGCATTTGGCAGGCAGAGCCAGTAAAACGCCGGAAACAATATCAAGTATTATTATTGATTATTGCCCGAAATGGGATATATTAATAAATGATTCTTTTTATTTCGGTAAAACTCTCCGAGAATGTATAGATTTAGATACATTGATATTAGATATATTAGATGTGTTTAAAGATATGGGAATAAGCCGTATAAAATATAGTGATTATATGGCCTTAATGAATCTAACATTATTAGGTGATGGGGACTGCCCCGAATGCGGTTCTTTTATGGAGGTTACGGATTACGAATGTAGTTTATATGATGATGAAGAGCCGCCTAAATGGGTAGAAAAAATGTGCCCTAATTGCGGACTATATATTAATGATAAACCAAGAATTTTTTAAAACTTATAGAAATGAGATTGAAAGTAAACGAAGCTATTGCCCAATCAGAGGCTAACGGAAAGAAAGTGTTAAAACAAGAAATCGCGAAAAAGTTATTTAGTGTCGCGAATGAAAACACGCAACGCGTAAACATGTCAAATTTATGCAGAGGAAAGACGCAAAGAATTAAACCGGAATGGATTAATATTATTTGTCATGAATGCGATTGTACGCCGAACTTCCTTTTCGGATTTGAATAAATGACACATGCAAGTTTATTTAGTGGAATAGGTGGTTTTGATTATGCTGCCGCCTTATTGGGATGGATTAATATTTTTGATTGCGAAATAGATGCTTTTTGCCGTAAGGTTTTAGAGTATCATTTCCCTAATAGTGTGCATTATGGAGATATTACAAAACAAATATTTAAGGAATGGCGGGGGAAAATCGATGTGCTTTCCGGAGGATTCCCTTGCCAGCCTTTCAGCTTGGCCGGACAAAGAAAAGGAGCGGATGATAACCGTTACCTCTGGCCTCAAATGCTCCGGGTTATACGGGAAATCCGGCCAACTTGGGTCGTTGGTGAGAATGTTGCTGGAATCCTCACGATGGTACAGCCCGGTGCGGAGGTTGAAGTGGGAGGTCAGGCCTCTCTATTCGGAGAGGATTACCGAAAAAGAGTATTGCACCGACAAGAATATGTTATCGAAACCATTTGTCGAGACCTTGAGCGTGAAGGATATGCCGTCCAACCGTTACTTATTCCGGCTTGTGCCGTCGGAGCGCCGCACAGAAGGGATAGAATTTGGTTTATTGCCCACCGTACAAACGCAGGGACTGAAACGATGCAATTCACAGGGAAAAACGGAATTTATGCCGTTGGAACTTCTTCCCACACCGATGGCGACCGATATACATCATGCGGAACGAGTTGCAGAATTGAAAAAGAGAGGCGCGAAAGGGCAGCGATGTCGGGACAAAGGGGAGGCCGGTGCGAACGGTTTAACGGATTGGATGGATTTTCACGGATTGCTGCCGACCCCTACGGCAAGCGACAAAAATACGGGAACGACCAAAGAACGGAAAGATGGAGCGAGCCGGATGAGCGATTTAAAAAACAATATAGCTCATCAATATGGGAGAAATTCCCAACTCAATCCCCGATTTGTAGCGGAGATGATGGGCTTTCCGGTAGATTGGACGGTATTACCTTTTCTAAATGGAGGCAAGAATCCGTGAAAGCCTACGGAAATGCAATAGTGCCGCAGGTATCCTATGAGATATTTAAAGCAATAGAATTATGCCGATAAGCGAAGTATATAATATGGACTGTATGGAATATATGAAAGATATTCCAAACGCTTTTTATGATTTAGCAATAATAGACCCTCCCTACGGGATAGGTGAAGATGGATTAAAAAAACCATTCGCGAAGCAATAGAGCAAAAGCAAAACAGTACGCGCCTAAAACATGGGATAGAGCTAAACCCCAAAAACATTTATTTGATGAATTAATGAGAGTGTCAAAGAATCAAATAATATTCGGTGCAAATCATTTTATATCACAAATACCGTATGATAGTCCGTGCTGGGTCGTATGGGATAAGAAAAACGGGAAAACAGATTTTGCGGACTGTGAATTAGCGTGGACCTCTTTTAATAAATCTGAGAAATTGTTTGCTTTTAGATGGAGCGGATTTCTACAATAGGATATGAAAAATAAAGAGGTGAGGATACACCCGACGCAGAAACCGGTTGCCTTATATAAATTCCTATTAGAAACATTTTCTAAACCAGGGAATAGGATTTTAGATACTCATTTGGGTAGCGGGAGCAGCCGAATAGCCGCCTATAAAATGGGTTTTGATTTTTGGGGAACTGAAATAGACGAAGAATATTTCAATATGCAGGAAAAACGCTTTAGGGAAGAGTGTATTGGCGAAGTGAGACTGAAAACGGCAGTATATAAACAAAAAGAACTATTTGAATTATGAATTTAGATAAAAAGATAGACTATTCCATTGCCTTGTTGCGCAAGGCTGAATCCATGGCCTTGCGTTTAGACCCCGAAAATGGATTCTATTTGGCTTTCTCCGGTGGAAAGGATAGTCAAGCCCTTTACCACATCGCGCAAATGGCCGGTGTGAAGTTTAAAGCCCACATGAATCTGACCAGCGTAGACCCTCCGGAGGTCATACGTTTTGTTAGACGGCAATATCCGGACGTGGAGCTTATCAAACCTAAGATAAGCATCTACGACATAGCGAAGAAGAAATGGATATTACCCACAAGACAGTTGCGGTGGTGCTGTTACGTTTATAAGGAACAAAACGCAGCAGGTAAAATCAATCTTGTCGGTGTACGTAAACAAGAAAGTACAAGGCGTAAAAATTGGAAAGAAATGCAAATCAATGGCGGTAAAACGTTTAAAGGCAATTTCGACCAATTCAGTATTCATAATGAAACGATGATTTCCTGCATGGGAGGCGGAAAAGAAAAGATTGTTGTATCCCCTCTTCTTGATTGGACGGAACAAGATATTTGGACTTTCCTAAACACCGTTGCCAACGTACCGCATTGTGAACTTTATGACAAAGGGTATCGGCGTATCGGCTGTATTGGTTGCCCAATGACACATTACAAACAATTGTTGCGTGAATTTTCCGATTATCCCCATGTCAAACGGAATTGGATGAAAACAATAGAGTGGCTCATGACAAACAAATGGACTGATGTAAGGTGGGATAATCCCGAACAAGCCTTCAACTGGTGGATAAGCGGAAAGACATTTGCCAAGTTCTATGCCGATGAAGTATTACAACAGAGATTTGATTTTGATTTATGAAAAGAGAAGATATTGAAAAAGCGGCGGCAATATATACCGCCCAAGCAGAGGACAGCGATTATGCAGAAGTAAGAGACGTAAAACAGGCTTTTGTCAGTGGTGCAGAATGGATGGAAAAACATTTTTCGTGGATAAGTGTAGAAGAACGTTTGCCGGAAGAAGGGCAGCGTATTTTAGTAGAATTCTTGTTTTACTATAAATATCATGATAGGGAGGCACAATCACGCAGATATATAGATACATTTACATATAAATATGGCGTGTGGGTTGGTGATAATGGGGAATCCTATCCGGGAAATGAACTTACAAGGCGAGATATTAAAATTATATGCTGGCAACCTATTCCTTCTTTTGATGAAATATTAGAAGCTAATAGGGATGTTTTGGAACGGATTAAGGAGAAAGGCGATTAATTATGATACAAAAAAAGGAAATAGATATTTCTAAAAAAAGTTTGCGCATTTAAAATATAAATTATATCTTTGCATTGTTGAAAGTTCAACAACCGACCGGACGGGTTTCCGGAAAACAAAAAATAACTGATATGAAAAAACGTGTATTATCTGTATTAGAAAGATTTGTTAAGAATGTGTTATCTAATGAGTTTCAGTTAAAAGCTATTTTGATTCTGTTTAGCTTATTGGGGCTTGTTTTTATCTGTACATCTTTCTATAATCCGGCTTTATTATTTTTGGCCTTGCCATGTATTATTACTGTGATTGCATGTATTAACGAACTAAATAAAAAATAATCATGAAAGAAAAAGAAATTAAGTCGCCGTTTTCATTAGAACAAAATGAAGATGAAGTATTTGAAATTTATCCGGGTATGACTGCGGAAGAAATGAAAGCTTTATTTTTCGATTCTACTGCATTGATAGAGCCGGGATACAAGCTGTTTCAACTCAATAGCAACGGGCAAAGGTATTATTATCTATTTGATGATACAGGAACACCGAAATTTTATCCCTCTGTAACTACGATTTTATCACAAACATTACCTAAATCGCCTTTTCTGATTAATTGGATTGCGGAGAAAGGTATAGAAGAAGCGGAAAGGTATAGAGACGAACGCGCAGCCTATGGTACATTTATGCACGCTGCGTTTGAGGAACTATTAATAAACCGTGTTTATGATTTAGACGGCTTAAAAGATAAACTAAAAGCGTATATAGAGAATAAAAGCCTTCCTAACGACTTTATTTATTATGCAGACCAACTTAAAAAAGATGTGTTAGCGTTTGCCCAATTTATAACGGATTATGATGTAAAGCCGTTAGCAGTGGAGATTGCTTTAGCGCATCCAATCGGTTACGCTGGCATGATTGATTTAGTTTGTACTATGTTAGTACGTCCAGGGAGTAATGAACGGATAAACGCAATAGTAGACTTTAAAAGCGGTCGGAAGGGTTTTTCTGAGGAAGCCGAAATACAGGCGCATTTTTATAAAAAAATGTGGGAAGAAAATTATCCGGATACTTCAATAGAAAGAGTATATAATTTTAGCCCGAAAGACTGGCGTAAAAATCCCACTTACAATTTGAAAAATCAAACAGATAGCCCTAACGCCTTGAAAATTCCGGCATTATTAGAATTGGCTTCTATTGAAAACGAAAAGAAAGACAATGTTTTCACGGTCGTTAGTGGCGTTATTGATTTGGATTCAGATTCTAATTTGAATGAAAATATAACTTCCTTAACTTTATCTGATTTAGTGAAAAGCAAAAAATCAGATAAGAAAGAAATTGCACCCGAAAAGAATATTTCTAATATAGATGATGAAGAAAAAGAGAACAAGCCCAATAAACGCACAAAAAAGCCTTCTACGGCGGTAAAATCCAAAAAAGGAGCTACCATACGCAAAAAAGAAGAAAAGGCCGCAGAATCAAAAAAAAGAGAGAATAAACAAGTGATTAAAAAATTATTGAATGATAATTTAGAGATATGAGAAAGATAATAAGATATATACTTTCACTGATGCCGCATCGTGAAACAAAAGTTTCATATTTTGAGTATATACACGAAATTAATCCAAGCTGTAATGATGGATGGTATATAAAACAGATATGCCCGATGCGGAAGACTGATTATAACGGATATAGTAAGACTTATTTTTATGTTTTATTTGAAAGGGTTGTATATGGTAAGTGGGAGAATAAAAAAACAGATTCCGAAAACAAATAAACTTATATTCCCCCGAATAGGGTCTATTTGTGTAGGCTTGAAAAATGATAAAGGACTGCCGCAAAGTGTGGATTACTTTATAGCAAGGGGGAAATATGCTGGGCTATTTCACAAGGTATATGGAGATAGGCCGCAGACTATACAAATAATATTTCCGGATGATGAAGCGCAAAACGTATGTAATGAATCGTATGAATATAGAAACGACGCAGGAGCACGTGTAGCGTATGGCGATGGCGAGACGTTCCATGTTTGGGACGGTATGCAATACACAGCATTAAATGTGAATGAATATCCCAACTTAATGGAAAATGTATCTAAAAAGTATCCTAATAGACGCACAAGACGGGGAGATAATGGGTGGGATATAACACTAACTATGACTTTTATAATACCCTTAATAAAGGGAATCGCAGGAGTATGGACATTTGTAACAAAGGGAGCCGCCTCAACTATCCCCAATATACGCGATATTTTCGATGCCGTGTTATATGAAAGGGGATTTGTTCGGGGGATTATATGGGATATGAATGTACAATTTTGTATATCGCAAAAGCCCGATACCCATTCACGGTACCCGGTTGTTTCAATAGTTCCAAATGAAAGCGATGAAAATATACAGAAAATAAAAGAATCATATAAACCATTTAAATTAATAGATAAATGAATATGGAAGAAAAAGAGTTTTTAAGAAATGATAGTGTATACGTGAGACGCAGCGCGGCCGGTAACCCGAATACATCCGGTGCCGTGTTGGCCGAATTGGCAAAGGATTCAAATAACGACGTGAGACGCAGCGCGGCCGGTAACCCGAATACATCCGGTGCCGTGTTGGCCGAATTGGCAAAGGATTCA
>ERZ1027125.115-NODE-115-length-45231-cov-12.086573_pt1 | contig 45231 bp, 36 predicted proteins | sample MGYA00519249_ERZ1027125 | MGnify/ENA primary metagenome ERZ1027125 (study PRJEB26926, sample SAMN06164580) | human gut metagenome | biome: ENVO:00009003; feature: ENVO:2100002; material: ENVO:00002003 | host: Homo sapiens | place: USA | collected 2012 ... | reverse complement strand
GTCATGCCCCAAGGGGGCTAGTGCAAACCACCGGCACGGCCGGTGGTTATGATTTCGTTTGATAGACTATTGCGCCATATCTCTCAAAATATCAGCAACACGACATCTAGTCAATCGCAGCAACACGTGCATCCTATTATCTGGGTAAAGATAATAGGAGGACGGCAAATATCATAAAGGTGCGAAATCTATGCGAATAATTAGTTCAGTATAAACGCCAAAATGTTGTGAGTGTATTCTGAAAGCTACAAACACAGACCTTTGCCGATTGATAATTGTGGTCTTGTATTTTGGTATCTATTCACAAATGCCTGATGTATTTTTATCAGCTTTTCTGCATTCTCTCAAATTTGAGAACTCTACAAAACAATAGGCTTTAACGTAATTTTTCGACAAATAATAAAGCGAACGCTATGAAACCGCTTGATAATTCTGATATTATCTGCTATAATAAATATCAAAGACATTCTATTATGGGGAGGAGTTATGCGACGATGGCAGCTAGCTATAAAAAGCTTTGGAAGCTTCTAATAGATAAAGATATGAAAAAGAAGGATTTGCAGTCACTAGCAGGTATTAGTAATTATACGATTAGTAAATTAAACCGCGGCGAGAATGTGACTGTAGACATCCTTGAAAGAATATGTGAGGCTTTGAATTGCACGACAAACGATATACTAGATTTTACCGAACCATCTAACACAAACAGAATCGCGAAGGGAGAAGGTGAAAAATGAAACCATTTGGTGAGTTTTTTGAGATAATGCTGAACTCCTGTTGTGCGTTTTTAGGAGTGAATAATAATGATTTTTTCGAATTCTGCTTTGGCACCTTTCACGCAAAACATGAGAGCAAGATCGGAAGTGAATTGGATTCACTAACTAACAATGCAAAACATATCATGAGCAATGGCCTAGCTTTATCACTTGGAATAACCGGAACACTTGACCCCGATTTTCCTGGACTTAATAAAACAAATCGCTATGATAACAATCCTGATGTGGCCCGCCAAGGATGGTATAGGTATCGAAGAATGGGGCAAATTGATGGGGCATCCACGATTAAAGAAAACATGCTCATCGGCACAACTTTGATCCTATGCTTGATATCGACAGCGCAGGATGCTTTTGCAGAAACAGATGAGCGATTTGAAAACAAATCTTTCAATAACAATGAGTTGATCGCTTGGCTTTGTGAAGCCACGAATTACAGCAATTCATTTTATATAGAGAAAGTTAAAACAGAAGTTCAGTACTTACTTCCCTTTTTACTTTCCAGTTTATTCTATTGCCGAAAATGGCAAACTGATGGTGACAAGCCTAGTTTTGATATAGCATTTTGGTTGGATAACCATTTTAATTCTTTAATTCGCGTTTCTAACGACGTGAAGATGTCAGAATTTCAGAAAGAATACTATACCCATCTTTGGAATGTCAGCAAAACGCTCGATATTAGAGACATGGTTAGCGGTGCGCAATTGTCAAGTATCAGCAAAAATGCACAAATATCAAATCTGTATATCATTCCTCCGTTTTTAAGGGATGGCGAGGTTGTCGATCACCCTATAGATGATCGTTCTCTGTTTTCTTATTTAGTCGTAGCAAATACCGGCTGCGGTAAAAGCACTTTTCTCCAAGCAATTATCACAGCAAATATTTATGAGAAGGTTGCCGCCCTACAAATTGCGTCTCTTGCAGAAGAGGCCATGAGCAGATATAAATTGATAAAAGAAAAATTAGGATTTTCAGGGGGCTATTTCCCTATCTTAGTAAAAGCAGATAGTATAAACCATGTTGAGCTTGAGAACCTACGGGTAAACAGTCTTCTCGACTTCGCAGTTGGTTCTGAATGTGAGTCTTTCAAAAAATGGATTGAATATATCGTCACTCAACAGTGCGACGGGAAAGTGCTTCTTCTTGTTGATGCATTAGATGAAATAGATGGCAGTAGTCGCAAGGATCTTTTCGGGAAAATGATTGAAAAGTTCATAAGCGAACATCATGCAGTAAATGTCATTCTTACAAGTAGGCCTATTGACTTTAGAGACTTTCACGGATGCACCTTCTACGATAATCATATTAGAATCTCTTTGGGCCAATTTGGCGAAGAGGAAATAAAAGAACTGATTTCCAAATGGATACAATGTGATATTTCATTAGCTAAAGATGCAGATATTGAAAAAAAATACCGATATTTTCTTGAAAACAAGTATTTGTCCAGACTGGCGCCAAACCCGTATATGCTTAGTCATGCGCTACGCTATCAGGCCTATCACGTTAATGCAACGCCGCAAGAAATCATATCTCATGTTATTGATAATTTGATCATAAAAAGATGGCCAGCTGAAAAGTACAAGGAACTCGGCATTACTCCAAAGTATATGCGAGAGGTTTTAGCATATATTGCTTGGAATATGGCATATGAAAACGAGCATGTAATTCCATCAAACGGCATTGTTTCATGGTTTTGTAGAGCCTCCGAAGAAATTGCTGAAGAGGAGATCGATCGTAATACTTGGAGCCAAGTCGTAAAAGAAATGACTGCTCGTTCTGGCCTAATTGTATTGGAGGATATAGATTATGTCTTTCAGAATGATGTGATTGAGCACTACTTGGCATCTGAATGGATAGTATCAAGCTACAGCAATAGTTGGAGCCAAGAACACAACTCTGAGTTCTATGTCCTTCATAAATTACAGGATGTTATTTGTGATACCATCGATGAATGCTGGGAGGATATACTAATCATGATGTTCTCCCCCGACAAGAATTACATTAGAGGGAGACTTGATAAGTTAATTCCCGCTCTACTGAAGTTATTACTATTGAAAACCGCCGAAACGATGAATACAAAAGAAATTATAGTAATCGGAAATGTGTTTGTAAATGTTGTTCGGAACGCTTTCGGCAAGAATCATATTACAAATGATGCCTATGAGAGTGGAAGGCAAGTCCGCCGACAGATCGCAAAATTTCTCTATAATAATTCTCATATTATAGGCGATTCATGGAAGACAACGCCGGAATTCATCGATGCCTATGAGTTTTTGAAGGAAAATAAGATTATAAATTAGGAGGCTTACACTAATGAGTAACGAATTTGAGAAAAATGATGACCTTTTAAGTGAACCCTCTGCGGAAAGATTAAAACAGCTTATCGAGCAAGTTTCCGGTGATAAAGACGCACCGGAGGGGCTCTTGGAGCTGTTAAAGAGGATGTCAGAAGATCCGGATCTGGATGCTCTCGTTAGGGACAATAAAGAAGAAGCAGCGCGAAAAGAAGCTGTTGCGAATGAATACGCCGATAACATTCACGCTTTCTTTGAAGGAAAAGGATGGCACTATACTGCATTAGATTCGAAGGGGCGCGTTATGCTGTTGGGTTTCAAAATGAGAAATTCAACTGTTCGACTTCAAATTATAGTTGAGGAAGATGCTGAGTGTATCAGATTTAATATTCAACTATTTACTTGTCTGGAAGAATATCGCCTTGCAATGAGCGAATATATCACGGGACTGAATCACCCCTTGCGTTACGGAGCATTCCATATCGACAAGGAAGATGGCGAAGTCACTTATCGTTATTCGGTCTCCTATAAAGATTTGCCCTTTAGTGCGGATTCTTTTGAGGGATATATTGATGCATGTACAGTTACAACTGATAGGAATTATAGAGAGCTCAGCAGAATAGCAAACGGAAAATTCAGCGATGAAGAAAAGAAGGATTGGTTTAGAAAAATCAAGCAATTTGCCATTGCTCTAAGCCAATAAGGGGGAGATGCCGTGTTCAGCATTACGGAAACAAGATATATCCAAGAACTAATTGCTCACTGCTCACATTTTCGACCTGACGGGTTACCTTCAGCGGGGGAAGCTTTCTATCAAAAAATTACCCTAGAAGATATATATATAAGTCTGAAACTGTTTGGAAGTGATGAGTCGGAAGAACGTTTGAAAACAGGGGCAACTATATCTAACTTTGCCAGCGATAATGCTGAACAAAGAACCTCGGGAAGGATTAATGAAGTTACAATTGCTCAAGATGATCGCCTTTTCCCAATGTGCGATTCTCTTGATGAAGCTGATTCATCGTATAGCAGCTTTATAGCTTTTTTAGATGCACAAATTAATAAACCTGTTTCACGGAAAAGTGAGATTGATTCTTTTATTTGGCTGCTTGATGAACAAATATCAGCGTTGTCGAATGATACAAAGCCAGATGCCTTAAATGGAATCAGCGATGCTGACAACCCGTTGGAATTTGCTGATGCTATTGATAATAGCGGTGCTTTATTAATTCATCAAGATTCGGTCAAACGTGAGCTACACGAGAACATTGAGCAACGAAGCTTAATCCATGAGGAAGTATTAAAATATGATAAAAAGCCTGTTGGACCAATTTTTGCTGGAGTTCCTTCAAGAAAGATTATCTTATCAAACCCCGGATATGGAAAGACAACATATGCAAAGAGGATTGCGTTAGCTTACGCTGATAAAGACAAATATGCCTTGGGCGAATTGTGGCCAGGAAATCTATTCCCATTTCTTCTTTATTGTAGATCCTTGAATGATTATGATATAAGTGAAGAAGACTCGTTTTGCGATATCGCGTATAGAATAGCAAAAAAACAATTTGACTGCATTTCCGACGAATTTAGCACATTCAAAGAAATGCTTGATTTTCATGCTGCATCAGGTGATCTGCTATTAATAATAGACGGTTACGATGAACTGTTTTCGCGAAACAATCAGAGACGCTTTTCAAAGCTTCTCCATGACTACCTGTCTGAAGCCGACAATGTTCACCTTCTACTCACATCAAGAATAGTATCTTTTATAAAAGACGACTATGCTGATAAAGAAAGCATTAATTATATAATGTCTATTCCTGGCATACGTCGAAATATAATAAAAGAACTAGACGAAGAAAGCAAAGAAGTATTTATTAGAAAGTGGCATCAAGCTCTATTTCCATTTGATCCTGAGAAGAAAAAGACGGCTGACAGTATAATTGCCCAATTGAAATTGCCGGCTTTTGCATATCTTAGGACGATGACATCCGTGCCGCTACACCTTTCAAATATTCTATTTGTTGCACGAGTAACGAACAGAATACCAACCAACAAGGTCCAATTGTACGAAGAATACATAGGTGTTTCTTTGAATTGGCATGCGACGGGGAATCTCGAAGCAGATGAAATTAAAACCCAGCTTGCTTACGTCGCTTATTATATGATGAAGCGTGGGCTAATTCGCTTTTCTAGAGGTATGTTGATCCAAGCATTATTAAAATGCTCGGTTGATCTGGACGGGGAATTCCGTACACCGCTGGACGAAAACAATGTTGATACATTTATCAATGAACTAGAGGAGAGAACGTGCCTGTTAAAGAGTATTCGAAAACTACTTGGAGAAGACTATTACCAGTTTACCCATCTTCAATTTCAGGAATACTTAACTGCATACGCAATAGCTAAATGTTGTTCCGAAGATTTGAACACGCCACGAGAACTGGTCGCGAAATACTATAACAAAAACTCATGGCGTGAAGTGATTGTTCTTACGATAATGCTTGTGAATCGTTCAGAACGAAATCAATTGATTGATTATCTAATTCACGAGGCCAAAACGACCGATGATAATTACTATGCAACCAATCTTCTGTTTGAATTAATTACAAACGGAGTAATCAACAAGTTAGAGAAAAGGCACGCAATATATGACCTGTTGTTCAAAGAACACATCACTGACAATCAAATTAATAGTATATGCAAATTTTTAGAGGATATTCAATCTGAGGATTTTGTCGGTTATGTTACGAAAATGTTCGAGCAGAGCCTTGCATTGGGTGATAGTAACTATTCGTTCGCTTTAGCAACAATTAAGGCATATGAGTATCTGAAGAATAATAAGAACCCACTTGAAGAGGCGGAGAAACAGGTACTTACCCAAAATGGTACCGATTTTGTTGCAAATCTATATGTTTTTACTGTCTTGGGCTGGTGTAAATACTGCAATATCAAAAGCGATTTTTTTGGCCAGGATATAATTCTCTCGGATGCTTTTCTTAGGAAAATTACACAACTCTTGAAGGTAAAATCTGATTGTTATAATGATGTAGCGACGGTGATTAAAGATATCATTTTGGCAGAATACATCGTGGACTATAAGCAATTTGATGAGGACGTTTTTAAGAGTTCGATCTGCTATCTTACCGACCTTAATGAAAAAATACGAAATTCCGCAGAAAAGGTGCTTTCGGTTTTTCCGATCAGCTTCTTAACACTTTCATTCGCTGGTAACAATGATGTTGAAGACCTAAAATCCGAATACCTCGAGAAGTATAGAGTATGTTTCCGTGATCCGAAAAAAGCTGAGGAAACAGTGTTTCTATTTGCAGTTTGCACGTTGCTGGGGTGTTGGGATGTTGCCTCCGATGAACTGCTCAATGAGTTTACAGACTTAGAGGGTTACTATGAGCAGAACAAGAAGGAGTCGAATGATGAAGCAAGAAAAAGGCTTTCAATATTACGGAAACAGATTTCTGATTTGTCAGATCCGTTTTCTGCAGGAATGTACTACTATAGTATCAAGGAGTATAGCTCTGCAAAAGCCGCGTTCATTCTTGCTTACAGGAAAGGCACCACTGCAGTTAAGAACAACTTAGCATATATGCTTCGCAGAGGCGAAATAGGTGAGGTAAGAATTGAAGGAAAAGCACATAGCGTTTCAGAATTGCTTGCCGAAGGTGTCTCCGAAAACGAACCGTTTTCCGTTGTTAATTATGCTCTGAATGAATCAAAGCGCAAATCGAATTATGACTATGAACATGGAATGTCAATTATAAATCGGATAGTTGGAGCAACACAAAGTCAGATCTACAGCGTGTATTCATGGTGGGACGAACTTGCTAAGTCGGGAGACCCAGAGGGCTATATTGTGCTTGCATGGTTAGTGGAGCTGGGGCTAGTTAATGACATTCCTCATAAGCCGCTTGAGGAGCTAAAACAATACATATAATAGAATTGCTCTTTGTGACGCACGGTTTTCCGTGCGTCACTTTTTTTATGCAGTTATGTTACTTGTGTGCCGTTTCATGTCCGGTTGATATTACGGCAAGTAAATGGGTGCAACGGTACAATATAGTCAGAGGTCAGGCAAACGGCCACACCTCTACAACATCAAACGAAAGGAGTTAATCACGCCCCATCAAAAACTGCAATCAGTCTGGGAAAACTCATCACTGATATCAACGTGGTAATTGATACAGTTGACGATACCACAACTTTTTTGCCTTGAACTACAGAAAGCTGCTGTAGGTATAACAGACCGATTGGCTCACTTGCTAAATGGCAAACAAATCATCGATGTCCACTGTTTATAGTAATTGTTGTAGTTAGGAGTTTTAAATAATTACAGTGAGTGTTGCAGAGGTTTCTGCACAGCTTTAACCCTTGGTCAAGGTGCATTATATCAGACGTCGCGAACCTGATAAGATCGACTTGGTCTTGTGGTTATGAGCTGTTGAGTGAATATTGATGGTCAAAGAAAGAGGATGAGTAAACTCTTTGGTGTGGAGTTCCTGACGCGAAGATTAGAAAAGGGGGATAGTATGAAAAACTATGAAAGGTATCCAGTCGGATGGTGTCTATGTAACTTCGATACTACTCGCCTGATGAGAGCCAGTTGGCAACTGGCCGAAACCAGCGAAAGCTGGTCGCGAGAAGCCTGTTGTAACACACGATTTCTCAGAATGTTACATGATGTGCATTACATGTTGCAGGTGTGTAACTGCAAGTGCAGAAGATGTGTGAGACAATAGAATCACAGACGAGACAATCGTCAAATAACAAAGAAAGTGAGCGTGAACAAAATGACTGATACGCGTAATGGTGCACTGTCTGAACAGGTTGCAGGTGCTGATCTCGATCCCAGAGCAAAAGGATTCATGGAAATGCTTGAGAAGGATGAAAATGTTCCGCCCGAGCTGTTGGAAAAACTTCGCGGCGCTGGAAGCGATCTCATTCGTAGGCTCTTCAGTGATGAGGATACCGACGAAGAGAAGGTTAAACAGGCCGACGCCTATTATGAAGCCATTAAATCCTTTATCGATAAGAACGAGTGGCATGCATCTATTGTCGACAAGGAAAACAGAGTGATTGTGATGGGCTTTTCCATGAAAAACGCCGCTTTTAAGGTGATGGTTCGCGTCGATGCAGAAGCAGAGAGCGTAACCATTAACGCGACACTCCCTATCTCATGCTTGAGCGAGTATCGCTTTCTGATGGACAGCAAACTGAGCCGGCTCAACGAGACTCTTCGTTATGGAGCTTTTAGGCTTGATGAGGACGATGGGGAAATCACCTATCGACTTACGTTCTCTATCGCTGGTCAGGAATTCAACGACAAGATGTTCGACAACTATCTTGACTGTTGCCTTATTACCCCCGATATCAACTACAAGAAAATTGTCAAGTACGCTACTGGCGCGCTTAGCAGGGAGGAAAAGGTCGAAGTCCTCGGGGAGCTGAAATCTCTTGCTGTCGCAATCAATGAATAATACTTATCTTGCCCCACCTGAATGAGAGGCGGATGGCAACCGGCCGAAACTACAGCAGCAATCAACGCTGCTGTAGTCGTGGGAAGCCACTAATACTGAATAAAGGAGATAAAAGCTATGACGAACTATCCCATTGACGGCGCTCTCGCCGCCACCGAAGGCGCCTTTGAGATCGATCTGCTCAACAAGGTGACCGGCACTACTTACCCTCAGGCTGCCGTGTACGGCACGAACACACTCGGCCAGGTTATCCAAGAGTATGCGGTTGACATTGGTGTGAATCCCAATGACAGCAAAATTCTCTTCGAGAACAAGCGCACCGGGGCATCTACCAGTGACACCAATGAAACCGTTGAGGGGCTTGGTCTTCAGGAAGGCGATGTGCTGGCAATCAGCGACAACGCAGGCGTGGCTGCCGATGAGGAGGCCTTTGAGATTGATCTCCTCAACAAGGTAACCGGCACGACTTATCCTCAGGCCGCTGTGTACGGCACGAACACTCTCGGACAGGTTCTCCAAGAATATGCCGTTGATATCGGGGTTAATCCGCACGACAACAAAATTCTCTTCGAGAACAAGCGCACCGGAGCATCTACCAGCGACACCAATGAAACGGTAGGAGGACTTGATCTGCAGGAGGGTGACGTCCTGGCAATCAGCGACAATGCCGGTGTAGCGTAAATGCAAGGGAGCTGACATGATGGTGACAATATGCATCTTTGTCGGCTTGGGTTTGGCTGCTTGCGGAATCATAATCGCGTGTGTTACGAAAAGGGGGCGCAAAGAAAAACCAGTCAATGCACCTCCGCCGCTCCCGCCTCGGGTCAATGTAGGCATACCCTCACCAACAGTCAGCCATGCTCAAACCAGAACACGCAGTTCTTCTGCTGCAAGAGCACTGCCACCCCGCCGGTCTTCCGCGTCGGCAATCGCCAATGCAGCCCGAAGGGGGGCAGGGGCTGGCTATGGACCCCGTGGAATCAAACCCACGCAGTTCCCGTGCTGCCCTATTGATAAGCTCCGGAATGTCCCGGGCGAGGGGCAAGTGATCTTCTGGAACAGCGGAGAGAACTGTTACCGCTGTTCCAGAGGGCACCGATTTAAGAGCAACGGGAAGCTGCTTTGACAGCCTAGAAAGGAAAGATAATCGAACATGAACAATGTTGTTTATAATGCCTTGAAGCTCTCAGAGTATCGCCCACTGTTCCATAATCTGCACGTGCTGGTTATCGGCGCCGGAGCGGTAGGAACACATCTCATGGAGAAATTCGCTAAAATGGGACTTTCTCCTGACGCAATGGATTTCGATTTCTTCACGCTTGAAAATGCAGCCAAACACGGCTGCCTGATCCGCACGCCGGAAGATGCCGGACGAAACAAGGCGGAATGTGCGTCTGATCGAGTCCAGCCACTGCTAGACGATGACTGCACTTCCAACGGTATCGACGGCGACCTTTGTAAGCTCGGTCCGGAGGCATTTGCTGATTACAGTTATGTCGTCGCGGCAGTGGATAATTTCGACGCCAAAGTGCTTCTGAACGAGTTAATCCGACAGCTTCCTGAAGATCGACGACCGATTGTCATCATGGATGGAACCCATGATGAAATGGCACAGAGCGTGATTCTGGACAATACCGAATTCTGCCTTCGGTGCTTGATTGATGAGGGGTGGATGAAGGACAGCGGCATTCGGACATCCTGTGTCGGGCCGCAGGTTAGACAAATTGACGGTGTCAATGAAATCGTCCGTACATCCAACCTTGCCAGCTCCATGGCCGCGCATCTCAGTGCCGAACAGCTCAGAGCCAGCATCATCGGACATGACGGCGTGATGAATCGCAGACTGACCTATACAGCCTACCCTCATCTGGAGTTGAGCGTTGCTCACCCCTTGCGGAAGCGTAATTGCCCCGGATGTGCGATTCATCCGCCCACAAAGATTGAGTGGCTGCATGGCAGTGTCATGAATGTTACACTGAAAGAGGCGATGGAGCAGATTGCTGCTACCATTGGTACTACGGATTTTGAGATGTCCGTTCATCGCCTGAATTACAGGAAGATCGTCCATGCTGGCTTTATCGTGGATGATGTGTGCCATTCGTGTGGGACCGCCATCAAGGTGATGAAGCATGAGGGCCGTGTTTTTCTTGACGATCTTCTGTGCGATAAGTGTAGCACCCAGGGAAAACGCGCTCATAACAGTGCAACCTTCTCTCATGGCGAGATCCTGCATGCTTTTGACCTCGGTTGCAGTGAAGAAATCCAGAAGATGACACTCTACGACTTGGGGTACCCGCTTGGCGCTCATATCGAGGTGATTCAGCGTAACGGAGCTATTGACTTTTTGGATACCGAGAAGATCACTAGGACAGTCTTTGCGCTCGATGAGGATCACCTGAAAATGCACGAAATCCATAAGCTCTAAAAGGAGGTTCAACATGAGTTGCTCAACCAACTATACCGATGAATACGGTCACACGAGAGAAGTCTCCATCACCGAAGAAGACTCTGCCGAGGCTTTGAAGAACGATTACCAGGAAATCGTCCGGAAATACAACCCCAAGTATGTGACGATCCAGAGGGTTCAGGCGAAAACCGGTGAGGCGATGCACCTCAAGGTGACGGTTAAGGCACCTTCGCATTACCTCACCACAAACGAGGACTCTACGCCTAAAGCATGTGAGTCTATGACGGCGGATATCATTTGCTATCCCGGTTATCCGCTGAAATCCGTATCAGCCTCGTATGCCTCAGATCATTATCTTGCGAGTCCTAACGTTTTTCGTTCCGGGAACGCCTGCATTGACACCTGGATTCCCTTCACGAGTTCTCTGACTACGGTCGTGGACAAGCTCGTGCGCGATATGATTCACGATCCCGGTGTGACTCGATATGAAAGCATGGCAAACAGCAGCGTGGCACAGTGGCATAAGGATGGCGTTGCTTCCAAACGTTTCCCCACGATTCATCCCAAACTGCTTTATGCCCCTGAACTGACGGCTCTTCCGCCTCGCAAGGTGACAGCCAAGCCTGTGACCGCACCTCCGCCCCTTCCCGGCAGACACCACTGAGAGGAGATGAAGTATCGTGACCAATTATACCCCTATGCCTACCAGGCGTCCTTCGGAGCCCAAAACTTATCCTGTATGCAGCCTTAAGAAAGCTCTGGACATCATCAAAAGCAAGTGCGGTGATGTGTATGTCAAGGAAAGGCATGGAAAAGGACGCAACAAGGTTATCATCCTTCCCGAACCCGAACAGGAGCTTAACTCGATCATCTCATATGGAAGACGATCCCCGATGAATGTCTATGAGCAGAAACTCTATGGGATGGGCCATTTTCTGGTCGATGATGACGGTAACGTGATTACGATTATCAGCCATATCATCGAGATCCAGACTATGAATCGCAATCCTGTCGGAGCATCAAACCTTGGTCCCAACGGAGAATACAATCCGGGGCTCGATTTTCTGGAATACCATCGTGAGGAGTTTCTGAGAAATGAAGCCAAATTCAACATGGATGCCTTCGGCTACCAGGTTGATCCTTTTCTCAAGCTCTGCGGCCCCTCGGAGTTCGTTTTGGAAGGGCATACTCACCCCGATCTCGGTGTGTTTTACAGCGGTACTGACAAGGTGAGTGGCGCTGCACGCGCGGCATCGTCTCCCGTCTGTATCTTCGTGTGTGACCCGATTCGGAAGAAGATGCTGGGCAGCATCGGGAAGGACTTTGCCGAGGCAGAAATCATTGTGTTTTCGCGTGGCACGGCTCCTCAGGAAGATCTTAGCGAAGACAAGCGCCTGATTCCTCCTACCGATGAAATCGTTCGTCTTGCCAGTCAGTGCCTTCGTACACGCGGTTATGCTGGAGATATTAGACTGCGCACCCGTATTGATGGTAGAGGCTGCTTGAAAATCAAGCTGGTGATTCCCAAGGGCAGAAGGGAGTGAATCATAATGGCGAAGATACCGGAGAAGCTGGGTTCTGAATACTATAGAGGATTCCTCACTCGTCAGGGGCAGGCGTTCTATGACCGCATCAATGCCCAGCTTCTCCGGGGGAATTACTCAGGTAAGACGACATTCTCCATAAGTAATCCCGAAACATCTGCATCTGATTGCTTTGCAGCCTACAAAGCGATCAGAGACGATCACCCGGAATTCTTCTATCTGGGATTTCAGAGTGAATTCACCCGCAGAGGTCGGACCGGCACTCTGGAGTACCCAATCCTGTATGCCCCTGAAATCATTGATAGAATCCGGCAGCAGGTGCGGAAGAGTATTTATCGCACCGTTCGTGGAACTGCTCATCTGCATATGATTGACCGTGAGATTCTCGTGTATGAGCGTATTTCAAAGAAGCTCGCATATTCCAATCATAGCGATGTTCGGGATCACAATATTGTGGGCCCTGTGCTTCTTTCATCGGGTGTATGCGAAGGGCATAATGCATTGTTGCTGTTGTGCTTCAGGCGAATCGGCATTCCCTGTATCAAGGTTTATGGCAGAACCAAAACGGATGGCTGGCATTGTTGGACGATTGCATGGATCAACGGGATTCCCGTTCACTGTGATGTCACTTGGGACGGAACTGAGGAAGGACTTGTACGCTTCGATTACCTGAACCTGTCAGATAATCAGATTTCAGGCGATCATTACGACTTCAAATGCGCCCGCGTTCCCGAATGCACATCGGAAACACTGAGCTACTATAGCTATCGTGGTCTGTGCGTTCATTCCTTTAACGATCTTAAGACGCGGCTCAAAAAGGATTCGCAGAGGGGCATATCGCCGATACTAATCCACTTTAGTTACCGTCCCGCGTCTGGAGATTGCCTGAAAGAAGCTCAAAGGGCCTTCTCAGAAGAACGGATAAGCGGAAATCATCGGCTCTATTATCATCCCACTCTGAAAAACCTGGCCGTGAAATAGATATCATAAGTACAAGGAGATGAGACTATGTACCAATCAATCATCAGAGATACGGGCGGGAACGGTTTAATCCGAATTCAGCCGGATGTATGCGGACAATACTCCGCGATTGTCAACGGGAGTATTCTGGTTGTCCCTCCGGGAACCACTGCGTTCGTTGCTATCAACGGTACGCTTTCGCGCCCCTATGGCCCCGGCAGATACGAAATCTTCACAGGCGTTGATCCCTTCTTTGTAAGGCTTCGCAACATCCTGACCCATGGAGATACTGGAACCACCGTGTCTGTATTTTTTGTGTCGACTGAAAGGGCAAAGTTTGTCAAGCTCGGCACTGGAGAGTTTCCTTTCCGGGAGCATCGCTTCCGTCTTACAATGAAAGCGCTTGCATCTTGCAACCTTTCCTTCTCAATCTCCGACCCTCTGAAGGTTCTCACAAAACTGGTCGGAAGCTATAGCTCCGCGTTTTCGGATGAAGATATCGATCCGTGTATCGAACAGATGGTTCTCGCTCCCATTAGAGAAGCCATTTCCAGGGAGATCGGCAAGCTCGACGTTACTGAGTTCAACAGCAGACTCTCTCACATTGGAAATATGGCCGTCACCACGATTAGACCCAGTCTGTCTGAGTACGGCATCAAGCTGGAGCGGTTTGACCTTGTAGCCATCAATGTCCCCGATTCGGAGATTCAAAGACTCTATAGCCTGGAGCAGGAGTATGCCGGTGGGAAAACCCGAACCGATCTCGAACTGGATAACCTGCAAAGAGTATGGAACGGTAACGTCAATAACCGCACCTTGGGTGAAATGATGACGGGAATTCCTTCTCGAGGGCAGGCTCCTACTGGTGGTGCTGCATGTAATTCCAACGGGAACGCTGGCGGAATGGCTCCAATGATGATGCAGATGATGATGCTCTCACAGATGCTCCCGGCGTTGCGGGAACCGCTGACCGAAATGACTCGGCACACGGATATGTTTGGCGGTGCATCGTCTGACGCCCAGGGAAACACCTCATCTGCGGAATCGCCTCCGCCCATGCCTGATCGGTACAAGCGTTGCCCGTCGTGTAACGGAAACGTGATGCGTGGCAATAGCGTTTGCCCCATCTGCGGTTATAGATTTTAAGTGAAAGGAATGATGAAAATGACACGCAAAAACTACTCTTTAATCCCCGTCCTTGCAGCCATCGTTTTGATCCCCCAGTTTCTTTTCTGGTGGCTCGCCCCTGCAGCAGCAGCCGCTCGTCTCGCAGTGTACATTGGCGGCACACTTCTCACTGTTGGAATCCCTGTGGCATACCTCGTAACGTACTGGAACAGCAACCTTCGCAAAGCAGCTGGACTCTCCGTCGTTTGTTGTATCCTTGAAACCGCTGTGATTGCTCTTTCCGCCTTGCTTTTGGGAATTGACGTATCTGTAAGGTCGGCGGTCTTCGCTTTTATAATCACAACTCTGGTTTGCCTGATTGCTTTGATCCCTTTGATCAACGCCGTGCTGAAGCAACAGAGACAGGGCGTATATTCTGCTTCCATTCCTGTGGAACCGAGCAACCAGCCGGTTCGTGAAGTTCAGGAGCACAGCGATCGTGCAACCGGTCTTCAGCCTCATAATCCCATTCCCGCGCGTATGCCGCACCAGACTACAACCAGCAAGCCTTTGCCTCCCAGAAATCGATAATCGTATCATACCGTTAGAAAGGTGGTGATTCTATGGATCGCGTCTGTAGTCGCTGTGGCTGCTCCAGTTTTCACTACAATCGCAGCAGAATGAGAATGGAGTGCGACTCGTGTGGACACCCGGTGTATGATCCGCAGCAAGATCAGCAACTCATGCAGTATGACAAGACATATTCTCAAGCCATGAGTCACCTTACTGCCGGCAACTGGGAACAGACTATCGTCATTCTGAGACCGTTAATGAGCCAGTACCCCACAGAGAAGAAACTGTATCTCGCTGTCCTACGGGCAGCAACTCAGGACTTCGGGGACATAGACATGGATAATACCGCTAATAGAACCATCGCCTCTGAAGCGTGGGATAAACTGGTGAGGCTCAACGGCGTAACCAGTGAAATGATCAGATACGGCAGCCGGCGCTATGAGAAACACAGAGAGGAACTCAACAAACAAAGGACCAGAATCCTCGCATGGATCTTTGCCGCTGCGTTCTGTTCTATCGTCGCCGGAGTGCTTTTCGGCACGGAGTGCTATTTTATCGCTGTGCTTTGTACAGGTGGTCTGGCGGGCTGCCTGTACAAGGTGTTCAGCTCACATCCCGTCAAGGTGATCAATCAGCTTATGAGTACCGTACCGAACTATCAACACAATCCGTTCATTTAGGGGGACTCATATGAAGAAGTTTTTGATGGAGGAGAATACTTTGTCCTGACTTCATATCGCATCAAGGCGGTTCCTATCTCGGACGACAATGAAGTCGGCTTAACGCTTGCAAAAACGATTTGCGAGGATGCTTGCTATCTATCCTCTGCGGGAAATGGGCAAACGGCAATTGAGATTCTTCGTATCTCGGGAAGAAAAGCAGGCAGCCGTATTAATCATTTGCTTACGCTCAGAACCCATGACAGTTCTGAACAGGATTGTGTTGTCCGTCAGGAAGCTCTCGAAAAAGGTATCCTTTCGCTTCTTCATCAGTCTGGTTTTACAGCAGAAGAAGTACCCTTTGAGAAATACAGAAAGCATATTTCCGAGATGGATACAGATTCGGTCTGGGCATTAATGAAACAGGATATCCAGGAATACGGCATACAGGAAACATATACATCACCGTCCGTGGTCGAAAGTGTTGACTGGAAGCGGATCTACTCAGTTTTGGACGGCTCCGGCTGTGGTTTATGTATTCAGATTATTCCTGCACTGTTGTCTGATAACGAACGCCGACTGATCGCAAAGAACACTGCTCGCTGCGCACAGGCCATGGATGGCGTAGTTCCCAATTTGCGTGACGGCCTTGCTGCGGCATCGGCAGAACGTTGGAAATACTATGCTAAAGAAATCATGCATCCTTTTGCGGAAGTAAACATTGTGGTTGCTGGGACAGTAGCCGATGCCGCACTGGTTACTGCCAGATTAAAGCAGTCTGTACAGGAGACAACCTTTCGAACCGTTGCCGTTTCAGCGTACCAGAGGTACCGCATTTATAACCAACCGTGGAAAATCTCTCACGATTTTAAGAAAGCGGATGCAGCAAGTTTAACTAAGTGGACATCGGACGAGATTTCACAAATCTTTCAGCTGCCGGTGCAAGGCAGCTACTTCATTGGCATTGATCGAAACGCATTTTCTTTAATGCCCGAAGTTGATCTCTTACCCGAACAACTGACTTGCGATGATAAAGAAAGTTTGTATCTGGGGAGATCTGTATATTCATCACAGCGGTTATTTGTTCCCCTTGAACAGATGCTACTCCATACCGCTGTAATGGGGAAATCGGGTGTTGGCAAAACCACTCTCTTGAAGCAACTGATAACACAGTTCCAACATCGCAGTATTCCTGTTTTGATACTGGAGCCAGTCAAGCGTGAATACCGCGATTTGGTCGCAGGCATGAAAAACAGCCGGGTCTTTACGGTGGAACGCCCGGTAGTTCCGTTGCTTATCAACCCGTTTTATGTCCCGAAGGATGTACCCCTTGGGGAATACAGAAGCAGTTTGCTGTCTGCGTTTAAGGCCGCCTTTTCTTTGCCTGATCCGTTGCCGTCGCTTTTTGAAAAGGCAATCTCAGAGGCATATACTCTGAACGGTTGGACAGATGCAAGCACAAGTGAGGACAGCAATGTCTCCATTTTTGATATGTCTGACTTTGTTCGAGTCTTTAAGCGTGTTATTTCCAGATCCAGTTACAGCAATGAGGTAAAAGGAAATATGGTGTCCGGAGGGGCTTTCAGGCTTCAAAGTCTGATAGAGAGATGCCCTCGCACATTTAATACGATACATTCTACGTCTGTGGAGGATCTTTTGACCGGATGCGCAGTTCTCGAAATAGGAAGTCTTGAGCCAGAGCAAAAATCGTTAGTTTCAGCTTTGACTCTCATTAGCATACTTGCCTATTTGAAATCCACAAGACAGAGCGATCACCGGCTTAGAAATATCGTTTTGATCGACGAAGCTCACGCTTTGCTGGATCAGGGAGAGGGTGCAACGCAAGAGGAAAAAGCTCTGAACAGCACTATGACACAGCTAATGATCAACGTCATTACTGAGATTAGGGCATACGGAGTTGGCGTCATCTTTTCAGATCAATCCCCTTCGCGTGTTGGCGGGCGAATGCTCGATAATGTTGACAATATTATCTCTTTCCGGCTAAGCGGCGAGGAGGCAGAAATGCTGAGAGAACATATCGGAGAGGATAACAACCTCTGTGATGTGCTTCCGCTTATGTCCGCCGGTGAGTTCGTGCTTAAGAATCGTTTTCTTAGATCGGCTCTGCCCGCCAGAATGGATTACTCGTCCGACAAAGAACATCTAAAGCATGTTTCAGATGAGCAAATAGTCAAAACACACACAAAGTATTTGACTGCGCATGGCAAGGATTATTGCCCGTTCGCCTTCTGCGAAAAAGCAGGGTGTAACCATTGCTCAGTTGCTGTTCGGGAAGAAGCAAATATGTTTGCAGAACAGATATTTGCCGAGCGGCAGCTTAAACTGAGCACTCCGAAAGAGGTTGCCGCACACATTATCCGCATCCCGTCTGTTTTATCATTTCGGATTAATACTGAGAATGCGGCTATGTTCAGGAAAAAGTGCAGCTGCATAGCCGTACATCTCTTAAGAAAATGCTCTGTGGAGAACGGTATCTCATTTGGGGCGCAGACCGTCAAAAAGCTTTTGACAGATATGAATAATCACGGAAAGGAAGGAAACGGCAATGAATGAATTCAATGACACATCAACAGAATTTTCTGAAACTGATGGGATTGATGTGCCAGAGACGAGTGATTGGACTGATTTTGATCCCGCAGGAACGGATGATATCAACATTGACACGGCTGAAAGCATCGGCGCTGGAGCTACTCCAGACCTTTCATTGGCGTCGGCATTCGACGACAATGATATTCAATCCGAAGCAGAAAAAGCAGCGGATTATGCTCGCTCTTTCGGGTTTGACAAAGCGGCTGACTACATAGAGCGACATTACGATGGAGATGAATTCATCCCTGGTGATCCTATTCCTATAACTACTCGCAACATGGCTCTCGATGGCCTCGAATCCGAAAATGGTGTCTCGTTTGAAAGACGAACAGCGGAACTTACCGATGGGCTATCTGTCGAGGGGGTTTTCCCTGAATTTGATAGCAAGCACCACGTTGAACTTGGAAGTGCCGCGAACGATATGAGCCTTCACCAGCAGTTCAGCGCCTGCAGAGAGGATTTTCAAGATTATATGTACGATAGTCCCGAAAAACTGCAGGGCATTACTTTTGGCGCGATGGAACGAATGAATTCTCCGCAAGGATATACACCTGAGGGTTTCACATGGCAGCACAATCCCGAAACAGGCAGTTTTGATCTGGTATCACAAGACGATCATTCTGTAGGGCACACAGGCGGGAATGCATTGTGGGGCACCAACTAATGGATAACAAGAGCGTGGAGGATTCGCCGTTTTCCCTTCACGCTCTTGTTACATAAATCAGGCAGATGTGTTACGTAGTGCCTCCTCCTTGTTACTTGCACAATACGGAATATGAATCGTTTTTATCGGATAATTAAGACATCCAAAGAGCGAAAACGCAAGGAGGAAAGAACATGAGCACATTATTAGAAATGCATTTGGGTGAACGCGAGTATCAAAAACTCCCTTCTGGCATTCTGATTGCAAAGCATCAGATCGTGTTGCCAGAATCCGAACTCTTTGTGCCTAGATCAGGACTTCTTCTTTCTGAGTGTACTAGCAGCATTGCAAATAGCATGTCAATGCATAGCACTCCAAAGAACGTGTTCGCTAGTACAAATTCGATATTTGAGAATTATGCAATGAAAGGAAGATAAACATGAAGACCGACAATGTTCCTATGTCTAATACTGATGAGCGCAAAGATGCTCCGACGCTTGACCCTAAACAGCTCCAGTCTGATGACGTTGTAGCGGCTTCTGAAATTCAAAATTGCGACCTTGAAAAACTGGAAACGGAATTAAAGGACTTCTTTTCTAGCTTGCCCGGCGAGGATGATTCTATGCAATCCATGATTCGTAGAAGTTTTTTGGAAGACTCAGAAGATAAAGCGCTCGTTGTAAAGCATGGGCAAGCCACAAAAACGGTTAAGTCCCTTCTTGGGTCAACAGTTTTTACAGTAAAAGAAGGAGCCAACATCTCCGAAATCCATATTAATTCCGAGACAATCCTCCAAGTTCCGTCGTGCAACAAGGGGGATGGGGTATATGTGATTGGCCGTACTTTGCGCGGACAGTTTGTTGCAAAGATCGTAAGCTCGGAAAGCTTCTTCAAGATGTTTGACCTTATCACCAACATCTCCGACAAACTCAAAATGATGAAAAAATTCCTGCAGCTGAGTGCAGGACAGCAAAACAACATCAAGCAGCAATTGAGCGGCAAAAAATATGGACTTGCCAGCAGTGATACCGCGGTACGATTCAAAGAACTTGATGAACTTAAGCTCAAGTTTGAGATTTGTCGTGAGACTTATTCTCATCAGCAGCAGAGAGATATCGAAAATCTCTTTGACGAGTGTCGAGGGATTGGAAAGCATGGCAAGACTCTTCTCAAATTGAAATACATTTTGAATATTACTCCTACCACCTCGGTTGGGCACATTCCTAGCAGGAAAACCTTGTTCACAACACTCAATAAGAGATTGTATAAGTTGGACAAGGTAAAAACGGAGATTGTGGAAGCGATCATCGCAAGCAAGTTCTCCCGAGATCACAGTCTTCGTCTGTTACTTGTCGGAAATCCTGGAACCGGAAAAACGACTATCATCCGAGCGATCGCGGAAGCTTATAGCCTTCCTTACGACATTATTCATTTGAATGGTGCATGCTCTGCCCTTGAAATCAAAGGAACCGACTCTTCGTATGATGGTTCTGATGTTGGAAAGCTGGTCAAGTCGTTTTACCAGCTCGGCACTACTGAAGCAGTAATCGGTTTGGATGAAATCGATAAGATGGCAAGTGGTGGGAAGGATGGAAATCCATCAGATGCACTGCTTGATACGCTTTCCGATGAACATGTATGCTATGATGCATTTCTCGAAACGAGCATTGATACTCACAATACCATCTATATTGCTACCGCGAATTCCACTCGGAACATTCCGGAATTCCTCATCAACAGGTTCAAAGTCATCGTAGTCGACGACTATGAAGATGAGGAAAAGGTGGTCATTGCAAGAGAATATGTAATTCCTCAGCTTTTGGAGGATTACAGCCTTTCTTCCAATGACATCGAGTTCCCGGACGCCGTCATTCTCTATATGATTAAGCAATTCTGCAGTGATAGCGGAGTTCGAATGCTCAAGGAAAGCATTCATAGTATTATCCGAAGAATTATAAATCAGTGGGAAGAGACTGGATATCGGAGCAAAGTCATCGTAGACGCAAATCTGGTAAAGGAACGTCTTGAACCTTCTGTGGATGTTAACAATGCTCAGCTACGTTATCATCGGAACAGAGCACTTTTTAGTGAGTGTGTTAGAACTGAGATCAAGAAGAGCTTTGCACTACTCCAGGATTCAAATTTGGATCCACACAAAAGAGAGACCACCTCAAGAAAGGTTGAATACTTAACATCTATTATTCCTGAGAACGGCGGCTTTGAGTCGTTTGATAAACATGCCTTTTCTGACTGCATAAGCAACACTCATTTTGGGCTGCTTTCTGTCAAGAACAGGATCGCAAGGTCCTTTTATGCAAAGGCACTGAAAAAAAGAAGCTTTTCCAGTGAACGCATCCTGCTTGCAGGTGGTCCTGGTATTGGCAAGAGCTCAATCTGTAAAAGCATCGCCAAGGGGCTTGGTATTCCTTACATTAAGATTTCACTTAATGGCGTATCAGACACACATATGTTGAAGGGCTTTGAAAGTACTTATATCGGGTCTGATGCAGGCGTTATCGTACGCGAACTTGCTAAAGCGGGAACAACAAAAGTGCTCATCCAACTGGACGAGGTGGACAAGCTCGGAATCCAGAACGGTGTGAATGCAAGCAATGCGCTTATTGATTTGCTTGATAATTCCTCTGAATTCACAGATGTCTTTCTTGGCGTCCCACTTGATTTGTCAAATGTGCTTTTTATAGCGACTGCCAATGATGTTTCCCATATGGAACCCTGGCTGTTAGACCGCTTTTCGATCATTCAGCTCGATGGTTACACATATGCGGATAAAGAGCAGATCCTCGATAAGTATTTGCTTCCCAAGCTTGAGTTAGAGTATGCAGATGCTGGAATTAGCATTTCAATTAGCGGCGAAGCAAAACGTAGTTTGTTAAAAGATTACTGCCCTTCTTTTGGGGTTAGAGATCTTGAAAAAGCAGTTGGACAAATCGTTAATGATCTGCTCTATAAAGACAAAACAGGACAGTCGATTTGTATCGAAGCAGATGATGTGGTTGAATCACTTGGTCCCAAGCCGATTCCGAGAGGCAACCTTCTTAAGAAGAACGTTCCTGGCTTCTCAAAAGCGCTTGCTGTGAGTGGCAACAACAGTGGGATGTCTTTCTCCATCGAATCGGCAATTATTCCCTCAGACAATTCGACTTGCATCACTGGACTTCCTAAAGAAAGCGCAATCGATAGTGTCAAACTCGCTAAGACGTACATAAGAACACATTATCTTTCGAGTTTTGAAGACTTTGGTGTACATCTTCACTTCGGTGAAGGCGCAGTCGTGAAAGATGGACCGTCTGCTGGTGTTGCGATTATGGTTTCGATGCTTTCGGCCGTATTCGATACGCCGGTAGAAGGTAATGTTGCCTACACAGGAGAGATTGACCTTTTCGGTAATGTTTTTGCTATCGGTGGTACTTTGGCAAAGATTCAGGCAGCAGAACAATCTGGATGCACAAAGGTATTCATCCCGCGAGATAACTATGACCAGTTATCAGAGGGCGATGTTGCTCAGTTTTCAGTAGACATCGTACCAGTGAATCATGTAAACGAGGTGATTGAAATGGTACTTCCCCATATTCGCACCGACAAGAAAAGTATGATTCATTAATAAAATGAGGTGATTCGCGATGTATCCGATCCTTAAAGAGGGCGTGTCTATCGGAACCTTCCAGTACGAAGGTTCCGACGCCACCCACTATTTCATTGAAAACGCTGATGGGGATGAATTTGAAATCAGCAGCAGACTCTGGGATGCCCTCCTCAAGGCAGATGGTACTCGACCTTTAGATCTGCCGGACAATGGATGCCGGGTACTTCCCAAACTGAAGCGGCATGGGTTGGTTCGGACTTCCAGATTTGTCCGGGATGATGGCCTCTTTAACCGCTTTATTCTGTTTCCCATTGGCAATAGACTGCAAGCCGGAAGGCTGGTTTTCAAAGCACTAAACGCCACTCTTCCCGCTGTAGCCATTCTCATATTCGCAATAGGCATATATGTAACGACATCAGAAGGCGCAGAAAGCGGGTACAACTTTAGTTGGTGGCTATATTATGGCCTCATAGCCTTATCTCTTGCACTTCACGAGTTGGGACACCTTGTTGCGGGATTGGCGTATGGGTACAAAATCAGCGATACCGGAATACTTCTTTTCGGTATTATCCCTCTTGGGGCATATGTAGCCCACGAGGATAAGAAAGATGCAACGAAAGCTGAGAAGATACAGTTTGCGTTGGCTGGGGTTGAAGTCAATCTTCTTATCGCAGGCATTTGTCTCCTTTTAGCCATGCAGTCTTATCAGTGGTCGTTGACTATGTTCTCCATCGCAAATGTCAACGTCATCCTTGCTGGTGTAAACCTGCTGCCGGCATCGGGACTTGATGGTGAATCAGCGTTAAGCGCAGCGTGCGGGATTAACAGCATCAGCGAAGTTGCAAAAAGATGGCTCACCAACAAAAAGCGCCGTCAAAAGCTCCTCCGTGCCGGTTTGCCAGGATACGCTTGTTTCTGTGTTTTCTCCATTACGATGATTTCAAAGGTCATCCTTTGGCTGCTTATTGGGCTTGACGTTGTATCGGTCTTCTTCAATGTCTTCTGAGAATTCATAAGAGTGAGAAAGGAGTGAGAGTAATGGAAGGAAAAAATAGGCAGTACGGGATTGCGCAAAACAGAATTCCGCTCGAGCGATTTGTTCGCTTGTTCGCCATGATAGAAATAGCGCTTGTGTTTATTTATGCGAAATGCTTCGCAACATTCTCTGTATATGGGAGCCGTATTTGGGTATTGGTCATTATTGTTGCCGTCCTTGCCATAGCCAGTCTTGTTCTTTCATGGAAACTGGAGAGAAACTTGATCAGCCTGATAAGCGGAACCTTGATGCCCGTGCTGGCATACGAAGCAATTAGCATGTGGAGATATTCATTGGCAATCCGAATCATGATTCTTGCTGGATGCTTCGTTTCGGTTGCCGTCGGACTCATCTGGGCTGTAAAGAAGTTGAACCGGGCTAAGCGTATTCGCATCAGACGTGAAGTGTTCGTTATAAAAGCCGCTCGTGCATCTCGAGTTTTCTGTTGTCTGGTGCTGTTAGGTGCTTGTATTTGCGGAAAGGTCTTGATTGCCTCACACTATACAATCAGCTACAGCGATATCGCGTATAGCCTGTCAGAATCTTATAACGACATTCCAGACTATGAGAACTCTCTTTCCGCCAACATTGCAACCGTTGCAAAAATTGATCCCGATGGAGGATGGGGATCTCTGCCTCTTGAAGAAAAGATCGAGGTGTTGGAAACTATAATCCGTATTGAGTGCAGATACCTGGGAATGCAGGACTCCGCTCCAGCCTTAGAGCTGGCCTACTTGGAAGAAGGTCTGCTTGGACAGTACGATAGCGAAAAAGATGTGGTTACTCTTTCGTATAACTACGTTGTTGATTCCGAAGCGGGTGGCTACTCCGTGATACAGGTTCTTTGCCATGAGATTTATCACAGATACCAACACTATCAGGTGAACCTCCTTCAGGCCATCAGAGACAACGATGATACTATTATGTTGTCGGATATTCTGAAAAGCATAAAGGAATTGGCAGCTTTCGAGTAGACCGTATTGTGCGCTGTCCCCAAATACTTGATGAAAATGCTGTGCAGCCACCGAAGGACTTTGACCTGAATGTCTAGGCGTGAAGAGATATTGGGCCTTCAATGGGACTGCGTACATATAGATGAGGAGACTCCTTACATCTCGGTTCGCAGAGCATGGAGATCAGTTAAAAACCGCCCTGAAGTGACAACACTTCTGAAAACTCCTGCGGCAAGAAGAGACATTCCAATCCCGCAGCTTCTTGTTGACTGCTTGAAAGCCGAAAAAGAAAAATCGTCTTCTGACTATGTGATTTCCGATTCAAACGGAGAGCCTTTGTCTTATTCTCAGTTCAGCAGAGTGTGGCATTACATTACTGTCCGCACAGTCAAGGAACGAAAAATCTATCGGTATATCAACGGAGAGAAGATCCACCACACTATTTCACCGAAGCTTGGTGAGAGATGCAGGACGGACAAGAGCATTTACTATACCCTGGATTTTGACGTGACACCGCACCTTCTCAGGCACACCTATATCACCAACCTGATTCATGAAGGCGTTGATCCGAAAACGGTACAGTATCTTGCAGGCCACGAAAACAGCAAAGTGACTATGGACATTTACGCGAAGGTTAAGTATAATAAGCCTTGGGAACTGGCTACGGTAGTAAACGAAGCCTTTCAACCAACAAATGATATAGAGGAAAACCCGGCATCTTAGATGGGTTAACTCGAAGGGGAAAACGGGAAGACACCCCGCGGAAAGCCTTGAAAACACTGGGGAAAAGGCAAAAATATTGCTTGAGTACGGCTTGAAGGCAGCCCGCCGCGCGCCGCAGTTCAGCAAGCGCTGATTACAGCTTCTTTCACAAACCAGCACAAAAGCACCGAAATCTTCTGGTTTCGGTGCTTTTTTATCAGACTGCATAAAACAGGAGGCGCACATATGATCTGGCTGACAGGCGACACACACGGACATTTTGACCATGTAGAGGCCTTCTGCTGCGAAGAGCAGACCACGGCGGACGATATTCTGATCATTCTCGGCGATTCCGGCTTCAATTTCGGCGGCGGCGCACGCGATCTGTCCTTGAAGCAGCGTGCGTCGCATTTCCCTGTCACGATCTTCTCCCTGCACGGCAACCGGGAAAACCGGCCGCAGAACATCGCGGGATATGTGGAGGGAAGCTTCCACGGCGGGAAAGTTTTCTACGAGCCGCAGTTTCCGAACCTGCTGTTCGCCGTGGACGGCGAGGTCTATCGCTTCGGCGGGAAGGACTGTCTCGTCGTGGGCGGTGCATACTCCACCGGCAAGGAATACCGCCTTGCGAGGGGCCTCGGCTGGTGGCCGGACGAGCAGCCGTCGGAGAAAACCCGGCAGCAGGTCGAGCGGCTGTTGGCGCGCCGCGGCTGGCGGGTGGAAATCGTCCTGACGCATACCTGCCCTCTGCGCTATCTGCCGGTCGAGGCGCTCAAGCCGGATCTGGACCAGTCCACCGTTGACAGCAGCACTGAGCAATGGATGGACCGGATCGAAGAACGCCTTTTCTACACGCATTGGTACTGCGGTCATTTCCACACGGACAAAACAACCGGCAAGCTGCACATCCTCTTCCGGACCTTCCTGCCATTCCCCGCATAGCGCGGTACATGCACCAAAACACACCGCAAACGCCCCCTACGCCGCTCTCCGCCGCAAGGCGGGGATTCGCGCCGCAGGGGGTGTTTCCTTGCCGTGTTATCCGAAACCCGCGCCCTCTGTGCTTCCGTGAGGAAACGCGCTTATTTCAGACTCTTTTTTGTTTTTCCTCCAGCAGGAGCCCCGCCAGCATACCAGCCGGAAAAATAATTGCCGAGAGTACGCCGATATGCAAATTGTTTCCGAACGAGCTGGAGACAAAGCCGGCAAGGGTCGGGCCGCCCGCACAGCCAATATCCCCGGCAAGCGCCAGCATTGCAAACAGCGCCGTTCCGCCGTTTTTAATCATCACAGACGCTTTGCTGAACGTGCCCGGCCAAAGAATACCGACTGAAAACCCGCAGACAGCACAGCCGATCAGGCCGACCACCGGAACCGGCACAAGCGCAAGGACAAGATACGAAGCAAGGCACAGCAGCACGCTGTATTTCATAAAGCGATTCACCGGCAGCCGCTCTCCAAATTTGCCATAGAGCAATCTGGCAATTCCCATCAGGAACGCGAAAGCCATCGGTCCGGCGAGGTCGCCGACCGTTTTGGAGACGCCCAGCCCCCGTTCTGCAAAGGTTGAGGCCCACTGGCTGACCGCCTGCTCACTCGCCCCGGCGCAAAGCATCATGACCATCAGCCGCCAGAAAACCGGCATTCGGAACAGCGCCCGCAGTCCGCAGCCCCGTTCTCCATCCTCCGTCAGCGAATAGATTGGTACTCTTGTAAAAAAGATCAGATTGCACAGCGGGATAACCGCCCAGAGCAAAGCCAGCGTTTTCCAATGCGCTGTGCCAAACACGACAAAGAAAGCCGTTGAAAGCAATACGACCCCCACATGTCCCCAGCAATAGAAGGAGTGAAGCAGGCTCATCGCTTTCTCTTTGTTGTCAGACGGGCAGGCTTCCATGATCGGGCTGATCAGCACCTCAATGAGTCCGCCTCCAATCGCATAAATCATTACAGAAATCAGAATTCCGGTAAACGGATCCGGCAAAAGCTCCGGCAGCACGGTCAACGCAAGGATCCCTGCAGCGGAGCAGCCGTGCGCCAGAAGAATGGAGGCGCGATATCCGATCTTATCGATAAAACCGGCAGACATCAGATCGATCAGTAATTGGATCAGAAAATTCACGGTGATCAGCAGCGTAATTTTTGAAAGCGGTATTTGATAGCTGTTCTGAAAGGTCACAAACAGCAGCGGCACAAAGTTATTTACGATCGCCTGTACAACATACCCGATAAAGCAGGCATACATCGTTTTCCTGTATGCTGATTTCATGGCTGGTTTCCTCACAGTTCAAGGAGATGTAATGGCATTATATTTTCTTTTTCGTGAAAAATCTTGTTTAATATCGCCGATATATGGTACAATATCTCCAAATTCAGTTGTGAGGGATCAGAATGCAGGCGACTCGGATTCAAACAGATGAGACTTTACGGGAAATAAAAAAACATGGAACAGCGTCATATCCTTTTGAATACTATCTCGACGAGATGTGCGCCCTGAATCATCACAGTATTGATTGGCACTGGCACGATGAAGTCGAGTGGGTTTTTGCACGCACCGGGAATATCGAATGTTCGATAGAAGCGGATACCATCCAACTGCAAACGGGAGATGGCGCTTTTATCAACAGCAGGGCGCTCCACCGGTTCAAAAGCGACGCGGACACTCTGATGCCGAACATCCTGTTCTCTCCGGATTTTATTGCAGCGCAGGATTCGCCTGTATTTTCAGATTATATGGAACCGGTGATCTTTTCAAATCGTTCTTTCCTCGTATTTCGCAGAAATCAGGAAAAAGACGCCGGTATTCTGACGCTCCTGCAGGATATTTTTCAGAAAGCGCAGTCGAACCCTCCGGACCGGCTCAGCATTCAAATTGCCGTTTTGTCCCTGTGGCAAGCGCTTCTGCATGAATATGTGTCTGCCTTTGCTGGAAAATGCACGGAAAAGAAACTTCTTTTAACGTCCAGAACGCGAAAAATGCTTCAGTTCATTGCAGATTCTTATATGGATAAGATCAGTCTTACGGATATTGCCGCTTCCGCAGGCATCAGCAAAAGCGAAGCGCTGCGCTGCTTTCACAGGAGTGTTCAGACAACACCGGTTGACTATCTGATTCAGTATCGGATCCGACAGGCAAAACATCTGCTCCGGACTACCGATGATACGATCACGCGAATTGCCGGACAGGTTGGAATTGACAATATAAATTACTTTAATCGTGTGTTCAGGCAATCCTGCGGAATCACGCCAAGCGCCTACCGGACGCAGTGGAGAAACACATCGTCTGTAAACGCAGGAACAGCACAGTTGTCATGCGCGTCTGCAATATAAAAAGCGAGTGTTCTTACAGCCTTTCAAATGCTGTAAGAACACTCGTCATGGTGCGGGCATGGGGACTCGAACCCCAACGTATCGCTACACGAGAACCTAAAGGTGATGTCACCTTCGTGAAAGATTTTTTATGATTTGATATAACTCTCTGATGAAGAAATCCTTCTGTTAGCCTGAACCGCACTCGGTAATTTGGAAAGCAGCAACTGTGCGGCAGTCTTGCTGTTTATAGAATTCACACACAAGCAAGTCTGAATTATGTGTGAATTTTCTGTTGCAATTATCTGCAATTCATGATAAAATTCAAGCACAGATAAAATATATTTGTGTGCGAATTTTAATTAAGAGGGTCGGTGATTGCATGGACAACCGGGAACTGGCGAAAGTGATTATTGTAAGCAGGGGTGGCGTTGCGAAATCTGCTGATTTTGTTGCCGCCGGAATCCGTGCAGTTGATGTCGTGAATATGTGCAACGCCGGTTACCTCGAACGAGTACGCCACGGCTATTACAGCCTCGCCGGGGAAAGTATTGTTTCTGAGGAGCAGCTTCTCGCAACGCTTGTTCCGCAGGGGATTGTGTGCGCAGAATCAGCCCTCTTCTACTATGGATACAGTGATTTCGCACCACGCAAATGGTCCATAGCGGTGCCTCGTACTATGTCCAGAGCAAAACTTGAAGTGGATGCGCTTATTCTGCAGCCGTACTTTGTGCAGGACAACCTGTATGAACTGGGTAAAACCACAGGGCGCTTTCAGGGTGTTGAATTGCCTGTTTATGACCGGGAAAGAACTATTTGCGACTGCTTCAAATATCGTTCCCGGCTGGACAACGAAATGTTCTCCAAGGCGTTGAATGCTTACGCAAACGATACGAAGAAAAATCTGAACAACCTTTCTGCATACTCTAAAAAGCTGCGAGTTTATAAAAAAGTGACTGAACTGATGGAGGTGCTGCTCAATGCCTGATGTTGCGGCATCTGTACTGGCGAGATTGAAAAACAAAGCGAACGAAAGCGGAAGAACCTATCAACTTTGCCTGCAGCTTTTTTGCCAGGAGGAATTTCTGCGCCGATTGGAAGAATCCAAATATGCTGAAAATCTTGTACTTAAGGGCGGTTTGTTCATCTATACCATTACCGATTTTGACAGTCGTGTGACAATGGATATAGACTTTCTTCTCCGGAAAGTGCCAAACACACCGGAGCAGCTGAAAACTGTGCTGGAGGAAATTATTTCCGCTCCTACTGGAAATGATTTTGTGACTTATGAAATTAAAAGTGTTGCGCCGATTGCTGTAGCGAAAAAATACGCAGGAATCGGTGCATCCCTCGTGGCTCGGATCAAGAACACAAAAACACCGCTCAACATTGATTTTGGTGTAGGTGACGTTATCGTTCCAAAGCATGAAAAGAGGAAGATTCCCACGCAGCTTGAAGATTTTTCCGCTCCGGCGGTAAATACATACTCTCTTGAAACGACCATCGCAGAAAAAATCGATGCAATCCTCAATCTGATGGAATTCTCCAGCAGAATGAAGGACTATTACGATATTTATTATCTGGCAAATAAATTTGACTTTGACGGCGTGTTGCTGACCGAAGCCATGAAAAGGACCTTTGCCAACCGTGACCACAGTTTTACCGTGAAGCAATTCGAGCAGGTGATGGCTTTCAACAGCGATGAAGCAATGCAGAAAAAGTGGAAAGCATTCTGCCGCAAAACCGATATAAAAACCGACGATTACAGTACTGTGCTTAAAACGATCAACGAATTTCTTTTTGAGCCGTTTGTTGCAGCTGTGGAAGGCAGAAACTATGTGAAACGCTGGTCGGTGTCAGAAAACAAATGGAGCTGATGCCGAAAAGATAAAGAAAGGTATATTTCAATGGCCAAGAAGAAAGTGGAAGAAAAAATCAATCTGGACGCTATCCTGTTTAAATGCCGCGATATTCTGCGCAAGGCGCGCAACTCCGGATCGTTCTTTGAAAAACGCGATATGATGCTCACGCTGGTGTTTTTGCGTTTCATTGGTGAAAAATTTGAAGATGGCGTAGAGAACTTACGGCAGAATCTGATCAAAGAGGGACTTGACCCTGATGACGAAGCAATTAAAGCCGCGTTTTTGGATGACCCCACTTTTACGGACGGTACATATAACCTGCCTGTGGATGCGCGCTGGTCAACGATCATCCAGACGCCTGCACCTAAGCTGAATGTCGCCCTTGATACTGCTCTGCATAGCATTGCTGCCAGCAGCAAACAGTTGAAGGGGTGTTTTGTGGAGGGTACGTTTACCACACGCAATCTCGTTCCCAACGATATCAAGCAGGTAGTCGATGAAGTCAATAAGATCAGTCACAGGGTCTTTGGCGAAGAGAGAGATCTGATCGGCCGCGTTTATGAGTATTTCCTGAAAGAATTTGCTGTCAACGCCACGAAAGAAGAGGGCGAATTCTACACCCCACACGATGTTGTGCAGCTGATCGCGACGATGATCGAGCCGTTTGACGGCACACTTTATGACCCCTGCTGCGGCTCTGGCGGTATGTTTGTCCAGAGTACCGATCTTATCCGGGAAAAGCGCGGTGATATCAGGAGAATCAATGTCTACGGTCAGGAAAAGGAAGCTGCAACCTACCGTCTGGCGAAGATGAACCTGGCCCTGCGCGGCATCAGCCATAATCTCGGCGAAGAAAGCGACTCCACTTTTACGCACGATCTGTTCAAAGGTCTTTACTTCGACTACATCATGGCCAATCCGCCCTTCAATCTGAAAGGCTGGTACGACGAGAATCTGAAAAACGATTCCCGCTGGGTGGATTACCAGACGCCGCCGGAGAGCAACGCCAACTATGCATGGATCCTCCACATTCTTTCCCATTTGAAGGCGCTCAAGGGTGTTGCAGGATTCCTGCTGGCCAATGGCGCTTTGGGCGACAGCGATACGCTTGAGATCCGAAAAAAGCTGATCCAGAATGATAAGGTCGAAGCCATTATCATTCTTCCGCGTGAGCTTTTTATCACCACGGATATCAGCGTCACCCTCTGGATCCTGAATCAGAATAAAAAGGGCGGGGCGTATCACGGCAGAATGCTGCGCAGCCGCGCGGGCGAAATCCTGTTCATGGATCTGCGCACTTGGACAGAAAATCCGGTTAAAAATGAGAGCAAAAAGAAAGTCCTTTTAAGCAGCGAACAGATTCAAAAAGCCGCCGACATTTATCACACATGGCAGTCCGAAGGAACCGACGGCGCAAATTATGCTGTGCCGGAGCTTTACCGCAGCGTCAGTAAGGGCGAAATTGAAAAGCAGGGCTGGAGTCTTGTCCCCAGCAAGTATATCGAGTTTATCGACCATGATCTGGAGATCGACTATGCCGCTGAAATGAGCCGTATTCAAAAAGAGATGCGCGAAGTTCTGAAGCAGGAAATGAAGTCCCAAAAGATGCTTGAAGATGCCTTCAGGGGGATTGGGTATGACATTGAATAAGTACAAATTCGGTGATTTGATTGAACTCAATATTATAAAAAACGAAAGTTGCCTTTATGGAGAAGAAGATGCAATAGGTGTAAATATAGACAAAGTTATTTTGCCTATGAGGGGAAGTAACGACAGCAAAAATTACGATAAGTTTAATTTAGTCCCTCCAAAGCATTTTGCATACAATCCACGAGGTAGCCGAAAGTTAGGCCTGGGATTTAATGATACAGAGAAGACCTATATTATCACTTTCAACGACAATGTCTTCAGAATTAAGGATTCGGCGCAAAATATAGTTTTAGATATATATCTTTTTATGTATCTGAGCAGAAAAGAGTGGGATAGACGTGCAGAATATATTTCTTGGGGCAGCTCAACAGAGGTTTTTGATTGGAACATTTTTTGCGACGAAGAAATAGAATTACCTAATTTATCTATACAGCGAAAGTATGTTGATATTTACAAAGCCATGGTCGCCAATCAGCAGAGCTATGAGCGCGGGTTGGAGGATTTGAAGCTAACCTTTGACGCGCTCATTGATAAAGTTAAGCATACCGCCCCTAAAAGGCCAACCCGTAAATTGTTGATTGAAGTCGATGAGCGAAACGAGGATGGTGCAGTTACAAGTGTGCAAGGTATAAATATATCGAAGCAGTTTATGCCGTCCATTGCAGATATAACCGGGGTTAATCTTAAAAAATACAAACTTGTTCATAAAGGACAGTTCGCGTTTTCGGGTATGCAGACGGGGCGGGATGAGTGTATCAGAATTGCGCTTTACAACGAAGATATCCCGACCATCATTTCACCTGCATACACAGTTTTTGAAACTAAAGATGAGTCGGTTATTCCTGAATACATTATGATTTGGTTTTCTCGCGCGGAAACCGACCGACGGGGATGGTTTATGAGCGATTCCAGTATCCGTACCAACCTTGACCTTGATCGATTCTATGAGATAGAAGTACCGATTCCCGATGAGAAAATGCAACAAGCAATTGTAGATATTTATACTGTGTATACTTTGCGCAGGAATACCAACGAGCAGCTAAAGAAGCAAATCAAGGACATCTGCCCGATTTTGATTCGGGGATCGCTGGAAGACGGAGGTGAACCCAATGGCGAACCTGCATAACTATCATGGACGCTACTGTGAGTCGGACTATGAAAACGCATTTCTATCCTTTTTGGAGAAATCGGGGTGGAGCTATCTGGCCGGAAGCAGCCTCCCGCGCGATTCCATGCGGGACGTGTTATACACTGATGACATGGAGTTTTTCCTGAACAGAACCAACCCGGATCTGACTGCGGATGAGATTCAGCAGATCATGGACACCGTGCGCCTTGCGGGTGCAGAAAGTGATTTTGCCACGCTGCATAAGGTGTACGACTGGATGGTGAACGGAATTCAATTCACCCCGCAGGCGGCTCTTCCCAGAATGGTCAATTTGATTGAGTTTGAGGATCCGGAGAAAAATGTCTTCCGCGCGGTTAATCAGTTCACCGTGGAATACACCAACAACGGGCAGACGCAGACCCGCCGCCCGGATATTCTTCTTTTTGTCAACGGAATGCCGCTGTGCATCATCGAGCTGAAGAACCCGGCGGATAAAAACGCGACGATTTACGATGCATGGGAACAGATCAATATCCGCTATTGGCGCGATATTCCGCATCTGCTGCATTATTGCCCGCTGGCTTGTATTTCCGACGGTGTGAAAACGCGGCTCGGCACTGTCCGCGCACCCTATGAACATTTTTACGCGTGGCGCCGTGTGAATGACGGCGATGAAGTGTCACTTTTGCCGTTCGACGAGGTGCAGACCATGATACGGGGCGTGTACAGCCCGGTGCGGTTTCTTGAGATTTTCCGCGACTACATTTACTTCCAGGACAGAGCGTTCGACAGCGAGGAGCGGGAGATCGTCTGCCGCTACCCGCAGTTCTTTGCTGCTCGCCTGCTGAAGCAGAGCATCATTCGATCTGTCGTAGAGAAAAGCGGCAAGGGCGGCACCTATTTCGGCGCCACAGGCTGCGGAAAGACCTACGCGATGGCGTTCCTTGCCCGACAGCTCGCTCTGCGGTGTACCGGCATAAAGGAAATCGGCTCTCCGACGATCATTATGATCGTTGACCGCGACGATCTTCAGAAACAGGGATCGAAACTATTTACCAAGAGCAAGGATTTTTTGAACCTTGGTGAGGTACAGGTTGTCCGAAGCCGTAATGCCCTGCGGCAGGAGCTTGGTATGCGGGAAAGCGGCGGCTTTTATATCTGCACGATCCAAAAATTCTGTGACCGTGAAGATGACAAAATCGGACTGATCAACAACCGTGCCAATATCATTTGTTTCTCTGACGAGGCACACAGAACACAGCTCGAACACGCAAACCGGATCAGGTTCAGCAAGGATACGGATGAAAATATGAAGGCGATGGTATCCAAGCCGTATGCAAAGGTTTTGAAAGAGGCATTCCCACACGCAACCTTCGTCGGCTTTACGGGAACACCCATCGACCAGACCTATCAAACCTTCGGCGCGGAGATCGACCGTTATACGATGGATCAGGCTGTGGCCGACGGTATCACTGTGTCCATCAAATATCATCCTAGGATCGCCAAGGTCTTGCTTGATCAGGAAAAGGTCGAGCAAATCGAAGCGTACTACCAGAGATGCTTTGACGATGGCGCAACGGCAGAGGATATTGAGACCAGCAAAACGGCCATGAGCTCCATGGAGATCATTCTGGGAGAGCCTTCCCGGTTGGAGCGCCTTGCCGTTGATATTCATGACCACTACGTTTCTGCCTGCGCCAACGACCCGGATAGAGTGCAAAAAGCGATGATCGTATGCTCCAACAGAAAAATCGCCTATGATCTGCTGCAAAAGTTCAAGGAACACTATCCGGAATGGTTTGAGAAAAAGAAGGTGCCCGATGGCAGTTCAGCTTCCGAAGAAGAATTGCGCGAGTTAAAACCGATGCCATTTATTGCGATGGTGGCAAGCGTCGCCAGCAACGATGCGTCGGATATGTACAAGTATCTCGGCGGTGCTGCGAACAGCAAACGGTCCGAGGAACTGGACGCTGCGTTCAAGCAGGATAAGTCCAATTTCCGCATTGCCATCGTCGTTGATATGTGGATCACAGGCTTTGACGTGCCTTCTCTGACTTATCTGTATAATGATAAGCCGCTGAAAAGGCATCTGCTGATCCAAACCATCAGCCGGGTCAACAGAAAATATCCCGGCAAAGATTATGGCTTTATCATCGATTATATTGGAATCCGTGACAATATGCGCGAGGCTCTGAAAATATACGGCGGCGATCACTCTATTGCACCTACGGCAGACGACGTGCAGCAGGCCACCGATGTGTTCAGAGAAGAACTTTCGATCCTGAAGGATCTCTTTTCGGGGTATGATCTGACTCCGTTCCTCAACCCGGCTGGAGATCCTGCCCTGCGGTACAGGCTTTTAGCAAAAGCCGCCGAGTATGTTTTTGTTTCCGCACAGGAATTGCAAACAGAAATCAAGGGCGGCAAAGATGTCAGGAAAGTCTCGTTCAAAACATATTTCCTGAAAACTGTCAAGAGAATGCGGGCAGCGCATGATATCTGTCAGCCGTCCGGTGAACTGGATGAAGAGGAATCTGCTCTTGCGCAGTGCTTCATGGCCATTGCAGGATTTGTGCGCAAAATGAATGGCACCGATACTGAAGTCGATACCGATACCATGAACCGCCATGTGGCGAAGATGGTCGAGGAAGCACTAAAGTATAACGAGGTTGAAAGCGTTCTGGAGGATGGAGAACAGGAGGATATTTTCAGCCCTGAATATTATGAGAAGCTGTCTGATGTGAAAATGCCCGCATCCAAGCTGGAGCTGCTGGTAAAAATGCTTCGCAAGCAGATCATGGAATACGGCAAAACAAATCAGATGGCCGCAAAGAAGTATCAGGAAATGCTTGAGGAAACCATCAAACAGTATCATGAACGCAGAAAACATCTTACTGCAGAGGAAGCCGGCGAAGCCCAAGAGCAAACTTCTGAGGAAATTATCAGAAATGCTACAGAACAGGCCTTACGCATTCTGCGTGAAATGAATGCGGACCGCGAAAGCTTCCGGAAGATTGGTCTCACTTTTGAGGAGAAGGCATTCTATGATATTTTGATGGCGCTGCGCGACGAGTACAATTTTGAATACGGCAAAGACAAAATTGTCGACGGTATTTCTGTAAATGAGAAGTGCAGCTCTCTGGCTAGGAAAATCAAAGAAATCATTGATGCAAAATCTTCGTTTGCAGACTGGCTCAACAATCAGAATGTTCGCGATCAGCTTAAATTTGACATCAAAGTTTGCCTGATCAAGAATGGGTATCCTCCGCAGTACAGCCCCGAGGTTTTCCGAAAAGTTATGGAGCAGGTTGAGAACATCGAGGAGCATTCATCGATATCCGGAATGTAAATAGTTATGCAAAAATCCCCCCACGCTGTTTGTGCTTCAGCGCGGGGGATTTCCTATATTGACATTACCGTTTCAGCCACTGTGCAAATTCCCCCTGTGAGATCTTGCCGTTTTCACATTTCTCTTTTTCCCTCTGCGCTTCCTTACTCCAAGCGGAGAATGCCTCCTGCGAAATTTTCCCTGCGCGGATCCATGCGAAGCGGCGTTTGTATTCGCGGCGATAAATTTTCAGCAGCTCGTCCTGCGCGTGGCTTTGCACATACTGCCGCATTGCGCCGACCTCTTTGCAGGTGCGCCCGCGGCCGTCGAACACGCGGCTGCAATATTCTGTACTGCCGTGAACGGTGAGCGCAAAATATTTACCGCAGTTTTTGCAGGTGCGCATCGCAATCCTTTGCCGGATGCACTCGCGCAGAGAAAAGTCGATCAGGTCGTACATATTTTGTGGATATAGCACCTCAGCGAACTGTTTCTCCTCTACAAACTCGAACGAAATCTTCATCGGCTGGAAGTCAAATTTCTGCAAGGACGGAGCCTGTTCATACGCTTGCACCCGCACGGAAAAATCCACGTCAGTGATACTTGCGTCCAGCACCGTCTGGAACAGGCGCAGAATTTGCTGCTGCATGGCCGCAAGGTTGCTTGGGACGTGCGCCAGTTCTTTGTGCGGCAACAGCTTCGTCGGATTTTTGCAATCCGGCGTCGCCTGCTTCAGTCGGTTGCTCCAATCCAGCCACAGGTAGAAAAAATACGGATGCTCGTCCTTAAAATCGTCCAGAAGCTTCTGTACCGGCTTCAGGCATTTTGCATCGCGCGACTGATAAAACTCCATCAATGCGCGGTCAGCTTCATGGAAACGCGGCTCCCACGAATTGATATCATAATACACAAACGACAGCAGGCTGTCCGGAAACGGGCGGTCTGCTATTTTTACGACATACTTGGCGTTGCCTTCTTTGCACTCCAATGTTTCTGCACTGTCTAGAAGATAAAATTTGCATTGAAAATCAGACATGACTGCACCTCGAAATAGATTTATAGAAATTTATATTATAAATTAGTCTTGACAATAGTTTGGGATTATGTTAGTCTAAAAATAGAAAACAAATCTATTGGCTAATTATAAGTCTAAATCATGAGACACAGAATGTCAATAGCAAACGGAAAGGAAGTGAAAAAATGACCAAACTGGAAACCATCACAGCGGAAGATCTGCAAAACAGGACATATGAACCGACGCGCTTTCTGGTAGATGAGCTTATTCCAGAGGGCTTGCATATCCTCGCGGGTGCGCCGAAAATCGGCAAGTCTTGGCTGGCCTTGTGGCTTTGCTTGTGCGTTTCGCAGGGGCAGCCGCTCTGGAATTTTGCAACAACGCAGGGAGAAGCGCTGTATCTCGGTCTTGAAGATTCGTTCCAGCGTATCCAGACGAGACTCTTTGACCTGACGGAAGATGCCCCGCCGACGCTGCACTTTGCGATCATGGCTGACACGCTCAAGCACGGGTTGGAACAACAGATCGAGCAGTTCTTGACAGAGCATCCTGACACAAAACTCGTTGTCATTGATACGTTGCAGCGCGTTCGAGGCACTGGCAGCGACAGCAATTTGTACGCAAATGACTATCAGGACATCGGGCTTCTGAAAAAACTTGCGGACAGGCGGCAAATCGCGATCCTGCTTATCCACCATCTGAGGAAACTCCACGACGACGATCCGATGAACATGATCTCCGGTTCAACGGGCTTAAGCGGCGCGGCTGACTCGGCATTTGTTCTGCAAAAGCACTCTCGACTTGCCAACGTTGCTTCTCTTCATTGTACCGGGCGCGACATCCCGGACCGGACTTTGAAACTCGAATTTGGTGAGGAAGATCACATCTGGAAACTGCTTGAGGACAGCAAAACTTGCAGCGGCGCTTCTAAGATTTCAACGCTTCAGATTGAAAATCTTCTCTCTGAACTTCTGCAAAAAGAGCCTGAAATCAGCGCCCCTGCAAAAGCGTTGTTGGAAAAGATCGACCCTGCCGGAATCGAGAGCTGGACACCGAACAGCTTCTCGCATCAAATCCGAAAAAGCGTTGACGCTCTAAGGAAAAACGGCATTTTAGTCTCGTTTCGAAAGAGCAACGGAGAACGCCTGATCTGCCTGAAAAGGGTCGATGGTGCCGATTTTCCGCCCGTGAAAAAGATCGGCACGATCGACCCTGCGGGTGCGCCGAGCGCCTGCACCGCGCCGTGAGGCGCGTGTCGCCGCTGTGTGCGGCTTTCTGCCCCGACAGCGAGTGTGTGTGCGGCGCGGCAGAAAAAGCCCACGTTGCACCGACGTGCGGGCAACGCGGGAAACGCAGATTAGAAACCCAGAAAAGCCCCGCCGCGGCGGGAAAAATCCTCCCGTTCGGGAGGAGCCAGCATCGCATTTGGCTAGTCGCCGGTGTCCCGGCTCCCTGCCAAATGCCTCAAATCGGGCAGAAGCCCGTACCCACTTTTACGAACGGAGGAAAGATGAAAAAAGACAAACAATTCAGCATCCGAATAGCAGCACAAGATCTGGAAACGATACGCCGGAAAGCAGCACAAGCCCATATGAGCCAGAGCGACTATGTGACCGCGTGTTGTCTCGGAAAACGCATCGTGATTCTTGACGGACTCAGGGAAGTCCTGCGGCAGCAAAAAGCCATCGGAAACAACCTCAACCAGCTGACTGTGCTGGCGAACATGGGCAAGGTACAGTTCGCCAATTTGGATTCTGCCGTGCAGGAATTCTCTAAGATCAATACCGCTCTGCGGGAAATGCAGGAAGGGGTGCAGTCAAATCGCAATCGTCCATTTCGTGAATTACAAAAAGGGGACGCAGACGCGCGGGTGTATGAAAAGTGTCATGCGCTACGTTTCCAAACTCAGTAAGACGCTCTGGGATGGACAGCAGCTCGTCAGCGGCATTGGCTGTCAGTCGGAAACAGCGTTCGACGAATTCCTGAGTACGAAGCTGCTGCACCACAAGGACGGCGGCGTGATGTTCTATCACATGGTGCAAAGCTTCCCGAAGGGCGCGGATATCGATCCGCGCGCAGCACACGAGGCAGCTCGTAAGCTGGCGGGATATTTTGAGGGCTGCGAGGTGCTGGTCTGCACGCACACCGACCGTGAACACATCCACTCGCACTGCATCATCAACAGCGTGAATTTCGAGACTGGAAAAAAGGTTCATATAGCGGACAAGCAGATTCAGGAGCTGCGCGTTCGCAATGACCAGATTTGCGAAGAACTGAGACTGCCGAAATTTCAGAGGGATGAGCAAAAACGCTCCTGCGGGATGTCCAATGCGGAATACTACACGGCATCCAAAGGTGAGAGCTGGAAGTTCGAGTTGATGCGTGTGATCGACGAGTGTATGCGCTGCGCCGGGAATCGTGAGGAATTTCTAGTACTGCTCCGGTCGGAAGGTTACAACGCTACTTGGACAGATGGCCGGAAGAATATTACCTACACCACACCGGACGGACGCACGTGCCGTGACAGCAAATTACATATAGAAAAATACTTGAAAGAAAATATGGAGGCTGAATTTGGATACAGAACGGAGAATGACAACACAAGAAATGTTGACGCAGCACAAAAAGCTGATGGACGAGGCGCAACGGCTGGAACCCAGCGTGATAGTCACGGAGCGGAACTGGAACGCGATGCTCAAAATGCAGCACGATCTGTTTCAGCAGCAGATGCAGCTGGACGCGGACTTGAAAACGCTCCTGACGCGGGAGGACGCACAGACCGCATTGAACGAGATGCAGGAGAGTGCAGAAAAATTCGAGAGACAGGCTGGGAGCCTGAGCGCGGGGTATTCTTCCGCCTGCAAAGAGCTGACCGAGAGCACCAAAACGGCGCTGAATACAGTGACGAAAGAAACGAATCAGCGGCTTTCCAATATGACGCAGGCGGCGAAGAAGAAAATTTGCCTCTGCGCGTGGATCTCGATTACGGCAGTGATCTTGTGTGCGGCGCTGTGCAGCTTGGCCGTGCTGTGGAGCAGATGACGGATGATGCGCCGACACGTGACGGAACGACTATAGCTCTGCACATCGACAGCAAGCGCCGCAAGAAGCTCCGGCAAAAGAAAACCGCCCTCGGCCATGCCGAGGACGATCATGTGGATTGGACAATGGAACAGCACTTATAAAAACAGCCTCCAGTGGGAGACAGAAAGGAAGCCTATGAAAAAGGACTGGGAGATTTATCGGGACACCGGTATTCTCGGCGGATACATACCGGAGCAGGCAAAGCTTCGGAGAACAGAGGACGGCGAAGTCGCAACTGTTTTCCGGGACACAACAACACATGTGGAGGAGGACTGCATCGCAAAACAGCGCGAGATGCTGATCGGCAGCAAACGGTTCTGTATCACGTCTGTATTTCCGGCAGAGCCATGTGCAACGCCGACGGACAAACTGATCGCCTGCATCGACGCGGAACTGGAGAAAGAAGCGCACAGCGCATAAAAATCTGATAGACTTGTGGCAGCCGCTGCGGTATACTTGCCGTACCGTACCGGCTTGCCCCACGGAAAAGGAGGTTATGATGGCAAGTCAGAAGCAACAATATACGATTCTCTACGGGCGGATCAGTCAGGAGGACGAGCGTACCGGAGAGTCAAACAGCATCCAGCATCAGCGGGATCTGTTAGAAAAATACGCACGGGATAAAGGCTTTGAAAACACGCTCTTTCTTGCGGACGACGGATATTCCGGAACGAATTTTGAACGTCCGAGTTGGAAAAAGATCGTGGAAATGATCGAAGCCGGTGAGGTTTCCACCCTGATCGTAAAGGATGCCTCCCGGCTGGGACGTGAGTATTTGCAGGTCGGCTATTACATGGAGATTTATTTCCCGCAAAAGAATGTACGGTTCATCGCAGTGAACGACGGCGTGGATTCTGCGGTCGAGAGCAGCAACGATTTTAACCCCATCCGCAACTGGGCGAACGAACTGCACGCAAAGGACACGAGCCGGAAGGTTCGCGCCGTGAAAAAGCTGCAGGCTGAACGCGGCGAATGGCTCGGAGGCCGTCCACCCTATGGGTACCGAAAATCCGAAACTACGGAAAACCATCTTGAGCCCGCCCCAGAAGCGGCAGAGGTTGTGCGGCAGATTTTTACCCTCTGTGCTGCTGGGAAAGGTCCGAGCCAAATCGCGCGGATTCTGACGGAACGGAATATTCTGACACCTGCAAATTACTACTTTCAGAAGGCCGGGAAAACGCACCATGGGCGCGATCCGCTCCGGCCATGTGCGTGGTCCGGCACAACAGTCAGCGACATTCTCGGCAACCTTGTATATCTGGGACACACGGTCGGCCTGCGGCGGACCACGATCTCCTACAAGAACAAGACGAACGTGCAGCGGCCAGAGAGTGAACAATTTCTGGTGGAGAACACGCATCCGCCGCTCATCTCACAGGAGCAATGGCAGATCGTGCAGGAGGTGCGCCAGCATAAAAAGCGGACCGCAAAACAAATGGACGAACCAAATCTCTTCTCCGGTCTGGTATTCTGTGCAGATTGCGGAAAGCCAATGGTGCTGCATCGTGCCACGACCATGAAAAAGCTGGAGTACAATTTCAAGTGCTACACCTACGGCAAGAAAGGAAAAACTGCCTGCAGCGCGCACCACATCCGGGAATGTGATCTCACGCAAATCGTGTTGGATGACCTGCGGCGGGTCACACACTTCGCCAGGATGAAGGAGCGACAGTTCGCGGCGTACATCAATCAGAAAAACAGCGCTGAGCTGCGGCAGGAAATCAACCGTGTTCTTCGGGAACTGGATACGATGAAACACAGAAGCGCAGAACTGGCAAAGCTGTTCAAGCGGCTTTATGAAGACAACGTGCTGGGACGCGTGACCGATGAGCAGTATCGGATGCTCGCTGGTGATTACACAGACGAGCAGCGGCTGCTGGAAGAAGAGATTCCGAAAAAAGGAGAACGTCTGGCACAGCTCAAATCGCGGGAAGCCAACGTGGAGGCGTTTGTTGAGAAAGCCAAACGATTCACAACGATCGACGAGCTGACACCGGAACTGCTGCGGCTGTTCATCCAGCGCATTGAGATTGGAGAACGGGACGTGAAATACTCCCGCAACGCCAGCCAGTCTATCCGCATCATATATCGGGATATTGGTCTGGTGGACAGCGCTATGCAGCCGGACGAGCAGCAGCCGAAAATCCTTCCGCCGCTGAGCGAGGTCATTCCGTTCCCGGCATAACGCAGAAATAGAGGGAGTGGATCTCTCCACTCCCTCTCAACCAGGGGGTGACAACTTGTGTCCCTATGAAGGGAAACAGAACGACTTCCGGGCTTTTTTGCGCCCATTTTTAGAGGCGTGACAAAAAGATGCCAAAATGGACTTTGGCAAATTTGATGGACCTGTACCTTTACCCACGGCGTTTTGAGCCGCTTTTCCGAGAATTTTTCGGGAAAGCGGCTCTTTTTTGTCCTCGGCAAAGTGTAGAATTTTGACTGGCGTTTTTGTTGGTGTTGCTGGATAGACATTCCGAGTGTATGTGCCATGCACATTAATAGTGAAGCGCGATTTCACGATCAAAATTGTTGCAAATTATATTTGACCTAATTTTAGAAATGGCAACTTCACAACAGCCAACGTTGTTCTGCCCTTCCGGGGCAATATAAAGTCTTTGTCCAGAAGCATCAAGAATTGTACTTTTCCCTAAAAAATCTGCATCTATATCGGGGATAGATTCTTCTCCAATTCGATTGCACAGTATTAGAGGAGTCAAATTCTCAATGGCTCGTGTTTTTGAAATATGGTACGTTGTTTCTCCACCAAAATTTGCCAATACACATAAAATATCCGCTCCCATGCGAAGCTGCTCTCTGGAAACCTCCGGGAACCACAAGTCAAAGCATATCTGAACACCTATTTTTATTCCAGCCACTTCGAAAACCAAATTTTCAGTTCCCCTGTCAAATAGCTTTTTTTCGAAATCTGTTAGGTGCATTTTCCTGTATTTACCAATATATTTACCTTTGCTGACAATCACAGCGGTATTATAGATCTTACCGTTTTCTTTTTCAGCAAGTCCAAAAACAATAGTACAAGAATATTCTTTTGACAAGATAATCATACGCTGTGTAGATGCTCCTGCTGGAACTGTCTCTGCACACTCAAGAAGTGCATTTCGATTGTTAAACAAATACCCACACAGGGATAGCTCGGGAAGAATCAGTAATTCACAATTCTGTTTTTGCAAAGTTGATATTATGTAGTCAAAATTTTTCTCTGTATTATGTACAACATCATATTGTAAAAACCCCACTTTCATGGCGTTACCTCCGCTAATTACACTATATTTAATACTACTTTATCATAAGAGTGTGAATAAATCCACCACCAAACAACGAACCCGCCTGAACAGTTTCTCTCTGATCAGGCGGGTTCGCTTAGCTATTTTTCTTTCTTGTGGTGCATCTGCTCATAGGCTTCCTGCTGGACAATCAGACCCGCTGAAAAGCCATACTTGAAACGGCTCTCACTTTCCTCGCATTGGGCGATAGCATTCTGTGCCCGGAGTTTCTCCACCAGAGCATAGTCCTCTTTGCTGAGCCGCTGGGATAGCTGCTCCATCAACGCTGCACAGCTTTGGACCGCCTTGCGGTATCCTGAAGAAGATGCGCAGCTCACTTGCGCCGTCCAGATATGCCGCCTCAAACAGCGTTTCCGGCAGGCTCTTAAAGAAGGTGCGGAACACCATCGTGTTCCACGCGCCGTCGGTGATGCCCGGCAGGATGTAGACCCAGATCGAATCCGCAAGCTTGTAATACTTGGATAAAATGATGTAGTTCGGGATCATGCCGGCGCTGAAAAGCATGGTGAAGAAGATGAAGACCGTGATCGGTCTGCGGAAGCGGAAATTGCTCCGGGAAAGAGGATACGCCGCCAGCGCCGCGACCAGACTGCTGAGGACCGTGCCGACCACAGCCTGGAAGATAGTCACGCCGTAGGTGCGCAGCACGCGGGCGCCGCTGGAAAACGCCGATTTGTACGCATCGAGCGTGAAGTCTCTCGGCAGCAGTGAAAATCCGCCGGAGGTCAGCACCTGCTCGCTTGTAAACGACGCTGAAATCACGACGATCAGCGGAAGGACAAAGCAGGCGCACATCAGAAAGAAGAAAATATACAGGAAGATGTTGAACGCCTGATTGCGGCTGAGTCTGGTTTTCTTGTTCATAAGACGCTCCCTCCCGCTTAAAACATTGCGTTGTCCGGGGAGATCTTCTTGACGATCCAGTTGGACAGCAGCACAAGGATCATGCCCACAACAGACTGAATGAGGCCGGTCGTCGCACCGATCGAATAGCTCGATTCCTGTATCAAAATGGCGCGTTATCTCGCGCAAAACGGCGTAACCAGCTTCGCGCCCGCGTCCATGACGCTTCCCTACGACGTGCTGGAAACGGCGTACAAAACGGCTGTGCAGCTCAAAAAGGCGCAGCCGGAGGGCTGTGCCCGTCTCATGTGGATTCAGATGGAGGGGCCGTTCTTCTCCGAAAAGAAAAAGGGCGCGCAGAACGGCGCGT
>ERZ1027125.99-NODE-99-length-50455-cov-10.432202_pt1 | contig 50455 bp, 48 predicted proteins | sample MGYA00519249_ERZ1027125 | MGnify/ENA primary metagenome ERZ1027125 (study PRJEB26926, sample SAMN06164580) | human gut metagenome | biome: ENVO:00009003; feature: ENVO:2100002; material: ENVO:00002003 | host: Homo sapiens | place: USA | collected 2012 ... | reverse complement strand
CGCTCAGACATATTACCGATCCGAACAGTCTGGGCGCTACCGTAAATGTTGCAATCGGTAAATGGTACACTCCGATTTCGGCATGGCGTGTGGGGATAGATTTCGACCAACAATCCACTCCGTCTTACTATGCACTGGCTCTTTCGGCAGATTATATGTTGAATCTGACCTCTCTGGCATTGCAGTATAAATCGGGCAGGATATTCGACCTGATTGCCTCGGCTGGTATCTATGCAGGAGCTTCGCGTTCGTATCAGAAGACAACGGTTACTCCGGGTGCGAAATTCGGCTTGCAGGGACGTTTCAATGTTTCGCCCTATATCGATCTGTTTATCGAACCGCAGATATTGGCTGCTTATTCGGGGCGCGGAATTTATTCGCCTTCGTTGAATCCGGAAGCCCGCGTATTGGCAGGTCTGAACTACAAGATGGGAACTACCAAAGAAGAGGCTTCGAAGAACAGAAGAAAGTGGAACAGCGATAAACGTAATTTCGTTTCGTTCGCGATCGGTTCCGGATTGTTCAGTGAAACGGTGTTGCAACCGGATCTGCGCAAATTCTCGGTGGATATAGATGCGACGGTCGGACGTTGGTTCTCGTCCGTTTCCGGTGCGCGGATCGGCTTGGCTTACGACTTCATCTCCGTGCCGTCGTCTCTCGATTCGAAGTTGAATCTCGGAACAGTACATGCCGATTATATGTTGAACCTGTTCTCGCTTTTCGGCGCCGCACCCGATCGTAAGTTCGATGCAATCGCCACGCTCGGTGTCGGAGTGGGATGGAGCGGCTTCCCCAATTCGAAAGTTGCATTTGGCGGAATGCTAGGTGTACAGGCAAAATGGAGTCTGCCCCAATCGTTCGATATATTCATCGAACCGTCCGTTTCGTTGTGGGATGACAAGGTTTATCAACCGAATAACCACAAATTCGTGGGCGTAGGTCGTGTATTGGTAGGTACGGCATATCGCTTCTGATTGACAGGGGGCGCATGGCTACGGTAAAAAGATAGAAATAAAGGCGGAGGCTGAAAGCAATTCCGGATTTATTTGAGAATTATTCGGGTATCCATTATCTTTGCATCCAATATGTAAGGATAATGGATTCCTTTTTTATAAACCATATCGGATTCCGGTTTCTTTACAACGAAAACAATATGGGGAGCCGATCCTCTTTCATCCGTTTAAATTAAGACTATGGCAGCAAAACCGTCTATTCCAAAAGGAACACGCGATTTCTCCACAGGAGAAATGGCAAAACGCAATTATATTTTCGATACGATCAAAGAGGTGTTCGCTCTGTTCGGCTATCGGCAGATCGAAACTCCGGCGATGGAGAACCTTTCTACGCTGATGGGTAAATATGGAGAAGAAGGGGATAAACTTTTGTTCAAGATTCTGAACTCGGGCGATTTCCTGTCGGATGTCTCGGATGTCGATCTGGACGAACGTAACCTGAACCGTCTGGCGGCTCGTCTGTGCGAGAAGGGATTGCGTTATGACCTGACCGTCCCCTTTGCCCGTTTTGTCGTTATGCACCGTAACGAACTTACATTCCCGTTCCGCCGCTACCAGATACAGCCGGTATGGCGGGCTGACCGTCCGCAGAAGGGTCGCTATCGCGAATTTTATCAATGCGATGCCGATGTCGTCGGGTCGGATTCGTTAGTGAATGAAGTAGAGCTGATACAGATGATCGACATGGTGTTCGCCCGTTTCGGTGTGAGGGTGGCGATCAAACTCAACAACCGGAAGGTATTGAGCGGTATCGCCGAAATTATCGGTGCACCCGAAAAGATTGTGGATATTACCGTTGCGATCGACAAACTCGATAAGATCGGGCTGGACAAGGTGAACGAGGAGCTGCGTTCCAAAGAAATTTCGGACGAAGCTATCGCCCGTCTGCAACCGATCATATTGTTGCAAGGTACGAATGAAGAAAAGTTGGCTACCTTACGCGATGTATTGGCTGCATCGGAAGTCGGTATGAAGGGTGTGGAAGAGCTGGAATATATTCTTCGCAAACTGGATTGCGCGGCTTTGCGCTCGCAGCTCGATATCGACCTGACACTGGCTCGCGGACTGAACTATTATACCGGTGCCATATTGGAGGTGAAAGCGTTGGATGTGGAGATCGGCAGCATTACCGGTGGAGGTCGTTACGACAACCTGACCGGAGTGTTCGGCATGCCCGGCGTATCGGGTGTCGGCATTTCGTTTGGAGCCGACCGGATCTTCGATGTGTTGAACCAGTTGAATCTTTATCCCGAAAACTCGTTGCAGAACACTCAGGTGATGTTCGTGAATTTCGGTGAAGCCGAAAGCGAAGCCTGCCTGCGCCATTTGTCGCGGATGAGAGCCGCCGGCATTCGTGCCGAAATATATCCGGAAGCCGCCAAGATGAAAAAGCAGATGGGCTATGCCGATACGCAGCAGATCGGATTCGTGGCATTGGTAGGCGAATCGGAAATGGCTGAAAACAAAATTACGTTGAAGAATATGAACACCGGCGAACAGCAGTGTGTTACGGTCGAGGAAGCCATAGCTCTGGTGAAAGAGTAAAACGCTTTTTGTCAGCCGGAGTGCTATTGTCCGACAGAAAAAAATAAATGATATGAAAGAAACTGGAACTATCGTCGGATTGACCGACGAGGAGGTGCTTTCGAGCCGAAGCAAGCATGGCGAGAACGTACTTACTCCGCCCGAAAAAGCCTCGTTGTGGTCGCAGTTCATAGAGAAATTCAAAGACCCGATTATCCGGATTCTGCTGGTTGCATTGCTGCTTTCGTTCGGAGTCTCGATTTATCAGATGACGGCGGAAGGCGAAAGTGCGACCGCATTGTTGGAACCGTTCGGTATTTTGATAGCCGTTCTGTTGGCTACGTTGGTGGGCTTTTTCTTCGAGGTCAGTGCCAACCGGAAATTCGATATCCTCAATCAGGTAAATAATGATGTTCCGGTGCAGGTGATCCGCAACGGACACCTTACCGAAATTCCCAAGCGGGATGTGGTTGTAGGCGATATCGTTTCGTTGAATACGGGCGATGAGATTCCTGCCGACGGCGAGTTGCTCGAATCGGTATCCTTGCAGGTAAACGAGTCTACATTGACGGGCGAGCCGATCGTTGCCAAGACTACGGTCGAGGCTGATTTCGATAGCGAGGCGACATATCCGTCGAACCATGTGATGAATGGGACGACCGTAGTCGATGGACATGGATTGATGCGGGTGACACAGGTAGGCGACGCGACGGAATACGGCAAAGTGTACGAAGGCTCTCAGATAGATAACCATACGCAGACCCCGTTAGACCGCCAGTTGGAACGTTTGGCTGGGATAATCAGCAAGGCGAGCTATATAATCGCTGCTATTGTCGTGGTAGCCCGTATGACGATCTATTTTCTCGGCGATAACCCGACCGATTGGATCCATCTCGGATCGTATTCGCTCTCTACCCTCATGATTGCCGTGACTTTGATTGTTGTTGCCGTACCTGAGGGTTTGCCGATGAGCGTTACGCTCAGTCTGGCAATGAGCATGAAGCGGATGCTGGCTACCAACAATCTGGTGCGGAAAATGCACGCCTGCGAAACATTGGGCGCGACTTCTGTCATCTGTACCGATAAGACCGGTACATTGACGCAGAACCAGATGCAGATTTATCGTACGAATTTTTGGAAACTGGGCGACGCTTCTTTGACGGAGAGTGTTTCCGGCCGTATGATAGCGGAGGCGATTGCGGTCAATTCTACGGCGAACCTCGATATAGACGAGTCGGGAAAGGCTCGTGTATTGGGCAACCCGACCGAAGGCGCATTGCTGCTTTGGCTTCGTAAACAGGAACTGGAATATATGGCATTGCGGGCGGAGGTACCGGTGGTCGCACAATTGACCTTTTCTACCGAGCGCAAGTATATGGCGACGGTGGTCGATTCCCCGGCAGCCGGTAAACGCATCTTGTATGTAAAAGGTGCTCCGGAAATATTGATGTCGGTCTGCGATGTCGTCGAAACCGATAAAGGCGACCTGCCGATAGCCGACTGCCGCTCCGAAATCGAGTCGTTGCTGCTTACATATCAGAATCAGGCAATGCGTACGTTGGGATTTGCCTATGCCGAAGCGGACGATTCCCTGCCTTATTTTGTCGATGGCCGTATCAATCCGGCGATACGTTTGCGTATGATCGGTATAGCAGCCATATCCGATCCGGTGCGGGCAGATGTACCGGCAGCGATCCGCTCGTGCATCGATGCCGGAATCGCCATTAAGATCGTGACCGGCGACACCCCCGGAACGGCGACGGAAATCGGTCGTCAGATCGGGTTGTGGAAACCGGAAGATACGGAGTTGAACCGGATTACCGGAACCGAATTTGCCGCACTCTCCGACGAGGAGTTGTTGAAACGTCTGCCCGGATTGAAGATTATCTCGCGGGCGCGTCCGATGGACAAGGAACGATTGGTGCGCTTGTTGCAGCAGTTGGGCAATGTCGTGGCGGTAACCGGCGACGGAACGAACGATGCTCCTGCGCTGAATAAGGCGGATGTCGGTTTGTCGATGGGCGACGGTACATCTGTGGCGAAAGAGGCGAGCGATGTGACGATCTTGGACAATTCGTTCAGCAGTATATCCTGCGCAGTGATGTGGGGGCGCTCGTTGTACCAGAATATCCGCCGTTTCATCGTATTCCAGATGACGATCAACGTCGTGGCTTGTCTGGTCGTTATGCTGGGGGCATTCTTGGGTACGGAGGCTCCGCTGACGGTGACCCAGATGTTGTGGGTGAATTTGATTATGGATACGTTTGCCGCATTGGCGTTGGCATCGCTGCCGCCCGAAGAGAAGGTGATGCGCGACCGTCCCCGCAAGATCACCGACCACATCATATCGCGTGCGATGTCCGTGCGTATCTTCGGTGTGGGCTTGGTCTTCATTCTGGCGCTGTTCGGTTTGTTGCAGTATTTCAAGCATTACGATATTACCTCGTTGGCACAATTCGATGTGCTGGACTTTTTCGGTTCGTTCTTCGATTTCACTACGGTTTCGCAAGGGTTGTCGCCTTATGAACTTTCGATGTTCTTTACGATCTTCGTGATGCTGCAATTCTGGAATATGTTCAATGCCAAAGTGTTCGGTAGCGGACGTTCCACTTTTGCCGGATTGTTCAAGAGCAAAGGCTTCCTGACGACCTTATGTATCATTCTGTTCGGTCAGATTCTGATCGTTTCGTTCGGAGGTACGATGTTCAGTGTCGTTCCGTTGAGTATCGCAGATTGGGTATATATCGTGGCATCCACCTCTGTCGTGTTGTGGGTGGGAGAATTCTTCCGCCTGTGCAAGTGGCTGTTCCGTGACCGGTCGAAATAAGTTGTCCGGCTTTGGGCAGGAGCCGGTGTATATAGAAACACATCCAGTAAAAAATCGTCTTCGCTGTATTTCGTTTCACAGCGGAGACGATTTTTATTTGGAGATTGATTCCGGTTTCGGGTAACAGCAAGATGGAGATGGGTGCGTATATATAATAAAGCCCTGACGATGTGTTATCATGTCCGATCTGCTGCGTTCCTATCGGAGTTCGGGCTAAGTTGTTTGCGTTAGTAAACTCCTGTTTTCTTCATCCTCAGTGCCTTGCGTTTTAGACATTATGCCGCACCGAAAAGGGGTTGCATCGAAAACTTCATTTCGATACAACCCCCTTTGTCTTTTATGAAGTTGCCTATTCTGTCAGCCGGTTAAAGATGCAGCTGGTGTCCCATGCGCTCTTTCTTGGTGTGCATGTAAAATTCGTTGTAGGGATTGGGCTTGATTTCGATAGGAACGTTCTCGACGATTTCCAGACCGTAGCCTTCCAGCCCGATGCGTTTGATCGGGTTGTTTGTCATCAGACGCATTTTACGGATGCCGATCTCGCGCAGAATGCTGGCACCTACGCCGTAGTCGCGTTCGTCGGCTTTGAATCCCAGATGCAGGTTGGCATCGACGGTGTCTAACCCCTCTTCCTGCAATTTGTAGGCTTTGATTTTGTTCATCAATCCGATGCCGCGACCTTCCTGATTCATATATACGATAGCCCCTTTGCCTTCGGCTTCGATTTTTCGCATGGCTTCGTGGAGCTGTTCCCCGCATTCGCACCGCATCGATCCGAAAATATCGCCGGTCATGCAGGACGAGTGGACGCGCACCAGTACCGGTTCATCCTCTTTCCATTCCCCTTTGATCAAGGCGATATGTTCCAGCCCGTTCGATTTCTGACGGAACGGAATCAGGCGGAAGTGTCCGTATTGGGTCGGCATATCCACCTCTTCTCCTTTTTCGATCAACGATTCGTTTTTCAGACGGTAGGCGATCAGGTCTTTGATAGCAATGATTTTCAACCCGAACCGGTCGGCAATAACCCGAAGTTGGGGCAGACGAGCCATGGTGCCGTCTTCGTTGATGATTTCGATCAGGGCGGCGGCAGGATACAAGCCGGCGAGCCGGGCAAGGTCTACTGCGGCTTCGGTGTGACCGGTACGAGCCAATACCCCGCGCGACCGGGCGCGAAGTGGGTTGATATGACCCGGACGTCCGAAATCGGTAGGGCGCAGTGTGGGATCGGCAAGCGAACGTATGGTAGAAGCCCGGTCGTGCATCGAAACGCCGGTGGTGCAATCGTCGCCCAGACGGTCGATAGTTACGGTGAACGGCGTTCCGTGTATCGACGTGTTTTCCGTCACTTGCATTTCCAGTTCCAGCTCCTTGCAGCGTTCTTCTGTAATGGGGGCACACAATACACCACGTCCGTATTTCAACATGAAATTTACCTTTTCGGGGGTAACTTTCTCGGCGGCGATGATAAAGTCGCCTTCGTTTTCGCGGTCTTCATCGTCTACGACAATGACAAATTCGCCTTTACGAAAATCTTCAATGGCTTCTTCGACCGTATTCAACAAACATTTCTCCATAATAATATCGGGGTTGTGCGGCGACTACGGTATTGCCGTCTCGTCCGCTTCGTTTATATTCTCTTTCAGTTTCTCTTTTTCGAGCAGGGCGATCATCTCGCCGTTCGTCTGCCGGACGGTTTTCAGATTCCGGCGCAGTCCTCTCTGTTCGAGCAATCCCAGCAGGTAGAGCGGCAGCCCGATCGGGAAGAGGATCATGAACGTATAGCCCATTGCCCGGTTGCGGGCAGGACGGTACAGCCATAATTTCCGGAGTACGGGGTAGTCCATCAACTTGGTGACGACGATTTGGCTGCGGCTGTTGCCGATATAGCTTACAGCTAGTTCCAACTCCTTGTCGATCTGAGCGATGCGTTTTTCGTCGTAGCCTTTAAGCCAATATTCGTGATAATATTGGTTTCGCTTGCCGTATTGTTCCAGAAAATCCCGGCAGAGCGTATCGAGGCTCCTGACTTGTTCGATAGCGGTGTCGGTATCCATATCTTCGATAATCACCTCTTTCAAGGCTACTTTCCGGGCTTCGGGAATACCGATCACTTTCCGGAAGAAGTTGATGTATGCATCGGGATTGAACACATCGGAATCTTTGATCGCCTTATAGGTGAGGAAAATCCCTAACGGCAGGAGTACCGCCGTACTGAGCCAGATTCCCTGCCAGACTTCCCACCGCCCGTCGCGAGCCATTTTGTAGCCCGAGTTGTCGATGATGTAGTAGAAGATGAACATGAATACCGAGATAACGACTGGCATGCCCAATCCGCCTTTGCGGATGATTGCACCTAACGGAGCACCGATAAAGAAGAAGATGAGGCACGCCAATGAAAGCGTGAACTTCTTGTACATCTCGATTTTGTGCCGCCGCAGGATTTTGTTTTCATCGCGTGCAAGCATTGCCCTGTATTCGTAGTCGCGTCGGTAGCGTTCGGCTTTCGACAAGGCGCGGTCGGTATAGGATTGTTGTTTTTGCAGGTTTTCACCCAACAAAAGGCTGTCGATGTTGATCTCCCGGGCTTTTTGTTCGATCTCCTCTTTTTTCTGCGCCAGCTCTTCTTTTTGCTGTTTCGATCGGGTATGGAGGTTGAAGTATCCCGACGTTTGCAACGAACGGGCATTTACACCGCCGATGCTGTCTACCCGGTGTGTAATGGAGTCGATCGAGGTAAGCAGCTGCGAGAGGTCTTGCCCGATATATTGGTTTTGCAATACGCCGTCGTCCATGCGGTTGAAGTTGCCGTCGAAAGCGATGGATATTTCTTTCATCGAGAAACTTTCGCGTCGGTACGGTACGTTCGCCATCGAGTTCCGTTGGTTTCGCAGATTTTCGAACGATTCGCCGCTGTACAAGGTCAGGAACAGGTGTTGTTTGTCGTCGGTCAGTTTCAGCTTGCCGGAGTCAGCCAATACCACCATCGAATTGTCGAACCCTTCGGAGAAGTCGTAAATGATCACGTCCCGGAGCATTCCGGTTTTCCGGTCTTTCTTTTTTACGTAGAGGTTATATCCCTGTATCTGGTCGTAGAATACGCCTTCGGGAATATCCAGTTCGGGAGAGGTCTGCCTTACCGAATAGAGCAGTGTCCACATCTTGACCTGCGCTATGGGCAGTACATTGTTCTGGAAAAAGAATGCGCCCGCCGAGATGAAAAGGATCAGGATGACCAACGGTTTCAGAACCTGCAACAGCGATATGCCCGCAGCCTTGATGGCAAGCAATTCGAGCCGTTCGCCCAAATTGCCGAATGTCATGAGTGCTGCCAACAGGATAGCCAACGGCAAAGCCATCGGCACCATCGTCAGTGCGGCATAGAAAAACAGTTCCGCCAATACCGACATCTCCAATCCCTTGCCTACCAGCTCGTCGATATAACGCCATAGAAATTGCATCAATACGATGAACAGGCAGATAAAGAAGGTCATAAAGAATACGGGCAGAAAAGTTTGCAGCATGAAGCGATTCAATCTTTTCATGTTTTTGTCCGTAGGTTAAATCCGTACGCAAAAGTAGCGTAAAAAAATGAGAAACCGGATATATCCGGATATTTCCTTTCCCGATTGCTGCCGGTTTTATACTCATTTAGTATTTCAACGTGTTTGCCGGAACACGGTTGAGCTTCGGGAGCGATACGGATGAAGGGCGATGCAGAGTTTTTGAAAAGTCGGCAACTGTCTGCCGGTAAAAAAAGGAGATATGCCGGAATTTTCGACGGCATATCTCCTGCTGTATGGTTTTCAACCGCAAGTATGGGGCGGATTATAGTCCCAGCGTACGGCGTAAGTCGTCTATCTGGGTATCCCACAGTTCGCGGTTGCTTGCCTGTTCGTCGGGTGTGGCGAAATCGGTAATGGTGAGGACCGTAGACCCTGTCAGTTCGGATGTCGCGATGCGTAGTTCGAAATAGGTCTTTTCCGCGCCGTCTTCTTCCCAATGGAACCGGATGTAGAAACCTGTGCGCACAGCAGTTTGTACGGCTTTTTGCGGAGTCTTGTTCCAGATGAATGTGTATTCTTTTCCGTCACAGATCACGCTGTCGGCAAACCAGTCGGCTAATCCGTTGGCAGATCCGATGTAAGTCCACAATAGAGTGGGAGACACGCTTTTTAAATCGTACTCGATGACAAATTTCTCTTTTTTCATGTTCTGATCCTTGTTTTTGACCGGGTCAAGGTTTAAGCATAACTTATTCTGTGGGCGAAGATATGTATTATTTTGAGGTTACAACGATAAAAAGGTAAATTTTTTGAGTCCGCCGATGTTTTTAGACCTCCTTGCATTCGTCTGTATCGGGGTCGGCATTGGCGGAATGGTCTGATTGTCGGGTGGCGTTCTTTTTATACTCCTGCGGCGAGACTCCGTATTTGGCTTTGAATATCTTCCCGAAATATTTCGTATCGGCTATGCCGATGCGCGAAGAAACTTCTTTCACCATATACTCTCCGGTTGTTAGAAGTTGAGCCGCTGTTTTCAGCCGTACTTCCCGAATGAGATCGAAGGGCGGCAGACCGGTCAGGCTTTTTATTTTGTTGGAGAATACCGACCGGCTCATGTTGAATGCCGCGCTCAGATCGTCGATGGTGAACTCTCCTTCGTCGAGGTGGGCTTCCGTGATTTCGATTACCCGCTGAATGAATACGTCGATTTGCGGAGCGATAGCGATCGTTCCGTCCGGTGTGTCTGCTTTTGGCGACGATGTGAGCCGGGTGCGATAAATTTCCTGCAATCGCATCCGTTGTTCGAGCAGATTTCTGATACGGGATTTGAACAGTTGTACGCTGAACGGTTTGGTGATGTAATCGTCCGCGCCCAGGTTCAATCCTTCCAGTTTGTTTTCGATCGTGGTTTTTGCAGTCAATAATATCACGGGGATATGGCTGATGTTGATGTTACCTTTCAGGTTTTGCAACAGTTCGATCCCGTCCATGCGCGGCATCATGATGTCGCTGACGATAAGATCGGGATATTCTTTTTCTACGATATCCAGTCCCTCTATCCCGTCGGCGGCTTCGAGTACGTGGTATTCCGCTTGTAGGACGGACCGGATAAAATTCCGCAGTTCGGAATCATCTTCTACGATAAGTATGGTATGCTGTTTGTCCGTGTTGCTGCCGTGTATTTCTTCTTCGAACGGTTCGGACATCTCTTTTATCTGCTGTATCTGGTCGGAGGATGCAAATTCGACATCGCCACGGAAGTGCTCTTTCCCTTTGAGAAAGATAATCGTGAATGTGCTGCCGGTTCCCGGTTCGCTTTCCAGAACGATTTTTGCGGCGTGTTTGTCTGCCAGATCCTTTACAAGGGACAAGCCGATGCCGGTACTCGGCTGGGTCGGGTCTTCGTTGAACGAATTGAAGCGGACAAACAGTTTTTTCTGTTTCTCTTTGGGTATGCCGCATCCTTCGTCTTTGACGGCGATGGAGAATTGTTTCTCTGTTTCGGCGACGGTCACGGTGATAGTTTTTCCCTCCGGAGTATATTTGAATGCGTTTGAAAGCAGGTTGTTGAGCATGATGTCTATGGCATCGGCAGAAGCCCAGATCTTTTTACCCGGCTCTATATGGCTGTAAGAAAACCGGATGTTGCGGTTGTTTGCCAATTCGTTGAATCCGTCGCATACATTTCTGACGGCTTCGCCCAAATCTATTTCCTGCACTTTCAGTTTGGTTTGCTGTATTTTGCGGAAGTCCAGAATCTGATTGACCAACCGCAGCATCCGGTTGGCGTTTTTCGATATGGATTTCAGATGAGTCTTGGCATGGTCGGGGATCTCCTCGTCTGCCAGTAGAAAATCCACCGGAGCCGATATCATGGTCAGCGGAGTCCGGATCTCGTGCGATATGTTGGTGAAAAAACGCAGTTTCATGTCCGACAACTCTTTTTCGATCTCTACGTCTTTTTTCAGCCGGTAGAATGTGAAAAGTATATGTAGGGTCGTGTAGATGAATCCGATAAATAGCAAGATATAAATCGCGAAAGCCCAAGGCGTTTCCCAGTAGGCAGGCAGAACTTTTATGGGCAGGCTCCTTTCGTTCTCCGCCCAAATGCCTTCGCCGTTGGTCGATCTTACCCGAAACAGGTAATCGCCTTGGGGAATGTTGGTATAATTGACGATACGTTTCTGGTGTGTATAGATCCAGTCGTTGTCGAATCCTTCGAGTTTGTAGGCGTAGGAGATATTCGGAGAGGTAAAGTCGAGTGCTGAAAATTCGATTCCGAACGAACGCTGGTCGTGCGATAGGACGAGTTTATCCATACTGTCGATCTCTTTGTCGATCGGAGAATCCTGTTCTCCGATCGGAACGACACGGTTGTGCAATCGGAATCCGGATAAGGCGATGTAGGGGACGATGTTGCTGTTTCGGATATTCCGAGGCTGGAAGTGGAGCAAGCCGTTGGAAAATCCGAATACCAGTTCGCCGTTTGCCAGCCGGCAGGCGGAAGCTTCCGAGAAACTGTTGTTCGACATCAGCCGTTTGATATCGGCGAATGTTTTGAACTCTTGTGTGGCGGGGTTGAACCGTATCAGGTTGTTTTCCATGCTGACCCACAATTGCCGGTTCTCGTCTTCGAGTATTGCCAGACAGACATCGGAGGGCAGACCTTCCTGCATGGTGTATGATTCGAATTTCAAAGGGAAACCTTGCGGATCGTATTCGGCAACGTGGTTGATACCGCCTCCGAAAGTAACTAAGAACAATTCGTTGCTGCTGGTGCAAAGTATGCCATGTATATCGTTGTTGCTGAGGCTTGCTTTGTCGCCGGCTATTCGGGTGTAATATTTATATTGAATGTCGTCGGGGCTGGTAAAGTTTATCCCCGACATGATCAGTCCCTCGGTGGTGCCGATACACAGATTGCCCGATTGCGTCTCTGTGATGTGGCGGATTCTCGCTCCGTGTTTGACCGGATAATTTTTAAGATGGTTTTTGTGGTTGATAAAAATCGTTTTGCCGTTTTCGTCGCTTTGTACCAGATTGATTCCGCCTCCATAAGTTCCTATCCATACGTTGCGGTTGGAGTCTTCGAAGATAGAGTAGACCGCATCTTCACTGAGGCTGTATATGTCGTTCGGATCCTTTCTGAAATGCTTTACCGAATACCGGAGGGGATCGGCTGTCTTTTGCAGTTTGAATACGCCGTTGGTTCTTGTCCCCAGCCAGATATTTTTTTCGTGGTCGGTCAGCATACAGTAAACGACTCCGGTGAAGTCGGGTTTTGCTCCGATAATCCCCGTTTCCGAAAAATAGCCTATCGGTTTATAATGTTCATCGTAAACGGTGAGGTGCTGGTCTTTGGTGGCAACCCATAGCCGTCGGGCATCATCCTGAAAGACTGCCCGTACATCGTTCGCGACAGGCGATTTGAGATTTTGGTTGACCGGAAAGGCTTCGAACAGGTTGTTGCTGAATGTCACTTTTTCCAGTCCGTGCGACCGTGTGCAAAACCAAAGATTCCCTTGTCGGTCGGAGTAGAGGGAGTGCAGGATGTTGGAGAACCGCCAATCGGGAGAAGATTCTTTGTTGTAGAATGGTTCCAGCGTATCGGTTTCCGGATTATAAAAAGAGAACCCGCCGCCCCGGGGATGAATCCAGAGTTGCCCGTGGGTATCTTCTACAATATCCGATGCCGGCGGTATGGTGTTGATCGACGGGTCGTTTACTTGTACGAGGTAGTATTTTACGGTTTCATCTTCCGGATTGAATTTATAGATGCCCAGACCGTCCGTTTCAAACCAGAACTGTTGCCGGCGGTCGATATGCAATGCTCGTATCTTATCGCTTTTGATGGCTTTCCGATTTTTCATGTTATACGGTTTGAAAGTTTTTCGTTCCGTATCGTAGACGAAGAACCCGTCGCCCGATGTGGCGATGATCACTTTCTGGGGCGGGAGTGGGGTGAGTGAGGTCAGATCGGATTGCGACGGCGTTTGCAGCAGGTCGAATTTGCCGGTGCTTTTGCAATAGATCCATATTCTCCCTTTGTTGCAACCGAACCAGATATGTTCGGGAAACTCTGCTACCGAGAAAAAATGTTGGTTGCTTTCGCTCACCCTGTTTTCGAAAAAGAACGAGTGGGCATCGTTGTCTCCGTCCCGGACAAGGGTCAGTCCGTTGTCGGTCAGAATCCACGTATTGAGCTCTTTGTCTTCATAAATCCGGTGTACCTTGTTGCTTTTTATCCGTTCCGATTCGGTGTTGTAGAGTTTGGTCGAAAGCAGCGAATCGTAGACGCAGATGCACCCGTCGTTTTGCGAGATGATCCATCGTTTTCCCGAAGGACAGATTTTTATCTGCGACATCTTGAACGGGATCTTTCGCGCCGGGTCGTGCAGGATTTTTATTTCCTTGAATGTCTCGGTCTGCGGGTCGAAACAATGTGCTTCGCTGTTGTGGGAATGCAACCAGATATATCCGTAGCGGTCTTCATAAATGTGCTGGATGCGGTTGCTGTTCATTTGGTAAGCATCGCCCCGGCGTACTTTGAAGTTGCGGAACGTATATCCGTCGAATTTGGAAAATCCGTCCCAGGTAGCAAACCACATGAACCCTTTCCGGTCCTGTATGATGTCGGTAATACTGAATTGCGGCAGACCGTCGTCGGTCGAATAGTGTTCGAAATGACATACCGGCAGCGATAATGCGAAGTTTGCCGTCAGGCAGAGCAGAGTGATGAGTAGTATCTTTTTCATGGTTGTATCGGATAGACAAATATACTTTTAGTTATTCGTATAGCAAAGTCCCGAATCTTGAAAAGTAGGTCGTTTCAGCCGGGAAACGAGTTTCACCCCTGCATTTAAAGATTTTCGCCCCTGCCCGAAAAAAAAGACGGGTGTACATTTGTCCTGTCTTGTTCGCCTGTTTGCAAACGGGGCGGATTTCACGCCGCTTTTGCAGGGCATAAATTTTTAATCGATCTAAAATCATGATGAAAAAACGTATTGCAGTATTATCCCTCTTGCTTGTATGATCCGCAAAACCAAATGTTCGTCGATTTTTGAAACGACGCGACTGCGTGAAAAAACGAAGCGTACCTTTTAGGCACGCTTCGTTTGCTATATAAATACCATTTGAACGGCATTAGAATAGGGTTTCTTGCGACTGCTCCTCATAATTGCAAACCATCCACTCCTCTTGCTTGCGTCTGCCGGTTTTGGAGGCGCTGATCGTGCGTTCGACCCGGTGGATGATCCATCCGTTCTTCTGCGCGTATCGGTCGATCATATCGAACGGGAACATCGTCAGCATAAACTTCCCTTTGACGGTTTCGAGCAGTTGCAGGAGCTGCTCCATATTCTGTTCGGAGAAGACACCTTCGTAGTGGCCGCAGTCGGAGTTCACATAGGGAGGGTCGACGAAGTGAAACGCATCCGGTGCGTCGTAGGCGGCAATCACATCGAGGGCATTGCGGTTCTCGATGGTTACCCGTTCCAGCCGCCCGCAAAGCTGCTCTGTGAACTCGTCTTTCGCATTGCGCAGCTTCTTGGCCATCGTCCCGGAGAAGTCATAGCCGAAGCTCCCGTCCATCATCGACGCGAACGACATCTTACAGAGCGCCCACACGGCCCACGCTCGCTCGGCCGGCGCGAAGAACTGCGGATAGGCATTGATATGGGCCGCATGGGCGTGAATATCCCGGCTGTGGAGTGTCTTGTCGATCTCTCGCTTCAAATCGTCATAGTAGACCTGCGCACACCAGTAAAAGTTGGTCAGCTCCATATTGATGTCATTGATGAATTCGGCCTCGGCCGGGCGCTTGGCGAACAGGACTGCAGCCCCGCCACAGAACGCCTCGGTGTAGATGCGGTGCTTCGGCAAGAGCGGCAAAATGTGTTTTAGCATGGTTTGTTTACCTCCGTAGTAGGAAATCGGTGTTCTCATTCAGCATAAAAAGATTTTTTAATGGTTGATAAAATGGTGTTCAAATTGTTTTCGTATCTTTGTTGTGCCAATCACGTACAATGCGGGCAGACCGCATAAAAAAGCGCCATATCGCAGTCAAAAGGCTATTGCCCCCGGCTGTGCGATATGGCGCATCTTTGTGTTAGTACGTGATTGGCGTCCTACTAACAGGTCGGGGGCTTTTTATTCTTACCCCCGTATGTAATTCGATCTCAACTATCGACTTCTCGGCTCCGCTTTCGGTTGCCGGGCCTGCCGGTACGCTTCATAGGCGGCCGTCCGTTGTTCGTCGGTCAGCTCGAAGCTGCCGTTCTGCTTGACGGCATCGAAAATGACGGCCACATATTTGTGGCGGTCGTCCAGCTTGGACAAGAGCGGTTCGAGCGGCAGGATGTCGCTCACCGTCGCCCCGATGGCCTGTGCCACCTCCGGCACGAGGAACTTGCCGACGAGCAGTGCTTCGCCGTTGTCGAGGGTGCGCTGCACCATTCGGGCGACCGGCTCTTTCCGGAACTGAAAAGTGCAGGTTCCGCGCAGGGACTGCTCCCTGCGCCACTTGAACGTAGTCGGGTTCTCGACGAGTTCGAGATAGTCGTGGTCTTTGCTCTTGAAGCCGTCGATGCCGCTAAAAAAGGCGCGGCTTCCTACTCGTATCCTGTTGTTCATTGTCTTGTACGTTTACGGCCATTTTTGAGGTCGTTGGTTATCGCTTTTCTGTCCACCTCGCTATAAATCTGCGTCGTCTGCAACTTCTGATGTCCGAGCAGCTTCTGAATGGTCGTCAGCTGCACGCCGCTTTGCCCGAGGTGGGTGGCAAACGTATGGCGGGACGAATGAAAGGTGATTTTAGGATCGGCCCGAATTCGGTCGAGAACCCCGCGCAGAATCTTGTTCACGGACGAGTTCGTACCGAGTGCTTTGCTAACCCGCTCGATGTTGCCGTTGTACTTGTCCAGCAGCGTCTCCATTTTACCACCGAACAGCTCCGAGATCGGAAGTTCCACCAAGTAGCCGGTCTTGGCCATCTTCTTGGTCAGCCAGTCGCCCGCTATATGATCGTTGCGCAGGGTTACGATGTCCGAGAAGCGTAGCCCCGTGTAGCAGCCGATCAAAAACGCATCGCGCACCTTATCCTCCTGTCCTTTCAGCGGCAGTTTTTCCAACCGGTGAAGTTGCTCCGTAGTGAGAAACCCTTTCTTCGACACCATCTGCTGGATGCGGAACCGGTCGAACGGATTGCCGTGGATCAAGTCGCGCTTGGCGGCTTCATTGAGCAACGCCCGCAGCAGGCGCAAGCGGCTGATCCGGGTGTTGTGGGCGATGCCGCTTTCGCGCAGCCACCGGTCATAACCGACGAGGAACTGGTAGTCGATGTCCGTTACCAGCACACCCTTTCGGAACCGCTCGATGTTGTTGAGCAGGGTCTGATAGTTGAGCTTAGTGAGGTTCTTGCGGTCGCTCTGCTCGACGACCTGCGCCCCGAACTCGCACAGCTTGGCCGCGGGCGATATATTCGACCGCACAGCCTCTTTGAGCATGGGAAGCTGCACCTCCACGCCGCGCTTGATGTATTCGAGTTCTACTCGTTCGACTTCCTGCATCATCATACAAAGGGCATAGTTCAGACTTTCGGCGTTGGCCATATCGACGACCGAACCGTGGGCGAAGTTTCCGGGTTTGACATACGTGTGTGTCGTGAAATAGATGCGGCGTTTTTGCTGGGTGCACTCGATTTCGACAAGGCCCTCACCTCGCTTGTTGAGCCGCCGCGCGCGGTTAAAAACTAACTTGTAACGAATTTTGTTGAGCATAGAGTGCTGTTTTATTGGGTTTCTAATTGTCCCTCGAAGTTATGAAGATTAATTCGGGAACAATTGATACCGAATCGTGCACTCTATCTCTATAATATGCTCTTTTCTATGGGGTTTACAATCTTTTGCGTCGCCGTGCTTCGTTCAGAATGTTTGCGTATTATTACGCATATCACGCAACAATACGCAAACACAGGCTGCGTTACACAAGGTCGGCGGGCGTCCAAATCTTCAAATTTCCGCTCGAATTCAGCCCGGCAAATTGGCAGTATTTTGCGCTCGCTTGGAACGCTATCTGCAAACGATTTGATGGACCAGAACCGCTTGTTCCGCTGAGGACTTGGGCGTACTGCACACAGCTACTGCTCGATGTTCCGCCCACAACAGACACATGCTGAACGCCGTCGTTGACCGTTATATAATGCAAGTAGTTCCCGAACGTGTTCCAGTTGCAGTCGTTCCCGAACGTGTTGTCGGAACAGTAGTTCCCGAATGAATTGTTGTAGCAACCGTTCCCGAATGAGTTGTTGGAGCAACTGTTGCCGAAAGTGCTGTCGTAGCAGTCGTTCCCGAACGTGTTATACCAGCAACCGTTCCCGAATGAATTGTTGTAGCAACCGTTCCCGAACGTGTTCATCGAGCAACTGTTCCCGAACGTATTGCCGTATGCCCCGACGATATTGTTGTAGCATTTATTGCCGAAATGGTTTTGTTCCGGATTGTCTTTGACCGTCATATTGTAGTTGCCATCGCCGAATGTATTCAACTGCATTTCGCCGGGCAGTCCGGAATCATCAAATCCTGCAATCAGCACAATGTTATTGAGCATCAACGCCCGATAGCACTGGTCGTCTACGGTAACAGCGGTATAACTATTTCGTATGTGGTTATATTCGCAACGGCCTATTTTGAACTGCTTGAAATAGCCCCAATCCGTTTCTGCATCAAGAGCATCTTTCATCGCAGAGTAATCACGCCATTGCCCGTCATCGCCAATCAACGAGAATGTATATGCCCATACGAAATCATCCGCATCTTCAATCTTAACGCCGGTCATGCCGCCATTATAAGCATAGTAATAGCCGTTGATGGCACTCGTCAAATTACCGGTCGCGGAGGCTCGATAACGCTTGAACTGGATATTTTTGAAGTCATAGGGGCAGTCATTCTGCCACTCGTCGACGAGCCGGTAGATGACGCCCCGGCCGTTCGCTTCATCGGCCCACTGGAAGCGGGAAACGTCGTTATCGAGGCAGTACCACACTTTCCACGCATCGAGGTTCGCCATACCGAAATACTCCGCATAGTCCTCGTTCACGATAGCCCGTGCCTCCTCGGACAGTGTATCGGCTGCCGTAGAGAGCACAATGATGTCGAACGGATGCCCGGCACAGCGTGCCTCGGCGTCATTGGCCACTGTGGTAACGAAATCGGTGATGCGGTAGTGATGACCGGGGCGCAGCTGTTTGCTGTCGCGCAAAGCGACCAATTCGGCATACGACACCGGGTGCAATGCCACCGGTTCGGCCTTGTTATTCCATGCCTCTTTCTCCGCATCGGACACGAACCGGCGGTTCTCGTTCTGCTCGATCATATCGGCCGAGTGGCTGGTCGGATGCGTGTAGTTATTGGCTCCGGCTGCAATACCGGCTAACTTGGCCTTTTCGGGAGTTGTGAAATCCTCGGTCGAAAGACCTTTGCCCTCGACCTTATCGACTTTCTTTCCGATCTGACTGGCTATCGTCGCGGCGAAATTGGGATCATCACCGAGTGCTCCGGCAAGCTCTTGGAGCGTGTCAAGCGTTTCGGGAGATCCTCCGACTACCTCCGCGATCTTTTGGTCGGCGTAAGACTTGGCCGATTCCAGCGTTGTGCGCTCCGCACTTTCGCGCACGACACGCTCCTCGGCAATAGACGTATCGGTATAGCCATTGGCAGACTGAAGCGTAGCCTCGTCGCCGGAGGTGATACGGCCATCGAGGCGTTCATCTTCGGCTTCCAGCTCTTCGACATTCGTGAAGAGCGTGGCGACATCCTCCTTGACAGCGTTCGTTTTACGAACGGCATCCTCTACCTGTTTCTGCAGCTCGTTCGCTTGGGTAGCATCGTATTTGCCATTGAGCCGATCTGCCAGTTGTTCGACCGAATCGATGGGTATTTTCTCTTCTTTATGCCAATAACTGTCCATCCAATCCGCGAACTGCGACGCCAGCGGATAGGCTCCTTTGCGGAACCACGTTTTCAGTTGGGTTATGCTTCTGATTGCCATTGTATCGATGTTTTGATTATTTCAGGCGCATGATGTATGCAAGTGTGTAGTATGGCGGACGATTTTCATGGGCAGCTCCGCCGCCTGTGCTGTCCGTTTTCCCGAACGGAGTCGTACGATCGTGTTTCGAGGTCGAGTTCGGAGACGAATTATCGCCGCCGCCCTTCCAGCGACCACTATCTTCCTGCCACAAGTTCTGCCCGTGCGTATGGGCTGGCATTTCGTTCACAGTCAGCCGATGGGTCTTTTCGCCGCCGACCATGCCATAAGTATTATAATCGGCATCACTGACGTTGTAACCGACGAGGAACCGGCCCCGGAGATCCGGCAGTCGGAAATAGCCCGATGTTGTGGAGTATTGTTTGCCGTTACAGTCGTAGCTCCGGTTGAATCGGGTGCCGATGGCAGCATACAACTCCGGATAGTCCGACGTTTTCAGCTCCCGACCGTCGCAAAGTTCGTAATTCTCCGGCACCTTTGTTCCGGCCCATATCTGTACGATGCCCAGGGGCGGCAAGGCGAATCCGGAGAGTTGTTCCTGTTGCGCCGTGTTCTGGCGTTCCAACTCCGGAAGCGTCAACACGGACTTCATGTCGGCCCAACTGTAATTCTCTTCGCCGATACCTGGTGCCAGGCTGCGGATCGTGTATGCTTGCGTAAATTCGTATCCCTGGGCGGTAACTTGCACAGGTTCCTTTTTCAGATACATTCCCGCGGCGACCGAGCCGCCCTCCCAGTAGAGGATCTCGCCTTCCGGGAACTCTTTCGTGCGAATGAAGACGTAGCCCTCCCGACGGCTGGTATTGTTCTGCTCCGGCTCACAGCCCAAAAGAATGGCCTTGTCCCCGGCAATGTTGCCCAGCACGGCCAGCATAGCCTGATTGCGCTGGATGTAGTCGAAAGTTTCCGCATCGACCGGGAAATCTTTGTTCGACTGGGTCAGATAGTTGCCTAATGTACTTTTCATCAGTAATAGCTTATTGCGAATCGTTTGGATGCCAATTTGTAGGTATTAACCACTGCCGTCAGCCTCGCTTCGTCGAGGCCCCGTAATGCAAGCGGGATATTAACGACGAAATCGTAACCGCTTGCGCCCCCGAACCCCCGCCGGTTGACCAGCAAGACCGTGCCCGAATCACGCAGCGGAACGAGGATCGGACGATCCTCATCGCGCCGGAATACGAGCATCACGCCGACGTTCTGTGCGGTGTCCGTTACCGTAATCCGGCGCAATTCCGGGTCGAACGTATCGTTCAATGCTGCCCGCAGGTAGCACACTTGCCCGTTGTGGTTCAGCCGGTAGGCCGCATCATTGCGGAACTGCAGGAAGTTCGTATGGATGTAGCCCAGGGGCGTGATGACCGCATACGTCAAGGATGCCATCATCGGCCGACGCAGAAATGTCGGAAGCAGCAACAGCGCCAGCCGTTTGAAGTTGATGTTATACTTGCGCATAGGCTTTCATCTTAAGGGTGATTTCTCCAGCCTTAAAATACCCGGCCGAAGGGGTGCAACGCGCATCGATGGCCATGACGGTCGCCTCATCGCTGGCGGAAGTCGTCGCCTGCTTGAACTCGGCGATCCGCACGCCCTCGACGGACTGCAAGGCATCGATCAGCGCCATATTGGTATATTCCCCGTTGAACGGCAGGTTTTCAATGTAATTGCGAATGGCTGCCTCGCATTCGTTCTGTACGTTCTCCGGCAGCAACATGGCGTTGTAGTAGATGTCGACCGAACAGTTGAACGTGTCCGGATCCTTGTTCACCAGGTTGATGCGCACCCCGGCATCTTTGATTTCAGCGAGGTAGGCGGCCAACTGCACCTCTTCCTCGTCGGACAGGCGACATCGTGTCCCTCCGGCATCTCCTGCGACTTTAATGGTCAGAATCGATGCGTCCCGACTTTCGTCGGCTGTGGCATATTTGACCACACGGGCCGCTGCGATAGCATCATCCGTCATTTCAGAGGTGTCGTAACGGTCGGTATCGGCAATCAGCACCCGGTCTTTCATAAACTCCAGCACTTTCGTCTTGTACCACTTGGCCCTGTGCGGGATGATCTCCTCGATGCGGGCTTCGATCTCTTGCCGGTGCGCCTCGAACAAGCGTTCTTGCACCCATGCCGCACATGCGAAGATGTAGAACAAAATGTTGATGATCGACACCTTGCTGAAGTGTGCCGTAAAGTTGTCGCCTGCCGGGAAGCCGAACACATCGGCCACCGTTTCGTTCTTCATGAAGTCGACGGCGATGCTCTCTTTGATTTCGTCGATAGTTCTCATCAGCTCACAATAAAATCTATTTCGATACCCATGAATCCGATACCGCCCCACGGTACGAGTGCTGCGTCCTCGGCCGAGATCGCCGTGGCCGGGCGTACGTCTTGAGCTGTCAGCGCTGCGACGATCCGCTTGTTGCCGACATCTTCCGGGGCGATCTCCAGTTCCTGCCCGGCCGAAAGGTCATCCGTCAAAGCGATGTCGTTGCGCTCGGAAAGAGCGAACGCCGCCTCGAATGAACCGCATTCCTGGACGGCCATGTCCAGCAGCGACTGCCTGTTATGAATCGTACTCCGCATCGATCGTCAGTTTGTTGGTTTTCAAATCAAGTTCGACGCTTTTCACTTTTATTCCGTCGGCCTCTAATTGCAGGGCTATTTCGCGTTTCCATCCCGTTGTTTCGTCGTCGCCCAGGATGTCGGAAATGCCGACGCCGAGCGTCGGGTACTCCTTGAACTCTCCCTTGCGGGCTTGGAGGATCAACGCTTGGGTCTGAAAGGTCGTGGTTCCAACCTCCAACCCCTGGGAGATCAGCCCCGCGGCATCCCGCCCGGCGGACACCGCAAGATCTCCCGTCGTCGGGTCGAGCAATATGCCTGTACTCTTTGCCATCAGTGCGTTATTTTGTCGTTCTCCAATTCATATCGTTGTGTGGTGCCTATTTGTCGTCCGCTCCATGTCGATGCGGCAAGTTGCAAGGCGGCACCACCATCTTGTGCCATAGGCTTCCAGCTCAAGAACACTGTTTTCAGATCATTGATCTCCTGCTCCAACGCATTGAGCTTTTTTGCCAGTTCCTCGGCCTTGACCAGCCCGGCATTGGCTCCATCGTTGAACTGGATCTTGCCGTCTTCAAGGGTTATTTTGCTTGTGCCTACAGCGAGCGTCGAGCAGTCTTTCTCCATTCGGGCCGAACTTTGACCGAGGGTCAGCTCGATCCGCTCTTTCTCCACTTTTGCCTTGCTGTTGCCGACCGTGATTTCGACTTGTTGGCCATCGGCTGACAACGTCGTGTCGCCCTGATGAAAGCGGATCGATGCGATTTCGGAGTAACCTATGGCGCATAGCTCCCGGAGGTTGCCGCACGAGATGTCCGCCACGAGAATGATGCTCCCTTCTGCCGGGACAATCAGCAATCCGTTCTCCGATCCCCCGTCGATGGACGACAGCCGGATGTCGGGAATCTCGAAGTCATCGATCTTCGCCCGGCACAGGTCGCCGTCGATCCCGACGACCTCCATCAGCCGGAAACTGAACGAGGGCTTGTCCGTGCCCGCGATGGAGCGCAACAGGCCCCGTATCTGTGTTGCCTTATCCATTCTTACCCGATCTTTTTCCCGATGGTTACTTTCCGGCTGCCGCCGCCTGCGGCAAAAGTAGACACGACCGAAACCACATAATATTTCCCTGTCTTGTACTCGTAGTCTGCATCTCGCAGTTCCACGATGTCCGTCGGCGCGATATGCGGCAGAAGCCACCCCGTGAAGCTCCCTTCATACCCCGAATAGGCGCGAATCTTCAACTCTTCTTCCGCCCGGCGTTCCAGCGTCGCCTTGTCCGATACTCCGGGCAGCTTGAGCGTGAACTTGTCGCCGCCGGGCGTGCCTTTGGTAACCTTTATCGTCTTGCCTTTGGCATCCGTTCCCTCGATAGTAGCGATGAATTTGCGCTTCCGGGCGTCTTTGTACTTGAGTTCGGATTTCTCGATATTCACCGCGAAATCGCAGATTACATTTTTGCCCGTTTCCGCATATTGCGGATGTACGTGCAGCGTCTTTCCCTTGAGGTAGATGTTGGCGCGGGTCTCTTCCTGCACTTTCTTCAGCACGTCGAACCCCGTCGCCTCGTAGATGGTGAACTTGTCGTACTTGAAATCGTAATCGCAGGACAACTCGAATCCGCCCAATTCCCGAATGACGTGTTGGAGCAGCACCTTGACGGAAACCGACGACAGCACCGTATTCTTCAAATCCTTGCGGAACTTGTAGATCTCGTCCTCGCAGTTGATCTTAATCGAGCCGTCGTCCGTGGCGATGCTCTCGACATATCCCTCGAACTCCACGGGCAACTCCTGCAGGTGGGCATCATAGCCGAAGCGGATGCGCACGGCATCGCCTTCCTTGATTTTGCTCTCGATCTCCAGCGCCCGGTTATAAGCCGCACCGGGTAGCGTGATCGTAGCCGTATCGGCCAGGTTCTCGACGCTGCACGTTACGACGACGCTCTCCAGCGTCGTGAGCCGGAAGGTGCCGATCGTTATGTCGAAATTCATTGCAAACATCGGTCGAACGCTGTTAGATTGATATTAGAAGTTCTACGGGGTTATCGCTGTAGGCTTTGATCTCGTAATTTTGATTGTTCATTCCTTTGGTATGCGGGAACGAGGCACTTTCGATGGCCAGGTAATGGATGCCGAAAACTTGCAGGATCTCCTGCTCGACCTCGACCGCCTGCCGTTCGTCGAACAGCTCCATCAGCTTGCGGAGGTAGCTGTCGGGGTACTTCGATTCATTGGAACCGGATATGACACCCTGTATCGTTACTTCATAGTCGTCTTGGCTCCACCGCTCCTTGATAGTGCCATTGAGCTTCGACTTGGCGACTTTGCGTCGGACAATGGTATTCTTTCCGCTGATCGACACGAGAGGCTCCAGCGGTAGGCAGAACCACTCCTTGTCATTGGGTCGTTTGAACTTCATTGGCATGACCGAATGGATGATCCCCACGGCGGTATAGTCATCCATGATCTCATTGGCATCGTACACTTGAGTGATGATGTCCTCCTTTTTAGGGATGAAGAACGGGGGAACGGCCCCGTAACGTCCCAGCGCCTTGTTGATCGTAATCTGCACCGGGTCGAACGGATTGCCGCTATATCCGGCATTCACTTGAGGGGCGATCCGGTTCAATTCATATTCTACCTTTGCCATCACAATGCGGAATTAGCGGTTTGCAGAACTCGAATCAACGCACTTTCGAGGTCTCGCTGCATTTCATCACGACTGCTTTCATAACCGCCCTCGAATACCAGGTTCTCGACCAGCGATTTGAGGTTGATCGTGATAGACGTCGAGCGGCTGCCGCCGGTAGCGATGGCCGATGCCGCTCCGGAACCCGCAGCCCCGGTATTCGTGCCGCCTTGTTTCCCGGTGCCGCCCATCGGCGTCATGCCGGGAACCGCCGGCGCTCCGATACCGAACTTGTCCTTGAGACCTCCGACCACGTTGCCCAGGGATTTGTCGGAGTTCCACGACATGCTGATTCCGGAAAGCGATTCTTTCGCCTTGCTGGCATTCTCGGCCACTTTCTTCGCGCCGTCCACGATCGCCTGCTGACGCTTCTCCACATCGGCATTGATCTTCGCAATGGCAGCCTGGTTCTCGGCGCTGTCGCCGATGCCGCACGCCTCCTTGAACTTGTACCAGCCGAGCTTGATTTTGTCCAGTCCGATCATAATGCCGTTGATCAACGTCGAGAAGTAGAGCTTCACACCTTCGACGAATGCCATGAACGTGTATTTCATGAAGCCGACGACTCCGTTCCAGAGCGATCCCCAGCCGTCGATCTTGTAGCACAGGTAGGCGATCGTGCCGATCAGCGCGATGACGCCGGCGACGATCCAGGTAACCGGGCAGGCCAGCAGCGAGAGATTGAGCGCGTTCTGTGCAGCCGCCCACGCCCATTTGGCAGCCGTCACGATACCCGACCAGAGCGCCACGACTTTGGCCTTAAGGGCGAATAAGCTCATAGCAACAGTCAATGACCCCAGCAAGATGGTGATCAATGTAATCGGGGTGTTGCCCTCGTTCAAACAGGAGAACCACCAATTGAAGCCGGAGACGACCCAGTTGATGATCTTGCCCAAAGCGGTAAGTCCTGCACCTGCAATCGCAATGATGTTGTCCAGCGAGTTCATGGCCGGAATGACCAACGGTTCGATGATGTCGTACAATTTCAGCAGCAGGTCGGTTCCTTTTCCGACAAGGGTCGACCATTTGCCTGCTTTCGATTGTCCCATCTTCTCGGTCATGCCATAAAACTGGCCACCAGCCTGTGTCGCAGAATAAAAGGCTTTCGTTACCATATCGGCCGTGATTTTGCCTTTCGACATCTCATCCTTGAGTACGGCAACCGACTTGCCGGAGGTGCGGGACATCTCCGTCAGAGGGTTAAAACCGGCGTTGATCATCTGCAGCAGGTCTTGTCCGGCCAGTTTGCCCGTGGAGGTCATCTGCGAAAAAGCCAGCGTCAGCGAGTTCATTTTGTTGCGATCACCCATCGCGATGTCTCCGAGAGCTTTCAGATTCGGCATGATCTTGTCTGCCGTAATGCCGAAAGAGAGCATCATTTTGGCGCTCTCCTGCAAGTCGGCAGTCATATAGGGCGTAGCCATTCCGAACTGCTTGATGTCTGCGAGAAGTTTCCCGGAGGCATTCTCATCGCCGATCAGCACATCGAAAGCGACTTTCACCTGTTCGCGGGCGAATCCCTGCTGCAGGGCCTTGAACCCGGCTGTTCCGGCAACGACGATCGGATTGGTCAGCACATTGGCGAACGGAATGCTGTTGAACGCGTCCGACAGCATTGTTTTGATAGCTCCGCCGTTCACTCGTTCCAGACGCCGGATTTGTCCCTCCAATTGCTTGACCTCGATGTTCGTGCGCCGGATGGCATTGATGTTGCTGGCCGGTATCCACTCCTTTTCGGCCCGAAGGGCGGCGACACGTTCCCGCAGGCTGCCGAGGCTGACACCGCATTTCTGCATCGTGGCGTCGGCCCCTTTGACCCGCTGCTGCACTTTGGCCCACGTCGCCAGTTGCTTGTCGTTGGCGATACCGATCTTTGTCAGCTTCCCGGAAATCCGGTCGTTGAGCGAGAGCGTATATTCGAGAATGTTTGCCATTCGGAAAATTATTCGTATATTTGGGACGTATGGGTACGCTTATAACAATATGGCTCGCCCTCATGGGCATCTACTATCTGTGCGTGGCTACGCTGCGACTTGCAGTCAAGTTGCCCGCGGCGGTAGTAACAATCGTTACATTGCCTGCGATGCCTTTTATTGTAGCCTATCGCGACAGGGCAGAACATCCCAATCGGGCGAAAGCCATCTGTTGGTTATGGGGCGTGCTCTATGCGGTAGTACTCGTTGCCTGTTTCATCGGTTAGATTTGGCGGTTTTCGCCTCCTGTTCCCGAATCCATTTCAACTCGTTCACACGCATGGCCCACTCCTCGTCGGACAGGCTATCGGGGTCGGTGTGCATATAATAGCGCAGTTGGGCATCCAGTTGCCGGATCCATTCGCCCTCTCCGACCTCGGTAGCCTCTACAACTTTTCCAGTTCAGCCTCCTTTACTTCGACGATGCGGTCAAGTACGCCGCCAGCGGCCAGGAACTTGTCGTCGTCGGTGCGGATGGCCTCGCTACCGCCCAGCCAGCACTTGCGCAGAAGTGTCTCGTTGAATTTCAGCGGGTCGGTCTTGCCTGCTACCGAAGCGTAGGAAATCGTCGTGCGGTCGGGTTTGTGCAGATAGCAGACGTGTCCGTCCACCTTAATGGAGAAGATCTCTCCGTGCTTCTCTTTCCACTCCTTGATCTGTTCCGGAGTAGCCTGTCCGATCATTTTTTCGTTCGACATATTTTGATGTTGTTATCCGGTTGCCCGGTGGTTAGATTTTGGGTTGTTTTTCCAGGAAGATGAACGGGAGCGTAATGTCCATAAACTTATCGCCCTGTTTCAGTTCGCGCGGTTCTTCGGTGAACTGTACGCCGGTCAACACGTCGGTCTTGATCATGTCGCCTTTCGACGGGTTGCCGTAGTTGACGACAACAGTCAGCTCCAGGTCGAGGATCGAGCCGCCGCCGGCGACCTCCAACGCTTCGAGTTCCGACTGCAACAGGCCGAGTTCCCCTTCGTTGGTGATGTTGCCTTTCTGAATGGACATCGGTTTGTTGCCTTTGGCGTGAAGCAGTTCCTTTTCCTGCTTGACTACGTACTTGATGGAACGGATACCCGTTATATCGCGGTTCCCTGCGAAGACGGTGATGTCCGACCATTCATATTGTCTGCTGTTAAACATTTGCTGCTTGTTTTATGCGGCCTTGAAGCCGAGTTCGACGTCGATGTACTTGGCATATCCGTTCGGCTTCACGCGCAGGCCGACGGCCAGCTGCGAAGTCGAAAGAATCTTTTGTGCGTAGTCGATGGTACACTCCACCCCCGTGTCGTTCGGATCGCCGGGGTCGTTGCCCAGGTTACCGTTGGCCGTCATGTTCGAGATGATCGCCTGTTCGACGGTGCTTGCGACCGACGTACACCAGGCGGGCGACAGATTGCCGTCTGAAGCGATGGGCACTTCATCGTTGAGCACGTCGAGCAACGTGTTGTAGGCTATGCGATAGGCTTTGTCGATCACGCGGCGGTTGGTCAGCGAACGATAGTCATCCTCGACGCGGGTCGCCAGGTTGTCGTCGGCGATGAAATAGCCCGTGCGGCCGACGAAAGTCGTGAAGGTGATGTATCCTTTCTCGTGGATGGTTTCCACGTCGGCCAGTTCAACCAGCTGGTCGCCGACATAGACGGCCAGTGGCGTCAGAGCACCGTCTTTCACGCGGCTGATCTTGCGCTGTACGGGTGCCGTTGCGATGCGGCCGCCGACGATGCCCATGCAGGCGTTGGAACTATTCGGCATGGTATCGCCGATGACGACGCCCACCCGGTTGTACTCCATCGTAGTGAGGGATGCAAGTTGCATAGCGTCACCGGTGAAGCCGTAGCCTTCCACGAGCGTGAAGATCGGAGCGCGCAGCGTGTCGGTCGCCCATTCGCCCAGTCCCTGGGCCTTGACCAGTGCGGCCGTAACATCTGTGTCGAACCCGTTTTTGGCCGTCATCGTATAGCCTTCGGCCGGGGTCTTGAACGCCAGTAGACCGCGCAGCTTGCCGTTCGATGCCTGCAGCAGCGCTTTGGCTCCGGCGGCGTTGTCCTTGTCCAGCACCGAAGCGAACGTTTCCGTGTCGGAGAAGCCCATGATCCAAAGCTCGGCGCCGTCGCCCGCCTCGGCATAGAAGTCCTTGACGTTGCGGTAGAGGTTCGGGTTGTTCTCGGCCGTAACGCCCAGCGTTTCGAGTGCCGAGAGTTTCTTGACCGTGTAGGCCCGGCCCAGCTTGAAGTTGTCGTCGCCCTCGACTTCATGGGCGCCCAATGCGAGGAAGCCCAGGCAGCCGTCGGCCATCGCCTCGACCTGGCCGAGGGCGCCGTTGGCGAAAGTGATTTTTACGCGTGGTAACATCTATTTGCGTTTTACGATGGTTACGGTCTTGTTCCGAAGTGTGGCCGCGTGGTTACGGGCATCCTGCTCCCGGAAGAATCCGAAGCCGTTGGAGGTCATATAAACCACGTCGGCCGCGGGATATTCTTCCAGAATCTGCCGACCTTTTTTCGTCAGACCGTCAGATGCGGATTTAGGTCGTTCCGCACTGCGTGCCGCTTCCGTTTCGGCAGCACGAGCAGCCAGTTCGGCCGGGCTGCCCGCATAGGCAGTCGCCGGGGACAACGGTGCGTCCTCTTTCTTTTTGTCCGTGGTTTCGACCGGCCCCTGTTCAGACGGCTCGGCGTCGGAAGGATCGTTCGCTTCCTGCGGGTTGTCCGGATCGTCCGCGGGCTGCTGCTGGTCGACAGGCTCTTGAGCAGCGGTTTCCTCGGCTGCGTCATCAGCAGGTCGCTGGTCGGCGGCCTCCTGACCCGGTTCGTCGGTTTTGACCGGTTTGGCAGTCTTTTGGTCGGCGGCCTCCTGGGCAGCAGCGGCATCCGTCTCTTGAGCCGGTTCTTTTGCCTTGTCCTGTTTGACGGCCTTTCCAGCGGCGGGCCGTGCCGCACGTTCCTCCGGGGTAAGTTTCTTTGCCATAAAAATTGGATTTTAAGTTCGTTCTAATGCTATTCGATTACCGTCTGAACCATTGCCACAGCAACCATCCGGCAATCCCGGCGATAGTGAGCACTCCGATCGTGCAAAGGATGCGCTGCGCTGCGTTCATACCCCGGCGGCTGGTCGCCTCGACGATTGCCGCCCGTTCCGAATGTTCGTCCGTCGTTTGGTGGGTCGTCTGCATTTCGGTCGAGGTACTTTCGATCTTGGCTTCCTGTCGAGCTTTCGTCGAGGTGCGCCGGATCTGCTCGGTGTACACCTTGACGGGAGGCGTCCCGGTCGTCGGGTCGATGGGTTGCGAGGTGTCGTAGACCGTCGTTGCGGTGATCACCTCCTCGTCGCGCTCCTGCTCGGTAGCCGTCAGTTCCTGCTCCGTCCGGTCGGTCGTCGTGTCGGTAGTTTCGGTCGTCATTGTATCGCGGAAGAGCGTTTCGGAACTCTTCATCGCCTGCTTGGATGCGCTGCATCCGGCCAGCAGGCTAATCGTCAGAAAGAGTATCTTTTTCATTTGCCAGTCGTTTGATTGTTCGTTCGAGTTTATCGACCTTGGCCGTCAGCTTCGACACTTGTTCGGCCAGTTCTGCGCGTTCGGCTTTCAGATTCTTGTTCTCTTCCTGCACGGCCAGTCGTTGCTTCTGTTCTTCAAGGTATTGCTCCACCAGGCGGTTGTTGTGTTCTGTCAAGTCCTTGATGGAAGTCAGAAGCGGGGAGATAGCCTCCTCGATGATTTGGAGGTCGCTCTGCTTCTGTTCCCGCTTGGTTTGCAGCTTGCCGAAAAACCACCCGCAGGCACTGGTCAGCACCAGCACGATGATTTGCCAGATGTAGTCGCCCATTCGTCGTTAGTGTACGGTTATCGAAATCTCCTCTTTTCGAGCCACGGCCTGCTCCAACATCGGGAGCAGCTTGTTAAACGCAACGAGGCTGTTCGTTACACGGCCCGTCGCGCTGTTCGTTCCTACCAAGATGCAGCCGGCCGAATCGTCAGCCGTGTTGCCTGTGTGGATCAGAATACCCTCGAAATGGGGGACGTTGTGCAGATAGGGCACCTTGCGACCGCCGTACTTGGGACTGAACTTCGGGGAGTGCTCCAACGTTACCTTGTAGGTGCCGTTCGGGATGGCCGTCTGCGCATACACCTTCTTTTCTCCGCCGTCGAAACGACCGTTGCGGTTATCATCGCGGTCGCGGTCTTCCAGCGTGTCGCAGATGTAGCGACCGTCGACGGACAGGTGCCCGATGGTGTAGGTTTCTTTGCGAGCGATGCGTTTCAGTTCGATTTTCATTGTCGTATCGGATTATTAAAAGGGGGATCGGGCGGGTGCTGTCCCGATCCCCCTCGGCCGTCGTTACGCGGCCGTGCCCTGCTTGATCAGAATGATGCCCTTCTTGTCGGAGCGGATGGACGAACCACCGGCGCGCTGCAGGAAAGAGATGATGTCCGAATAGTACAGGGGGTTGCCCTCGTCGTCGAACAGCACCGATTCGCCGAGTGCGCGCGACACGCAGTCCTCGTGCCAGGCCAGACCGGCGGCGCAGTCCGTAGTTTCGGCAGCGGCATCCCAGGGCTTCACCGTGCCGTCCTCTGCTGCCTTTGCCACCTTCGAACGCTTGTAGAAGTCGAAGCCCATGTACTTGCCGATCACACCGCGGGCAGGATCGGCGCAGACCAGGAAGCTGTTGCGCTCGGCGTCCGTCATGGAGTTGAGCAGCTGGTTGTACATCCGCGCGTCGAGCAGGATGCAGCGGCCCTCTTCCGGGATTTCCTGCTCATCGAAGAGCGTCTGAAGTTCCTCGACGATCGCCTTGGTCATCTTCTTGCGGTTGCCCTTAGCGCCTGCGATGTGGGCAGCGACGGCTTCGCCGGTCGTTTCGATGACTTTCACGCCCTCCGGGATCCAATCGTAGATCAGCGAATCGTGGACATCCTGCGCCAACTTGCGACGCGACTGCCGGATGACGCTTTCGCGCTTGGGGTAGGAAAGTTCCACCGTTTCGGCGTGGGGAATACGCACGGGATCGACGGTGAACTCGTCCATCTGATACGTCAGATCGACGTCTTCGCGCTGGGTAACCTTCGCCGGGAACTCCGTGCGGTTCTTCTCGACGTTCGGAGCCGCCCCGGCATTCGGGACGTGTACCGTTTTGTTGTCCACCCATTCGCTGTGATCCACCGAACGAGCGGCGAACGTGTTGTTGGCGAAAAGTCCCTCGACGATGGACTTCACCCAAATTTCAACTTGTAAAGGCATTCTTTGAGTTTTAATGTGTTTGAGGTTTGTGTACTTGTTACTGGCGCGTGATGCGCAGACCGGCGGACATCTCTTTGTATTTCTTCTCGTACAGGTCGGGATCGGTAGCTTTGAGTTCAGCCAACAGCCCGGCCTTGTCCAGCTCGTCCCAGGTCTTCGATGCGAACCGGCTCGAATCGCCGCCGCTCTTGCCGACCATGCCGGAGAGGCGCGTGCGTTCCGGAACGCTGCCGAAGATCTTGCGGGCGTTCTCCGGATTGGCCTTGTAGGTTTCGACGACGGCATCCTTTGCACCGGCGTCGATCTTGCCAGCCTTGAGAAGCTGATCGGCGAACGTGGCCGCCTCGGCGGCTACGGCATCCTCTTTTTCCTTCTTGAGCTGGGCGACCTCGGCCACAGCTTTCTCCTTTTCAGCCTTGAGCTGGGCGATCTCCTTGTCTTTCGCGGCGACCGTCTGCACGATGGCTGCGTTGACTGCGGCCTCGTCCAACTGACCGCTCTTGCTGCCGAGGGCCACGATGGCCTCGGCCGACAGATTGACTTTTTCCATTTGTTTTTGATTTGTGGATTGGTATTCTTCGTTGACGGCTGCAACGAGCTGCATGGGATTCAACCCCATATATTCGTTGCGGGCCGAAGAGGTGATTTCGTCGCATAGTCCGGTTTCTTTTGCCTCCTGGGCCGAGAACCACGTTTCCTCCCGCATCAGCTTCGACATCGTGGCTTCGTCCATACCCCGGCGGACGAGAACCTTCCGCAGCATATCGGTAAGCCGTGCGATCGTCTTGCGCTGCTTGGTGGTCATTGTTGCAGAATCCGTATCGACGAAATAGGGGTCGTGAATCATCATCTTGGCATAATCCATCATACACACCGTATCGGCCGCAACTGCTATGACGGCAGCCATCGATGCGGCGATACCGTCGATATGCACGCATACGGGGGTATTCATGGAGAGGATAGCCGACACGATGCTCATCCCCTGGAAAACATGGCCGCCGGGGGAATTTACCCGGATGCGGATCATATCCAGATTTTCGGCATCAAGCGAAGCGAGCTGCTGGGCGAAATAGTCGCCGTCGATCTTCGTTCCGATGGATCCGTAGAGCCGCATGACGGCCTCCCGCGATGCTTCGTTTACAGAATCGATATACGTCTTGTCCATAGTGTTGTCGGCGCCAGCCGTTCGTATAAAAGTTTGTTGCGGGAGGGGGATTCGAACCCCCGACCTTCAGGGAATGAACCTGACGAGCTGGCCGCTGCTCTATCCCGCTGTTTCCGATTGCAAAGTTGAGCAGCTTGCGACACTATAACAAAATGTATGTAAGTTTCTTACATACATTTTTTATATACGTACCGAAGCCCCCAATTTTGCAGCATAGAAACCGCCCGAAAGGGCCGAACAGATCAAATTATGAATGGCTAAATCGGTCAAAAAAGCGAGAACGAGACGGGAGTTGGACGTTCTCCGGGATTATGCTTACCGCCTGTTCGCAAGCGGTGAAACTCAAAAGATGATCGCCGCGAAAACGGGTATTACGGAGGCGACCGTCAGCAAGTGGGCCAAAGAGGAGGATTGGGACACCCGGCGCAAGGAGCAGAACTCCTCGTCGACAGCTCTGGTCAATTCGTTGATGCTGGCTGCGAAAAAAATATCCGAGCTGATCATCACCAAATTGAGCGAGGTCGAAACGGAGGACATCGACGCCATCACCAAACTCTCGGACAACATCGCCAAAGTCATGGCTTCGGCGAAACGCATCGCCAAAGGCATAACCAAAGACGAAGTGATCGACGTAATCATCGACTTGGAGCAGTGGATGGTGCAGCGATCCGAAACGGATGAAGAGTTGACGCCCGACCTCATTGCGACCATCAACGGGCTGCACCGAAAATATATCGAACATATCTCTGCGCAGGAGGCGTAACGAATGGCGGCGTCATCGACAAAATACAAAGAGGCGCAGGAGCGGTGGATCAAGCACTGCCAAGACATCGAGCGTGCGACGGTCATCATTGCGAAAGGTTCGGAGGAAGAACGCAAACGGCGTATTGCCCGTGCGCAAAAAGAATACAGGTATTTCGTGCGCACCTATTTCCCCCACCTGGCGACCTGCGAGTGCGCCGATTTTCAGGTTAGCGCGGCGAACTATATGCGCGACCATCCGCGGGCCAGGGGCCTCTTCGAGTGGGCACGCGGACACGCGAAGTCCACGCATCTCTCGCTGCTGATTCCTCTGTGGCTGAAGATACAGGAAGGGGCCGAACCGCTTATTATGATTCTTGTGTCGAAGAGCCGCGATTCCGCGAAGCGTCTGCTGGGCGATCTGCAGGCGGAACTGGAGTTCAACGACCTGTACAAAGCGGATTTCGGAGAACAGCGCGGAACCGGAACTTGGGCCGATGGAGAATTTACCACCACAAAAGGCGATCTGTTCGTCGCTTTGGGCCGTGGACAGTCGCCGCGCGGTATCAAGAAGCGCGGCCTTCGTCCTAATTATATCGGGGTGGATGACATTGATGACGATGAACTGGTACGCAACCCTCGTCGTGTCAAGGACGCCGTAACCTGGCTATTGACGGCTCTGATGGGTACGATGGCAATGGGTCGCGGCCGGCTGTCGGTAGTCGGAAACCGAATAGGCAAAAACTCGGTCATCAGCATGCTGGCCGAGAAGAAGAACTTTTACCATACGGTCGTGAATACGCTCGATAAGAACGGACGTCCGTCCTGGCGGCAGAACTACACGATCGAGGAAATTGCCGAGGTGCGCCGTACCGTAGGCGAACGCTGTTTCCAGCGCGAATATATGAACAACCCGATCAGCGAGGGAACGGTGTTCGAGGAGAAAGACATCCGCTACGGAAAGATGTTGCGCTTGTGCGACTACCGTGCGCTGGTCAGTTACACCGACCCATCGTTCAAATCCTCCGCAACGGCCGACTTCAAGGCGACCATGCTGGTCGGCATCACACCTAAAGGCAAGTATCACGTACTGAAAGCCTACGCCGACCAGACGAAAGTGTCGCGGATGGTCGAATGGCACTACGAGATCCACGACTACGTCGGCGACAGCTCGGCGCGTTACACGATGGAGGCGAACTTCATGCAGGACTTGCTCCTGGACGAGTTCCGCAAGTATGGTGAAAAGGTCGGCTATCAGATCCCGATCGTCGGGGACAAGCGTAAAAAGGACGACAAGTTCACCCGCATCGAGAACATGCAGCCGCTGTTCGAGCGGGGCGACATCATCTTCAACGAAGCGGAGAAAGGCTCGCAGGGAATGGAGGTGCTCGTCGATCAGCTCCTGTGCTTCGAGAAAGGCAGCAAAGCGCACGATGATGCCCCCGATGCGTTGGAGGGTGCCATTTGGATCTTGAGTAATACCGCACGCAAAACGAACAACCGCTTCAAGGTAGGACAACGTGCCAGCCGCAGGTGGTAAAATTTCAATGCTATGTATTTAGAACCCGAAGAACTGAACAGCAACATGTACGCCCACGTCATCCGGGAGATCACCGGCGGCGACGAACAGATCGTACTGCAAGCCATCGAGGAGGCCATCGAGGAGGTGCGCTCCTACCTGCGGCCCCGCTACGATACGGAAAAGATATTCAGCGCCGAGGGCAAGGAGCGCAATGCGCTCATCCTCGGCAATACCAAAGTCGTGGCCGTATGGAATCTTATCCGGCTGTCGAGTGCCGAAACCATCTACGAGATTTGGAAGGAGCGCTACGACAGGGTCATCAAATACCTGGAGGGGGTCGCAGCCGGTACGCGCACGCCCAGCCTGCCGTTGCTGACCGACGAGCGCGGAGAGGTGAAAATCAAAATCCGGTGCGGTAGCAATCCTAAATTCACACACTCGCTTTAATGAAGAAAATCGGATATAAAACCAAGACCCAGCAATCACAAGAACCGGTTGCTGACGTTCAAAAGGCCGATCGCCGCAAAGATTTAGGGCTTATCCGCCGTGTGATCAAGCGCAACGAATCGATCACACGCAAGGATATTGCCGACTGGAAACGGGCGCGACAGCAGGCGACGAGCAGCACCGAGCCGAAGCAGGTGCTGCTGCAGCATCTGTTCGAGGAGATTATGCTGGATGCCTTGATGACGTCGCAGATCTCCGTGCTGCGCGTCGGCAAAAGTCAGGGCGCAGAGTTCGAACTGAAATCGAACGGGAAGAAAGACGATGACGAAACGCAGAAGCTCAAGGATTCGGGCCTGTACGAAAGTTTGGTGGAACTCATCATCGAGGCGCAGTTCTTCAACCACTCCGTTGTGGAGTTCAGCTATGACGGCGACGACCTTGCGGCCGAGTTGATCCCCCGCGCAAACATATCGCCGGAGGTGGGCAAGTTCTATCCCGATACGCAGGGTTCGGCCACTCTCGATTATCGGGATTTGCCGGAGTTCAAGAAGTGGATCGTCGAGGTTTATCCTCGCAAGCGCGACCTCGGACTACTGAACAAGGCCGTGCCCTATGTCCTCATCAAGAAGTTCGCCCTCTCCTGCTGGAGCGAGTTATGCGAGATCTTCGGCATACCGCCGCGCGTCATGAAGACCAACACCACCGACGACGAGATGTTGGAGCGGGCCGATATGATGATGAAAGAGATCGGCTCAGCCGCCTATTTCATCATTGACACCACGGAGGAGTTCGAGTTCGCCCAGGGCGTCGCTACGAACGGCGACGTGTATAAGAATCTCATATCGACCTGCGACCAGCAGCTCTCGCTGTTGAACCTGGCGGCGGTGCTCGGCCAAGATACCGAAAACGGGAACCGCTCTAAAGAAGAGAGCAGCACCAAGCTGATGGAAGCCGTGGTGAAAGCCGACAAGCGACTGATCGAATCGACTTTCAACAAGAAGATCCTGCCCGCCCTGGCATCCATCGGATTCATGAAACCCGGTCTGCGCCTGGAGATCACCAAAGAGGTGGATTTGGAGAAGCTCTGGAAGATGACCTACGAGGCGTCCCAATATTACGAGGTCGATCCGGAGTGGATCCGTAATACGTTCGGCATCGAGGTTATCGGCAAGAAAGCTGCGGCTATCGTGCCACCCGATGACGACAAGGATCCGGATGATGACGATGAATCCGGAACGGACGAAGGTGGAAAGCCCGGTAAGACGGCCGACCACGACGAGGAGGGCCAGGCTTTTTTCGCGGATGCCCCGCAGGCCGGGGCATCCGTTGGCAATGCCCCCACGCAACTCAACGAGGGACTGATTGAGCGCGTCGCAGCCGGGCAATCGACATACTGGGATGCCGAACTGTTCGAGTTCATCGCGCGCGACCTGTTGAACGCTATTCGAACGCGGTTCAAAACGGCTTCGCCCGCTGCTCAAATCGCGTATAACGTTCCCGATGACGTATACACCACGGCGATGGAGCAGAACCTGTTCCACTTCTCGGCGGCCAAGACGCTGGCGGAGGTGCAGGAACTCAACCAGGCATTCCGCGAAAGCAAGAGTTATGCGGACTTCAAAAATCGGGCGGCCGAGATCACCGACACGTTCAATGACAAGTGGCAGCGCACCGAATATCGGACGGCCGTACAGGTTGCCGAGGCAGCATCCCAATACCGCCAGTTGCGCAAAAGCGCGAATACGCTTCCGTACTGGGTCTATCGCACGGTAGGCGACGGCCAGGTGCGACCGGAGCACGCGGCCCTCGATGGGCTAACACTCCCGGCATCCGATCCGGAGTGGAGCAAGATCTATCCGCCGAACGACTGGGGGTGCCGATGCTGGGTCGATGCGATTATGTCCGAAGAGTTCGACGGCAATATTGCGGAGGAACGGCAAAAGGTGAAGACGTTCATGACGTCGGCCGAGTGGAAGCGGGCGACGGCACAAGGCTGGGGTGTGAATCGCGCCGAAACAGCCGAAGTATTCACGGCGAATCAGATGTATGTCCGCAAGTTCCCCGACCGGGCGTCATCTCTTGTCGGAAAACTCTACTGCCAGCACTACGCTCTGCCCTCGTTCGGCAAGCGACTGGCGGCCGCGACTGAATCGTTCCGACCGTTTACCGGAGATGCAGCCGCATGGTTTGCTCAAAATAGCCGATTTAAGGACTTCTCCGGCAAAACGGTGGAGTTGCCCGCAAAGACTTTTTCGACGCACACAGCGGGCAAATACGCCGCAAAGCGCGTGCCTTTGCTGGGTGTTATCGGCGAAGTGCTCGAAGCACCCGACGAGATATGGCTGAACAACTACGACGGTCAGGCTTTCAACTGCTACAACTACGTGAAGTTCTACCAGGGCAAAGCGATAAACGTTGTCTGCAGCATCGAAAACGGGAAGATGTTCGGTATAAAGACATGGTTCGAGATCGAGCAGCAGCCGACAACGAAAAGCGGAAAGAAGATCAGCCGGGACAAGGATCCGCGCCTCAAGTATCGACGCGGGTTGCTCGTCAAAAAATAAAAGGAGCGTTCAGCTCCTTTTATTTCGTGGCCCGGCGCCTGGTGGTCGCCCGAAGAATCGGGTTGACTTCCCGGTGTGCCGGATCCGCTTCGGATTAACGCACCGCTCCGCCGTATAGTGCCCGGACTGCTCCAGTCCCCATCATCCGCGAGGGTTGGCCGGATCGATTCATCCCCGGAGGTATGCGCTTCGATGCAAATATAGTTATTTTTCTACAAACAAGAATGATACCGAAAGAAAAACTCGAAGGCCTGCGCATCGATTTGCAGGCGATCGCCGAACTGGCTGCCGCAACCGGCGTGTCCTATTTCAAGGGATCGTTCCGAAAGAAAGCCTTCGACGGGAAGCCGTGGCCTCAGGCAAAGGTCGACCTGGCAGGCAAGCGCCGCCGCGGCTCGTTGATGGTGGACACGGCAGCGTTGATGAACAGCGTCCGCACGGCCAAAGCCACATCGACGCACGTCGTATGGGCGGCCGGAAACGATAAGGTACCCTATGCCCAGGTTCACAACGAGGGCGGCCGAGCCGGTCGAGGAGCCGGATTCGATATGCCCAAGCGCCAGTTTATGGGGCAATCGACCGAACTGGAGGAGCAAATCGACAAGCGGATTCAAGCCTATATGCAGAAGATATTCAAATGAAGACGCCGGGCAACACGCCCGGCGTCTTCTGTTTGCTTCGTTTGTTATTTCAGATCCAACTTGATTCGGTCGACGCGGCCCGAAGTAGCTCCCGTGTCGAACCCGATCTCGAAAGCCGTTTGATAGGTCAACCGGTAACACTCATACGAATTGTTGACCAAGACCTTTTTCAGATTGCTGCGGAACAAGGGTGCATAGCCTCCCGCGGTGAAGAGGTGCAGCGCCCGGTGGATCTTCCCCAATAATTCGATGGTTCCGTAGGCGCTCTCCTTATTCGGGGCGGGCAACGATGCCGGAGTAAGACGCAGATCGGCGACCGTGATGACGATCTGCGTGTCGGCCATTTGTCTGCCGCCGCCCTCCTGCGTGTAGTCGACATTTTCCACATCCAACAATGCGCACGGCCATTTTACCGAGGGAACCTCGTAAGAAAGCTGCCCCCAGTCCTTGTCGATATACTCCAGTTCCGGGATGCTCTCTCCGAGCCGCGTCTGAACGCTCATTAAGAGTGCTGCTATCTGATCCATCATCCGAAAATAAGGTTCAAAGCAATCGCGATCGTCCAGTAGACCAAGCCGGGCAGCGGCAGCAGCAGATAACTCCGCCAGTCGCAACCGACATATCGCTTATGATCCCGCACGGCGATTGCTGCATAAACCAGCACGACGCAGATGGCGCTGGCGACAAGTCCTGCCCGAAAGCCCATCGGACTGAACAACAAATACGGCCACACGACGGCATTCAATCCCGCCGAGAGGTTGCGTTTGTCCATTTGGTTGAGTTTAATTCGTTTCATCGTCAAATAGTTTTAATTGTCTTTTGTCCTCTTCCGGTTCCGCCTCCTTGAGTTCCCCCAGCGGCGTGTTGATGTACTTAATAAGGGTGTGGTAGGTCATGGGGTACACGGGGTTCACGAAGTTCTTCCACACCTGAAAATAACTTTTGGCGTAGTTGCCCGGCTCATAGTGCTGCTGCACGATGTCGCAGACCAACTTGATGCGTCGGAGTGTGTTTTTATGATGTTTACCCATTGCCGTACCGTGTTTTGTGATTACCTTTGTTGCAACTTCTTACTTTGCAACTCGTCTGTTCCGATGCGGCAGGCGGGTTGTTCATTTTACCCCCCCCCACAAATTCGCCATTCGCGGGGCCATCGCTACGCCTCCGTCATACCCAGCGGCACGGATTTCCATGCCCCGGTCTTTTCGTCCTTGAACTCGGCGTAGATGAACGTTCGGGTGAACGAGGGGATGTAGGCCTCCTCGATGATGGTGATACCCTCGTTCAGCCGCTCGTTGTTCAGATCGTTCGCCAGCTTGCGAAGTTGCAGGGCTTTCGATGCTTTCAGATTGCCCGCGGCGTCGCGCGACAGCAGGCGCATGATCTGATTGACCAGCGCGCGGGTCGTGTCATCCTTGATCAGCGCCAGGCAAGCGTCCTTGACGATGGCGATACCGTCGTTCACGGTGTCTTTCCAACCATCGCAGCAGCGGCGGCCGATGGTGATGCGCTTGGTGCCCTCCGAGTTGGTGAACGTGTGGCTCTTCTGCCCGTCTTTCGTCCGCTTGAGCACGTCGGCTTTCATGTCGAGGATCTGCCGGAAATTATCCTCGATCCGGTGCTTGGTGGCGCTGATCGATCCGCTCAACTCTTGGAGCATCGGAAGTGCCTTTTCGATCTCCTCGTCGACCATCTGACCGTAAACCTCCCGGTCTTTCTTGGCCCGCTCGGCCTCGGCCTTTTTGGCTTGAGCAGCCTTGAATGCTTCGTACTGGGCCGCTTCCTCGGCGGTCATCTGTACCGTTTTTGTTTCGTTGTTGTTCATTGTCGTACTGTTTAATTGGTTATTCGGTTACTTTCTCTATGTGTGCTCAATAAACCATCCCTCCTTGAGTAGTTGCGAACGGCGGATATTCGAACGCAGAACCTTACGCTCGCATTTGCCGCATCGGTCGCATCGATGTTCCTGTATTACGTTGTAAAGCGGCGCTCCTCCTTTGTAGAAGAAGCGGAAAAACCGTTCGGCGAAAATCTCTTCGTACATCCGATGTCCGAATAAGCGGCACATCCATTCTTTCAGTCGTTTTTTCATATCGATTCGATTTTTAATTGGGTAATCCATCCACTGGCATGTAAATAATTCGGGGTGTCGATGCGGGCTGCGGCTGTTCCTGCCGGGCTTTCAGCCCGCCGTGCCGCTCGATGGAGCGGAGCTTGACCGTCAACGCATCCAGTTCTTCGGGAACGAGGGCACCGAACTCCTTGTTCGCAATGCGCGGATCGCGGCAGAAAGCATTGATGCGCGTCCAGTCCGACGTGTCGATGCCCAGGCGCTGCATCTGCTTGAGGGCGGCCGATCGGGACTTGCGAAGCTGCTCCCGGCGGATGCTCCAACCGTCTTTCAGCGACCCGTCGAGCGCCTCACACATCGTCCGGTATTCGGCAGCTGTCATATCGCGCAGGCTGGTTGTTCGGCCTTTGGTGTATTGCCACACCAGCCGCTCTTTCATCTCCTCGTCGTGAACCGGCAGCCGGTTCAGCAGAGCGTAAAAACGGTTATAATTCATGATCTGCTATCGTTTAGATAATACTTTGCAGCCCCTTCCTCCCAAATGATGAAATAGGCTGCGGCATCGTCGGCATAGCGCCCCTGGCAGTAGGCCCGGTAGCCCCGGGTGTAGATCTTCACGCCGCAGTCGAAGCGGATATCGTCGGCCATCTTGCCTTTCGGGCGTCCCTTGTAGATTTGCGACACGAGGATGAACCCTTTTCGCGGGAACCGGTCGAGCAGCTGCGTCTTCAGCCGGGCGAAACTCTGCACGTCGAGGTACTGCACCGAATCGATCACCACGAAGTTGGCGCTCTTGGGCCGGGCCAGTCGCTCGACCAATTCGGCGACTGTGATGTCGGTAACGACCTTGAATTTCCCGGCCACATCTTTCATCCGCAAGCGTTTTATCCGTTTCTTGAACGAGAGGTTGGCCCTCTCCTCCAGGCTGACATAGTCTACCTTTCCGAAATCGCAGAGCTTCTTGGCCAGCATCATTACGAACGAACTCTTGCCGCTGGTCGATTCACCGAAAATGAACCATCGCTCGAACCGTGACGGGCGGCCGAAAGCCCATTCCCACTCTCCGTCGAAGGGTAATTCCGGGATTTGCAGGTTCTCTATTTCCGTCGGTGAATAGGCGCGCATCGTTATTCTCCTTTCGTGATCAGCGTATAGACCCGGCGCAGGCTGCCGTCGCTTTTGCGGGCGATCTGCCGGTAATCGGTTCCGGTCGAGGCATTCGCCTGGGCGATCATCATAGCCTGGCCAAGCAGGAACTTCCTGCGCTCGTCCCCTTCGGGCGGCGTGATGCTGTTGTACTTATCGCCGCAACGGCTTCGTATCTCAGCGAAGCCCACCGTCTTCAGTCCCACACCACGCTCCAGCTTGGCCTTGAAGCCGTCGGCACCCATCAGATACCACGAGCAGCAGCCCTCGGTGCCGTTCCATGCCGCCTTGATTTCCAGGAATGCCTCGTAGACCAAGTCGCCGACCTCGTCGAGAATGATCTGCGGGTGATCGAGCGACCGGAGGTAGAATACCAGGTCATCGAAGACGTCCGTGTAGCGAACGGTCGAAGTGAGGCCGAATTCGCGGGCGATGAACCGGAACAGGCGCTGCTTGGTCTTGACCTGCGAGCAATCCACATACACGACGTTCTTGTGGGTTTTTGCGTGATGCCGGGCCGCCACCGTTTTGCCGATGTTCGGAATGTCGCAGAACATACCCGACAGGCTGTTCGCCCGGCAAAGCTCCAGTTGGGCGGACAGGTACTCGAATGTCGGCGTCTTGACGATCTGCCACTCGGCGCTATCGTCGAGGCTGACGCCCAACCGCCGGGCGATGGACATCCATTTCGCGTCGCTCAACTTTTGTTCGGTGTTCCCTTTCTTGATCTCGCTGTAAACAGAGGTTGAGATGCCCAGGGCAACCGCGTGTTTGGAATCGGAGGCGTAGTTCTGCCGGTTGCCGGATATGGCCAGCACGATCTTGGTTTTAATGTCGTTTGCAATCATATCGAATAGCGTTTTAATATCGTTCTAAAGGTCTTGTTTTGCCAATGCTGCGTAGTCCGTGTCGAAACTGAAATCGTCGAGCGGTTCTGCCGCGCTGGACACGGCCGCCGTTTCGACCGTTTCGACCGTTTCCACCGGGTCGGTCGGGTCGGTCGGGAGGTCGCGCGGCAGGATCCGCACCTTTTGGATCTTCTCCCGCTTCATCAGTGCATCGAACTCCGACACGTATTTCGCCTGCTCGGTGTAGTTTTGCCGGTCTTCGTCGGTCTGCTCGGCCGTTGCCTCGTTGTAGGCTCCGACGGGCGTGCATTTGGCGATAAAGACTGCGTCCTGGTAGATGTACACCTCGGAAACATCGCCCGCTTCATTCGGTAGATAATAGGCTTGCACCTCGTAGTCGTTGGGCGCCAGCCGTTCGAGCAACTCCGGCGACGGCAAGCGGTATTTCTCCCCGCACACGGTGCAGTACATGCTGCGGCGGATCGACGTGCGGGTCTTCTCTCCGATGAACCGGTAGAGCAGCGCCTTGTCGACGGGCGAAAGGTCGGGGTTCTGATTCTGACAGAGCACCTCCCAGCGCGTCAGTCCGGGGTAGAGCTTTTGGTTCGGGTGCAGCTGCCGGTTGTATTCGGCGATGGCCCGGATGTCGTCGGCAACGAGCTGGTCGTAGGTATAGGTCGCCTCCTTGTAGGTGTTGTTGTATTCGTCGTAGATCTTCTCCTCTTTCGGCCGATTGGCTTCCAGTCGGGCGTACCAGCGGCCGATGCCCACCTGTAAGCGTTTCTCGACGCCATACTTCTTGGCACGATTGAAATGCTCGGCGCGTTTCTCCTGCGAGTTGCCGGGGTTGCACCACCGCACAAACGGGAAGACCACGCCCGCGCGAATCAGCCCGTCGGCGAAGTTGTTGACCAGGTGGTGCTCGACTTCCACCTCGGCCGGGCAGTTCCAGCCCTGACGGTCGATCAGTCGGAACATATTGCGCACGCAGTCGATGAATAGGTCGGCAGTCTTGAGCCGGTTGTATGCGTAACCGATCACGCAGCCGGAGGCCACGTCGTAGGCGTAGTAGGCCTTGACGCGCGTGCCGTCGGCCATGCGGCGCGGCAGGTCGCGGTCGTCGAGCGAGATCTTCGAAAAGGCCCAAACCGGCGCCTTGCGGTTGTGGTGCGGTCGGTATTTGTTGTTGAAGTCCCAGGCGCTGTCGTGCAGCTTCGAGCGCAGAGCGCGGTTCTTCGGGTTGTTCAGATAATTGGCGACGGTCGTTTCGCTCAAGGCCAGCGGGTCGCCGTTCTTGTCGGTGAACTCCTCCGGATTGAACAGTTCGCCGGTTTCGGGATCGTAGACATCCAGTTCGCCACAGACGAATTGATTGTACATCTCGGCCACCGTCGTGTTGAACGGACGTTCCGGCAGGCTGTCGAGCGAGAGGATCAACCGTTCGATCTTATAGTTCACCTTGCGGGAGTTCTGATTTTGGAATTTGCCGGAGATAAGGCAGGCATAACCGATGCGGTTGAACTCGGCGACCTTTTTGCGGAAGCGCAGGGTGCTCTCCGGTAAAGTGTGGCCGTACTCCTGTTTGAAGTAGGCCACGGCCGCCGCCATGTCGTCCCACTGCACGCGGCCGCCCGGCTGGGCCTGGCGCAGGGCTTTCGTATTGGCCATCAGCCGCTGGATGGCCCGGATGACCGAAGCGTTGACGGTGTACTCGGTAACCTTTGCGGCCGGCAGCGGATCGCCGTTGTCGAACCGGAACCGGGAGAAGAACGTCCGGGCCTCGGCATCGAGCGTGTAGTTGTCGCGGAACCACTTTTGCAGCTGCATGACCCCGCCCTCCGGATAGAGTTCTTTGGCGGCGGCCTTGTACTTGTCCGGCAGGCTGTCGAAGACCACCAGCGCATACTGCCCGCGGCAAGCCCGCCGGGCCACCTCTACCTTGCCACGAGCAGACAGTTGCTTGTAGTTGGATTCGGTCATCACCGCCATCAGTTCGCGGGCCGATATGCAAAGTGTATTGTTGTGGTACTCCATTGTCTGAATGTTACTTGCTCCCGTGGTCGGGTTCGAACCGACAACCTGCTGTCTTAACCATGCGCACCGCTGCTCTACCATTTGAGCTACACGGGAGTGCGATTTTCTGCTGAATAATCAATCGTTGTTGAATCAGTGCGTTAACATCTTGATGAATTGCGATGCAAGGTTGACATAAAGGCCTTTTTCATCACAGTCGACACCAGGAACAAATTCAATATCACATCGGCCTTCCTCACTGGAAAAATCAACTGTAATTGCGACCTTGCGCCCAGTTTTGACGTCGACAATATCAATCTGTACAACATCCCCTGCAGGGGCGAGAGTGCTACATAGAATCTCTTCGATGGTGTCTATTTCCCACCCCAGCGATGGCACCTGCTTATTTTGGCTGCATAGGATTACATTATTGCCATCCATTCCACCATACAGACCGGACATTCTCCGACCATCATACAGGACGATCGTAATTTCTTGTCCCTCTTTAAGATTGTCAATGCTTTGTTGGATTTTACTTACCATAGTTCTATTTTTTGACGATTAGTCTGCTTTGAAAGGCTCGACCGTGGCTGCAACTCATATCGCAGGCGTCGTGAAAGAAACACGATCCGTCGAGCCGTTTAGGGCAGGTTTCACGAAAGATCTCGACAACTGCTTCCGCATCCGGCTCTGCAACCTGACCGGTATATACTCGGCCGCCTCGCTGAATAGCTGCTGCCCGGAGCATATTCGCATGGGCGGAATTGATCGTATATTTCAATGCCCGATCAAGTGTGGCGCGGGTAATCTTGAAAGTCTTCACCATCTCCATCCGTACCGGTGTCGGTAATAAGATTTGCCTTGTCATGATCTATAATTCAATTTGTATCATATCGAGAATGTTGCTGGTCGCCATGCTGTTCACTGCCAGGATTGCGCTATCAATGCCGTTTTGTTTCATCCATCGTTTCGCTAAATTCGTAGCGGATGTTTTGCTCGATCCGTCGGGAATCAAGGCGCTTAATTCATCATAATTGCTCGTCAATAGCTGGAACCAATACCGTTTCATATCATTTTTTTTCGTAACTTTGGCGCGTTGGTACATTGTATCAACAGTGCAAATATCGTAATATCTCACGAATAATCCAAATTTTAATCGTGATTTTTTACGTTTGAGTTAAGATTTGGTATTATGATCGGGACAATTCACGAAAGGATAGAACTTCTCGTGCAGAAGTTTGGAGGCGGAAAAAACACCGTTTTAGCTGACAAAATCGGTATCAGCGAGGGAAATATCCGGGGGTACATCAAAGGTATTATGCCGAAATGCGATGTTCTTGGGAAAATCGCAACTTCTCTCGATATAAATGCTGACTGGTTGTTAACCGGGCGTGGCGATATGTTGAAATCAGCGGCCGCAGTACCAGTTGCAAAACAAGTATCTCAAGGAGGTATCCCGCTAATTCCAGTCGATGCCATTGCTGGAGTACTCTCCGGGAATAGTATTGCCGTGATGGATTACGAATGCGACCGATATGACATACCGATGTTCCGAGGTGCAGAGTTTTTGATCCAAGTAAGCGGTGATTCGATGCAACCGAAATATTATAGCGGCGATATTGTGGCCTGCAAGCGTCTACCGCTCGATACGTTCTTCCAGTGGAACAAGGTGTATGTTGTCGATAGTGAGCAAGGGGTTATCATCAAGCGTGTGCGACCTGGTCGGGATGACAGACACGTCGTCTTGGTATCGGAGAACACCGCTTATGCTCCATTCGAATTGCCGCTTGAAAAGGTATATTCGATTGCTCTCGTGATTGGTGTCGTTCGGGCCGAATAGGCCCTCGCAACAGGCCTCCGAAAGCCCTGAAAAGGGAGGAACACACGAAAAAAGAGGCGCAAATATGATTATTCTATTTATTTTTAGATATTTACAAACTTTGCGCCTTGCGCTATATAGGGCAGTTTCCTACCTCTATAAGCCCGATTTTTGGGGCTATCCTCGAAATTTCGGGCGTTTTCTTATCTCTGTGCAGGGGGTCAAAAACCGGGTTTTGTAACCCCATTATCGAAAAAGTGTAACCCCATTTTGTAACCCCAGCAGTAACCGCAATGCGGATTTTAAGACCTTTCAAGGGAGGATGTATAAAGATGCTCCAAAGGGAGCTAATAGCCCATCGAAAGAGTGGTAGAATAGACGACTTATGAGGCGATTCTGCGGCCTAATTCCTTGTTGTAGGCATCTATACCATAAATTATAGAAAAGGGCGTAAATCTTTCGATTTCGCCCTCTGTAATTATATCGACATTATAACGGCCGTCGAATTTTGCCGTGCTAATTATACCGGAATTATAGTAAATTATACATTTCGTTTTTGGCGGCGCGTCCGGGGTCTGTCGCGTATCTCTCTGTCATATAGAACACTTACGCCCGTTCTCTGTCTCTCTTGATATATACGTTTCGTTCTCCCCCTTATACTTGGCGGATGGATTGTATTTTCTCAGAGCGTTTCCGCTTTGAATCTGATTCGGGAGTCGGGCTGGCTCGAATGTGCGTATGTCACATGGCAGCCTGTTTCCGGAGCGGAAAGTTATCGGGTATGTTATAGCGGCGAAGGTATTACCGGATGCGAGATAGATATGCCGCTTATCCGCCGTTATCGGGAGTATTATCGGGCGGATGTACCGGGATTGAAAGCCGGAAATTATACGCTGACGGTAGATGCGCTGAATGCCGAAGGGGTTGTGTTTGACAGTGCAACCACCTCGGTCCTGACCGTCCAACCTCATATTCGAGAGGGATTTGCCTTTGCCGGCGGAGTGACTCCCGGTGGTTACAATGCCGACGGTACGGTGAAAGAGGGTGCGAAGATTCTTTATCTGACGGCTTCGTCGGCAAATACGATGGTTTGTCATGTGATCAACGATAATAAAAAGACAGAGGTCACGGCTGTCGGGCTGGCCGATATTCTCACGGCATACGGTCGGGGATACGATAAGACTCCTTTGATCATACGGATGATCGGGCAGGTGAAAGCCTCCCAGATCGACGGGTTGAAGGACGGCAATTATATCTCTTTCACCGGGAGCAACAATACTTCGCGGCTGATAGAGCAGGTCACGTTCGAAGGGATCGGCGATGATGCCACGGCGTATGGTTACGGTTTTTGTCTGAAACGGGCGCACGGGGTGGAGATCCGGAATGTCGGAATCATGCTTTTCGGGGATGACGGCGTGTCGATGGATACGGACAACTCCAATATATGGATTCACCACAACGACTTCTTTTACGGTGCTCCCGGTCGCGATGCCGATCAGGTGAAAGGCGACGGGTCGATCGACATGAAATACAATAGTTCGAACATAACGATTTCGTTCAATCACTTCTGGGAATCGGGCAAGGTGATGGGGTGCGGCGGATCGAAAGAGAAGGTCCCCACGTTGTATATGACTTTCCATCACAACTGGTTCGATCATACCGATTCCCGTACACCGCGTCTGCACTATACCACGGCGCATATCTATAACAACTATTTCGATGGCGTTTCCAAATATTGCATCGGCAATACGACCGAATCGTCGGCATTTGTCGAAGCGAACTATTTCAGGCATTGCGACCGTCCGATGATGATTGCCGGACAAGGAACCGATACTTACGATTCCGCCAGCGGACAATACACCGGGAAGAGCACTTTTTCCGGTCAGGACGGCGGTATGACGAAAGCGTTCAACAACCGGATGTATGATACGGCTTCGCCGGTTTATCAAACCGAAAACGATACGCAGTTCGACGCTTATCTGGTGACCGACCGGAACGAAACGGTTCCGGAAGAGGTGAAATCGGTAAAGGGTGGATTTGCCTATACCAATTTCGACACAGCTCCCGGCATGTATGCCTATATGCCCGACGACCCGGATGATGTTCCGTCGGTGGTTGCCGGATATGCCGGACGGATCGACGGCGGTGATTTCCAATGGACATTCGACAATGCGGTCGATGATGATTCGTACGATGTCAATGAGGCGCTGAAATCGGCGATTGCCGGTTATGAAACCGGACTGCTCTATGTGCAGGGCGAAGGGAAAGCCCCGTCGGGATTGCAGTCGGCGGCCTCCTCCTGCACGGTGTTTTATAGCGGCGGGATGTTATGTAATCCCGACCGTTTGCCGATAGAGGTGTATGATGCTGCCGGCAGGCTGTTGCATTCGGGTATGGAGAGTGTGAATATGGATTCATGGGGGCATGGAATCTATCTGGTTCGTGTCGTGCCGGTGAATGAGGTGGTAAAACTAATTAAATTGTAATAGTGATGAAGAAACAGAATTTGATTTTTTCGGTATTGTCGGCATTGACGATATGCGGACAGGCTGATGCCTTGACGATAACGAAAGCGACCGGATGGTTGGAGAGTGCTGCGCTTACATGGCAACCGGTAGAGACTGCGGAGAAATATTGTGTGTGGTACACCGATGAAACAGCCGTTGCCCGGCAGATAGATATGCCGTTGATCAGGTGCTACGGAGCGTATTATCGGGCGGATATATTGGGTTTGAAAGCCGGAGAGTATCTCTTTACCGTAAAAGCCGTAGATGAAGAAGGAAACGAGTTGGAGAGTGCGGTTTCCGCTCCGGTTGCGGTATTGCCCCATGTTCGGGAAGGATTTGCTTTTATCGACGGAGCGGCTGAGATGGTTCCCGGGGCATACGGTAGCGACGGCACATTGAAGCCGGGAGCCCGGGTGATTTACATATCGGCGGCTACGGTAAATACGGTGACGTGCGATGTGGTCAATGAGCGGGGCGAAGCCGTGCCGGTCACGGGGCTGATGAATATTCTGTCAGCCCGGGGACGGGGATATGACAAGACGCCTCTGGCGATCCGGATGATCGGCTTGATCAAATCGTCGCAGATCGACGGATTGAAAGGCGGCAATTATATCGCTTTTATCGGAAGCAATGCCGACAAACGGATGATCGAGAATATCACATTCGAAGGGGTGGGCAACGATGCTACCGCTTATGGATACGGATTTTTTACCAAAAGATCCAAAGGGTTGGAGATACGCAATGTCGGAATCATGCTTTTCGGGGATGACGGAGTTTCGATGGAAGGCGATAATTTCAATATATGGGTACACAACAACGACTTCTTTTACGGTGCGCCCGGATCGGACAAGGATCAGGTGAAAGGCGACGGGTCGATCGACATGAAATACAATACGACAAACATAACGGTTTCGTTCAATCATTTCTGGGATTCCGGGAAAACTACGTTTGCCGGTGGTGCGACGGAAGAAAATCCGATTTATTTTACTTATCATCACAACTGGTTCGACCATTCCGATTCGAGGCATCCCCGGCTGTGCCACGCCACAGCACATATTTACAACTGTCTCTTATACACATCTCCGAGCCCACG
>ERZ1027125.87-NODE-87-length-54141-cov-11.884721_pt1 | contig 54141 bp, 43 predicted proteins | sample MGYA00519249_ERZ1027125 | MGnify/ENA primary metagenome ERZ1027125 (study PRJEB26926, sample SAMN06164580) | human gut metagenome | biome: ENVO:00009003; feature: ENVO:2100002; material: ENVO:00002003 | host: Homo sapiens | place: USA | collected 2012 ... | reverse complement strand
TGCCCTTGAGATAGATGTCATACGCCAGCGCACCGGTCAAGGAAATCGCAAGATAGACCGGGTGCATCAGGCACATGGCGAAAAGCAAAACGAGTACGAAGTATAGAAAATTGATAATGGGATGGTAGCCGGAAAAGGTGTCTCTGTTTCTCATGCTTCACTCCCTGTCGCATACCCGCCGCCGATGTCCTTGCCCTGCTCGCAGGTGTACTCCCATTCCACGACATCGCCGTTTTGAAGCTGATAGCGGCTGCATCCGTAGTTCGGAAACCAGTCGTTGACCTTGTACATCCAGCCGGACACCTCGCCGCAGTCAAACTCATAAAGGTTTCCAATACCCTCGATATAGGCAGAGTTATAGATCGGCGTCATGGAAAACTCCATGTGGAGCTTGTTGTCCTTGCAGACCTGTTGGAGCACGTCAAAGACGCTCTGCCCCTGCTTGAAGGTGACCTCCACGGGCTTTAGCAGCCATCCGTTCTCCGGTACCAACTCCACTTTTTCCTTGTCGCACAGGTCCATGTGTTCCAGGATCGACGCGCAGGAAATGGAGATCGTACAGGTGTATTCCGTATCACCGACCGTCACGTCCTGCGGCTCGACCGGCTGCGGCTTGCCCTCGGGGACGGGGTCGGTCAGGTACTCATCCTGCCCCTCCTTCCGTTCGGGTTTCCCATAGCCGTTTCCCGCGGCGCACCCGCAAAGGAGCAGGAGCGCCAGAAAAAGCGCGGTCAGTCTGTAAAACTGCTTCATTGCATCACATCCGTCATGTCATAGAGTGTGGTCTTGCCTGTTTCGGCGCGGTGGATCGCGGCCAGCGCATAGAATGCCTGCTCGGTCGCCATGCCGTCGTCGCCGCCGCTGCCGTCCAAAACATGTACAAACGCACCGCTTTCCTGTGCGAAGCGCAGAAGCGCATCTTCCACGGTAACGCCGTTCTTCACGAAGCGCTCGTCGTCCAGCGGCACGCCAAGCTCCGTCAGCGCCACGATCACCTGCGCGACCGATTCACTGTTGCTGGAACCCCATGAAGTATAGCCGCCGTCCTGCTCCTGCAAGGAGGAAAGGACAGCAAGGCCGCGTTCCACAGCTGCCGCCACGTCCGCTTGGTCGTGGTATTTGGCGAGCGCCTGCAGCGTCATCGCCGTGATGTCCACGTCCGGCTCACCGCCCGTCAGCGTCCAGCCGCCGTCCGGCAGCTCCCGCGTGAGCAGCTCGTCCACATACATCTGCCGTGTTGCCTGCACGGCGGCATCCGGATTTTCGGGAATTTCATAGTTCCCGCTGTCCAGCGCCAGCAGCGCGAAGATCGTGCCGTTGATGCCCTGCTTGGTGACCTGTTCGAAATCTGCCAGAGGTTTCAGCAGATTGAACCCAGCTACGCTGGCAGGATCTTTTCCAATGGCGGTCAGCGCCAGCACGGTGCGGGAATACTCGGTGTATTTGCGCTCACTGAGGACTCCGTTCTTCTCCCGGACAGCCGCTTCTACATTGTTATAATAGGTATCGTAGTATTTCTGTGGGACCTTTACACCGGAGCGTGCCAGTCCGAACACCAGCCAATCTCCGCCGATGGAGGCCGCTCCCGGCTCGGCTACCTGCGCTTGCAGGTAACCGGCCGTTTTTTCAAGCTGCGTTTCCGGTTTGCCGCAGGCAGCCAGAGAGAGCAGCAGGGAAAGCAGAAGCAGGAGCGTAACAGTTCGTTTCGATCCAGTTTGTCTTTTCATTTCTCTGCCCCCTTAACTGCGCGCGGTTTTCAGCGCAACGCGGACGATGATCGCGGCGGCCTCCGCACGGGAAATATTACTGTCCGGTGCGAAGCGTCCATCTGTGCCGCGCCCCTGTAGCACGCCTGCCCGATAGAGCAGGCGGATCTCCGCCGCATAGGGCGCGCCATCCGAAACATCCGGGATCTTCACATCGGTATGCAGAGCTTCCAGCTCTGTTTCCGGCAGCGCGCGTGCAAAGACATATGCCATCTGTGCGCGGCTTGCTGCCTGCTGCAGGTCTGCAAAGTCCTTCGCGCCGAGGATACCGCTGAACACAGCGTAGGTCAGGTAGGTATCCCACCAGTGGTCACCCTGCTTCTGGTCAAATACATATCCGTCACCCATGTAAATGCTGTGGGTGACAGCTGCCATTTTGACCACCTCGGCCAGCGTAATGCTGTCGTCTGGTGCAAAGCGGCTGTGGCCGCGTCCTGCCATGATGCCGAGTCGGACAGCCTGACGGACAACGCCCTGCTTCTGCGTGCCGTACCACTTGCTTTCGTCCACATCCGAATAGCCGGGATACGCATCAGCAAGCGAGAAATTGTCCATGGAGGTCGTGCCGGTTTTGCTGTTCGATGTCTGACCGGAACCTTGGCCCTGATCTGGGCCTGCCGAGGGTGCCTGCTGGGGCGCATCAATGGTCAGCACCGCAGGCGAATAGCTTGCGGAGATCGTGTTTTGTTGTTCATCCGCAAAGGCGAACGGTTTGATGGCAATGCGCGTGCTGCCGCCCGCGGCAGATTCCTTCACCGAGAAAGTCATGGTAAAGAGCGTTCCGTCCTTCTTTACATTCTGCGTGTGAATGGCCGAAATATAGCCGATCAGCGTGCTGGGGTTCTCCCGGTCGATGTATTGCAGATTCACAACAGCCATGCCGCCGCAGAGGTATGGGCTTTCTGCTGTGGAACCGTCCGGAAGCGCAAGTTCCTGCTTCGTCTGAATAGAATCCAGCGTAAGCACGCTGCGGTCATATTCAATGCCGAAGTCAAAGTTGGTAAAGCCCGGATTTCCGGCAATCTCCACATTAAAGGTGACGCTCTGACCCGGCTTTGCCGTGCTGTCGCCCTGTATGGATACCACACAGGGCGAGGCCGCCAGTGCGCTCACGGTAAGCGCCGCGACAAGCAGCAGGCAGAGAATTACTGATCTCAGTTTATGGTGTTTCATGTTTTATCCCTCCACTGGGAACTTTGTAATGAGCTGTGCGGCGTAGCGCAGGATCAGAACAGCATCCGTCGAATTGATCTTCCCATCGCCGTTCACGTCCGCGGCAGCCGTGTCAATGTCCACACCGAGCTGTGCGGCATAGCGGAGGATGAGAACAGCATCTGTGGAGTTGACTTTCCCATCGCCATTCACATCACCCCATGTGACTGTGCCTTCGCCCACGCGGATCTGTATGGTTGTCGTGATTGCTGCAATTTTATTGCCGGCAGTCATCTTTTCGCCGTTTGCCGTGGCGTTGCGATACATGGTCTGGTCACGACCAAATTGCAGCGTGATCTCTGTCGTGCCATCCGTCAGGGGTTCCGACGACGCAGACACCATATCCGTCACATCGCGCGTTGAACCGTCCGAGAGCGTAGCCGTCACGACCATGCCGGTTTTGTCAAAGGTTTCACCGGCTTTGTATTGCGTCTTGTCCGGTTTCTTCGTGACCTCAATCTTCTCAATGCTTCGACCAAATGCCATCAGATAGCCGGAGTCATTTTTGAAATATATCGTGCCGTCGCTGTCAACAATTGGGCTGCAGATTGCATACTGCGCCTGCTTGTCATATGGAGTAAAAACTGCGTAGGGCGTATAGTAGGATTGCCCGGAAAACGATTCCTTTGTCCGATAGTCTACTGCCGTCTGCCCCGGCTTATCTCGCAAAACGCGGAGCGTTCCCGGCGTGTAATTGTCGATAAAGTAGACATAGACGTATCCGTTCTCCTGCTCATAGGCCGTTGTCAGAAGGCCGCTCGTCTGCGGATAGCCCTGTGTCGGCACTTTGTACGCGATTTTCCAGTTTTCCAGGTCGATGACCGTGATGTTGTGACCGGAATACTGCGTAAACTGCCCCGTGCCGCTGACACCGATATATGCGCGCCCATTGTAGACGACCGGTGTGGAGGTACTCATCGGCGGAAGGGCCGGATCGTTTGCACCGTTGTCCAGCTTCAGTCCGTCACATGCTGTAATGGCGTAGCTGCCGTTCTGTGCTTCAACCTTTGCGCGGTAGAACGTGCCGCTCTTAGAGGTAAAATAGTACGCCTGTGTTACACTGTCATAGCAGATCGTGCTGCGAATATCACCGTCAAAGCCGCTTTTGAAGTCCAGCACCTTGCCGGTCAGCGGGTCGAGCAGATAGAGATAGGAGCACTGAGCGTCACCGTCGTCTGTGCCGACTATGACGAAATCATCGCAGGCATAGGCACCGGCCCAATAGAAGCCGCCGTCCTGCTCATGCCGCCAGGTTGCGTATTTTGCTTCCGTCGTGCTTGTCGGATCCTCGTCCGTCAGGCTGACGCATACAAAGCTGCCGCCCAACGCTTCGCCGTTCCAGAAGCCGGTATAGGCGTAGTCGCCCAGAATCGTGATCGGGCAGTTCGGCTGGCCGCCCATCGGGTCGGTATACAGCCACAGGGATTCCAGCGTCTTGGCGTTGAATGCCTGAATGCGTCCATTGGACAAACCGACCAGCAAAATGCCGTTCGCATAGGTCGGGCCGTTGATTGCGAAGCTGGACGTTCCAGCCATATTGCCTTCGGCCTCAACTTTGCCTGTGGCTTTGCTTACACGGTAGATTTTACTGCCAGCATAGACGACCAAACAGTCATCCACAAGGATAGGGCTGCTGACCGCGCCGTTATCCCAGCCCTTGCCCAGCGGGGAAGCCCAGTAGAGCATGCCGCCTGCCGCGCTGATCGGCGTCTTTGCGTTCGTAATGCCGTTGTTGCTGTCCGTGCCGCGGAAGTTTGCCCATTCTGCGTCAAGCTCAACGATGCTGGAGTTGACAGCCGCCTTTTGCAGCGTGACCGACACCGCAGAGAGATTCGTATAAGTATCCGTTCCGAATGTCAGGCGCTTCTGCCCGTTCTCTGTGGTCAATTCCATGTTCCCGTTCTGACCTATATATCCGGCTTTCGTAAAGGAGCAATCATAGGTAAAGCCCTCGGAAAGCGGGAACGTTCCGTCGTCATTCGGCCAGACGCGGTTATGACTGACAGTTTCATACAGATAGACCTGCGCGTCAGCCGGGTGAAGCTGAAACCGCACAGCAGTCGTCGCAGCTTTTTGTACCGTGATCGTATATTCCGTTTTGGCCTCCGGTGCGAACTGGTTCGTCACCGTAATGCGGATGGTTTCCTCCTGCTCCGTTCCGTTCAGCTTCAGCGGGACATTTTCAAGCGAGGTAAGCGGCGTGCCATTCAGCGCAATCTCGTAGCCCGTCGTATCGTCGCCATAGCGGGGCGCGTCCATATGCTCCTGGAACGTAAGGTTCAGAAGCGATGCCGCAGCAGGAACGCGAATCGTGTATTCCAGTTCCTTTCCGCTGAAGCCGGTCGTGGTGCTGCTTTTCCGGTTGATCGTGACCGGGCTGTTCTGCAGGCTGATCGTCACATTTTTCAGCGACAGGATGCGCTCAATGTGCAGAATGTAATCCACATAATAGGTCACGCCGTCCGACGCATCGGTGTTGGTTACGCGGAACGTCACGGTATTGCCGTAGGCACTGCCGGACAGCAGTGCTTCCAGCAGGCTGCTGCCGGTCACTTTATTGCTGGTGAGCGTTTCTTCGTGGATGATACTGCTGTCCCGCGCGGCACTCTGGCAGGAATAAATTGCGCGGCAAGTTCCTTTCTGCGTTTTGACCCAGACACAGAGCGCGTTGGTCGCGTCCAGCATATCCAGCGTATATTCATGGGTCTGCTTGTCAAACGCTGCGTTCATTTTCAAATTGCCGCGCGCTGTCTGCTCTGTTGCGTCACCAAGGTCAAGGACCTCCAGCCAGTCCTCCTGCTTGACCGATACCTGAATGACCTCGCTGCTGCCAAGCGTAAAGGACTTTTTCGCGTGGTAATAGGTACCCTGCGTCGCAACATATGAGTAGTCGTCACCCGGCACAAGCGTATAGAGATAATTGATCGTGCCGCTGGCGCCAATCGTTTTTGTGTAGGCCAGTTCTTCGCCGTTCTTGTTTACGACCGTCAGTGTGACATCACTGGCCGTCTTGAACGTGACCTTTCTTCCTTGGCCCGGTTGGATCGTCAATGTATAGGTCGTCGTGTAGTTTCCGGAGGAAACCGCAACTGTGACCGTCGTATTGCCGGAGACCGTCACGGCCGCGCTGCCGTCTGCGGCCAGCGCATCGCCGTTGACCGTGATGGAAGACCCGGAAACCGTGGCGGTCGGATAGATTTTCAGTACCTGTTCGGAATCAAGGATCTTATAGGTATATTCCGTCTTGGTGCTGGAGAAGCTCTCTGTCGCCGCCTGCGCCGTACCTGCGGCATTGGTCACGCGCAGACTGCCGAGCGTCGGCATGCGGTCGAGCTGCAGCGTCAGATCCACGCTCTGTGTATAACCGTCAGAACCGGTCCTGCTGGCTCTGAGCGCAACCGTATTGCCCGCCGCGCCGCGGGAGAGCACATTGTCAATGCTGGTCGCGTTGGATTCTGCCGGAATGTCTTTTTCTCTGGCCGCACCGCTTACGTCCGTGTAAACAGCCTTGACCTTCGCGCCGGTTCCGCTGGTGCTCAGCTTAAAATACGGATACAGCCGCCCGGTAAAGCTGTCCGGCACCTGCACGGTCGCGGTATGGTCTGTCAGCGTATACGCATAGCAGTTCGCATCGAAATCCGCGTCGTAGCCGCTGGAAATTTGCAGACTATTCTCTTTGAACCAGTCGCCGGTGGGCAGGCTGGCGCTTACCGTCATTGCACCGCTGACCGTGATCTTGCCGGAAACCATGCGGTTACCCTGCCGGACATAGAAGGTATAGCCGCCTGCCGGAAGCTGGAGCGTGCCGGTATGGTTGGCATCCGTAAACTGCTTACCATAGTCATTGGTTGCAGACACGGTATAGCTGCTGCCGGAAAAGCCGGAGAAGGCCACCGTGTATTTGGTGTTCTGCCCGGCTTTATAGGCGTTGATCTTCGCCGTGATCGCAGCTGCATAGCTCTGTGCGCTCTCACTGGTAACGCCCAAATAGCCATTGACTGCCTCCTGATACTCGTCCGCCGCGGCATTTCGCACATCGGCAGCTTCTTCCAGATAGTCCGCCATGACCTTCATCAGGGTTTGCAGGCCGGAGGACGGCGCGCTGTTCGAGGCTTCACTAAATCTGAAATGCGTCACAGTATTGGCGGCGCTGTCAATGGAAACGCTGTCCGGCGTACTGCCATAGGTATAGTTGCCGTTGACGCCCTCGATCGTTGTAATAAAGCTGCTGCTGTTGCTCTCCACAAAGCTATATTGGCTGGCGTACAGCGCCTGCCGGATGGACTGTCCGTCCGTAAAGGCGATCCGCGTCGGCGCAATGAGCAGCTTATTTGCCGTTTCGGCGGAAAAATAGAAATATCCGCTTGCATTGACCGCCTGCGTCGAAATTGCAGCTTCCTCCACAGGTTCTTCTGTGGTCACTTCCGCGTCTGTATTTTCCGCAGGCACGGTATCCACGGTTTCTTCCGCTTCAACCGGCTCTGCATCCGCTGCCAGCACGCTGAGCGGCAGGCAGGACAAGAGCATTGCCAGCAGGAGCAATGCGGCGGTCATTCGTTTCAGTTTCATAGGGTTACCTCCCATCAGTAGAGACAATTCAGCCATTTCAGCCGCAGCTTGCGAAGCGGCTTGCAGCGTGTTTTCAGGTTTTCCATCGTCGTGTCGTGGAACGCCCGCATTTCTGTGAGCTGCTCCGGCGAGATCGCACGGCTGGAAAACAGCGCCTGTGCGTTATACATGGTCATATCGTGCAGCTTCGCGGCGTACTCCTCACCAAGCTGCTCCTTTGCCGTTTCACAAAGCTCCAGCATGGAGCCTGTGCCGCGCTTGAGGCCCATTGCTGCCAGCAATGCCGCGCAGTCTGTAAACAGGCAGGCGGCTGCGGCGGATGGATCCTCCTGCGTGAATGCTTCGTTCCGTTTTTTGAGGATGACTGTGTGCCGGATGAAGACAGCCGCAAGCAATAGAAGCAGCAGCGCGGCAACAAGGATGATCCAGAACGCGGGCTTGTGGAGAAGTCCTGTCCGCTGGCCGCCGTCCGGGGTGTTGTCCTCCGAATTGTCCGGCTCTGCGTTGTCCTGTTCCAGCTCCTGACCCTCCGTTACGCGCGGGCCGTCGCCGTTGCCTTCCTTGCCTGCGCCGACCGGCTTGATGCCGCTCTCGGTCTGCTCGGCAGAGAGGTCTTCAAGGCCCGGCGTCAGCGCCAGCGGCAGCCAGCCGATGCCGTCCTGATACACCTCCACCCATGCGACCGCGGCACTTGCGTCCACGTTCACCGGCTCGTTTTCTGCGGTCTTGACCGTATATCCCTCGACATAGCGGGCGGGGATGCCGTAATACCGCAGCGCCAAGGCCGCGACGGTCGCGTATTGATACGTTGTGCCGTCCGCCGTGTCGGTCAGCGGCAGCGCAATATTGCCGCTTCCGTCAAAGCACAATTCCAGAAACGCCAGCGCAGCCGTCTGCGCCTGCTCTTTCGTCAGGCTGTTTGCCGGGCCGTAGCTTTCGCAGCATTGATCCAGCACTGCGCCGAGCTGCGCGCGGAACTCCGCGGGAACGGTCAGCGCGTAGGAATACACAAATTCCCGGTACGCGCTTTCCATCTGTAAGTACGATTTCACGCCGTCCGACGTGTCATTTTGCAAAAAGTCCAGCAGCTCCGGCAGAATCGTCTGTGCGTCCGAAACCGTCTCGTAGGAATATCCGCGCTCACCGCGCAGACCATTCGTTTCAACTGCAGACGGCTGGATCCTGTTTTTCGTCAGTCCAGTGCGTTCCGGCAGCACCGTACACGGCTCATAGCGGTACAGGCTGCACCCGGCAAGGTTCTGGACACTGACGCTCCCGGACTGGTAATTGCCCATCAGCCGCGCAGCCATTGCCAGCTGGCTCTGCGGATAGAAGCCGGACTGATGCAGCCAGTAAAAGAGGTCTTTTTCCTCTGCGGCGGTTTCCGCGTCCAGTGCCGTCCATGTTTCATTTTCGTAGGTATCGCCGACAAAGCCGCGCAGATAGAGCGTCTGCGCCGTATCCGCCGTGACGGACAAGATGGTGTCCGTGCTTTCTGTCTTTGTGACCGGTTCGGACAGATCACCCTCCGGCAGGACTTCTTCCGCTTTCTCATAGCGCCAGTGATGCAGGCTGCCCTTTGCAGTTTGCGAAAGATTCTGCATCGTGCCTGTTTGCAGAGAAATTGCGGCTACGCCCGCGACGATCACGCCCACGAGCAGGAAGCTCGCCGCCGAGACGGCATTTTTGCTTTTCTGCCATGTCAGCAGCAGCAAGGCAATCGCTGCGGCGGCAAGGAGCAGGACACCCGGCTGCACAAAGGCTGCCGCTACACTCAGGGCTGCCATCAAAACCGCTGTCAATGTCGGTACGCGCGAGAGCGCGACACTCACCATCGCAAGCAGAATGCCTGCCACGATCCCGGCCAGCCAAAGGCCGGTGCTGTCCGTTTCGGCAAGCGGCAGGAGCATGCCTTTTTCCGCTGCCCAGAGGTCCCGCAGCGTGTTCCACGCCGCACTGAAGCCGTTCAGCAGCGGGTTCCGCGCGAACAGGACAACGAGCAGCAGTGCCGTCAGCAGGATGGGGAACAGCAGCTTCGTTTTTCTGAAATGTCGGATAACCGCAGCAGCGATGCAGGTCAGAATACCTGCCCCAAGCAGCCAGAGCATTGCAGAAAAGCCGCTTACCGTGTAACCAATCGCGGCAAGCGCGAGGAAAATCAGGATGCTGGCAAGCAGATCAAAGAGCGTACTTTTTTGATCGCTGCTTTCCTGGTAAACGCCGGCACGCAGGCCGGTATTTCTTTTGTTCTTCATAGCCTGCCCTCCTTACAGTTCCAGCTCGGAGAGCTGCGCGGCGTAATCTTTCTCATTGAACTGCTCACCGCAGATCAGTTCGGTCAGGCGCCCGATGGACGAAAGCTGCTCCGTTTCCGCCTGCTGTTCACCGGAAACGTAAATCAGATGCGACCAGCTTCCGGCAGGTACCTCTTGGAGAAGCAGCGACGCACCGCTGACGCCGGTTGCCGCCTTCGCCGTAAACAGGCGCGGAAGCAGACCGATAAGATCGTCCATGTCGCGGATCTGCTGGAACACACAGCGGCCCGTATCGCCCTCGTTCCATCCCACCGTAAACTGGACGGACTGGGAAAGCAGATTCCGGCAAACGGAAACGACGATCTCGGCTTCTGCATCCGTTCTGTCTACCGTTGGATTTTCTTCCGTGCGCTCCCAGAATACCGCGGCAGAGCGCGTGATCGGCAGCGACGGATCTTTTACAATGAGCTTGCCATATTTGTGGCTGAGCTTCCAGTGGACTTGCCGCTGGCTGTCGCCGGGAACGTAGTCACGGATCTGGAACATCTCTGAAAGGTCATAGCCGGGACGCTCGTTGGAATAATCCTCGGTATCGTCAATATGCGCCGCGGCAGGAGAGATCACCAGCGTCTGCAGGAAGGTATCCGGCTGCACGACGCAGGCCCCGTGCGCGTCAGGCTGCGTTTTCACGCCGATGAGGCCGAAGCAGTCATACAGACGGGCAGATTCCACGTTCAGGCGAACACGGCCGCACCACGGGCTTTGCAGAGAAATCTTCATCGACCGCTTGCTTTTCGGCCAGATGCCGCCGCTCACATGCACGATCTGTGTTTCGCCGTTCAGCTGGTTTTCCAGGCACACACGGCAGGAAATCTGGCAAATTGGGAAAACAGTCGGGTTCTGCACGGTCAGCTCTGCCACGCCGCTCTCACTCTTGCGCAGATTCACGGGCAGCCTGACCGCCAGCCTCAGCTTTTTCGCCGCGTACAGATTGACCGGCAGGCACAAAAGCGGCAGCAGCACCATACAGGCGGCAAGGCCAAGCGCGATGGGGCTGGCTGTCTGGACGACGAGGACGAGAAGCCCCAGCGTCAGCAGCAGCCAGACAATTTTTCGTACTATCTTCATTTTTTCAGCACCGGCATGTCCACGGACTTCAAAATCTCTGCCAGAACGGACTCCGGCGTTTCCTCCATCATGCGGGCCTTGCTGTTGAGCATCAGTCTATGCGCGCAGACGTCCGGGAAGATTGCCGCCGCGTCCTCCGGCATGACGAAATCACGGCCATGGAGATACGCATACGCCTTTGCCATCCGGCAGACCGCCAGCGCGCCGCGCGGGCTGACGCCGAGCGCTGCCTGCGGATGGGTGCGGGTCTTTTCCACGAGCGTGGTCACATAGTCCAGAACGGCGTCGCGCATATCGACTTTTCGCACGTCCTGCACCAGTCCCAGCAGTTCTTCCTTGTTGACCACCGCATACGCCCGATCCAGCGGGTTATCTACATGGCGGTCGCGGAGGATGTTGACGCTGCTCTTATGATCGGGGTAGCCCATGCTGACGCGGATCAGGAAACGGTCAAGCTGGGAATTGGGGAGCATCGTCGTACCGGCAGAACCGACCGGGTTCTGCGTGGCGAGGACGATAAACGGGTCGGGCAGATCATACGTCTTGCCGTCCACCGTGACCTTATGTTCTTCCATCGCTTCCAGCAGCGCGGACTGCGTCTTGCTGGAGGTACGGTTGATCTCGTCTGCCAGCAGCAGGTTCGTCATGATCGCGCCGGGCTTGTAGACAAACTCGTCCACCTTTTTGTCATAGACCGAGAAGCCAATGATGTCTGACGGCACGGTATCCGACGTGAACTGCACACGGCGGGTCTCCAAGCCGAGGACTTTTGCAAAAGTCATAGCTGTGGTGGTCTTGCCGACGCCGGGCACGTCCTCCATGAGAACGTGGCCCTGCGCCAGAATTGCCATTAGAATTTTCTCGACAATTTCATTCTTGCCGACGATGACGGACTCGATCTCCTGTAAAATCTCATTGATCTTTGTATTCATAAATCTGCTCCTATCGTTATTTCTTTCTTTTATGATGTTCCTTACAGATCTCCGCCGGAGTCTCCTCCGCCGTCATCTCCACCGCCAGTGTCTCCACCGCCGCCATCGCCGCCACCGGTGTCACCGCCACCGCCAGTGTCTCCACCTTCGCCCGGATCGGGGTCAGGTGTCGGCGGCTTGTAGTTCGGGTCTGGCGTGCCGCAAACCGTGCAGACGCCCTCGCTGAACGTATGATAGTCTGTAAACTCGCCCGCTGAACCGAACTTCTCCAGCTCCAGGCCACAGTCTGAGCAGTAGCCAATCAGGTGCGAGCAGGTAGACCGTGATGCATCCGGGATCAGCTCGCCGTCACAGTCAAAGCCGTGGATCTGGCCGCAGACACTGCACTGCCAATCGCCGCCATACGGGACATAGTTGTGCGCGCCTACGGTGTCCTCCAGCTTTTCGCCGCAGATCTGGCATTCCTGATAGTGGTGCTTATGATCCTCGTCACTGATCCACACGTTCTGCGGCTTATGCCCGGCCGCGGGGGATTCTTCTTCCTTCTGCGCATCGCAGATCTCACACTTGGAGGTTTTCACGCCCGCTTCGGTGCAGGTTGCCGTGTCGGTCAGCTCTTCCCACTCGTGCGCGGACTGTTCCGTAAAGTCACAGTTCTTGCACTTCGCGGTATGCGTATCCGCGCCCTCGTCCGCGGTGTACTCCAGTTCATGCTCACGCGGCACGCCGATCTTCTCGCCGCAGTCCTTGCAAACCTGTACACATGTGCCGTCGCCCTGATTCTGATATTCCTTGTTTTCATGCGGGCAGCCCTCGACCATGCCGCAGCTGCGGCAGACGTACCTTGTCGTGCCGTCCTCCGCCGTGACCGTCTCATAGCTGTGATGAACCGACCAGCTGCCGTTCATGCAGGTAATGCAGTAGCCCACGTTATTGCCGTAGCCGCTCTCACCTGTACCGACATCCCAGCCGTAGGCCAGTGTGTAGCGGAGCGTCAGCGTATCACCGTCCTGCAGGTAATAGCCGGACATGGGCGAACCGGGGTAGAAGTCCGCACCGCCGATGGAGTACATCCAGCCGGAACCCATTGTGTAATCAAACTCACCGATGCCGGTGCTTGTACTGGACAGCGGGATGCCGTTGCGGTAGATGCAGCGCCAGAGGATTGCCTCATTGCTGCCCGCGCCGAAGTGACTGTCAATTCCGGCGAGGATTTCGTCCTCTGTACTGCCGAACTGACTCCAGTTGCCGCTGAGTGCGTTCGCGCGGCTGCCAAGGCCGGAACCGTCGTCCATGGTCTGTAAATAGAAGCCGGTATCCAGCGTACCGCTGTAGGAGCAGCGGCTGGCGGGCCAGTGGAAGCTGGACGCTGCCGTGCCGAACGGGTCGCCGGCGTCATAATCCCACACAGCCTTGGCGACTGCGTAGGAAATCGGTTCCTTGGACAACACATCATAGCTGATAGGTCCGCGGACACCAAGCCCCAGCACGCTCATGTCAATATAGATGCTGGCTGTGCCGATCTTCTGACCTTCTTCGGTGCGTTTGCCGATGAGCTTCAGACGCAGCTCACCGAAGTTGCCCTTCTCATCCTCGGCATAGATATATAATTCATGGTCATTTTTGTCGCCCACGTCCAGATTTTCGGGGACGAGCAGATACTGCTGCACATAGCCGGAGCTGCTTTCAAACTGCACGGTCTTCCCATCCAGTTGAACGATTAGCTTTGTATCCGTTCCGGTTGCAAGAATATGGCTGACCGGATTTCCCTGCGCGTCTTCCGTCCACGCCTCGACGGTCAGGTTGACCTCCTGCCCGTTGGTGACCGTATCACCGTCGTGCAGGTTCGTCCGGATCTTGACGCTGTTATCTCCGCGATGCTTGTATGGGAGGTTAAATATAAACGTATAGCTGTCGCCGCCTGTGCCGGTGGCCGTAACTGTAAATGTGTTGCTGCCGGTCCTGTCGCCTTCCAGCAGGAGCGTCACGCTGCCGCTGGGGGACGGGAGCGTGAGCGTTTTGAAGCTGCCGGATTGGTAGCACTTCACAGATTGGATGGTCACATCTGCCGCTTCCTCGCCGCGGATGGTGAACGTGTAGTTAAGCAGTCCTTCCGTCAGCTGATCGTCATAGACCGGCTCCGCGTTGACAGTTTTCTTATTCTCACACGTCAGCACGCAGGGCTTTGCCGCGCCATTCTCCATGACCGTATAGGACATTTCCATGCTCACGTCGCTCTGGTAGCGGATTGTGACTGTAAACGTGACTGTGCGATCCTTGGCCTTTGCTGCCACAAGGATGGTATAGGTCGCGCCATTTTCCGCCGATTCAAGCTGCACAGAACCGCTGTCCGTGTTCATTGCCGCACCGTTGAAGCTGGCGCTTGTGATCTGCGCATCCTCCGCGCTTCTGCCGGTCAGACCGAGCTTATACAAAAGCTCACTGTTGCTGATCTGGTTGTGCTTGATGGTCAGCGCCGCGCGCTTATCCGCATCGCAGAGAACGTTCTGCGCCGTGACGGACTTTTCGTACCACGCAAACTGGAGCTGAAGATCCAAGCCATCCTCATACGTCACGACGAATGTATAGCTGATGGTCTGTCCCAGCACCTCGGCGGTCACGGCGAAATAGTAGGTTTCCGTGTCCTTGCCGTCTGCCGCGGCCATTTGGATCTCGCCGGACTCCGAGAGCGCGCCGCGCTCACCGTCCGTCGCCCAGTATTCCGCCGTGCGGATGACCGCATCGTCTGCGTTTTCGCCGAGGAAGGTCAGTGCGTATGTAAATCTGCCCTCGGTCAGCGTGTCGCTCTTGACCGTGCGGCTGACAGACCCGTTGGCCGGGCAAGTGGCCTGACCGGTCGGCTGCCAGGTGAGCTGCAAATCCAAATCGATGCCGCTTTCCAGCCGCAGCACGAACGCAAAATCCACGTCCGTCTCCACGGTCTCGCCCTTCTGATTTTTCTGCGCCGCATGGGCCTGCACGGTGAGAATATAGTTCTGGTACTCCGCGCCGTCCGGCAGCGTCATATCCAGCACGCCGCGCATATCCGCATCCTGCGGTACGCCATTGCCAACTGCTATCTGCACACCGATGATCTCCGCGTCGTCTGCGTCGAGTCCGGTGAGATCAACGTCATAGCGCAGTCTGCTGCCGTCCAGCTGTGCAAGCAGCACGCGCTTGCCAACAGATTCTCCGGGGGCGCAGACCATGGAGCTTGCCTGCGATCCGTACTTGTACCATGTCAGCACCGCGCCAAGGTCAAGCTCTGTTTCCGGCAGGTTTTCATCTGCTTCGCCGGTGTTTCCGGCTTCTTCGCCCTCGTCGCCCTTGTTGGAATCCGTGTTCGTGCCGATGGCGGCGTCGGCCAGGATTTCCTGCTGGGGCTTCGACTTCGGCTGCTGCTCCGGCTGGGTGTCCTGCCCCTGCTCCGTCTGGTTTTCCGTTTCCTGCGGATCGGGCTGCTCCTGCTCGCCGGTCAGCTCGCTGTCGGTGCTGCCGCCGGAACCGGAAGCATCCTTGCTTTCCGCCTCACCGTTTCCAGCATGGCCGGGCGCTTGCCCTGCCTGCAGGACGGTGATCTCCTGCGGTGCGGCGTCCAGAATTGGATTCTCCGGCTCGGCTGACCGCATGCCCATGAGCGGCAGACAGATACTCAGCAGCAGCGCGCAGACAAGCACGCCACAGCCGGCCTGCTGCAGCCATGGGAACCTTTCAAATAGCTTCTTCATTCTTTTTTGCCCTTCGGGAAAAGGGCTTCCCCCTTGCCAAAATTCGCACCTATGTGCGGTTTATCCGTATATTCTAAAGATGTCCTAAAATACACGGATAAGCCGCACGGTTCCACGCCGAAAAAACGGCGTGGAACCGCCCAGCTTGGGGTGGTTAGTTATAAATTTTTCTGTTCAATACGCTCATTTTGTAAAAAGTGTATTGCAATAGCGCATCAGCATGGCCGCCACCTCCGCACGGGTCGCGTAACCCTTCGGATCGAGCTGACCGTTGCCCTTGCCGCCGATGATGCCGGCCTTAGTCGCCCAGAGCATTGCATCCTCGGCATAGCCGCTGATCTGATCTGCGTCCACAAAGCCAGTCATTCTGCCGCTGACGGAGGGGCTGCCTGCGTAACGCCACAGCATTGTTGCCAGCTGCTCTCTCGTGATCTTGCCTTCCGGATCGCTGCCGTTGGAAACGCCGTTGCGAATGGCCCATTCCATGCCCTTCGCATAGGCATTGCCGCTGGTATCCGTACCGTCCAGTCTGGCAAGGACTGTCATGAGCATCTGCCGCGTCATGGGCGCGTTCGGGCTGAACGTATTCGCACCGGTACCGTTGAACAGCTCACGGCTGGAAGCGAATGCAACTGCGTCGCTGGCCCAATTTGCAGCGGAAACGTCGCTGAAGAACTTGCTGTTGTCATAGACCTTCACGGTTGCCGAACTGGTCAGCTCCAGTGCAACGCCATTCTTTGTCACGATGCTGGTACGCACGATTTCTTCCGTGCCGTCCGCGTGGACGATGGCAACGACGGTACCGGGGGTCACGTTGCGGACCGGGATTTCCACCTTCACAGTGGTGTTCTTCGGGATCGTGATCTCAAGCTCTTCCGCCTGGCGGCTGGAGGAGGCTGCCGGAACCGGGGGAATGGGCAGTTCCACGATGCCCGTATCCGGATCAGCCTTACCGAGTACCTTGCCTTTCTCGTCCTTGATGACAATGCCGGAGCTGCTGCCACTGCCGGAACCGGAACCGCCGTTATAGCGGTAGGTTGCCGTAACCGTCACGTTTTCGGCGGGCATGGTAAAGGTCGTGGTGCTGTCCGTTTCCTTGGCAAGCGTCACATTGCCGGAATCGACCGTCCACTTCTCGAAGGTATAGCCGCTGCGGCGGTCTGCCGTGATGGTGACGGTCTCGCCAGACTTGTACTCGCCGGAACCGCTGCCGTTACGGACTGTGACCGTAAAGCGCAGGATTCCGATTTCTTCCGTCTGCTCATAGCCGCAGACGGAGCAGGTGCGTTTCCGCAGACCGGCTTCGGTTTCCGTAGCTTCCGCGACGGTGACCCAATCGCCGTATGTATGTACAGCCTTGTCCATGACCTCGCTGCCGCAGCTTGTGCAGAGATGCCAGTGATACGTCGTGTCCTTCTCCCATGCAGTGCCGGCACTGTGCGGGAGCTTGTCCAACGTCACATTGGCGACCTCGGTCGTGCAGGCTGCATCCGAGAACATCTTGCCGCAGACGCTGCACTGCCAGTATTCGATGCTGCCGGTAGTCGTGCAGGTCGGATCAACACGGTCGTGATGCTCCGTCGTATGCGCTTTCTTTTCAATCACGCCAGTCTCGGAGTAATCACAGCCAGTGCAGGTGTGCTTCTTCGTGCCGGTCGCCGTGCAGGTGGAATCTGTTACGGTTTCCCATTCGCCGAATGTATGATTTGTTTTGGGATTTTCCAAGTCGATGGCACCACAAATACTGCATTCTTTCCAGTGCTGTGTATCGTCATGCTTGCTGATGAAGGTGTGGGCAGTCGTTGTACCGTATTCAGCCTTGCAGACATCACAAACAGCCTTACTCGAGCAGGTAGCGGTTCCGCCAGTATGTGCGGCTTCATCGAATTTCTCTTTGCAGGTCGCGCAGACATGCCAGTGATGGTCGCCGTCATAGCTCCATGCTGCAGACGGAGTATGGCCTGTTGCTTTTTTTACAACAGAATCTTTATCCGTGATCTCGGTCGTGCCGTTTTCATCCGAGAACCACTTTTCGCAGGCGGAGCAGGTCCAATACGCCGTGTTGCCATCTTCCGTGCAGGTCGCGTCCTTTGCGGGAACGGCAGTCAGCGTGTGGCTGATCGTGATCTGCGCCGGGGTAATCTGAGGAGTGTAATCCGTAAATGTGTTATCGTCATTCACACTTTGGAAAGTGTCAACATGAAGAGTAACTTCCACAGGGGCTGTCAGGCATTTCTTCGCGGAAAACTCTAGGATGAACAGCGTTTGCTTCTTAGGCTTTACGTTTTTGGCGCTGGCCATCTGTACAACACCGCCGTAGGTTACACCTTCATGGACAACTTGCTTTGTGTTTCCCGTCAAATTAGGAAGGTAATCTGTTTCTTCGCCCTCACTGTTTACATATGCTGTAATAATCTGATCCAGATTAAGAGCTTCTGTATCAAAAATCAGATAAATTCCAAAATTTGAAAATGCAAATGTAGAATCCTTGATTTTAACAGCTACATGGAACTTTGAATCTTTTTTCAATGGTTCTGTCGCTGTATTAACCAACTCGATTTCCGGGCCGGTCTGTTCATCTGCTGCCGAAACGGACATGGACAGCAGGCTGAACACGGTGGCGACTGCCAGCAGGAGTGCGAGCAGGCGCCGGGTTGGTGTGTGCGTCATATGAGTTCCCCCTGACTATAATTCTTTGGGAAATTTGATCCGGCAACGCGCCGGGATATAGATGCCGCTTTCCCCGCTGCGCCAAATGGCGCAGCGGGGAACCCCTTTCGGGGAGAGAAATGCTTATTTTGCGATGTTTTCCATGAACCGCATGAGGATCGCGGCGGTTTCTGCGCGGGTAGCCTTACCCTGCGGGTCGAGCATGCTGTTGCTCTTGCCGTTGATCAGGCCCTCTGCGTTGGCCCACTGCATTGCTTCCACGGCCCAGGACGAAACCTTGTCCGCATCCTTGAAGCTGTCCAGCTTGTTGGACTTGGAGGTGTCGTAGCCCTTGAGCTTTGCGTAGCGATACAGGATGGCCGCCAGCTGCTCACGCGTGACCTCACCGGTCATGTTCGTGCCGTCGGAAATGCCGTTGTCCATCGCCCACTTCTGGCCTGCCGCGTACCACGGCGTGCCATTGGTGTTGACGCCCTCGACACGGGCAAGGATCGTGACGATCATGCCGCGCGTTGTGGTGGCGTTCGGGCTGAAGCTGTTCTTGGAGGTGCCGTTCATGAGGCCCTTGTCAGAGACGTAATTCACAGCGTCCGCATACCAGCTGCCGCTCGGAACATCCGTGAACGAAGAACCCGTGGTAGGCTTGTCGTCCTTCGGCTTGCTCGGCGTGGTGGGCTTCGACGGAGTGACCGGCGTAGGCGGATTCGGCTTGTCGTTCAGCTTGTCATACGCTTCCTTGCAGGCAACGAGCTTGTCGTGATTCTTGACATAACCCTTTGCCGCTTCGGACAGATCATCGTATGCCTTCATCGCCGCGTCGATAGCATCCTTATCATCAAGGGTGATATCGTCGGGATCGGGCAGTGCGTCGATCATTGCATCGACCTCTGCGGCAGCCTTCTTGGCAGCTTCGGTGTCCTTGATCTGCTCGTATGCCTTTTCCGCAGTTTCGAGCGCCTCGAGGTACTCCGGATATGCCTTGCCAAAGAGCTTCTTCTGTTCCTCGGTCAGAGCGTCGTAAGCTTTGCGGGCTTCTTCGATCTTCGGGCCGCTTTCAGCTGTGACCTCGCCGTCCTTCACGAGCTTGCCGTTTTCGAGCTTGACCGTACCCATAGCAAGGATCTTGTCCGTGACAGCCGTGAGCGCATCCGCGTTTGCAAGCTCGGCAGCGACCAGATCGAGGTCTGCGACCGCTGCATCCAGCTTTGCCTGATTGGCAAGCGGGTCGCACAGAACGCCGTCAAAGACGTTCATGTAGATGCGGCTCGTTTCCAGCTTGTCATCGCCGGATTTGTAGGTCTTGTCGGCGGAGGCATCCTTGTATTCCTCACGCATCTGCGCGATCTTGTAGGTCAGCGCAGTCTTGTCGCCGGAATCGCCGGTGATGCTGGTGCTGCCCCATTCGGAGTTGTCTGCGTTCAGGTCAGAACCGTAGCCGTAGACCGTGAACTGCCAGCGCATGACTTCACCGTCGCGCATTCTCCAGCCCGCAGCACCAACGCCGGGGAAGGAGGGCAGCTTGCTGTCGCCAATGTTGCTGACGGAGTACATCCAGCCGGACATATTGTAGTAGTCGAACTCGCCCAGATACCTACCTTGCTTATCGCTTTCGACCTGCGTCTCGGAGATCTTGTCGCCGCAGACATCAAGGATATACTGTGCAATCTGCGCGTTCGTCTGATTCGGCCAGTAGACCTGTGCCAGATAGAAGTCTGTGCGCGTCGTGCCGGTATTCATATAAGCGTATGTTCCGGCCGGTTCGCTCTCGTGATAAGTCGCGTAGCCATCCAGTGTAAGGCCATACTTTTCACGGATATTCTGCTTGATCATATCCGTGATGACCACGCTGGCCTGCGTGTACTTGGTGGTATGCACAATGGTCGGCTTGATCATGTAGCCAAGACCGATGGTCTGCGCATCCATTGAAACGACAACGTCGATCGGCGGAAGCACCAGAACCGGGATAGCATTCATACGGTCGATGGCCGTGTTCAGCGCGGCATAGATCGTATCCTGCACAGCCTTGTTGATGACACTGACATCTTCGCTTGCGGGCTGCGGGTCGGCGATGGCGATGGCGTACTTGCCGTTTTCATATTCGACCAGCACGCGCTGCCAGTTGGCATCGCTGTAGTCGCCCTTGTCCATACGTTCCAGCGCATTGTCGAGCTGCTTCAGTGCCTTTTCGCGGTCTTCCGCCCAGCGGTCGGCGCTTGTCTCCGTCCACTTGGCGTAGAGCGTCAGGTTTGCGGCGGAAATGACGGGGTTGGTATAAAGCCGGGTCAGGCCCTCGTCTGTATACCAGCCTGCAAAGCTCATGCCGCTCTTCGTCGGAATCGGCATCACGAAGCTGCTCCACGCCTGTCCAGAGATCGAGTTGACGGCGCTGCCGCCGTTGGAATTGAAAGTCACGGTGTAGTTCTGCGCCTGCAGGTACAATGAACCCTTGCTGCCGTAGAACAGGGACACGCCTTCACCCAGGTTTGCAATGTAGGTCGGGGTAGCCGGGCGCTTTTCCATTTCATTGGTGCCGCCGACATCGAATGCCTCGACTGTATCCATCAGCGTCCAGCCGCTTTCGTCCGCGCGAACAACGTAGTTGCGTCCACTGCCCTGAATCAGCGCATAGACCTTGCCGTCGCCGCCGAAGCCAACCGTATGAACGAAAGATTCACCATAGGTTGCGGGCTTGAACACGCCGTCCTTTGTCCATGTATCACCAAAGATATCCTTGGTAATCTCAGGATAGGTGGCAGCCGTCTTGCCGTCTGCGTTCAGAATGGCGTAGCCGCCGTTCGTCAGCTTGACTGCCAGTGCGCCGTCATAACGGGAACCGAGCAGCTTGCCGCCGAGATCGACCGGCGTCCAGGAATCCGATACGCCGTTTCGCTCCGCATTCAGCTTATAGACCGTGCCATTGGTCGCGGTGGCATAGGCCGTGGTAGAATTGACTTTCTCGAAAGTGTCAAAGCTGAGACCGTGCAGCGTCCATTCCACGCCGTCATAATAGGCGTTCTGCGTCCAGATCTCGTCCGAGGACAGGATGAGGACTTTATTGGCTTCGCCGTTGGTGCTGGGGGCTTTGTCCTTCGGGACAGTGTTCTTGGTGACCCACTTTTCTTCCGCTGCGTCATACCAGCGGACTTCATAGGTGGTCGTGCCGCCCTGATCGCCGCCGAGCGAATGGTAGACCTTGACCAGCGAGGTCAGATCGTCCGACGTGCCGCCCACGCCAAGCGCAACACTAACGAGGGAGAGCGTATCACCAGAGGTGTTCAGGTCTTCCATGCCGGCCATGCGCACGAAGTCGGTCGTGCCATTGCTGCCGACATACTGATACACGCCGCCGATACCGGCCACATACAGCTCCATCGCGCCGGTCTCGGCGTTCTGAACGGCTGCTGCGTCATAGATATCGGGGTTGTACGGACCGGGATCAGCAGAGGAAGTCCGGCAGTTGCGCGGGGAGGTCAGATAGGACAGATTCAGACCTTCCGCGCCGTATCCGGTCTGAACATTCAACGTACAGTAGTGCTTGTCGCAGTTGTCTGTATAGGCAACTGCTGTGATCTGCGTGACATCTGCCGGCCACGGGTCGACGGTGATTGTCGCACGACCGCCGTCAAAGGCCATATTGCGATCCTGGTCGCCCTGCCCCTCACGCTTTGCAAGCAGCGTGGCTGTTCCGGCCTTTACCGCAGCTTCATCGCCGCTGTAAAGCTCGATGGAGCTGTGCGGCAGCCACACGTCGGAGACGTTTTCATCATACTCGACAGCTACTACCACGCTCGTACCCGCGATCAGCGGGCGGCTGCCGGTCTCCGTTTTCGCCATCCACGAGCCGCCGCCCGCACTCATGCCGCTGATGCCGGTGATCTGCCACGGCAGATAGTGCGCGACATAGTGACGGTCTTCAGTCAGCGTCACGTCAAACATAAATTTGTCTGATTTGAAGCTGGGATCTTCATCACAGCTCCAATAGGTAAACGCGTAATTTTTGTCATCCAGTACAGCGCCATTTGCGGTCAGCGTCCATGTGTCGTCCTCTTTCCGCACTGCCGTTACAACGTCTGTACCATCAGCTCTCGTCAATTCCTTCGGGTCACTGGATGCCGTTGCCTGCTTCCATTCACGGAAATAGGCCGTATAGGTCTCATCCGCCGTTAGCGTGACTTTATATGGATTTTCTGTAATCTTTGAGCCATCGCTTTCCACGAGCCAATAATCAAAGGAATATCCGAGATTCGCGGTTGCTTTCAATTCATATTCATTTGTTGTGCCGGTTTCATTTGCAACAGCAGTACCCTGTGTGCCGTCACTGGTCTTTGCCGTCGCCGTCGCTGTACTTTCTCCCCCTACAACGACAGGTTCGATCGTCCATTCTTCATCTATTCCTGGGTACTCAATGCTTAGCATGAAGTATGTCGGTCTTATTTCGATTGTGATAAAGTAAGGCTCATCGATATATTCTCTGAAATAAGTTTGCCCCTCAGGAATTGAGTAGATTGTTCCATTCAGCTTCCATTGCGAAATTGGCTTTTCTGTGCTTGGTGTAACAGTGATAGTAACTGTATCATCCGCGCTATATTCCCAAGTAGCCGATTTCGTAGCCGCTACGGTGTAGTTTTGTGTTGTAGTTGGTTTGCTATCCGACTCTACTTTCGCAGTAACTCCCATGTCTTTTGAATAGTTAGACAAATCCACTGTTACTTTAACTGTCGCGCTATCAGCCAGAACTGGAACTGCAAAAGTTGCAAGCAATATTATTACCATAAGTAAGAGGAGGACGCGCTTTGATTTCATAAACGATGAGCATGCGGGTGCTGAGCACCCGCATGCTCTGCTAACCCCCTTACTTTACAACGTACAGATGGTCGTAATCGTTGCCGAAAACGATAATTCCATTGTCGCAGGCCATGCCACCCAGCGCGTAGGTATCCGGATTGGACGCCCACTGCTCCGTGGCGGTCGAGCCGTTATAGCTGTAGCAGAAGCCGCGGCCATTGCTTGCGTTCGTGTTGAAGAACACATAGTCCGTACCGGTGCCGTCGCCCATTACCACGATGGAGCACTGAACGGGGAAGTTGTTCTTATCCGTGACAGCGATAACATCGTTCACCGCATGCGTGGTAGCGTCGACGCACTGAACGCCGCCCTTGTTGAAACCGGAGTAGACACCGACATAGATGCGGTTGCCAACCTTGGTCGGCGTAGAAGTGGACGTGCCGCCCAGCTTTGCGCACCACTGGAACTCCGGCGTGCCAGTTGTCGCGTTCGGCTGATAGCACCAAAGGTAGCCGCCCTGACTGGTGAAGTACAGGTAGGTGCCGTCCGTCATGATGGTGGAGCGGACATTACCTGCACTGGCATCCTGAGCCGGCAACGTTACATAGGCCGCATCTCCGCTGAAACTAGCTTCGTTCTGATAGTACAGATAGCCGGAATCTCCGCCGAAGTAGACATAGCCGTTCAGTGCAACTGCGCCAGCCCAGTAGAAGCCTGCCTGACCGTTGCACGTTTTCTTGGTTAGTCTGCTGCTTGCGAGATTCACCTGATAATACTGCATTGCAGTATTGCCGCTCCATGTGCCAAAGTAAAGGTAATTGCCGTAGCGGGTGATCGGGGTGTTGATCTGGCCGTTGACCGAGCTGACCACAGAGGTCAGGGTCACGCCGCTGGCGTCCGTACTGTCAATGCCGGAAACCTTGGTGACGGCGCCCTTGTTGGCGAACATGCTGACGGACTCAATCGTGCCGGTGCCGTTCAGCGTGACGCTGATGGAGAGGGTCGCGTTCTCCGTGCTGGAAGCCGTGACGCTGTGGTTGATGTAATAATAATAGTCGTAGCCGTTGACGTTGCCGTCATCGTCATAGGTTGCCTGCTCGTAGATTTTGTAGGTCGTGCCGCTGCTGGACTGCGTGGCGCTCAGGGTCAGGTTGACTGCCGTGCCGCCGCCCAGCTGGATGGTCGCAGTGCCTTCGGTAGTGAGGGTGCCGCGGTCAGCAACGCTGGTATGGCCGACGTAGACCGGAACAGAGACGCGGTTGGCAGCCGTCAGAAGGCTCAGGCCGCCAATGGTCACTGTACCGGCCGTGCCAGCGGTCAGTGCAACCGGGCTGGAGATTGCAACGTTGTTGTAGACAGACGCGTTCGAAGCGCCGATGTAGATCGCGCGATCTGCAGTGTCCAGATACGGAGTGGACAGCTGGAAACCAGCCGCAGCAGAAACCTGTTTGCGCCAGACAACATAGGGCGTTGCTGCGCTGCAGTTGATCTTGGCCAGCTGGCCGCCGTAGCTGCTGTAGCCGTCATAGAGGACGTAGGCATAGGTAACATCTTCGCCGTTCTCCGTGACAGTTTCCATAACGGGAACGTTGTCGATGCCGTCCCAGCCTCTGCCGTCGTTGGAGAGGTCGATGTAGCTGTTCAGTGCCGTTGTTGTTGCCGTCGTCGGAGCGCTGGTGACCACAGAATTGTGGTTGGCATTGCCGCCGTAGACGTCCCATGCTGCGAATGCTGTTACGCTGAGCAGCATGGCGAGCGCCAGAAGGATTGCTAAAACTTTTCCGGTACGTTTCATGTTTGAAACTCCTTTCGTTTTTGCAGAAATTTGTTTCTCTCGTACACCCCGATCCGGTCGAGAAACAGCATCGAACCAGGTATGGTCACAGCAGGGGGAGGCCGCTGTAAACATCAATATTGTCGGATATGCGAAAGGGGGTTCCCCGGCTCTGTGTTCCCGCGCAGAGTCGGGGCCTTGCGTCTGTGACGCACAAAGTGCATGTCTCAGGGGGATGAGACGCACATCTATCTGCGAATCTGTCCGTTTCAGATCAGCATACAATACTACTTTGCGGCCTTGCGTTCAGCCTTTTCCTGACGCATTTTTTCTTTGTTCGCAGCCTTCTTCTGCCGCTTTTCCCGCTTATCCTGCTCCCGCTGCCGCTCGTACTCCTGCTGGAAAAGCATGGTTTTCTCCAGCGCGGGATGGAACCGCTTGACGGCAAGCTCCTTTGAAACGCCGCTGGCACACAGGGCGTTGGCCCAGCCGCGGAACCGCAGCTCGATATAATCGCCGCCGATCACCTCTGTCCGGCCGGGGATATGCCCGCACCACCTGCGGCACTTGCACAGGTACTCGGCCAGTTCGTCCAGCGACGCATTCTGGTTCTTCAAGACAAATTCAACATTCTTGTTGGCGAGCGCAACGTAAGTGCGCTGGATTAAAACCTTTTTAAGCGCGTCCATGTTCTCCTGACAGGTTCGGTATGGATTCATCGCTGCACCTCCTGTCCGGAAGTCCCAGCCATGTTCTTTTCAGCCATCCGTCCTTGTGCTAATTCGTACAGGTCGCGGACGATCTTGCGTTCTTTGAATGGGGGCGGGTTCTTCGTGTTGGTTATTTTGCCGCTGTAAAAGGTTCGGATGGCCTTTTGCCACGATCCAAAGCGGTATTGGATGTACTCTCCGCCGATCACCTCTACCATGGCCGGAGGATGCCCGATGTCCTCCATGCAGCTCTGCAAATACGCCGAAAGCTGCTCCAACGTGTCATTTTGATGCTCAAGGATGAACTGCACGTTTTTATAGGCGATCACGCGCTCAATGCGGCTGTAGATAATCTGGTCCTGGTTGTCCTGGCGATGCTCCATTGTCGGCGTTCCTCCTAATCGTACTTTTTCGCAAACCGTCCCTACGGAGTGGGATAATCCGGATTACTTCCAAACAAAAAGCACCAACCTGTTTTCCTCCCGGAAAACAAATCGGCGCCCGTGCCTGGGTACGATAGATCATCGTGCTATCAACCACACGCCTTTACCAGCCTTCTGCACTTCAGGGATCATAAACAGACAGAATCCCATGCAGGTGAAGATAGCGATTCTTCTGACTAGGACTATGGACACGATCCGTGTCCGCGTTCCGTTTCCTACCTTCTCATGGGAAGACTCCCACAATGGCGGTCTTTCGACCACATGGCCTGCGGCAAAGCGCTGTCTTACGCTTTGGCACAAACCACTTTAGAAACAAACTCATCCATTACAGCTCCGGGCGAGTAGCCGCACGCACTCCCAATGCGCACGACCTTCCTCTTTCACCGCAGGCTCAGTCCGATTACGGCCGCGACCTGCGATTACACATCTTCAGCGGATAAAAACAAACAATATGTAATTTTGATGTCAGAATAGGATTTCAAATCTGTGGTATTCTAAACCACATGTACGGCAATGAGATTTTTCGTAAAGTGTTCCACTTTACGAAAAAAGCGGCGGGATGCCTGCTATCACAGACATCCCGCCGCAGCGCGACCATTTTTTTGACGGTAAAAAGAGCATACAAAAGCTCGTCGATGCCGTGCAGCATCGACGGGCAGAGCAATCCTGTATTATGCACCAAGCTCCAGAAAACTGATTTTCTGAATACAGCGGCGCTTGCTCTCCAAAGACGGATGCGTGTACAGTTTTAGGGTGGTTTTAATATCCGCATGTCCGAGCAGGGTGCTGACACTCTTGATATCTGCACCGGTTTCAACACATCGCGTAGCGAACGTATGCCGAAGGGCATGGAAGCCGCGATGCCGAATACCGCAGCGCTTCAGGAGAGTGGTGAACTGATACTGACAGGTGCGCGGATCCATCGGCCGATCTGCGTGGCCGGTCATAATATAAGCATCAGGCGGCATATTTTCGGTGAGTTCTTGCAGTAAACGCAGCAATTCAGGGTGCAGCGGAATGACCCGTTCCGAGCTTTCGCTTTTTGGACGGTCCACCAGAAGCTGCGATTTCCCGTTCAGCGTGATCCGCTGAACGGCACGGTCGATAGAAAGCGTACCGGAGAGCGCATCAATGTCCCCGGCGCGAAGCGCACAGATCTCGCCCACGCGCAGGCCGGCATACAGTGCGAGCATAACCGCTGTGCTAATGCTATCTGACGGCGAAAGGGCTTTTCCAAGCACAGCCAACTCAGCTTCGGAAAACACTTCAATCTGTTTTTGCGTACAGGCTGGCAGATGCGCTGTCAGCGCGTCGCAGGAACAATGATATTCCCGCTGGGCATAGCGCAGCATGGTTTTGATCAGAACGGCGATATCCCGTACAGTTTTCGCAGATAAACCGCCTTTTCCATCCAAGCGTCCCGCACTTCGCATATGAAGCAGAAACGCAGAAAGCTCCTTTGCCGTCAGCCGTGAAACGGAGATATGACCGAGATGCGGAAGAATGTGACGCTCAAGCAGAAAGCGATAGCGCGCACGTGTGGAAACTTTAATATCAGCCTGTGCCAGATACTGCATAAAAAGCTCTTTTACCGTCAAATTGCAGGTAACTGCCGGTTCCTTCGCCAGCGCCTGTATGGCGGCGATCAGTTTCTTTTTTACAACAGTTTTGCTCTCTCCATAGACAGACTTATACTTCGCCTTACCATCCGGCAGACGCATGGCGATATAACGCCCTTCCCAGCGGCCATCCTTTCTGTGATAGATATTATCTCCCCATCGTCCCAAGCGCTCTCCACCTTTCAGCTTTACCATATTTTTGACGGCAAATGCGAGGTATCTCGCGCGGCAACCACCCTCTGTTGGTTTACATATTTTCGTTTTCTTTCGTTTACGACACTCCGATGTTAGGATTTGTGTTAGAAAATGCCGAAATATCAGGAGAATCAAATTGACATTTTCATTTCTGACTGTATAATAGGAAATAGAAACGGAAGATATAGGGTTTCAGGCTGTCTCGTAAAGTGGAACACTTTACGAGAATTTTTTATCATAGAGCAAAAAACAACATCCGTCAGGCGCAATGCCTGCGGATGCTTTCTGCCGACAGATAGACTTTGCCGGTAAAAGCAAACCGTTGACGAGGCAGCGCTTTCTTATTCCATGCACAGGCGCGTATCTGGCTTATCTCCCGCAGTTGGAGCTTCACAGTGACCGGTTCGTGGGGCCTTTCACCCCATTCCGCATTAAGTCCACTCCCTTTAGAAATGGACACCTGGACAGTCTATTCTTTTTCTTTTATTTTACTGCATTTTCCCGAAAAATGCACGAACTATTTCTGAGCATACCGCTAAGTTTTCAGCGTCATGCAGCCGGAAGCCATACGGATGCCAGTTCATCGAAGTATGCATACGTCTCCGGAGTCAATTCTTTAAGCTGTGCCAGCGTCCGTGTGCTGCCGGAAAGCCAGTATGCGAAGAATTCCGCGAAGTATTCCAAGCTGTTGCTCTTGGCGTGCTGCTTCATCGGCGCAGATGCGGCTTCCAGTGCATACAGGTCTTTATGCGCCTGCGGGAAGCCCATTGTGCAATCGAGGAAGTGTCCAAACTCGTGCAAGACCGCGCTGGCTTCGGAAACGTAGATCCGCTTCTCCGTGTAGACCGTAGCGCCGATGCAGTTGACACCGAGCTTGCGGCTGAGATCTGCAAGGTACTCCGTGCCGATCACGAACGCCCAGCCATTCTCGTTGAACGCATCGAGGATCGGCTGTGGGATCTTGCAGAGTTCCAGCAGGAATGCATTCACATTCCACTGCGTCAGGTTTTCGACCGTGACCGGCGTATTGGGCGGCGTGACAGTCAGGTTCCGCGTCAGGACGGCATGAAGAAGCTGTGCGGCTTCAGCGCGTGTAACGAGCTCCGCTGCGGTCTTGTTCTCAGCACAAAGCCCAAGCTCTTTGACGACACGCAGAGCATTTTCGCCGGAAGAAAGCCAGTCAAGGCCGTAAAGCGTTGCATCGTAGAGTGGGATTCCGGCTGCCGCAAATGCAGTTCGATAGAGTTCACCGCGACAGATAGAACCGTTTGTGTCACTGATTGCGGTCGGCTCCAGCCAGCCGCCGCGGACGGCGGTCTGGACAGCATTCGTACCTGCTTCCTGCCATGAAACGCCTTCCGGCTCGGTATCAAACGCTCGACAGAGCATCGTTGCCCATTGGCTGACTGTAATTCTCTCGTTCGGTGAGAATCTGCCGGATGCCGTTCCTATCAGGATGCCAGCGTCGGCAAGATATGAAACGGCTTCCGCGTAAGTTGCTTTCTCCGACACGTCCGTAAAGCCTGTGGAAAAAGCAAAAACCGGTACCGTCAGCAGCATCGACAGCACCAGCAGAATGGATATGAACTTGATTTTTCGCATAGAAACATCCTTTCTTAGATTCAGATTTTTCTTTCTGTATTGGTTCTCAGCTAGAGTTGGACCTTCAAGCTGCGCCGTGGTGTCGCGGCACTCATGACAGCAAAAGTGCGGACGTTCCCCTTGGCGGGGAGCGTCCGCGTTGCTACTTGCCATCTATATTTATAATGTATAAGTTCGATGTGCAGCTCCCGTTTTCACGGTGTCGGCGCTGGCGCTGGATGTATCCGGCACGTTCTAAGTCATTCAAGGCACGCTGAACCGTGCGCGGCGAGAGGTGCAGGTCGCGGGCTATCGTCTTGATGCCCGGCCAGCAGCTCCCGCCGCCTGCACGGTCACGGAGGTACATATAGACTGTCCGCGCCCGGTGCGGCAAATCAGGATCGGCGTAAATTTCACCGAAGAAGCTCATTCCTCGGCATAGCTGCTCATATAGTCATCCGCTTTCGGTATTGAGACCGGCCTTGGCTGGGAATACAGGCTTTTCTTGATATTCATCAGCAATTCCTCCTTTCCCGCATAATAGACCTCGCGCTGGGCACGCTCCGGTGTCTGATATGGTTCTTCAAACTTGATGCCCCATTTGAAATATAATTGCAGCTTCGTGCGCATCGGGTGCGTGCCTGTTTTCATGACGACGAAGTTGCCCTTGGGCAGATTCTTCAGTTCGTCCGGAGAAAGCAATGCGCGCTCCGCCATCTGCAAGCTCTGGCTTGTATTGTCCTTGCCCTTGCTGACCGAACCGGTCAGAACGGTTCGGCTGCCGAGCGCTTTGGACAGTGTTTCTGCCGTCTGGCTGTTCGGCGCGAAGCCGCCAAAGATCGTGTCCTGGCAGTTGTCACCGATAATCTCCGCGCCCTCTTTGCCGTAATTCTTTTCGAGCTGCGCAAGACTCTGGATGATCGGCACGAGCGTCAGCTTGCGGCTTCGGCCCGCGGAGAACAGCGGCAGAACGTCAAAGGGCGGCATCGTCCCAAATTCGTCGCAGTAAAATACCACGCGCTTTTTTAGCTTTCCTTCGTTAGCGTCCGCAATGGAAAACAGCTCTCGCGACAGGTTCTGGATCATGAGGCCCGCCATGAAGTGTTTCGTCGGATCTTCCTCCGGGATGATTAGAAAAATTGCACACTTCTCGGATGCAAAGTGTTCTGCGTCGATTGGGCTGTCATAGCAAAGCACCTGTTCCTGCTCGGAATCTATGAATGAATTCAGGCGGGAAAGCGCCGTGGACATGACGGATGCCATGCCCTGGTCTGAAGAACTGGTTGCTGCGGACGCCATCCAGCCCGCCTTATGCGTATCCGGCAGGCTGTCCACCAGCACTTGAAATCCATTCTTCTTGCCCATGGGAGCCATCAACTCCTTCATCAGTTTGAACACGGACATGATGTGCCGCTTGTCATGTCCCGCACTGTCCGGTGGAATGAATTCCGACAGTGTCATGATCACGGTTGCCAGTACACCCTCTGCTGCATCATAGAAGTACGAGTTCTGTCCACGATCCTGCTCATCACCGCTCGGATTGACGATGGTCTTGGCAAGGATCTTTGCGTACTTTTCCGCATTCGCCCGCGCCGCAAGGTTGTCCGGATGCTCACGGGCCACGTCCATGTAACGGTTGACCAGCGTCATCAGATTGTTTCCATCCGAGCGGATCGGGTTGCGCAGGTCGACCACGGAGACGTTATAGCCGTAGTACTTCTGTGCGATTCTTCCGCAGTTGCGCGCGAGGTCACCCTTAGTGTCCAAAATCAGGAAGCTCATACCACAGGCACAGGCAAATTCGATGTTGGGATATAGAAAAAATGCAGTCTTGCCGACGCCGGATGCGCCGATCATGAGACAATGCACATCGTCGCAATCCACCAATGCTTCCAATCTTTTGCCGCGCTGCACACTTCCAAGAACCAGCCCCTGCACGGTCGGGCGCTTCTTCCCAGCGCGCCATGATGCAACGTCAAAGGGAACCGTAACGTAGGCTTTTCGGATCTCCTGATCTGTGGCCCAGCGTGCAGTCCCGTACTGGCCGTCGCCAACGGTTTTAGACTTGATGTTGTTCAGCGAATAGTTGTTTGTTAGAAGCGAAAGCAGAAGAATGAACAATGCACCCACCACGCCGAGTATGATCAACGGGGTCATAGACTCAGGCATGGGGCTAAATCCTCCTTCTGAGCATGAAGAAGATCGTCGTTCCAGTCTTTCAGTTCCGGCACAAGCCGCTCCGTCATGATGCCGCGTTCATGCAAAAGCTCTGCCATTCGTTCACTGGCTTTGTGTCCGGCATCGTCATTGTCAAGACAGAGATAGACAATCTGCGTATCTGGTTTCAGCATCTGTATCACCGGGAGTGGGGACGTGCCGCAGCAGGCAACATAGCTATGTTCCTGCCACTGCCGTGGGTTCATGGAGATATACGAAAGCATATCAATGGGAGCCTCGAACACATAAAGGCTTCCGTCCGCGCCGGTATGATGAAAGCTGTAACGTGGGTCGCTGGACTCGACATTCAGACGAAAGGCTTTTCCGAAGCTGTTCGTGCTGCGCAGATGGGCGTGGCGCGGACAGCCGCCTTCATCCGTGCCGATGAACACTGCGTTGTGATGCGCTGCGTCCTCGTAGAGCAGTTTTCTGCGTGCGAAGTAAGAAACCACGTCGGCGTCCAGCCCGCGTGTTTTAAGAAGATACGCGAACACGCGGTGCATATTCGCGTTCGGAATAGGCGGCATGAATGGCTTCTGCCGGGTTGCTTCCTGCTTTTTCGCCTGCGGATAAACCGGCTCCATGCTCTCACCGAGCAACATGGCCATCGCTTCAATGTAGCTTTTTCCGTAGTATTTTTGAACAAAGCTGACCGCGCGACCGCCCTCATTTGACGCATGATCGAACCACTCACAGCCGCGAACCGTGACGCTGTGGTCGCTTGCCAGCCGTTTTTCCCGTCCGGACTTGATGAGCTTTTCGCCTTGCCGGAGGAGAAATTCTTCGAGGTCGACTGTCGCGGCGCGTTCTTTTTGTTCTGGCGTAAATTCTATGTACTGTGCCAAAATGCACCTCCTGTTATTGTAATGTCTGACCGTAATTTTGTTCGTGGTCATCCTGCTTATGACCCATTGCCAGCCGCTTCTGCATGAGCTTTTTGCGGCGCTTGGAGTCGATGCGGACGCCCATTGGATTGCTGGGCGGCGCGGCGTTGTCTCGGAAGATCTGCCCCATCTGATGAAACAGGCGAATGGTTGAATTCAGAAGATATTCGGACGGAAGCTGTGCATCGTGAGAAGCTGTGGATGAAGTATTTTCATCTGCAAGCGTTGGATTTGTAGCAGCGTCCGTAGAAGTTTTCTCCGCAGAAGGTTCTTCATCCTGCGAAGGTTCCTGCTCCATCTGCTGCCGCAGACGCTCCGCTTCCTGAACGATGGCGTTCTTGATCGCGCGAAATTCTTTCTGCTGGGAGAGCGGATTATGCTGCCGAGGCCGGTTTTTATAGTAGCCCTCCAGCGTGTCGCGCAGACCGTTCCAGACATCATAATACGCCGCCACCTCCGGCAGCTTTTCGAGTTCATCCACGATGGAATCCACCATATCCTTGAGCGGCTTTTTAAGATAAGCGTATTGCTTTTTGCCGCCGACTGTGCGCAGTTCCGTCGCAAGCTCCAACAGCTTTTCTTGGATGGACACAGGCGGTTCGGCGGTAGATTCCATCCGGTCAACGAGTTCGTGCATGACCTCTCGCGCCGCTTCGGTCACGTCCTTATACGCAGCGTCTTTTCGTATGTACAGATTTTCAAGTTCCGCTTGAAAGATGCTGTTTGTCATCGCTGAGCGCAATTTTACAACGGCATCCCGTTTCAAAACCGTCTCCTGATCTGTCCAGACCATCATGTGAATGTGCGGATGCGTATCCGCATCGTGATAGGCCGCATACCAATGCAGTGCCGACGCTGGAATATGAAACGCTTCCGCAAACTTATTCTGTTGGCTGACGAGCAACTTGCGCCATGCTGCGGCATTGTTATATCCCAAACGCTCCGCGTCCTCACGATGCAGGGAATAGATGATCGTCCAGACGTTGCCGTCGTGCGCGGTCAAGTCGTGCATAGCCGCAGTCAGATTCGTATTTTCCTGCCGCCCGAACAGGCCGTGCGCGCCATGCTTTTCCGCGCCGGGGCGCGTAGCAATGTACTTGAGATAGCCGTTTTCAGATTGAAGATTCTGCATATGTGAATCCAATGCCGCAGAAATGAGCGCCGACGCAGTGTGCAGCGTCGGCGCTTGCTTGTAGTCCTCATACTCGAAGGAATCCCGCACATCTGGGAAGTCCTTGAGCAATTTAGAAACCATTTCTTTCTGCTTTTCCGTCGCGGGACCTTTGCCTGTCAGCACCTCGACGCCCTCGCGCGTGGCGATATACTTCATGTATCCGCCTGCGCTTTTACGGCTGATGAAGCCGGTTTTTTGAATCAGCCGTGCCATCTGTTACAGTCGACTTTGCTGCCGAAGCACCTCTGGGAACGAAATCTGGCCGTTCGTCCGCAGCACCTCCTGATAGCTTTTTCCGCGCATCTGCTGGTACGTCTGCGCGTCGATATCCGTGTCCGAAGCGAGAATATGATTGCAGACGTTTTGCTCGACAGCCTGCTTCAGAAGCAGCTTGCCGATATGATCCCCGAACATACTGAGGATTGCCTCCAGCGTTTCACCAAGGATCTTCGGCAAGAAGTCTCCTGCGTACTCACTTTGCAGATAGCCGCAGTAAAACTGAATTGCTTTTTCGATGAACTCGCTCTGGCTGTTACATCCGTCCTGCCGGTAGAGACATTCGACCGTCGCTTTGGTGTCCGGCATGAGCCAGAGCGGAAACTTGATTTTCTTGTTTGCCATGCCAATTTTCCTCCATTTTTGTGCGCAACCCCGCTGTTTTCCTTGAAACAGCGGGACTATCTGCGCTTCCGACTCCAACAGGGCTGTTTTTGCCCTCTCAACAACCCCTGTCCGAAAGTCCCAAACTGCCCGCACTGCGGGCAGATGTGTCTGCCAAGGTGCGCGCACGACACCTTGGCTTTCTCCTGCTTCGCCGCTTGCGGCTTCTCCCTCCGCCGAAAGCCGCCCGCAGGCGCTCCGGCTTCTGTGCTGTAACTCTGCCGGACACTCCCGCACGTCGGCGCAACGTCTGGTTTTCTGCTGCTGGATGGGTACGCGCTCGACTGTGCCGCGAAAGCCGCACAAAGCGCCGACACGGGCGCGACGGCGTGGAACGCGCTGCCGGTTACAGCTGCAGCTCCTGCGTGGGCGCATCCTGCTCCTGCGAAATCTCCTGACAGAGCTGATTCAGCGGTTTGTGCTCCCGCTGCATACGGTAGGCTTCCATCTTTTCACGCAGCACCTCTTTCTCTGCTGCATTCAAGTGGTAGATAAGAGATTGATCCTCGATCCCACTGCCATAGAGCGTTATTTCCAACTCATCGCAGACCTGCTGGTGCTGCATGTCGTAATTGGCATAGATATTCAGCGCATGATCGTTTTCATCGGTCTCCACGAATGTGCCAAACACTTCGTCGACGTTGAAACACGGAACGACATAAAAATTCAGTATTCGGTCATCCATCGCCTCTATGCTATCCTCGAAATAAAAATTCTGTACAGTGAGTCTGCTTGGCGTGGTCAGTTTCTGTCCATCCAGCCGGTCGAGGAAGATGCGCCAGCGGTCATCCTCGGAAATCTCAGCCTCCTGAAATGCCTGCTCTGCTGCGTCTGCCACGTCCTGCATCGCGTAGACCTTCCAGCCGTCCATGATGTTGAGCGCCGAAATCGTCCGCGCATCAAAGTCCAGCTCAAACAGTCCGCTGACCTCGCCGGTGTTCTCCATGCGGCGCTTTGCCAGCGCATCGAACGCCTCGCGGCTGATCTCTTTGCAGCCATCCGTTGCTTCAAGGAAGCTTCGCGCTGGCAGGCGCTGTCCCTGCTGGAGATAATCATGGAGCCGTCTGGCAAGCTGAAAAAACTCCATGCTGGATTCGTTTTGCAGATAGACTTCCGCGCAGTCCTCCGTGATGTGAAAGCCCGCCGTGCTCATATCTGCGCCTCCGATTTCTTTTGCGGTTTGCGCACTGGATCGTCCTGCGCACAGTCGCTGATGTATTCCTGCACAGCAGCAGGGACGACCTTTTCATAGAGCCGTTGGGCTGCCTTTTGCAGCTCCGCTTCCAGCGTCGAATCGCGCTTGGCGATGTAGCGCCGGAGCGCACGGAGCTTTTCTTCTTCGAACGTGATTTGAATATTTGCCTGTTTCATAAACTTCTCCATTCTACAAAAAGCAGGCACACGGTTTTTACCATGTGCCTGCTGTGCGTATTTGTTTTATACTGCCCAATGCTGTGCGCCGGTGAGCTGGTCGAGGATCAGCGAACCGACTGTGACCGCATCCTCAATCGTCAGGTAATGCGGCGCACTCTCATCCAGCAGCAGCCGCCCGGACGCCGGAAATTCCTCGTCGGCGAACCAGACCTTCAGCCATACGGGATAGCGCGGCGCGAAATCGAACCGCGCACAGAAATCCGCGTTGGACGGCAGGAGCTCCGCGCCGAGTGATCTGCATTGCCGTTCCAGTTCCGCCGGCGGCAGGATGCCGAGGTCGCGCCGGACGATCAGCTCCGCGTTACGGTCAAGACCGCCGCCGCGCACCAGCCCGTCCTTGTATTGAGAAAATGTGATCGTCCGACCGGTCAGCGGCGCACCGTCTGCCAGGTCCAGATAGTGCAGCAATGTCAGCGCGTGCCACTTGGAAAGCGGCGGCTGAATCGTGCAGTCCGACAGCCGGACAGTCACGGTCTGCCCAAGTGTTTTCAATGAAAACGAACCGTCTGCATACTGCGCGCCAGCCTTTCCCGCAATATCCTCCGGCGCGTGCTGCGCCAGCCGCTCCTGTGCGACGGCAAGCATCGCTTCAAATTGACGGTTTTCCATACACTCACCTCTGTCCCTATCTTACCATGCTGTTGGGCAGTTTTCAATTGTGCTGTCAGTATGACATTCCGCCCTGCACCTGCTCGTCCGGCATCGGCGCGGCCACGATTTTACCATCTACACGCATGAACATTTCCGGTTGCCGAAAACGCTCCGCGAATTGCTCGGCAAGTTCGTGCGGCAAGTCGGTGAAATCATTTTGGCCGAGTCCGACGATAAAGAAATTTCCCGCGACGATGTCATAGATATCACCATCCGAATCGCGCAGTGCGCGGTTGAGCGGCAGACCATCCAGCTTGCCGTCCTCGTTGCAGATCAGTGCTACCGGTTCCTCGTAGGGATACACGGCTTGGATATATCCGCCGACTACTGCCTGCATACTTTGCAGATCATCGCCGATCTGCGTTTCATACGGAGCCTTTCCCGGCTCCACCATTAAAACGTTCATGTTTGTCCTTTCCTCAGTCATAGCTGATATACGGAATTTTCAGCCAGTGGGTCCAACGTGCACCTTCGAGCTTGGTTTTGACGACACCATACCGCGTGCCCATCGCTTCGACCACCTCGCCGTTTCCAATGTACACGCCGATATGCCCGTCGTGCCAGACGGCCAGCCCCGGCGTTTCCGGAATCGTGTCAATCGTGCCGGAGACGGTCGCGGAATGGTACATCTCATTCGCGGTGATGTCCGGCATACCATTCGTGTTGTAGATGATTTCCTCGCTCTCCGCATCTAACCAGCCGTAGCCTTTGATCAGACCGACACAGTCCGTCGTTCTGCCGCCGACCCACGTCTGGCGGATGAAATCTGCGTTGCCAGCAAGAGCATCCGGATACTGAGCGAGCTTTGCTTCAAAGAGGCTCTCGGTCAGCACATGACCGAACGTTCCCCAGACGTAGCCCCAGTGTTCTTCGTAGGCGTGAATGGCGTACTGCACCAGATCGTCGGCGTTCTTGCCGACCGGGTTCGTGAAGCCGGACGTGTCCAGTTCCGTGCTGCCGGTTCCGCTGCCGTAGTCGATCTGAATTGTGCCGCCTGACGCGCCGGTGCCGTCGCTGCCGTTGGCATTGCCCGCGATCATCGTGTAGATGTGCGCGGCGTTTTCCTTGTCCTCGTCGGTGACAGCCCGGCTGAGCTTTGCCGCAAGGTTTTCATACGCTGCCGCCAGCGAGAGCGGCACAGTGGCGGTATAGGGTTCCTCCTGTTCTATGACGCTCCCGTCTTCCAGTTCAACGAGTACGGTTCGCGTTCTCTGCTCTGTGATGAAAAAGCAGTCCACGAACCGGTCTGCCGCGCGCTGGCTCGGCGCGACCTCGCCAAAACAGAGAGCATAAAAAATCGCCTTGACCTGTATCGGGTCAAGGCGATTGCCATCGGTCATAGTCGCGTTGGCTTCCGCCACCGCCGAATCCAGAAAGGAAAAAGCCGTCTGCATATCTGCAATGTGCGTTCTGAATTCGTCCGGCACATCTTCGCTATATGTCACCCCATAAAAAGAGGCTTCCACAGCGGAATTGTTGTGGTCAGCCCCACCCGATGTGGCAGAGCAGAGGATGGCAGCAATCAGGATGACCGGTGCAAAAATAGCAACCAGCAGAAAGCCGACGCCTTTGCGCCCTTTCTCTCTGGTCAACAGCAGTGCCGCCGCACGCGCGGCTATCGCGCTCACGCTCATAGCTGCATCCCGCCCATGACCGGCGCGGCTTCCGGCGCTCCGTCGTGCTGTGCCAGCAAAGCCCGGTCACTTTCGGTCAACCGGTCTGCCAGACCAGCCGCGTCCATGTACTCCGTGACGCTTCCAGTTATGCGGCGCAGGAGCTTTTCTTCACCTTCTGCCTGCGGACCCAGCCGGATGAGCTGTTCCGCCAGCGCCTGTGCAACCAGCCGCTGTTCGTCCGGAGACAGATGCAGGGTCATCGTTTCTGCCGGCTCTGACTGCCCTCCAACCACCATGTACCGCGCGTGGACACTGTTGTCGCCGCGGAACGCTTTCGTGATCGCAGAGGAAATGAGGAACATCCGGTCCAGATCCGCGCCGCTTTCGCCCAGCGTTTTGCCGGTGATGAAGCACTCCCTTTTGGGTTTGTCGCCCTCATGCCATTCCAGATAGACGTCCAGATAAATTCCCTCGCTGCCGCCGTAATCGGTTTTGCAGAAAAAGTCAGCACCTTTGGGAATCTGCCGACCATGTTCCCAGCGCCAGTCCATGATGAAATATTCGTCCGGCAGATAGCCGACGCTGTCCAACTGCGCTTCCAGTTCGTGAAAAACATCTTCTGCCGCGCGTTGACCGGCATAGTTCAGCTTGCGCGGATTCTCCGCATCCGGTTCCCAGCGTTCAAATTCAATTTGCTTCATATGGTCATCCTTTCATCGTTCATCATCTGCCGCCTGCCTTTCCGAACAGCGCTTCCTTATACGGCGGCGCGTGGACTTCCAGAAGATATCGTTCGTTGCCGCACTTATAGAGGCAAACGCCGCGCTGCGGAAATTTGATGAGGTCGAACTCGCTGTCTTCCAGCTGGAGCATATCCATGTACGCGCGGCGGTCAATGGAACCGGCGTTGAACAGAAACTGGTGCGGCGGAATCGAAAAGAGCGGCTTTGTCATCTCGCGCACACCCGGCTGGTCGAAATCTTCAAGGTTCTGGCTTGCCAGCACCAGCGCGGATTCTTTCTTACGCACACGCTTGAGCGAGTTGCGGATGTACTCGATCGCGACGGGATTGGACAGCCAGATATAAAGCTCGTCCAGAGCCGCGACGGTGTTGCCCTCGGTCAGCAGCTTGTCCGACATATAAGACAGCAGATTCAGAAGGATCGTGCTGCGCACGTTCTGCGAAACCGAAAGAAGGTCTTTTACGCCGAACACCAGAAAGCGCGTGGAGGTCAGGTTCGTGTGACCGTTAAAGAACTTCGCGTCCGCGCCGCGGCACATCGAGTGCAGGCCAAGCAGCACCTGCTGGAGCGTTTCGCGGGTGTAGAGCTGCGGCTTGGTTTCGTCAAAGGTCTCATACTCGATCTCGATGAAATCATACAGTTCGGATAAAATCGGGTAGTCCTCCGGGCGCATTTGCGAAAAGTCCGTTTCCTCCGTGATGCCCCATTCAGTGTAAAGACTAGTTAACATAATTTCTATCGTATCGATCTGCGCTGTCGTGAAGTCCTTGTAGGTGCGGAACACATCTTTGAGGAACGAGGTGTGCTGCGCGAGTCTGGTAGATTGCCGAAAAGCTGCTGGTGCGCTTATATCATCTGGGTCTGCCTCCGTATCCCAGCAGCGCGGCTCTAAAATGTTGATCTTGCATGAACCGTCCACCACATTCGCAAAGCAGCCGTCCACCGCCTTACACAGCTCCCACTGCTCATGCTCCACGTCCAGCGTGATAACCGACTTTCCGGCTTCTAAGAAGTTCAATAATAGCAGCTTCATGAGGTAGCTCTTGCCCTGACCGGAGTTTCCGAGGATGAGGATATTTGCCGAAGTCTTGTCCTCGTCGCGCTGGTCAAAATCCACGACCAGATTGCTGCCATATTTGTCCTTTCCGATGTAAAAGCCTTTTCGGTCCGTTTTACCGGAATAGTTGAACGGGAACAGATTTGCGACCGAGCTGGCCGGTAAGACGCGCTCATACTCCGTACCAAAAGCGTTGAATCCGACCGGGCTGACGGCGCAGAAGCCTGCCTGCTGGCGAAGCTTCAGCCTGTCCACGTTCAGCTTGGAACGCATGAGCTCGACCTCCACGTTTGTCTGCAAAATTTGCAGCTCCTGCATATCTCCCGCGATCATTTCGATGTAGACAGCGCAGTGCAGCAGCGGCTCTTTGTTTCGGTGCAGCGAACCAATGAGGTTTGCAACGTCCTGCAAATTGCTCTCGGCCTCCACTGCCTGCTGCATATTCTGGGAGCTGCCGCGCTTCATGCGGTTGCGGATCTCGGCGTTGTGGACGATCTTGCGTTCTTCCAGCGGCGAGACAAGCCGCGTGTAGATATGAAGCGTCACGCCGTGCTTTTCTCCCAGATGCCGCAGAATGGCAAGGTCATCTGTGGACGTCGGGTATTCGCGCAGCGCCCACACGCAGCGAAACGTGTTTCCGCAGATGTAATAGCCGGTTTCGAATTTCACGACGCTGGGCGCGACCATGTCCAGAAATGCCTTAAGGGATTCCGTTTCCGCGTCCGACTGCTTTTTTCTCCTGAAAATGCTCATCCGGTCACCTCAAGAAAGCGCTGTCCGTCATAGTCCTCAAAGCGCTCCGTTGTGGTGTTCTGCTCAAAATAGATGGCAAGCAGCCGCTTGAGGTCGTCCTTTCCAGCGCGGCGCGTGGTGAAGCCGTTGTCGCGGAATTTGGTTTCGATGGTGGACAGCAGCGTGTACGCTGTGTCCGGCTTTTCGTTTTTCAGCCGCACCGCGAGATAGAATTCCCGCGCCAGCGTCATCTGTACCTGCTTTTCGTCCAGAAACGCACGATCCTGTTCCAAAAGACGTTTGATTGCCGGGTTGGATTCCTCCTGCATCCGGTCATGGTAGAACAGGCACGTCGCGTTAAAACTCTCGCGGGAGTTCATTGCCAGCAGCTCCACGCCCGCCTGTGCGCTGAGCGTGTTCTGAAGTGCGCGGATCTTCGCGCTGATCGCGCCCGCGGGCAGGACGCTGATGTTGGTCGGCTTGATGATGTAAAACACCAAATCCCCCGCGTCGGTAGTAATGCAGTAGTCCGTGATCTTATTGATACCCATGAGCTGCTGGGTGGACTGCCGCCGCTTGTCTTTCTTCTGTTTTTTCATGTCGGGTCCTCCCATTCAAAAAGCTGCTGTTCGGTCAGATAGAAGCTGACCACGAACGAGAGAAAGTCCAGCACGCTGAGTCCGTCCAGATGGATGGACAAAAACGCATACGCCGCCACCAACACCATTGGCAAAAACAATCCAAGCTGCGTCAGCGCAAGCACCGCAATGAGCAGCCCAATGCCGATGACGGCCAGATCCCGGAGCTGCCAGAGCCAGAGCGTGGCTTTGGCGTTTAAATTGTCGGGGTAAATGTAAATTTCAATCACCTCTCTGTCAAAAAAACAGCGCGGAGCAGATGTTTCTGCTCCGCGCAAGGATGATACTTATTCTGTTTGCGGCTGCGCCGCTTTGAGTTCCTGCACCCGTGCCAGATCGACGAAATGGGTGGCATAGCTCCGCTCGATCTCCGGGCTGCCGCTTTTGCTGAATTGCAGCGGAATGACCGGCTTGTGACCGATCCCGTTCTTCCTGCGAACGCCCAAGCGTTTGTAATAGCAGAAGGATGGCTTCAGATCATGTGCCTGCGCATACACGCGCATCTGGTGCAGCACGAAGGACAGCCGTTTCAGGTTGGCATTGCACACGGCTTCGAGATACCGCACTCGTCCAAACCGCCAATCCTCATATTTCTGCTTCGGCAGGATGCCCGTGTCGATGAGCACATCCACCGGCGCGGCATATCCGCGCACCTGAAGCTGATGGTACATGGAGCTATGGATCTTGCCGATCAGCTCTTTTTCATTCATGCGCCGCACCTCCCATCTGCAATTTCAACTATACCACAGCGCGCCTGCAAATGCAAAAGCGGAAGCCGCAGGCGATCCCCGCGGCTTCCGGTTGGATGGTTATTCTTCTTCGGCATCCATATCAGGTTCGTCGGGTTCTTCTGTCTCCGAGCTGCCTTCGCTGTCTGCCTGTGCTGCGGTGTCTTCCGCGTCCTGCTCCAGCGCATCCTCGATCAGTCCGATGATGAACTGCTTCTGTTTGAGGTTGTTTTTCTTGAGGTATGCCTTCAGCCGCTCGAAGAGTTCTTCCGGGAGCTGGATCGCCATCGTTCTCATATCGCCTGTCATTTTTGTTCCTTCTTTCATTTTGTAATAATCTGTGATAAGCTGTTCTACGAATTCGCTGAGTGTTTGTCCGGATCGTTCCTGCTCCTGCCGCACACGCGCGTGGAGATCTGCCGGAATCATAGCGCACAAGTTCTTTTTATCTGCCATTGGGCTTCGTCCTTTCCTTTTTGATTTGCAAAGCAAGCATACTGTAAGCTTTGGCACAAAGCTATTCATCAGAAGCAACAAAGAAGCGGCGCAGAATGAAGCATATTACAAGCACATCTCGCCGGAAAATGTATGCTCCTGCTGGCTGCGGAACGCCTGCAGCGCCTGTGCGGATTCCCGGTATTCTTCTTCGGTGGGATCACAGCCGTTCTCAATGGTATAGTCGCGGATCTGCTCCAGCGTCCAACCCTCGGTGAGCTTCGCTGCCGCACCGCGCAGCTCAAAATAATTGAACACAAACTGCTCTCCGTAGTTGAACAATCTCGTTGCAGTCGGCTCACCCTGATGCTCTTTGATAAGCCGTAGTTCCACATAGGCGGCATCATAAAGGTCTCTTTCCTTTTCTGTGCCATCCTGCTCCAGTTCCTGCGCATACTGCGTCCACTTCTCCATGGCCTGCGCTGTCACGTCCGGCAGCAACTCCTTGACCATGACTTCAAATTCATTCTTCTGCATGATGATCTCCTTGTGCTTGGCTTCGTTCGTCATCAACCTCCATTGCGGCAACTGCTTGCAGGCTTTTCATAATGAATTCCACGCACGGCACAGGAATGCTGTTGCCGAGAGCACGGTATCTGGCAGAGTCCGACGCGGACGGGATATCTGTCCAGTCCAGTGGGAAACCTTGAAGAAGTTCGCATTCCCATGGAGTAAGTCTTCGGATGAGCTGCGCATACTGCCGATCCGGTTCTACGACCAGATCCGTCGCATCCTTGGCCTGCCGTGCACTCTGCGTGCTGGCGATATCGTCATTGCGGAATTCGTCCACACGCTGCCGAGCAAAGACGGCGTGCCGGTCACAAGTTGTAATTGTGTATGCAAGATTTTCCTGATATCCGCAGCCGTTGCCGCCGTTTTCTGGCTGGCGGTCGATGATATTGCCGACGATGCAGTAAACATCGCTGTCCTCCTGCACCAGCGGCGTGTTGCCGCCGCCTGTGCCGTAGCGGGCGGTAACAGTCGGGCTTATTTCGCCGGATTCCCGGACTCGCGCCTCAATACCATGGTTTTCATACACTAAGGGCTGATGCCCCTTTTCGCTGGCGCGGAGCGTACCGGTCATATTTTCACACACATCCATCCGTTGTCCACCCTGTTCGTGCAGGCACATAACAGACGGCATACAGTTGCCGCTTGGACTGCCCTTGAGTGTTGGGGCGACTTCCTCTGCGTAGCCGATGGTTCCAGCCGTCGCGCTGGCGCCAGCGGAAAAAGACGCGGCAAATGTCTGCTGCTTCATTCCCGGCTGTGCAAGGACGGCAGAATCATCAAACGGCACCGTTTTCTTTCTGCCTTCCGGCAAGCCAATCAAGCCAGCTTGTATCCGTAAAGCAGTGTCTAATGCCTTCGGCAATGGCTTGCCACGTTCCTCGGCTCTGCGCAGGATTCCGAGACACGCCGCAGTAGTCAAATAGTATTTTTTCGGCGGATGTGCCTGCAAGATCTGCGACAAGAAAGATTCTATGGCGTCTCTGGGCGAGGGCCCAGAATTCCGCAGCCAGCACCCGCCATGCAAGGCTGAACGTATCGTCCACTCGGATTGCCCCAGCAGGTTTCCAGCGTCCGCCGACAGGTCGAGGAACTGATAATCCGGGGCGATGTAGTCTAACAATTTCCTCCAGGACAATCCGGAAATCCTCCCCGTGCGGCGAGCCTGAGCTGAAGCAGCCTGGGACATTCTCCCAGCAAAAGTATCTGGGGCGAACAAGCTTGCCTGTTCGCCCTCGAAGTATGTCTGCATCTCTCATCTCCTTTGTCAGCCGAATCTGCTCCATAAAAAGTCCCGATCTTGCGCCTTGCAAACCGGCACGGGTGCAGCTCGCGATCGAGAGGTCCTGACATGGACTGCCCCCGCAGATGATGTCCACGGGCGGCAGGTCCGCGCCATTGAGCTTTGTAATATCTCCGACATGAACCATGTCGGGGAAGTGTGTTTTTGTGACTTCGATGGGGAATGGTTCGATCTCAGATGCCCACAAGGGCGTGATCCCGTTTCGCACCGCAGCCAGTGGAAACCCGCCGATCCCATCAAACAGGCTGCCCATCGTCAGCTCCGGCATTACATTCCTCCGAGCTGCGGCTCCTCGCTGTACTGCCGCAGTTCCTCCAGAGACGCCGCCATGAAATCATGCACGCGCATGGCTCCGCCGAGGAAGTTGGGTGAGGTATCTTCCGTCAGATCGATCCTGTCTGCGCCGCCGAAGTCAATGGGTTCCTTTGTGAGTACCGTACCGCCGTGGTTGACCACTACGAGCGGCGCGATATAGCAAAAGTCTCCTGTGCCGCAGCTTTCATAGAGGTCATACGCATAAAGACCCTCCGGCACTGCCGCGCGCGGGATTCTTCCGTTTGAAAAGAGCGCAGGACGATCCAGCACCTCGATCATGTCTAAGCCTTCATCTAAAAAGCTCGTATCCATAGTCGCACCTCCGTCATGCCGCAGCCGCCTTTGCGACAGTTTTTGTAATGTTGATCGCTGTCTGCGCCGTGTAAACCGCGCTGGACAGATTCGCGCGTGTGGACGTGTCCAGACCGAACGCGCCTGCAATGCGCGGAATTTCTCCGGCAGAGAGCATTAAGCCGAGACCAAGCAGAGCGTGTTCATTGAACAGCGTCAGCCCCGCGATGAGGATCGTCGCCTGCAAAAAAGCCGTGAGGCAAAGCCCCACGATCTGCTTGCACCACTGATAGAACCCGTCCAGATACCCCCGCGGCACACTGAACATATAAAGGCTGCCGACCGCGATCTGGATGAGCAGAATGCCGCCGCGCTTGAGATTGGCGAAGAATACCTTAATGACCGCATACGCCATCAGGATGAGTCCGAACAAAATCATAAACGGGCTGGAGATCGTGGCAAATCCACCGACGTGCGTTTCGGTAAAATCCGCGAGCTTGTCTGCTGACAGCTCCTCTAAGATCTTTCCCGCGACGCTGCCGATACTCTCCCCGGCGCCGCTGAGTGCGCTTGTGAAATTTACCTGCAGCGATACACAAAGCTCGTAGAGCTTCACCGGCACGACGGTGAATAGGCTCACTGCCAGAAAGCCCTTGATGAGATTCAGGGCCGTTCCCTTGATGTCCGCCCTGCCGGACGAGTATTCCAGCCCGCATTCGGCGCAGGCGACTACAAGGCCGGTGGCATATAAGACCCACGCCAGATACGAGAAAAACAGCACGGTGCTCTGCACCCAGCCCATCTCAAACAGCTCCGCGCCCATGTTCCCCATCTCGCCGAAAAAGTTTGCAAGAAAGCCCACGACCTGCTTGTACACCCACTCCATGATCTCATCCAGGATCGTGTTCGCTACAAAGTCCCAGATAAACAGGTGCTATCACCCGCCTTTCCTTTCTGAGCTGCTCACAACCCGACAATGCCCCAGATGTAGGTCGGGGCGGTCAAGGTGAAGACCAGGCAGGCAAAGAGGATCGCCGGGGCGGTCCATTCAAACTGCCCGGATTTCCGATAGTCAAAGTATGCAGTGCCTAATTTTACGAAGAAAGCAATGGCTAAAACCATGTCAATCACGGGAAAAACCACATTATCTACAACTGTTTTGATCTGTGTGGACGCCGTGGTCCAGGTGCTTTCAACAGCGGATGCCACATCGCCGCTGCCGGCTGCCGAGGCAAATGTTGCAAACATCAAGCAGGCGAGTGCGCAGAAGACGAGCAGTCTTCCGCGCTTCAGAATTTTCATCATAAATTATTCCCCCTTCCATTCCAGCACGAATACGACAGAAAGGACATCCTGCTCGGTAACGGGCTGCGAGACCGCCGACACAACGGCATCGTAGGAGAGCGGCAGTTTTCCATTTTCCGCAATCTTCCACGGTGAGGTCAGCGAGAATGTTTCTGCATTACCGGTTTTCGTCGTCACAGAATCGTTGATTTTGAAACCAAGCTGTTTCGCATCGACTTTGGCGTGCGCCATATCGGTCGTGTAGGGTACGAGCTGCCAGCCATTCTTGGTAGAAATTGAAACACTGGACACGATGACATCACCGGTAGACGCATTGATGATCTCCGCTGCGCCAACATGAACTTCTCCACCTTCGTCTACGATGAGCGGCAGTGTAACAGGAACCGTAACCGAGAAAACCTCTGTGATCTCCCAATGCGCATAGTAGGTGCTGTCATCATCTGTCTTGTAGATGGTGTTGGCAACGACCTGTGTGCCGCCGACCGCTTCGGTGAACCAGCCGAGGAACTCGGCATTCTTGCGCGTCGGCTCAGTCGGCAACGTCAGCTCTTCCCCATAGGTCTGCTTCGTTTCCTCTGTCGTGCCATTGCCAAGATCCCACGTCAGCGTGTAGCTGTTGGCGGTAAACTGTGCGTAGAACGTCTTTGCCACTGTGATGGTCACGGTGTTGTACAGGCTGCCGCCAGACGCGGAGGTGTACCAGCCCTTGAAGGCATGACCGGCCTTGACCGGCGTGCTCGTCGGGGCGGTTGCCGTCGCATTCGGCTTGCCTGTCGTGGTGATGCTGGCCTTGCCATCAATGGTGCCGCCGTTTGTGCCTGCATCCCACTTGACGGTCAGGCTGACCGTTGCGCCGCAATCGTCGCACTTGCCGTCGCCGTTCGCGTCGGTGTGGTCAGCGTATTCATAGCCAGAATCGCCGCAGGCCGAGCACGTCTTGGTGCGCTTATGCTGCGTTTCGCTGTCCGACACCCACGAACCATAGGAATAGCTGTGATTGGCGTAGTCATAGGTCGATGCGCCGCAGCCGGAACAAGTTTTTGTGCGCCGATGCTGGGTGTCAGAATACTTACTCCACGAACCGGTAGAATAGGTGTGCGTTCCATAGTCAGTAGTGGAATAGCCACAGGTGTAACACGTCGCGGTGCGGCTGTGCTGGGTGCTGCTATAATTGCTCCAATTTCCATAGCTCATGCTGTGGCTGGCATATTCGTAATCCGAATCGCCGCAGTTCCGGCAATAGGCTTCGCGCCGGTGCTGACTGCTGGAATATTCCTCCCAGCTTCCATAAGAATAGCTGTGGCCGGTTGCGTAGATGGTCTCGCGCTTGCTTTGGCCGCAATCGCAGCTATATTCCCGATAGCCGTTCCGCGTACACGTTGCGTCCTGCTCATAGTCCAGCACCCAGGTGTGACTGCCGCAGTCCGGGCAGGTCCACGAACCATACGAACCAGAACCGTGGTCTTTATACACATAAGTGCCGAGATTTTTTGTGTAATGGCAGAGGTAGCACTCATAGTACTCGGCATGGCCGCGCGAGGTATGGGACTGCGATACATACGTTCCTTGCAGCGAGTATTTCCCGCAGCTTGGGCAGTTGCCAACAATGCCGGTAGAAGCGGTCAGCGAAATGCCGGGGACTTTCTGGATGCCGGACACGGATGCGGTATTGACTGCCGTGTTTGCAGTGTCCGCATTGGGATACACGCCGTATAAATCGTAAAAATACCGGTTGCTGCGGTTGGAAGCCGCCCAATCATAGGTATAGAACGGCACCGTTGCTTCCGGGTAGCCGATGATGTAGGCGATATAGAGGGTATCGCCAGAATCCGTTTCCCGCCAGAACGCATCCTCGCCGATGCTGTTCAAAACTGTTTCACCGTAGTACATGGTCAGCGTAGAGAGCTTCGGGCAGTTATAAAAGGCGTGTGTGCCAATGACCGGAGCCAGCGGCAATTCGGCGGTGGTCAACGCCGTGCATCCCTCAAACCAATATGCCAGATCTGAGATTGTCAAGGTGCTCATATCGTCGTACCAGACTTCCGTGATTTGCTCCCGATATTCCACCCACGGCTGGTCGTCCGCGCTTTGGAATACGGGCGCTTCGCCGCTGCCGGAAATGGTCAGCCAGCCGTGCGAATCGATTTCCCACTTGATTTTGCTGTCAGGAATCGTACCACTGGCGACAGAATCGTCAGCCGCAAACGCCGAAATGCTCAGGGAGAGCATCATGCAGAGAACAAGCAAAAGTGCTGTGATTTTTCTGAATTTCATAGCTTAACCCTCCATAACGGCGGCAATCGTAAACACGACGGTTGCTGCGGCAACGTTGGTGACGGCCTCGCTTGCGGACACCTTTGCCTTGTAGCGGATGGCAAGCGATTTTTCTGCGTCGATTGCCGGAAACGCACCATCCACGAGGGTCAAAGCGCCCGCGCCTTTGGTGACGCAGCCGTTGATGCTGAGCGCAATGCTGTTTTTACTCGCAGAGAAATCTTCATAGTTGCCGATCTCGAACGTACCGGGTTGAACGTCCACCTTTGTCACGCGGATTGCACCGTTTTTGCCGGTATTGGTAATCGCGGCGTTATTGGCGGTGACTACATAGCCGTCAACAAGAGAAACCGGCAGCGCGGCGGGAACCGTACACGAAATCGGCGCGACGGTGTTCACAACGGTCAAGGTGATGGGAACGCGCGCCTCAGTAGTTTCGGCAGCCGATGCCGGAATGGGAAATGCAAAAATGAGCGCCAGCGCCAGAAGCAGCGCCGCAGCCTTTTTAACATTGTTCATCAGCGCACCTCCTTGGACCAGAGATACGCGACATGGAGTGTCAATTCCGTGTTCAGTGTGCCGATTTCCTTGCCGTCACGGAACGCAGTCACAATGACCGTACAATCCACATTGCCGAACTCTGGCGTTTCCAGAAGCGTCAGACTTGAAATGCTCTTGTCTGCGGCAAGCTCAAAAGTATCTGCAATCAGAGTATTGTCCTTGTTGCGGCGAATCTCGATTTTGTAAGTGTCACCTTTGCTGTTATTCGTAAACTCGGCTTTCACGCTGGATTCTCCGACCAGAGCATATAGATGAGCAGGAGCAGTAAGAGCAATCTGATTGTCCGCGACGATGGCGTTGAGCTGCTTCTGTGCTTCTCTAAGGCCGCTGACATCGTAAAAGATAATCTCAGTTTCTTTGTTCTGCTTTGCGCGCTCGGTGATACGGGTTTTGATCGTGTCAATGACCGCGAGAGTGGAATCTCTGTCATAAATGACCTTGACCGCATCGTCTACGCGGGCTACAACAACAGCGGGCATATTCGTCCCAGCGTTGCAGTACACGGCTTTCGTGCCGCCGCCCCAGACAAGCAATCTGCCCTTGACAGTCACGTTATCCAGCGTGATTTTGCCATCCGCCGTGCCGCAGCCGACGATAAGATCACCGTCTACGGTCATATTCTTGAGCGTCACATCGTCGGTGCGAATCAATACGCTGCCTTTAATGTCCTTGTCGTAAGTACCCTTGGACACGATGTAAGTACCGATAATGTTATAGAAAATCTGTGCAAACTCGGCGCGCGTGATATTGTCCAGCGGCGCAAGAATTTTTCCTCTGCCGTGGATATAGCCAGCGCCTACCATTGCGCGGACATAAGGCAGCGCCCAATTAGAAATCTCACTACGGTCGGAGAAGGCGGACAGATCTGTTTTGGAATACGAATCGTAGTCCAGCTCCAGCGCACGGGCCACAACGGTCATGGCTTCTTGTCTGCTGATCGGCGCGTCCGGGGCCATTGCAGAAGCAGATCGTCCGTTGTACGTTCCCATCTGGACGGCGAGTGCAACATCCTTGTAATACCACTTGCTCTTGGATACGTCATTGTACTGCGAAATATCCGCTGTCTTGTAGCACCCGAAAGACCTGTTGATGATCGCCGCCATCTCTGCGCGGGTCATGTCGCCGTTGGGGTCGATGATGGCGCTGGATTTGCCGTACAAGAGGCCGTTATCCACAGCCGCAGACACGGCTTCGGCGTACCATGCAGTACGGTCGAAATCCCTAAAATCCGTAGCTTTGCGGTTGACTGCGTTTGCCGCCGACGCGCTGACGGCCAGCGACAGGCACGATGCGACAGCGAGAAACATTGCGAGGATTCGTTTTTTCTTCACATTGAATACCTCCTTTTAGAATTTAAGGGGAACGCTTGCGCGTTCCCCTGTGCGATAGGTGATTGAATTAGACCGCGTCCCACGCGATAACAAAGAGCACGGACGCGATGGCGGCGTTGACAACGGCCTCGCTGACGGGCGTAACAATGGCATCATAGGTAATTGCAACCGTGTTGGCGCTGGTATCACCCACACCGCTCATGTAGCAGCCCTCGATGGCCGTATCAAGAAGCGTCTGCTTGCTGGCGTTCTTGCCGTCCGTCGCGGTCGCAGCACCACCGCCGATGGCAAGCTGGAAACCGAATTTGTTGGAATTTACTTTTTCCTTGGCGAGCGTTGCCTTGTCACCAAACGCCGTCAGGCTCCAGCCCTGTGCGGCTTCGATAGAAACATTCGCAACCTTGACCGCGCCGAAAGAATTATTGGTGATGCGCGCATCGGAAGCGGTGCTGACTGTGCCATCCGTACCAACGGCAATGGGCAAAACGGTGGGCACGGTAACGCTCATTTTGGTGGCCGCGGGATCGCCGCCGATAGAACCGTCCGCGGTCGAGGACAGGGTGACGGAGGAAGTGCCCGTGCCGCCCGAAGCATCAACGGTATTGGCGGCGGAAGCGGAAATAGCGAGGGACGCGATCATGCAGACCGCAAGGATGAGGGAAACGATCTTCTTAAAGTTTTTCATGGTGTGTACTCCTTTTTGTAATTAGAATTAGTTTTTGATTGTGATGTTGATGATGGCCCCGGCCGTGCCGATCATATCGCCGGTTTCGGGGTCTAAGTTGGAAAAGTAGGCGGTACATTCGTATGTACCGGCGGGAAGAATAACATCCAGCTTCGCGTGTTCGATCTTCGAGCCAACCGGAATAGCATTACTCTGGTAGATTTGTTCGCCGGTGTCGTTACGGATGATCTGGACCATTTGCGGATAATTATTGATGCTCTCGTTTACAAGCATCAAATTTCCCTCAGATGCTCCATCCTCAAAGATTGGCGCGGTGTTGGCTGAAATGTTAATCATGCCTTCCGCGACCTTGTTGTTCAGCGCCGCTTCAATTTCCTCCGGTGAAAGGTTGTCCCAGCCGCCCTCAATGGCGGACGAATCATAAACGATTCCGGCTTTGGCGCGGGCTTCTTCCTTTGTCATGGGAGAGCGGAGCGTAACGATGATGAAAATGAGTGCGCCGACGGCAACGGCGGCAAGAACGCCAGCGCCGATCCAGACGGCGGTGCGCGAGTTAGATTTGTGTTTGGGATGATAGTTCATGTGTGAACCTCCATAAATTTAGATTGTCAGGGCGGCACCACCAACCGGTGCAACAGCTTTCGGTGGTGCATATTAACGGGTGGGGTCTGGCTTGCCCGGATGCAAGATTTCTGTTTTCTGCTTCGCGCGAATTTCACGCTGACGGCGTTCCTCCAAGGCGGAATAGATGCTTTCCACGATTGCCATGGCCGACATTGTAACGTCTGGGAAGTATCTGCGCAGCCGGTCGCCGCCCAACATGATTTTCAGCGATTGCATACTTTCGCGTGGCGTATTGGACTCGATTGGTTCATCGTCCGCTGCTTTGGATTTGCTCGGCTGCTTGCCCTCCGCGGAGATTGGAATGACGTTGTTGACCGGCGCTGGCGCAGTTTCCGGCTTTTCCGCCGTCTGCGCTGCGGGCGGCTGCGGGGTGCTTTCCTGCTTCGGCAGTTCCGGCATGACCGGCTTCATGTCCGGCGGTGTCGGCGCTGGCGTGACAGGTGATGTGCCCGTGGCCGGCGCTGGCGTGACAGGTGATGTGCCCGTGGCCGGTGCTGGCATGACAGGCGAAGCATCGGTGACTGGTGCTGGCGATACGTTGGGTGTTACCATTGATGCGACCGGGAACGGCGGATCTGGCTGCGTCGGTGCTGGCTTCGGCGGTTCGGGCCGTTTGACCGGCGGGAGGTCTATGTCCTCCAAAATTGCCCGTATGGTCTTATCATCCAGCTTGCCGGTCTTTTCTGCCTGCCGTAGTCTCTGAACACGTTTGACCGTTGGTTTGAGATTCAGACCCATTAAATCAATGACGGCATCCTGATGTTTCGGAGACAGGAACGACAAATCTGATGCAATGGACAATTCCAGCGAGTTATCATCCACGGCATCACAGACAGCCTTGGTCGCTTCGGAAAGTCGGATGATCCGGTTCAGTTTGCTGGTGCTGATGCCCATTTCCTTTGCCAGCATTGCGTCACTTTGCAGTTCGTCCGCACCCGGTACGCCGCGTTTCTTCCGGCCTGCCTTGCGTTTCATCGCGGTCATTTTATTGCGCAATGTCCGCGACAGGTCGTAGGTAGAAATGTGCGGTCGATGCAAGTTAGCGTCTGCAACAAGGATCATTGCATCATTGTCGTCGATTTTCTGGATGATGGCCGGAACCGGATAATTCAGCTCCCGTGCGATCATGTGCCGCCGCTGACCGGAGAGAACTTCCAGCCCACCCTTGGGATTGATTCTGGTTAACACCGGGTCCTTTACACCATTCAGTTCGATTGATTTTTTCAGTTCCTTATAATCGTCGCTTGTCACATCGACGGAAACCGTATTCAGCTCCGATTTTTCCAAGTAGCTGGGATGCAGCGTGATGAAATACGATTCACCATCACCGGGGACCGGCAAATCCTTCATGGCCTTTTCATCCGGGGGCATCAACCGATCTTCAAAAATCTTCGTAATTTTCGTTCCAGTTGGACCAAGGGCAGCGGGGCCGGGCATAACTGCCGGGGTCGTTTTGACCGCTGCGGTCTTTTCCGGCATCTTCGGCTGCGTGGCCGGAATCTTGCCGCCTGTGTCGGCCTTTTCCGCAGGCACAGTCATTTTCGGCTTTTCCTCCGGCTTTTTCTGCTCCGGCACGGGCGCGGGTTTTACCGTAGCGGCCTTTTCAGGCAGTTTCGGCGGGGTAACAGGTGTCTTGCTGTCTGCATCGGCCTTTTCCGCAGGTGCAGCCGCTTTCGGCTTTTCCTCTGCCTTTTTCTGTTCCGGTTCGGGTGCAGCTTTTACCTCGGCTGCCTTTTCAGGCGGCTTCGGCGGTGCAACCGGAACCTTGCCGCCTGCGTCGGTCTTTTCCATAGGTGCAGCCGCTTTCGGTTTTTCCTCCGGCTTTTTCTGCTCCGGTGTGGGCGCAGGTTTTACCTCAGCGGCTTTTTCAGGCGGTTTCGGTGATGTAACCGGCGTTTTGCTGTCCGCGTCAGCCGTTTCCGTAGGCGCAGCCGCTTTCGGCTTTTCTTCCGGTTTCTTCTGTGCCGGGGTGGGGATAGGTTTTACCTCGGCTGCCTTTTCCGGTGGCTTTGGCGGCGTAACCGTTGCTTTCTCCGCAGTCTTGTCCGGCGTTTTTTCAGGCGCTTCACGTTTTTTGCCGATTTCACTTTCGGGCAGCAGCTTTCCGGGCGGTGTGCCTTTCGCATTGCCACGCAAACGGAAATCTTTCGCTTCTCTCTCGCCCATGTCGTAGACGAACGCTGGGATTTCTGTTTTCTTCGCAAGCTCGCTGGCCTTGCGGCGGCGATTGCCGGAAACGATTTGAAACTCGCCATCGTCGCGCTGCCGCAGGATAACCGGCTCTTGTACGCCTCTGAGAACGATGCTGCTCGTCAATGCTTCAAGACTTTTCGGACTCGGCGGTGCGAATACGCTGCCGGGCAGGTCGTGGATTTTGGCAAGCGGGATGTTGACCGGCTTGATCTCCGGCTTCGTCGGGTCGCGTGCTTTTTCTTCTGCCATGTGTTACCTCCAAAATTGAATTTTTATATCAAAAAATACGTCTCACCGTGAGACCTATTTTCCTGTCTCTTATACACATCTGACGCTGCCGACGATCTTACGCG